>OFGG01000082.1_pt1 | contig 83143 bp, 91 predicted proteins | sample 1521701 | NCBI WGS metagenome assembly OFGG01 (sample SAMEA3504081, study PRJEB24116) | mouse gut metagenome | biome: mouse gut; feature: mouse-associated habitat; material: faeces | place: Denmark | collected 2011
AGTATGGCACTTTATGGCGTCCGGTATACAGGAGATGCATGCAAAAGAGGGAGAGGGGGAATCTGTTTGACGGATCGTATGATTTATTCGGAACGGATGCTTTTGCGGTTTGACTCTTATGAAGAACAAATTGCAAAAGGAAAATTACAGACGGTTCATTACTGCAAACCATTTCTGTTTGAGGGACTGGACCATTTGATTATGATCATGGACGACGTACTGGATGCCATACAGTTTCCAAAGCAGGCGGGAGAATATCGGCATCCTGGGAGAGAATGCGAAGGAAAGAAGTGCGTATTCCAAAAGATCGGCCAGCCCGACCGGCAGATCCTTAGGGGAGGGAGCCAAAAAAGCGGCGTAAGCTTCCAGGGGCAGATGACGCTTACGGTAAACAGACGGGAACACAGCAGCATACAGGGTATGGTGAATGTAGACGGTGTAAAGACGCATTTTCGGAGCGCTCTTGAACTTATGCATATGCTTCATTTCTATTTGGAACACGATTTTCAGAAAAATGACGGGAATGGTTTGGACCAGAACGCAAAATAAAAAGGGGGAGGGGAATGGAAATGGAAGGTGGGCATGTGCTGCATGTCCGGATGTTTGGCAACTATCAAATGCATTATAACGGACATCCGCTGACCGGAGAAAAGATCAGAGATACTCATTTTACCAGTCTGATGCAGATCTTGCTTCATCATGTATCGGCAGGGGTGAGCCGGGATTGCCTGGAAGACGTATTGCTTGGCGACCGGGATGTGGAAAACCGCCATCAGGCGCTTTTAACCATTATATATAAAGCCAAGAAGAAACTCAGGAAAATGGGGCTTCCGGATGAGAACTATATTGTTTTGGAAAAAGGGGTGTATTATTGGACGCCGAACATACCGGTGAGGGAAGACGCGGCGGACTTTGATGCGTTGTGTGAACAGGCAAAGACGTGTACGGATCAGGAGGAGCGTCTTAGGATTTATCTGGAAGCCTGTTATACATACAAAGGGGAATTCCTCTCTGCCCATACCGCCGTTTTATGGGCGAGCGCAGAAGCAAGGCGGTACCGCATGCAATTTTGTGACTGCGTAGAACATGCCGCAGCTATTTTAAGGGAAAAAGAGGATTGGTTCTGTTTAGAAGAGCTGGGCAGATATGTGATGGAAATGGTTCCGTTTTCCGACTGGGAGGTTTTGGTCATGGAAGCGCTGGTGGAGAGCGGGCGTTACGAGGAAGCCAGGCAGTTTTATGCGGACACGGCAGATAACTACTTAAAGGAACAAGGCGTCTGCCCTTCTGCAAAAATCATGGAAATGATGGAAAAACTCGGAAATCAGATGCAGCATTCCTATGAAGTTTTGGACCATATACAGCAGGGGCTAATGGAGGGGGATCTGGAGCCTTCTGGCGGATACCAGTGTTCGTATCCTGTATTCCGCGGTATTTATCATACGGTTTCCCGTCTGATGGAACGAGGAGGGCAAAGCGTATATCTTATGCTTTGTACGTTAGTAGACGGTAAGGGGAACCCAATGAAAGAAGGGGAACGTTTAGATGAAATGTCCAGGCGCCTAAATCATGCGATACGGTTTTCCATCCGGCATGGAGATATTATGAATCAATATGGAAGCGGACAGTTTTTGGTACTTTTGGTCAATACGACCCGGGAGGATTGTGAGATTGTAGAACGGCGTATCAATCAGAAATTTCTCATCGGCAGGCAGCGTACGGGAGTAGCGTATCATGTCAACAGCGTGATCTGCGAGCCATAAAAAATAGGAAGTAATTGGTAAAAAGGACGTATAGGTACATGAAACATCATGGCCGATACGTCTTTTTTTGTTGCGATACAGCCGATGGAAAACAGAAAAAAACGCATTTTTTTTAAAAACGGATAGTGATGGGGATAGTATGCGGCTGTTACCATAGGAGCAGAAAATGCAGCAAGAACGGAAAGGATATGGTATAGATGGAAGCAGCCGGACATTATATTGGAACGCCAAACGGAATTGTATTATGTATCAGCCAAAAGAACCAAGGCGTGGTGAAAGGCCGCTTATACCATGGCTACAGCAGAGAAGGAATTCCTTTCTATGGATATGAAGAAATCATAAAAGCTGCAGAGACGTTTTTTAATGAGCTTGGGTTTCCCCATATGGGGACCAGCGACAGAGATATCAGCGGGCGTACCTACCGGTACCGGAAAAAGGAGGGGATGACAAGGGTGATGAAAGACGAAGAATTATTGGGACAGCATGGAGATATGGGAACGTTTGTCATCCGTGTGCAGCACAGGCAGCATAGCAGCTGGCAGGGCAGAGTCACATATCTGGATAAAGACCAGACCGTATCTTTCCGGTCGGCACTGGAACTGATGAAGATCATAGACAGTACCCTGGATGATACCGAGCAGGCAGGGGACTGTGAGAGAAAGAGTGAAGAGGGATAATATGGCAGAGAAAGAATTACGCAGATTGAAACGCAGGGAACTTTTACAGATGCTTCTTGTACAGTGCGAGGAGACGGAGCGGCTTTCACAGGAAACAGATGCGATGAAAGAAGAAATGGGAGCTGTCATGGAAAGTTATGAGCGGTTAAAAAAGAAGCTGGATATCAAAGACGAGAGGCTCAATCAGAAAGACAAAATAATCACAGAATTAAAACGTGAGATAGAAGAAATGAAAACTGCAAAAGAAGAAGGAACGGAAGAGATCGGTTCCGCTGCAGATGCAGCCCGCAGGCTGGGCGAGATTTTTGAAGAAGCGCAGAAGGCTGTGGAACAGTACATGATCCATGTCAAAACGCACAGTGCGAAAAAAAGCCCCTTTGAAACAGAGAGGGCAGCCGGCGCCCGAAAAAGACAACTGACATCCCGCAATGGGCAGGTAGTCCCGATCGGGCTGAGTAAGGCGGGCGCAGGAAGCGCAAGGGGAACCGGAACGGAAATGACAGTCACTGCCGCAGCTTCGGGTGATATTTATGGATAAAGATAATCCGGACCGTGAAAATTCGGATCGCGCCACTTTAAATATCCCGCCGATTGAGCAGATCAGGGAAGAGCTTGCGAGAGAAGAAGCCAAATATGGTTTTCGAAAAACGCTTTGGAATGTTGTGGCAGTGCTTCTTGTGGCAGCGGCTATTACGGCGCTGCTGGCAACCCGTCTGTTTGTGCTGATCCGGATTAACGGAAACAGTATGGAACCGGGCATGTCGGACGGTGAAATCATCATCATCCGCCAGACAAAAGAAATCAAAGCGGGAGAAGCAATCGGGTTTTATTACGGAGGAAGGATATTGATCAAGCGCGTGATAGGAAGCGCGGGAGACCATATCAATATAGACAAGGACGGTAATGTATCTGTCAACGGCGAAATGCTCGAAGAACCTTATGTGGCGGAAAAAAACCTGGGGAAATGTGAACTGGAATTTCCTTATGAAGTGCCGGAAGGAATGGTGTTTGTGCTTGGAGACAACAGAACCGTATCAATCGACAGCAGGATCCGCTCCATCGGATGTGTGGAACGGGAGCAGATTGTCGGTAAGGCGGTATTTCGGGCGTGGCCGCCCGGCCGAATGGGAATGATGCGTTAGAAATGCCTTTTGGATGCCGGATGGCAGGAAGGAATACGATAGATTAGGAAGGTGAGGAAGATGCAGGAACTTGTAAAAGAGTATTTGGATGAGCTGAATAAGCGGCAGAAAAAAAGCCGAAAAATCAGTATTGCCGTGATACTTCTGGTTGTCATCGTAGTCGGAAGCGTGACAGGTATCCTGACGCAGTACGGCGTTGCCATGACGGGTAAAGCGAAATGCGGACAGGAAGAGCATCAGCATGGCGAGGAGTGTTATGAAGATCGGCTGGTCTGTGGACTGACAGAACAAGAAGGCCATATCCACACGGCAGAATGCAGCAATCCAAAAGAACTGGTCTGTGGATTTGAGGAAAGCGAGGGACATACGCATACGCAGGAGTGCCAGATGCCAAAAGAGCTGGTCTGCGGATTAGAAGAATCTGAAGAACATGAGCATACGGAAGAATGCTATTTTGTGCCGGAGGGATTCGCCTGCGGGCTGGAAGAATCTGAAGGGCATCAGCATACGGATGCCTGTTATTCTGTGCCGGAGGGATTCGTCTGCGGATTAGAGGAAGGCGAAGGGCACAGCCATATAGAAGAATGCTATCAGAATGAGCTGGTTTGTGAGAAAGCAGAACATACGCATACCGATGTTTGTTACACCGATGCGGCTGCAGATGTGGAAGACGCGTCTGTCTGGGACCGTCAGTATGCATCCGTGCAGTGGCAAGGCATTTGGGGTGACGATCTGGTGACGGCGGCACAGATGCAGCTTGGGTATCAGGAGAGTTCCGATAATTATATTATTTTGGAAGACAAAAGCCATAAAGGGTATACCAGATACGGACAGTTTGCAGGGGATCCCTATGCGGACTGGGATGCGGCGTTTGTAAATTTCTGCCTGCATTATGCGGGCGTCCGGGCGTCCGGTCTGTTCCCGGATGTAACGGATACGGCAAGATGGTGTGATGAGTTTATAAAAATAAAGGAAGAAAACGGCGCATATATCACGCCGTCGGGCAATTATATACCGAAAGCCGGAGACCTTATTTTCTTCCAGAAAGAAGGAGAAGAGACGGCAAGCCAGATGGGAATCGTTTCTTCTTATGAGGCAGAAACGGCGACTGTCCGGGCGATAGAAGGAAACAGCGGAAATGAAGTAAGGGAAAATACATATAACGTTGCCGACAGCCATATTGTCAGCTATTTAAACATCAGTGAATTAGAGACTGCAGTAAAAGGAACGGAAACGGCGCCGGATCAAAACGCAGCGGTAACGCCGGCAGAGCCGGGGGCAAAAGAGACAGAGACGCCGCAACGGATCATGACGGCAGAAGGAGCCGATTATACCGTAACCGTATCGTTTACGGCAGAAGCAAACATCCCCAAAGACGCAGTTTTGGATGTTCGGGAGATCGTACGGGGCAGTGAGGAATATCAGGAATACTACCGGCAGTCTTTGGATGCGATGCAAGTGGAAGAAATTGGGTTCGCCAGGTATTTTGACGTAACATTTTTACTGGACGATACAGAAATTGAGCCGTCTGCTCCCGTTGATGTGAAAATCCGTTATAAAAACCGTATTGATATGGAAGAGGACGCAAACGGAAATGCAGTCCATTTTACCAAGGACAAAACGGAAGTTCTGGATGCCGGAATTGATCAGGAAGAGAATTCGTTCTCTTTTACACAAAATAGTTTTTCCGTTGTCGGGACAGTTGTGGCAAACGGAAGCAGCTCTTATTTTTACAAAGGAGGAATACCGGAAAATTTAGACGGAAAAACATTTCTGTTAGAAACATCCGTAGGAACGGACCGTATTTTTTTGACCGGAAGCAGTGCGGTAAACGCCGGTCAGGTGAACGGGCTGGCGGGAAGCGAGGCAAAAGATATTGTTTCCGTTGAAAATCCACAGGAGGAAAATCTCTGGACATTTCATAAAGTAAACGCGTCGGCTTATTCTATTCAGAATGTTGCTGCCGGAACGTATTTGACGATCGATCAGCAAAATGTAACGCTTCAGGATACGGCGTGTGCACTGACCGTGGAGACGGATTCTGATATGATTACGATCCGCAAAGGAAAATATTTTCTGGATGCAGGGGAAAAAAGCTGCATTGTGGCGAGCGGGAAGAAAGAAGGAGAACTGCAAAGCCATCATAAATTCCGTTTATTCGGTATGGGAAAAGATTATACGCTGCTGGCGGAAGGGGAAGATTACCGGATCACATTACATCTTTCGGCGCTGGACGGACTGCTGGATGACGTAGTATTTACTGCGGAAGAGATTACAGGCGAAAAGTCGGAGGAATATGCAAAGAAAGCAAAAGAGGCGCTGGGATTTGAGGAAGTCGGCTTTCAGAGGTTTTTTCATCTGGGTTTTGACAAAGAGATTCCGGAAGATTTGGTTCATATCTTAAGCGTTTCCATTCAGTATAAAGGCAATGCAGAAGGGTTTGATATCAACGGCGCCGGAGGCGTGGTACAGTTTAAAGGCAGCAGTGAAATGGTGGTAAGCGCCAAAACAGAAGAGGCTGAGACAGAAAACGAAGACGTAGGGGAAGAAGTATTAAGCGCCAGGTTCAACGGACGGGAACGGAGCATTTCCGCAGAGATATCGGAATTATCAGATCTGGGAACGGTGATGCTGGCATCCGAAGGTGAAACTTATCTCCGGCAGGACATTGCCGGCTGTGATGACTTGGATCAAAAGACATTTCTGATTACATGTATTGAAGGGTCTAAGAAAGGGGTAATGGGATCGCAGCCAAAAGCAGTGGGACCAAATAGCGGCTTAGAGGGATTCAGCTTTGCAGGCGGCGACATGATAAACCGGACGGACGGCATGGCGTTGTGGCGGTTTGAAAAGCAGAATGACTATGGTATGTACGGTACTTTTACTGTAAAGCTGGAAGGTACGGATCAATATCTGAATCTAAACAATGGAAGCCTCTCTCTCGGCGGCAGGCAGGAATTACGGGGTTTCTTTCAAGCCGGGCCGATTGTCATGAATAACGACAGCGGCGCAGTCAGCTACGATGAGTGGGAAGGCGCCTTTTATGGAGGGGGATTTTCTGCTCTGACCTTGTATGGAAAAGGAGACGAGCCGGACGGGTCAGATCTGGAATTAAAGGTAGAAAGCGCAGATTTGGCGGGAACTCCAATTCAGGAAACGACCCAGCCTCAGCAGATTCCGGATCAAAGTTCCGTTTTCTTTAAGAAATCCAGACCGTATATTATATTTGACGGAACCCAAATCGGTTTGGTCAAAAGCGCCCAGGGCACAGAAAAGAGTTATCAATACGAAAGAGCGCAGATCGTATATCAAGATCCTGCTTCCGGACGAAAAACCGTTCGGGGAATCACAGAAGCAAATATTACGTATTTGCCGAATGAGCGGTATGAAATTACTTTTTCCGGTCCCAGGCTGGAAGGAAATGGGATTTCATCTATTGCAACTTTTGATCAGGATACGATCAAGAATGTTACGGTCCAGTACGGATACCGCGCATACAAAAACAGTCCGCTGGATGTGGTTCCGTCTTTGGATACGTCCAATAAATTTTCAATCCGGATGATTGATTATCCGCAAAAGCAGTTTAGCGGTTATGACTGGACCGAGACCAATAAAGAGGTAAAGCCGGGAATTCTGAACTCTTATTTGAATTCGGACGGGTATCCTTCTTTTCGCAGTACGATCGTTACAAGCCAGATTTATCCGGGTGCAACTTCATTAAACAGTTATTTTGCAAACGCAAAAGATGCCAATAAACTATTCGTAACAGAAACTTATGAGAACAGCGGGTATTATGAGTTTGATTCTCAGGAAAACGGGGCGTCGTTTGATGAAAAAACCGGTAATTTCATTATTTATCAACAATTGACAACACCCAGTGACAGCGATGGAGGGTTAGCGAGGAACAGGCTTTACGGCAAGGGGCAGTTTTTACCGTACAATACCTTTGATAACGAGAGAAAGATTGCAAATATAAACAATATTTATACGGCTCAGGCAGGGGATCTTTCCCCGGATGACGAGCGGTATGGTGATGATCTTTATCTGCCGGACCAGGAGACAAATTATAACTTTGGAATGGAACTTTCGGCAGAATTTTATCAGATGCAGAACGGCAAGATTAACCGAAATCCGATGCGCTATGAGTTTACCGGAGACGATGATCTTTGGGTTTATGTCGACGGCGTCTTGATTTTGGATATGGGCGGAGCCCATGATGCAAGAAGCGGATATATTGATTTTTCAACAGGCGAAGTTTATGTGCAGAGCGGAACGGGCGGCGGCGGCACAACAAAAAAACTCTACGACCTGTTTAAGGCAGCCAGAGATGAAGCGGAGGCAGGCGGCGCGAGCCAGGAAGTAATAAGCGCCCTGAATAAAAAACTGGAGGATTCCCAATGGAAGACACTGGAAAATGGAAATAAGATTTTTGCGGATTATACAAAACACAGTTTTAAAATGTGGTATATGGAACGCGGAGGCGGAGCTTCCAATTTGCGGGTACGGTTTAACCTTCCTGTGATTCCGTCGGGAGAAGTCCAGATTGAAAAGCAGTTAGAGGGTTCGGATCAGGGGAATTATGTAAATACGCCGTTTGATTTTCAGGTTTATCTGCAGCCGATTCTTGATTTAGGGGCTGGCCAGGAAGATAAATTTGACGATGCGGCAGAGCCAAAAGATTACAAACTCTTGAGTACGGAGCTTTTGAGCCAGGGAAGAACAGATGCGGAAGCGTTTATCCTGCGGACAAACGGACGCGAAGAAAAAATTACGATTCCCAGTGAAGAGGAGGATCAGGGAATTTTCCATATAAAGCCAGGTGAAAAGTTGATCCTCCGCGGATTGAAGGTGAACAGAAAATATTTTGTCCGGGAGCTGAATTTAAAAGCGGATGAATATTCCAATGTGAAAGTGGATCAGATCGTAGTGGAAGAGGAAGACAGTGAAGGAAGCGGAACCAGAGGAAACGGAATTCAGGTTTCAGAAGATAAAACATGGGCGGATACAGATGTAAAAACAGTGTCGGAACGTGCTTATATCGTATTTAAAAATGAATGTTCCAGGGAAAACAGAAATCTGCTCAAGATTAAAAAAGAGATGAACGGCGGCAGCAGCGGAGACGATACCTATACCTTCCAGGTATGGCTGGGAAATCAGGCGGGCCAGATGGAACTCTATGAAGGGAAATATTATCTGGTCAATAAAGATGGGTATTACTATTCCGAACAATCCGGAAAGCTTATATTAAGCAGCTGCAACGATGCGCCGGATCAGATCAATGAAAATACGCCGAGCCTGATGACAAAAGAGGGAAGTCCGGGCATCATAGCAGGAATTTCACCGGATGATACGGTGATTATCCGGAATCTGGTCAAAGATACGAAGTTTTATGTAGAAGAAGTCCATCCGGGCCTGCAATATGAAGATCCGGTATATGAACTGCAGGCGGGGACATATCAGCCGCCGCAGGCAGGGATTCCGTTGGTTACGGCAGATTTGCCGCATGATTCTGACGAAGAGAGCGGTAAGAAGACGGAAATGGGTTCTATCCAATTGGGAACAGATGCAGTCGTTACGGTGAAAAACAGTAAATTGGGGAACCGTACCTGGCAGATTGTAAAGAAGAGCAGTACAGAAGGCGGACCTTATCTGGGCGGAGCTGTATTTGAACTCTCCGCAACCGGTTTGCCGGAAGGGGAAAGCCGTGTGTATTACGGAAAATCCGTTGACAAAACTGGTGAAATACAGTGGTATCAGGAACGGAATTGTACCACCGGACTGCAGATTAGCGATCTTGTAACAGGAAGTTATCAGTTTAGGGAGATTGCGGCAGTCAAAGGTTATTCTCTAAGTGGTGAAATCTGGGAGATTGAAATAAAACCAAGAAATGGAATTTCTATCGCAGGGCAGAGACCAAAGACCGAGACGGTCAAAGGAAGCGCTATAGACGGATCGCAGGATATAGAAAAACTGGTCTATACATTTACAAATAAGCCCATGTATGAACTACCGAACTCGGGCGGCAGCGGAATTTATTGGTATTTGATCGGCGGTATGCTCTTTATGATGGCAGGCGCGTTGATCTTATATAAAAACAAGTGCAGGGAGGTGCGGGGAAGTTAGAAGAAACTAAAACTTTTGGCGGTCCTGGCGCCGCGCAAAAACAGTGCGCAGATGCACGAAAGCAGCCTGTGCGATAAGCACATCAATTTAAATTTATGAAAAGAAAAGGAGAACAAAACATGAAAAGGATGAAAAAAGTATTTGCAGTGTTATTGACACTGGCAATGGTACTCGGAATGTCGATTACGACATTTGCAGCAGGAGAAGGGACGATTCAGGTAAACAATCTTCATGAAAATGCACAGATACAGATTGTACAGATCATCAAGCCGGATACGGAAGCAAAAACAGGCTGGACATTTACAGATCTTGCAGGTAAAGAATTTTTGGCAGCAATGCAGGTAGCATTTGCAGGTGCATCGGATCAGGACATTATTGCAGGATTGATCAAATTGCAGACACCGGATGCGATATTCCCAAATAATGTAGATATTACTCCTGTTGATATTTCAACATCACAGTATGAAACTGCGCTCGCAGCAGTAAGCAGTTATCCGGCGGCTGTTACGGCTACAGGTACTTCCTATACTTATACGATTACCGATACAGAAAACGGCGCAGGCGTATACGCAGTAAAAGGCACGGATACAGAAGAGTTCGTATACAGTCCAATGGCGGCATACATTTCTTTTGCAACATACGATGCGACAACAGGAAAACCAAGCGCACTTGGAACCGGAACGATAAACGCGAAAAAAACAACAAAGAAAACAGAGAAAACAGCAAAAGAAGAGACAGCAGGCGTTGATAAAACGGTTGAATATGAAATCAAATCAACAGTTCCTTATATATCACAAAACGTTGCAGAACCGGTATATAAGATTGTCGATACGCTGACAGGCGCAAATTATTTAAATCTTACGGCAATAGATCCCGCAAACGTATACGGTGATGAAGTAACAGAGGCAGGAACATTCAAGGTTAAAGTTACGATCCAGGGGCAGGAAGCTGTCATGATGGATGCAGCATTTGAAACAGATAAAGACGGCAAGAATACATTCACGCTTGATCTTTCCGAAATTGTGGCAGATCGTGCAAATGCAAACAAATCCGTAACGGTAGAATATGGTGTAAAAGTAAAAGAAGTTATCGTAAACAACAAGGCGGTTTCACAGTCTTCACATAAGGATGGCAGTGTAGTAGCAGGAAAACCGGGAGAAGAAGACGTATACACGGCTGCGGTTCAGATCAGCAAAACCGGTGAGCAGAATGCAAAATTAAATGATGCAGAATTCGTTTTATATTACACGGACGCTGAGGGAACAAAACAGTATGCAACTGTAAAAGAGAACGAATATAAAACGGAGGAACCTTACAATTATGTAGTTACCGGCTGGACAGATGATCTGAAAAAGGCAGGCCATATCAAGACAAGTACGGTAAATGGCGTAGACGGTACGGCAATCATCAAAGGTGTGGATGATGATAACAGCTATTTCTTCAAAGAAGTGGTAGCTCCCGACGGATACAGCCTGAATGAGCAAGATGCAGGGATTTGCGAGTGGTCTGGAGAGGCAGCAGACAAAAAAGCATCCGCATCCATGACGGATACCAAACTTTCCTCCCTCCCGTCCACCGGTGGTATCGGTACAACGATCTTCACCATCGCAGGCTGCCTGATCATGATCGCAGCAGCAGGATTATTCTTCGCAAGCCGCAGAAAGTCTGCAAAATAGTGAAAACAGCTACATAGTGTTTCATGATTCCGGGGCGGTTATTCTGCCCCGGAATATAAAAAAATACAACAACAAGGAGAGTCCAGATGAAAAAACATGCAGGTAAAATATTGATCAGTCTATTATTTTTAGCCGGCTTCTCCCTGCTGCTGTATCCGATGGTAGCAAACGAGTGGAACAATTACAGGCAGAAACAGCTGATCGGGGATTACGATCAGATCGTAGAGGATAAAGAACATGCCGGTACTCTGGATTATCAGGCGGAAAAAGAAGCGGCAGTCAGTTACAATGAAGCCCTTTTGCCCAGTATCCTTCCGGATTCTTTTGCGATCGCGGAGGCATCGGATAAGGATGCGGCATATATGTCTTGTCTGAATCTTGCGGGCAACGGCATGATGGGAACGGTAGAAATCCCGAAAATCAATATTACGCTGCCTGTGTTCCATACGACCAGTGACGAAGTGTTGGAAACGGCGGCAGGGCATTTGGAGGGGAGTTCGCTTCCGGTGGGAGGTGAAAATACCCATGCGGTTATATCCGCGCACAGAGGGCTGCCCAGCGCGTCATTATTTACGGATCTGGATAAACTGGAAGAGAGCGATCATTTTCTTTTGCATATGCTAAACGATACGCTCTGTTATGAAGTTGACAAAATTTCGGTTGTGGAACCGGAAGAGACAGATTCTCTCGCAGTAGAACCGGGAATGGATCTGGTGACGCTTTTGACCTGTACGCCGTACGGGGTAAACAGCCAGAGGCTTTTGGTACGGGGGCACAGGGTGGCGTATGAGCCGGAATTGCTGGCAGATGAGAAAGTCCCTCTTTCTAATATGAGTTTACATACCAACTATTTGTTATGGGTGGTTGTCGGGATTTTAATCACGGCAGCATTTAGCCTGTTTTTGTATCGGAAAGAAAAGAGCCTGGCCAACAAAGAGGTGATTTCCGATGATATGCCGCAAAAAGAAGATGCAGACGCGCAGAAAGAATCAGACGACTGGCTGCGCGGAAGTGAAGAGATCGAAGTACAGGAACTGGCCGAGTGGCTGAAAGTGAAGGAAGAAAGCACAAAGGAGGACCCGTCATGATAAGAAAACTATCATCGGTTCTCTTTGGGCTGTTGTTTCTTGCAGGATTTGGAATTCTTGCATATCCGACGGTTTCCGACCAGTGGAATACTTACCGTCAGTCAAAGTTGATTTCCGATTATAATTCGGCCATAGAGGAAATGGAAGAGGAAGATTTTGACAAGGCATGGGAAGCGGCGAGGGATTATAATCAGACGTTTGCGCAAAACAGCATCCTGGAAGATGTATTCGGCATCGACGGATCCCAAGATATCAGGGATACAGAGTATTGGGACGTGTTAAACGTGACAGGGGACGGTATCATGGGTTACCTTACGATACCTAAAATAAATATAAAATTGTCGATTTACCATGGTACTGCAGAAGATGTGCTGGATACAGGCGTCGGGCATATGAACGGCACAAAGCTTCCGATTGGGGGAAACGGGAACCACAGTGTCCTTTCTGCCCATCGAGGCCTGCCCAGCGCAAAACTGTTTACCGATATTGACCAGCTTTTCAGGGGCGACAGGTTTTATCTGCATATTCTGAACGAAGATTTGGCATATGAGGTGGACCAGATACTGCCGATGATCGACAAAGATGATTATGATGCGTTGGGAGAGGCGCTTACCATAGAAGAAGGGCAGGATTATGTAACGCTATTTACATGTACGCCTTATGGAGTGAACAGCCACCGGCTGCTTGTGCGGGGACACAGGATTCCGTATGACGGAGAACTGGAAACATCTCCTGTGGAATCCATGGTACAGGCGATCCAAAATTATTATATGCTGTATCTGCTGCTCGGCATCGGATTGACTGCTCTGGTGATCTTGCTGATGTACCGCATCATGAAAAGAAAAAAGAACATGGACGGTAAGGAGGAAAAAAGTTGAAGATAATTAAAAAGTTCAAAAAAGGATATCTTTTGGCTCTTACGGCGTTACTGCTTCTGCCTTGTCTCAATCTGATACAGGTGCAGGCTGCTAAGGAGATCGACTTAAATCGGGAGTGTTCTCTCACCGTATCGGTAGAAGTTGGGGGAGCGGTTGGAAGCAATGACGCATATTTGGAGGATTTTAACCGGATGTCGATTCCGGTATCGGTTTACCGGGTAGCGGATGTAGATATCACGGGCCAGAAATTTACGCCGGAGGATGCGTTTTCCGAAATGGATTTTGACAAAATCAACGGAGATCCGGCTTCTTCTGCGGCAAGGGATTGGCAGGAACTGGCAGGGCAGGCCAAAGAGATTTTAACGGCGGCTTCGGTTCCTGCGGCGGCTTCGGTGACAATTTCGGGTACGCAGGATGGCACGGGAACAGCCAAAGGTGAAATTACGGGACTAACCCCGGGACTGTATCTGGTCGTGCCAAAGGAATCTTATAATCCGGATTATTCGGTATTGTACACGTTTACCCCGTACCTGACAGCGCTTCCAAGCAGCTCTTATGCGGTAACCGGGGAAGGGAGCGACGAGTGGGACTACGATACGACGATCGGCTTAAAACCGGATGCCGATCAGCAGTTTGGAACACTCAATATCACAAAGACACTGGAAAATTATAACGAAGCATTGGGAAAGGCTACTTTTGTATTCCATATCGTTGGGACAGATCAAACCGGCGAGGTACAATTTGACGAGGTGGAGAGCATGACGTATTCGTCAGCCGGAAGTAAAACGCTGACGGTAGAGAAGATTCCGGCAGGGCTTTCGGTCACGGTAACGGAAGTTTATTCCGGCGCCAGCTATACCGTTACAGGCTCCGGCGAAGAAACGGTGCAGATTTCTTCCGATGCCGCGGTAGACGCAGGCATCGCGCAGGAAGCGTCGGTTGTTTTTGTCAATCGTTATAACGGAGGAAACCGCGGAGGATACGGTGTCACAAACCGTTTTGAGTCGGACGGGAACGGCGGATGGACATGGAACAATCCTACGATATCAGAAGGAGAATAAGAAAGGAGCTGCGACGGATATGAAAAAGATGAGAAGCTATAAAAAATTAGTGGCTGTGTCTGCGGCGGCTCTTTTGCTGACAGGGACGCTTACGGTGGAGCATGCATCGGCATATTTTACAACTTATGTGTCTGCGGGAGGAAGCCAGGTCGTACGCCTTGGCTCCAAGACAGAAATTCACGAAGATGTCAGCGATATGACGAAACATATTTCCATTCAGAATACATCACAGATTTACGACTGTTTTGTCAGGGTAAAAGTATTTTACGGCGGAGGCCTTAAGATTTCTTACCAGGATAAAAGCGAGAGCGGAAATCTCTGGTCTTATTCCCAAAACGACGGGTATTGGTATTACAAACCGATTTTATCTGCGGGGGAGAGTACGGAACTGTTTGATATTCAAATCGGTGATCTGCCGGAAGATTTTGACAAAGAAAGTTTTAATGTTGTTGTCATTCAGGAATGCACGCCGGTTGTCTATGACGAGGACGGAAATCCGTCTGCAGACTGGAATACGGTTTATACGGAATATCAGAAGATTGCCGACAGGTCAGGAGAGGGGGCTGGCGCAAAATGAAAAAGAAGAGGCTGACATATCTGATGCTGGCGGCGGCGGTTTTGCTCCTTTTGGGAAGTACGGTAGGAAGTACCCGTGCGGCATTGACATATTACAGCGATAATTATGTGGCAAAGATTACGGTTTCCCAGATCGGCGTAAGTTTGCTGGAAAACGGGGAAGTCGTCAGCAGCAGAGATTACAATGACAATGCATGGAAGGTTACGACAAACAAAGGTGACGGTTCTGCGAGCGGTTCCCTGCTTGCCAATCTGTTAAAGCCGGAAGAAAAGCTGGCGCTGAACAAAAAATATGACGAGAAGCTGACGGTAAAAAACAGCGGTTCCATAGATGAATATGTCAGAGTGCGTATTTACCGGTATTGGATGAAAGACGGACAGAAGGTTACGACGTTATCCCCGGATCTGATTGATTTGAATTTGATCAATTCCGGACAATGGGTCAAAAATCCCAATGAAACGGCAGAATGTGTGGAACTGTTTTATAAAGGGATATTAAAAACCGGAAAAGAGACGGAACCTTTTGCAGACACCGTTCGGATTGACGGAAGGCTGGCGCAGGAAGCGACGATTGAAACAAAAGGAGATACCGTTACTACTGTATATAAATACGACGGCGTAGAATTTCATATAGACGTAGAGGTGGACGCCGTTCAGACGCACAATGCAAAGGACGCAATCAAAAGCGCCTGGGGTGTGGACGCATCCGGCCTTGGGATACTTTAAAGGAGGCAGGGAAGATGAAGAAAAAATGGAGAAGCGCAGGCGTTACGGCAGTGTTATGTTTCCTCCTTGCATCTTCGGTCTCGGTATGGGCAGAAGACAGACAGGGAGCGTCAGGCTGGCAGGTGACGTTTGACGGCAAAAAAATGGAAAGTAATTTCACGTCGGCGGATATGAGCAATGAGGCGGGAGCGATGCAGCCCGGGGATTCGGTGGAGCTGACAGTCACAATAAAAAATACGTTTGACGGCCAGGCGGACTGGTATATGAAAAACGAAGTGCTGGAGTCATTGGAGGATGCGGGAGACGCTGCGGGCGGCGCATACGATTATCTGCTGACTTATACGGATATCAAAGGACAGACGACGACGCTCTACTCCAGTGAAAAGTTTGGAGGAGACGGAAAAATCGGCGGCGTAGGGCTGCATGGAGCAACCAATTCGCTTCAGAATTATTTTTACCTGGATCGGATGGGAAACGGAGAATCCGGTGTTGTGAAGTTAAAAGTGGCGTTGGACGGCGAGACGCTCGTCAATGATTACCAGAATACGCTGGCAAGGCTTCAGATGGATTTTGCGACGGAACTCGTTTCGGGACAAACGGCGGGCGGAGACGAAAGTACGACGCCGGGAGATCCGAGCGGTTTAAGGACAGACAGAAATGCCGTAAAGACAGGGGATGAAACTAAGATCATGCGTTATGTGGTATTGATGTTTGGGTCCGGGCTCATTCTTTTGGCCGGAGGAATTTTTTTGCTGCGGCGCCAGCAGGAAGAGGAAACTTAAAAGAGGGGAGAATATGGTATGAGATGGTTGAAAAACGCGGGCATGAGTATTCTGATCTTATTTTTAATGGCCATATCCGGCAGTCAGGCGGTATCGGCAGCAGAAGAGGCGTATACGTATACGGTTCGCCTATATGCCGGAAATCAGGGAACCATTACCAACAGCGGTGTAGAGATCAGCTCTTCTACAGCCAGGATTTCTTTTTCGGATGACTGTGCCGTCATCAGCGGGCTGCAGTACGGCGATATGGTATATATCCGTCCGCAGGATGCGATAGAAACAACAGATGAGAGGTATTATGTGAGAGGCGTCAGAAGATCCGGAAGGGACAATGCACAGGCAGAGTCACCGGCGTTTTATGTGGCGTGCGACAGAGATTTTGTAGCCGCTTACGGCGTCCGGGGAGATATGGCGGAGTATACGGTTTCGTATCAGGATGAAGCGGGGAATACGCTGATGAAAAGCGACACGTATTACGGAAACATCGGGGAACGGCAGTATGTGTCTTCTCGTTATATCGAAGGCTACCAGCCCTCGTCTTTAAATATGGTAAAAACACTTTCGGCAAATGCCGCGGAAAATATATTTACGTTCCGGTATACCCGGATTGCGGCGGGAACGACGCCTGCGCCGGGCGGAACGACGACAACGGCGACAACGGGGACGACGACAGCGGGGACGACGACAACGACCACCGCAGCAGGTGGCGGGACGCCGGGGGCACAGGATGCCGATGCCGGCGCGGCAGACGCACAGGATGCCGATGCGGCGGAGCAAGGCGGGGAAACTCCTCCGGGAGGAGATGCGAACGTGCCGCTTCCGGACGATAATGTTCCGTTGGATCAGCAGGAGCTGGAAAACCTGGATGACGGCGAAGTTCCGCTGGCAGACATAAAAGCGGAGCAGGCAGGGTTGATGGGGTATTTCCCTATTTATGCCGGGATTGCCGCTACAGCCGCTGCAGTACTGGCAGTTGCTGTCATTTATCTTTATAAAAGGAAAAAAACGCTTCCCGCAAAAGCGGCAGGAAAGGATCGAGGAACGCCGGATGGGTCACAAAAACCATGAAAAAGAAACAGAACAACCGTAAAAAAGCGTGCAAAGCCTGCAGCGCAGTGGGAACAACGCTGATTGTGGCAGTGATTGTTTTATGTGCTCTGCTGGTTCTGCCGGGTTTCTTCGGATATCATATGTACCATGTGTTAAGCGGCAGCATGGAACCGGGCATGCCGGTCGGCAGCCTGATCTATGTCTGTGAGAAAAAGCCGGAAGAAGTGAAGGAAACAGATATCATTGCTTTCTACGGTTCGGCAGAAGACGGCGGCATTATCACGCATCGGGTAGTCAAAAACAATGTCGTGTCCGGTACCTTTCAGACAAAAGGAGATGCAAATGAAGCAGAGGATCCCATGCCGGTTCCGTATGACAATTTTATCGGAACGGTGGCGGTTACGGTTCCGTATCTTGGTAAAGTGCTGACCTGTATGACCTCCCGGTACGGTAAGGCGGCTGCGGTATGTGTCATTTTACTTGGCGTGGTGTTAAATCTGGCGGGAGCGGGAAAGAGGCAATAAAAGAAGGCGCAGATGAGCCGTATCATGGGATTTGATGTTCGGGACGTCCCTGAAAATAGAACGGAACAATAATAGAAAGGTGTATGCAACGTATGACCTACGTGCATGCGCCTTTTTTGTTTTTTCGAATAATTTCTATAATTTGAGGGGAAGAGTGTATAAATTTTCAAAGAGTAGACAGTTCTACGAATCTTCTCCCATTAATAATCACATGTATTTTATAAAAAATAAATCCTGTTGTCAATATGAATCCGGCGAATTTCCTTGAAGCAACACCCGGTTCCCTGGCATAAAAAATACGCATGGGAGCGGAATATAATAATTTTTTAGAGACAAAACAAAATTTTACTATCACTTTTTTCTATTAGCCGTCAAAATAATAGTCATAGAAAAGGAGGAAATTGAATTATGCCAAAAAGAGGAGAAAACATCTATAAGAGGAAAGACGGAAGATGGGAAGGACGTTTTATCAAAGACCGAACACATACGGGGAAAGCGGTATATGGTTATGTATATGCACATTCTTACAAAGAGATACGGTTAAAACTTCAGAATGCCCTAAAAATGCAAGATTCTATGAAAAAAAACAAAACAGGCGCAGAAAAGGAACCACGGTTTAGTGCGCTTGCGGAGGAATGGTTCTGCCATATCAGGCCTTTGATTAAAGAATCTACCTATATAAAATACCGGAATCTTTGGAACTCTTATGTCAGTCCGAAGCTGGGGAAGATGTGCCTGTTGGACCTTTCCCATGCCAGGCTGGAAAGTTATTGTAAGGACCTTCTGGTATCCGGCGGAAATAAAGGAAACGGATTGTCGGCAAAGACAGTATCGGATACGCTTTCTTTGATCCGCAACATGCTTAGGTTCTGTGACAGCAGGGATATTCCGATCCTTTGCGACGCCCGTAACGTTACGGTCAAACAGGACGCAAAAGAAATGCGCATATTCAGTCCCAAAGAACAGCAGATTTTATGCAGCCATATTCGTTCAAATTTATGCATCCAAAACGTTGGTATTTTACTCTGCCTGTTTACCGGGATCCGCGTAGGGGAGCTGTGTGCGTTGAAATGGGAAGATATCTCCTTTGCGGAACAAACGCTTTATGTGCACCAGACGATGCAGCGGATTCAAATAGAAGATACGGACAGGGAGGAAAGTACCGCAAAAACCAAGATTATTGTAACGTCTCCCAAAAGCAAATGTTCGATCCGCCGAATTCCGTTTCCCGAAGAGCTGTCGTTTTTTATGCGGTCGATCCAAAAATCTTCTTCCGGTTATTTTTTGACAGGCAGCGAAACCAGATGGATTGAACCGCGTACCATGCAGAATCACTTTAAACGCTTATTAAAATGCTGTGAAATCGAAGACGCGAATTACCATGTGCTTCGCCATACGTTTGCAACGAGATGCATGGAAATGGGATTTGATGTAAAAAGCTTAAGCGAAATTTTGGGGCATGCCAGCGTAAGCATTACCATGAACCGCTATGTCCATCCTTCCATGGAGTTAAAACGGGAAAATATGCAAAGGCTCTCCGGGTTTTTGACTGTGGAATCTTAACAGGCACGGAATGCCATTTGCCGTCAGCATGCGCGTCAGCGCCGCCGAATCATCCGGTAATCCGGATACCGGCGGCGTTTTTTACGTAGAGCTGTCTACTCTGCGAAAATTTTTATGGAGGAAACGTATGGATGGCCAGACGCGAAATTTGGGGCAAAAGCCCGATCTTGCAGTAGATGAAACCGAACGGGAGAGAATTATTTGGCACGGTCCGAATGTGGTGGTTCTTTGCATGGATTCATACAGCGCCGAACGGCAGGACGGACGGCTGTACCACCAATATACGAAGGGCGGTATTCGGTTTGATACGCTGTTTGAAGCAATGAAGCAGATGGATGCTTTTTATGACGAAATACGATTTCCGTTTGCATCCACAGAAAACAGGAGCTTTTACAGAAACCGAAGGGCAGGGCATAAGAGCCGCAAACTGCCGGAAAATTCGGAATTTCAGCGAAAGGAAAAAAAGAAAATGGAGACATTTGAGGATGTGGTCAGACAAAGAGGAACGGACGCTACGTTTATCATCCGCGTATCCCACAGACAGCATGCAAGCTGGCAGGGAGAGGTTACCTGGGTAGATGAACAAAAAAAAGAATATTTCAGAAGTGCATTAGAATTAGTCAGACTGATCGACGGAGCTCTTGACGGGGGAAAAGAAGTTTCCGAATCGTAGGATTAAGGAGGATGCCAGCCGGAGAAGAGAAAAGATCCGATGGCGAATGAAGATGGAAGAGAAAAAGTGTATTTGTTTTAATCTGCTGGGATCCTTTTCTTATGCCGTGGTTCCAGTAACGGCAAATAAGCCGGACAGCGGTGAAAACGCAAACGAGGTTAGCAGGATTTTGCAGAATACCGGGAAGAAAACGCTCTCGGTTTTACAGTATCTGATCGTAAACCATGCAAGAAACATTACTGCCGAAGAACTTGTCGATACCTTTTGGACAGAAAACGAAAGCAGCGATCCGGCAAATGTGCTTCGCAACATGATCTATAAGATCCGGAATCTGCTCAAGCATATGTTTCCGAACGAGGAGGAGATGCTAAAGACACTGAGCGGCTGTTACGCATGGAATCCGAACCTTTCCATCAGGCTCGATACACAACGATTTGAAGAGGCATGCTTAAAGGCAGGAAAAGAATCCAGCAGAGCGTGTATGGAAGAACTGCGGCAGGCGGTTTCCTTATATAAAGGAGATTTTCTTGCCGGAAACGACAGCGAGTGGACCAGAGAACCCAGGCAATATTACCGGACGCTATATCTGGAAGGATGCAAAAGGCTGCTGCCTTTTTTGGAAGAGCAGGAGCAGTGGACGCAGATTGTCGGCATTTGCAGCCAGGCGTATCAGGTTGATTTTTATATGGAAGAGTTTACCGCGTATCAAATGCGTGCGTTGATCGCGATGGGGCAGCCGGAACAGGCGGTGGAAAAATACCGTTGTTTTAAGGAACGCCTGTTAAAGGAACTGGGGCTGCTTCCTACAGAAGAAATCGAACAGATTCATACGCTCGCGCTTGGTTTTTGCAGGCACCGGACAGGAGACGAAGAGGACATTTTTCGTCTGGTATGTGAGGACGCTCCGGCAAAGCAGGCTTTTTTCTGCAGCTTTGGCGTTTTTCAGAATATCGTTGCCTTAGAACGCCGGCATCTTGCGAGGTCCGGCCATATCTCCACGCTTGTGATCGTCAGTTTGGACGGCAGTGCGCCGCTTACGACGGATGTCAGGCGGTTAGAACGCATTCTGCAGGAGGGGCTTCGGACGGGAGACCCGGTGGCAAGAATTGCCGCAGGGGCTTATATTCTGATGCTGACGGGAGCGAATGCGGAACATGCGCAGGTTGTGACGAACCGGCTGGCATGTTCTTTCCATAAGACGTATCGGCATTCCAATGCAAGGCTGAATTTTCGGCTTTCTGCGCTATGTCCGGACGGAGCGGTAAATAAATGATCAAATTTATGCAGAAAATAACGGTCAGCTAACAGGAGATTGTTATAGTACTTCTGTAAATGATGGAAAAAGGCGGTGATCACAGGATGATTCCGAAACAAATGACGCCCTGTCATAGCCGGGAAGCGGTCGTTACGGTACTGTCGTACTGCAACGGCAGGATGAACGGCTATCTGCAGCATCCGCGTCTGGATAAAACAGAAGAACTGCAAAGCCTCTCACAGATGGTTTTGCTTTTGGGAAGCCTGCTTGAGCTGGAGGATTGTCCGAAGCGCCCGATGCCTTTTGTTTCATCGTTGGATCACACCGCGGGCGGCGCAGCCGTTTTTCGTATACAGATTCTTTTCCGGGAACATCATACCTGGCAAGGTAAGATCGTCTGGCAGGAAGAAAACCATGAGGCCGTATTTCACAGCGGAATAGAATTGATCCAGTTGATGGATGAGATTCTTGCAGAATGAAAAGAGGATTACGTGATTAGAAAAACATGGAGAAATAAAGAAAATTCAACGGACAAGGGACGGAGAATAGAGACTATGGCGGAAAAAGAATTACGCAGGTTAAAGCGCAGAGAGCTTTTGCAGATGCTTTTGGTGCAGTGCGAAGAGACGGAGAGGCTTTCACAGGAAGCAGACGAAATAAAACAGCAAATAGATGCCGTGATGGAAAGTTACGAGCGTTTAAAGAAGAAATTGGATGTCAAGGATGAACGTTTGAACCAAAAAGACGAAAAAATCGCGGAACTGAAACGTGAAATCGAAGAAATAAAAGCGCAGAGAGAGCGGGAAATGGAAGAAGCCGGATCGATCACAGGGGCGACGCAGCGGCTGAATGCAATATTTGAAGAAGCGCAGCGTGCGGCGGAACAATATCTCTCAAGCGTTCGAAAGATAGAAAACAGGCAGAACCCTTTCGATTCCAGGCGTCCGGCAGGCATCGGGGGAAAACAGAGCGTATCCCGCAGCGGACATGTGGTAACGATGAAGCCCGAACAGACGCCGGCAGGTTTTGAAAGAAATAAAATTTCGGCAAAAACGCAGGAATCGGCTTATCGAGCGGCAGCCGCGGCTTCGGGTGACCTGTGATGGAAAACGGGAATCCGCAGGAACAAATATCTGAGGAGAAAAAAATAAAAATTCCTCCGATATACCTGCTGCGGGAAGAGCTTGCCAGGGAAGAAGCGAAATATACATTCCGCAAGACGCTTTATCAAATAGCGGCGGCGCTTGTTGTTGCGGCAGCGATTACGGCGCTGCTGGCGACAAGGCTCTTTATCTTGATACGGATCAACGGAAACAGCATGGCCCCGACGCTTAAAGACGGAGAGATCATCGTAATCCGCCAGACAAAGGAAGTGGAACAAGGGGATGTCATTGGATTTTATTACGGCGGCAGAGTGCTGTTAAAACGAGTTATAGGCATTGCGGAAGATGAAATAGAGATAGGCAAAGAAGGCGATGTGTATGTCAACGGCAAAAAACTTGACGAACCCTATATGGGAGAAAAAAAACTGGGGAAATGTGAACTGGAATTTCCTTACCGGGTGCCGGAGGGAATGATGTTTGTGCTGGGAGACAACAGAGCCATATCGATTGACAGCCGTATTCGGTCGATCGGATGCGTGGACGAAGAGCAGATTGTCGGCAAAGTGGTATTTCGGGCATGGCCGATGGCACGTATGGGAAGCGTTTTAGGAAGGTGAAGAAGATGCAGAAACTTGTAAAAGAGTATTTGGATGAACGGAACAGGAGGCACAGAAAAAGCAGAAGGGTTGGAATTGCCGTTTTGCTTTTGGCTGTCATCGTAGCCGGAAGCGTGATGAGTATCCTGACGCAGTATGGGATTGCCATGACGGGAAAGGCGCAGTGCGGATTCAAAGAGCATGAACACGGGAAAGACTGTTACGAAGAAGCTCTGGTCTGCAGCTTGCAGGAAGGGATTGGTCATACGCACACAGACGAGTGCCGTCCTCCGAAAGAACTAAACTGCGGACAGGAAGAATCGGCAGGCCATACGCACACAGACGAGTGCCGTCCTCCAAAAGAGCTGATCTGCGGACAGGAAGAATCGGCAGGCGGCGAAGAGGGAACGGAAGCGGCTATTTCGGAAGGCCATACGCATACGGATGCATGTTATGCGGTTCCGGAAGGTTTTCTCTGCGGTATGGAAGAATCGGAAGGCCATACGCATACGGATGCATGCTATACGGTTCCGGAGGGCTTTCTCTGCGGTATGGAAGAAGGAGAAGGTCATACGCACACAGACGACTGCTACGAAAAAGAACTGATTTGCAAAGAAGAAGAACATATACATACAGATGCGTGCTACATTGACACGGATGCGGATGTGGAAGACCCGGCGTCCTGGGACCGGATGTATACAGGTACAGAGTGGAGCGGTCACTGGGGAAAAGATTTAGCGGACGCGGCGCGTGCGCAGATCGGTTATAAAGAAAGCACGGCGAATTATACGATCGGAGCCGGAGGCGTTCATAAGGGATATACGCGTTACGGGCATTTTGCAGGAAACATGTACGCAGACTGGGACGCGGCGTTTGTCGGCTTCTGTATGCATTATGCGGGGATCAAAGAGTCCGGATTGTTCCCGGAAGAGACGGATACTGCAAAATGGCAGGAGGAGTTTATCAAAATAAGGGAAGAAAATGCTGCTTTCCTGACAGCGCCGGCGGATTATGAGCCGAAAACAGGCGATTTGGTGTTTTTACAAAGAGAAAATCAGGAAACGCCAAATCAAATGGGGATCGTTTCTGCTTATGACAGTGAAACGCGTGAAATTGAAGTAATAGAAGGAAACAGCGGAAATGAGGTTCGCGTGAACCGGTATCCGGCTGAGGATCAAGGCATTACCGCTTATCTAAAGCTGACAGAGCTTGCGTCTGCATTTAAAAATACGCATGTAAACGAGGAGAACATAGCAACCACAGATGAAGTGGAGACTGCAGACAGCGACATACCGGCATGGGTAGCGGTCGTACCGGCAGCGCAAGGCGACGGCAAGTTGATGCTGGAGCTGCGTTACGGCGATAAGAAGGCTCATAACGAAAAACCGGAAGGCTCTGCAGACCGTGCGCATTTGCAGATGATAGGATACTTTGATTTGTTTACCAAGGACATAGAGGGTAATCTGGAACTGGGAGACGTGACGCTGACGATTCATTTACCTAAGAAATATATAGATAAAAATTCAATTGGCTTTATGCCCATTCCGCAGGATCAGATTCCGCATGAGATGCTTGGGGTTACAGAAGAGGGGGATTATTATAACCTTAGTGTGAAATTTCTGGATTATGAGCAGACGGGTCAGATGCAGTATGAGTTTCATATGAATTTTATAGGCGGTATTGTTCCGGAAGATTACCAGCTGAAAGTTTTTGCGACAATTGAAGCAGGGGGAAAATCGGATGATACGGCGGAAAATATATACCGTGCGACTTATGAGAAGCCGAATGTTATCAAGTATGTCAATACGAATCTGTATGACAATATGTCGAAAGATTATACGAAAGTTTCCGCCGAAATCGATGGAGAAGAGATCAAAGACGGCGAATACGTTAGCTTCTGGTATAAGCTTGGCGGGGCCGATTGGTATATCAGGGAGTACGATACGGTCACTCTGACAGATATACTGCCTGTCTATCAGGATAAAGACGGCAATGATCGTGTGGCAAAATTTGATCCGGAGGTAAATCCCGGATGGACGATAGGATCGGACAAAAAAACCGTAAGTTATACGGTCCATACGGATCAGTCCTGTACAACGCGTGCAGACGGACAACCGCATTGGATAGCGGCGTTAGATTTAAAAGAAAAGATTCAAAAAGTAGAATTGAAATTACAATTTCCCGGTTGTGCGATTGAGGAACCTCTTTTAGACGAAAAGCAGCAGGATACAGGATTTTTAAAGAAGGATCTGCTCAATCAGGTGCAGGCAGACTGTCATCCGCATGATCCTTCAGAGGCTGAGAAAAATGATATTGTAAACGACAATTTGATTTTTACGTTAACCGATCAGCCGGTTGGGGGAGGATTTGCCAAGTATAATTCGTCGAATGTTATTATGGATACCCAGATTATGCGTTCGAAGCTCTACCAATGGGGTATCCAGTTTGAAAACTCAGAGAGCGTGATTCCGTTTGAAAATATTACCGTTACGGATTTTGGGATAGACGACAGATTAAAGCTATCCAGTCTCCGGCTGGAGACGGAAAATAAGAGTGACTGGATGGCTGAAAGCAGGGTTGCGTATGTAGAGGCCGTCACATATGAGGGTGAAACCGATCGATATGAGACAGCTGACTTTAGCAGAAATGTATATGAGTATGGCTGGGGATATTATCAGGAATTGGTTTTAAATCCGGAGAAGGAATATAAAGAATTTTATATTCACATGAAAGATGATTATAAGCTAAAACTCGGGCAAAAGATTCGTGTAGGAGTGTATACGACGTTCCGGAATCCGGATAAACCGCATTATATCCGGGTGGAAGAAGGAGCGGTACAGAATAATGTGAATGAACCGGAAGACGCGGAGACAACGCATACAAATTCCTATGTCAACAAAGCGAAAGTAGAATATTGGCGCGGCAGTACGTATACCACGATTATGGCGCAAAACAGTTTTCTTCTGATCGAAACAAATGAAAATATCAAAATTCAAAAACAGTCTTTGTATGGAGACGTTGTACTGGGACAAAAAGATAAGCCATGGATGTTAGAAATCATAGGAGCGCTTCGGGACGGCGTTTTATATGAGGATATGCGCATTGTCGATTTGCTGCCCGAATCCTTTGAGTTTGCCAGGATTGGGATAGGCGGTGAATACATAACAGAAACGAAAGTAAAAGAAAATTATAAAAATTCAGGCAGAAACGCCGTAATTTTTCACTTGAATGCAAATAAAATCAAAGAAGTCCTGGATGAGAGTGACGGCGAAACGGGAAGAGTGTGCATTACTTATTATACCAATGTACCGGAGGATGCGTCGGTTGGCTCGTTTACGAATCAGGCATATCTGTTATCCGACGACTTTGAGGATGTGACGACGCAGGAAAGCGAACCGGATCGATATGATCTGGACGGAGATGGAGATCAGGGTGAATTGATCCGAAAAGCGGAAGCCGTCTGTATCGTTAAGGCACCAAGCGGGGTTTATGCCGAGAAGTTTATTGCTCCCGCAGGGACGGAAGCATGGAGAAAGAAAGTGGATCTGTTTCTGGGAGTCGGGGACAGTTTCCAGTATAAACTGAGCGTGGTCAATTCGGCGGATATGCCGCATAAAGGATTAGTCGTCTATGACGTAATGCCGAAGATCGATGATTTCAACATCAGTCATTCCGCCGGGCGCGGTTCCGAATATACCGTGAACCTTTCGGGACCGATTACGCCTCCGGCAGGGTATCAGGTTTATTATACGGACTGCCGGGAAGTATATTCCAAAAGTATGGATGAAATGGCGGATACGGATATATGGATGCAGGAGCAGACAGCCGCCGATATTGGCTGGGATAAAATTACAGCGTTTAAATTTGTTGCAGAGGAAGGAACTACAATACCGGCAAAACAGAGACAGGATTTTATCATACCGGTAAAGGTGACGGATACGTTATCGGAGGAATCTTACAAGATATTGGAGAAAAAGGAAAGCGTTGAGCAGACAAGCGGAAGTGTGATTTATTAGAATATCTGTCACAAAGGGCAGTTATCAGTGAAGTATTCTGTGATGGGGTGGGATAAGGTGGGAAACCCCGAATTATCAAGGGTTTAAGCGGATTTATGAGAAATAAAATGAAATAAGGTGTGACAGCTATTTTGAAAATGGTGGCGGTCACGCCTTTTTTTGTTGTGATGACTAAAAAGAAAGGGGGATAACCGTTGGAAGCATTGATTTTTAGCCATTTATAAACAGTTATCCCTCTTTGTTAGGTTGTAACTCAATTATAGCAAAGTGGAAAGCGATTGTAAATATAGCAAGGCGTTATAACGTGGCGTTACAGCGTCACTTTTATACGGTATAGTTTGTTGATAAAAGTCTAAAAAACCTTGATAAAATGGGCGTTAGAGGGAAGTGACGCCTGTTTTATTTGGTGTTGCAAAATTGAAAATGAACTAGAAATAATTAAAAGAATTCAATGGGACAAAATTGCAATATCAAAAAGACGTGTCCCATTGCCGAGTTTTCAACATTTCCTGCCCTTTTTTCGGAAAATAGTTCCTTGAAAGCAATGGGACAAAATTATGTTCATTTATGGGTTATAAATAAACCAAAAAGACAAAATAAAATTATGCTGTTTCAGAAGATAAATCATCGTTCTCTGAAGGGGATGATTTGGCATTGCCTTGTCTTTTTCCTTTATTGGCTTTCATCTCTGCTATAAGCAAGAGGTCTTCCTGATCTGCCTCTGACATATCATGGAAATAGTCGAGTAGCTTCCTGTCGTTTTCTTTAATATCAACGAATGATAAATTCTTTGAATTTGAAGATTCTCCAGTTAATATCCAATCAACTGAACAATCCAGTATTCGAGCCAATTCTATCAATGATACTGCCGAAGGAAGGTATCGTCCGGTTTCAATTCCGCTTAGATTACCAGAAGAAATTCCACAATGTTCCTGTATTTGAGTTTGTGTAATATGCAGTTCTTTTCTGCGTTCTTTGATTCGTTGTCCAATCATAGTGTCCATATAACCTCCATTCTCTAAAATCAAATATTATTCTTTGAAATTAACGAAAAGTGCTTGACTTTCTTTGAAATCAAAGATATACTTGTTTTAGGGTTAAAACTAAACCAATTCAAAAATAACATATCTCATAGATTTTCACAATCTAAAAACAGTCGTTCGACTGGTGAAAATCACCCATCAGCAGATGCTGCGAACATCAGCTGATAGGCAGGGTGTCTATCTGACACCGAAAGATAAGTGTACTCCGTCAGGAGTGACAACCTTTGACAGATGATACTTTTTATTAGAGTTAGGAACTGGACATTCATACTCGTAAGTAACATCGTCATAGCCGGTTATGGTGGAAACCAAGTTCCACCGGATGCCGATGCTTGAAAAGGAAGTACCCATCAGGATCACATCCTTTCAGGCTTTGCATAAAAACCCAATTATATTGTAGCACAGAGTAAATGAATTTACTAACACTTTAGAAGGAGGCAAGGATGGAAAACAAAAAAGACATAGTAATGTTTCTGGAAATGCTGCTGATGGCAACCAGAGCAGGGAACGATATTGACAAGCTGCTCTTAAGCGAGGATCAGACAACGGTAACAATCCAGTACAGGAATGGATGTAAAAAGGAGGTATGTGTAGAAGCAGACTCTGGCATATCACTAATCCGAGATGTAGTAAGGGTGATTGATTGATGGGGGGAATGGCAGATGAAGAATGGCAAAGTGCCAACGCTCAACCAAAAGAAACTGATAAAAAGCAATGGACTTGATCCGGAGAACCACTTGGTTGTGAAGAATACTCCTGAGTTCTTGGAAATAGTCAGCAGGACAGCGTTGAAGAAACTGAACCTGAATGGAAAGAAACCCCGGACGAGGAAGCTCTACAAAGATTAGAGGGTAAGGCGGTGATTGATACGAGTCAATTAAATACAAGGAAATATTCAGCGTTTGGAAAAAAGATAGTGAAGCAGCTGGTTGACAAAAACATGACAGCGAAGCAGCTTGCGGATGCACTCGGAACCACACCACAGTATCTGAATAAAATTATACATGGCGAGCGGAGTGGGGAGAAGTACATCGAAGCAATAAAAAGCATATTGGACATAGCAGCATGAAGGGAGTGATACGATGGCTGAAGCATATGTCACACTCAACGAAGCTGCTGAACTGGAAGGCATTGGTTATGAAACCATAAAGAAAAGAGTTCAGAGATCACCAGAAAAATTCCATGTCACGATGGAACAACGTCAAAGCGGTGGAAAAGAACTGGTAATGGTGGCGGTATCATCCCTTTCCAAAAAAGCGAGGGCATCGTGGAAGGAGAGGGAAAAACTGAAAGCGGTTGCAGAGGCTCCGGTTCAGGAAGCAGAGGGAATGACAGAGGCTCCTTGGTATGTAGGGGAGGATATAGACTGGTACATTGAAAAACACAACAGCGAATGGTACAAGGCAATGGAGATTGGCAATATTGTCCGGGAGTTCTTGGAATATGACGAGAAAGGACGGACGGAATATGCTGAAACCTTTGCACAGGAGAGGCTTGGAAAGGGAAAGCGGACACTGTACCGTTACGCAAAGTCATATATGGAAGCCGAGGCGTGGGCGGACAAGCTCCACAAAGAGGACGGTGGCAATTATGAGTTTTTCAAAGTCATATGCCTTTGCAGGAAGCCGAAGGAGGCAGGGACGTTTCCAAGTTTTACGCTAGAGGTCAGACAGGCAATTAAAAATATCTGGTTCAATGCGGAGTTTGCACAGAATCAGGGGACAAAGGAAATGCTGTATGACAAGCTGAACATTCTCAAAAACATCAACAAATGGGAGAAGATACCTTCCTACCAGTCGGTGGTCAGGTACATCAATTACCTGATGGAAGATGAGAATATGTATAACGCTTGGTATCTGGCAAGCCGGGGAACTCGTGAATATAAAAACAAAGTTCTGGTGAAGGGAAGCCGGGATACAAAGAGCCTGAAAGTAATGCAGATAGTTATGGGTGATGAGCACACGTTTGACTGCTGGGTTGCATACACGCATCCAAACGGAAAGGTGACAGCCATCAAGCCACATCTTGCAGCTTGGATTGACATGAGGAGCAGAGCCATTATAGGGGATGTGATGTGCAAGGATGCGAACAGCGATATCTTAAAGCAGTCACTCCTGAAGATGATGTATTCCGAACCGGGAGGCATTCCGGAGTATCTCTACATAGACAATGGCAAGGACTACACAGCAAAAACCATGACCGGACGCAGCAGGAATGACAGAAGCGGAATGGATTTTGACGATGAGACCAGAGGGTTCTATAAGTCAATCGGAATAAAGGATGACCACCGGGCATTACCATATGAGCCTTGGAGCAAAGGGCAGATTGAGCGTTTCTTCAGTACAGTGTGCAGCCAGTTCACAAAATGGTTCACTTCATATACAGGTACGCTGACCGGCTCAAAGACTTTTGCAAAAGTCAATAAGGATATCAAGGGGATGCTTGAGCGTGGGGAACTGATGAGCATAGACGAATTTTATCAGGCATGGAGCAAATGGCTGCATGAAGTTTACATGGTAAGGCAGCATGGGGGACTGAAGAAAGCAGGGGAGGAATGGCTGACACCATTATCCTGTTTTGAAAATGCCGAGCGTTACGAGAAGGCAGTTCCGCCAAGGAGTTATGCAACGATGCTGATGATGAAGTCGGAGAACCGGCTTGTGAAAAATATAGGGATACAGCTCATGGGCATGGAGTACCGTTCAGACGAATTGTGCGACTTTATCGGGCAGAAGGTGGATATTAAGTATGATCCGGAGGACATGGCTACCATCTATGTATTCCAAAAGGGAAGGAAAGTATGCGAAGCATACTGTCAGGAACTGCTGCAGATTGCACCAAAGGTTCCGCAGAAGGCACTGGAGGAACACCTGAAGCGTCAGAAACGCCAGCAGAAGCGAGACCGGGAACGTCTGGAAGAGGCGAGGATTCCGTTTGAAGAACTGAATGAACAGTATGTAGGGTTCAGCGAAACGACAGGCGGAATTGACCTGATGAAAGGTGGCAAGCAGAAGAAAGCGAAGATTGTACAGCTGCCGGGGGACAGGACATTTCAGAATGGCTTCCGTCCATCCAAGCAGGAAGAACTGGAAGAGGAAAATGAGTATATCAACAAAAAGGCAGAGGATGCTTTGAAAGCTCTCCGGGCGTTATAGAACTATTATTTTTGTCACAAGTAAACAGGCATTTAACGAAGAAAGGTTAGGTTGAATTATGGAAGCATTGAACACATACACAAAGGAAATGACACTCCGGGAGAGAGTGACGGAAATTCTTTCAGAAATGAAGATGACAAAGGCAGAACTTGCAATGAAGATTCAGTATTCAAGAAGTGCGGTCAGTCAGTATTTGGGTAACAAATACAGTTCTGATCCAACGGAGATTGAGTCCCGGCTTATGGATTTTGTGAAGGCTTATGAAGCAGAAACCGGGAAACAGACGGTCACACAGTATGCCAAGGGCGGATATGTTCCGACAATTAAGCAGAAAATTCAATATTTTGAATCGAAAGATTTTGTGCAGACAATCGGCGTATGCAAGGCTTGTCAGGAAAATATGGCACTTGGAATCATTGTTGCGAAATCAGGCTACGGTAAAACGCACACGCTCAAGAAGTATGCCAAGATGCCAAGGGTGGCATATATCGAATGTGATGACACAATGGCTTGCAGGGATTTGGTGGAAGCCATTGAAATCCAGATTGGAATGCCGAAGGGTGCCGGTGGGACGATATGGAGTAGGGTAAACCGTATCAGGGACTTCTTCAATGCGAATGAGGGTTATCTGCTTATCATTGATGAGGCGGACAAGCTCATCAATAAATATACGCAAAAGAAGATGGAAATAATCCGGGGCATTTTTGACCAGTCAGATGTTGGGATTGTAATTGCAGGAGAACCAAGGCTTGAAGCAGAAATTAAGGGAAACCTTGCCCGGTTTGCAAACAGGATGGATTTCTATTACAAGCTGAAAGGGTTGTCAGAGCAGGAAGTCAGGGATTATCTGGAGGGATATGATGTGGACGATGCTGCCATGATGGAATTTATCAGCAGGGCACAGAATGCACAGACCGGATGTTTCCGGCTGCTTGACCGGACACTCAGCAATGTGCTCCGCATCCTGAAGGACAGCGGACAGACTAAAGTAACCATGAAAATTGTCAGTCAGGCATCCAACATGATGATGCTGTAAGGCGGTGAGGAATGTGAAGAAATGGATGATAGCACTGCTCACATTGAGCCTTGTGCTGACAGCATGTGGCAGGGAGGCGGAAAGGGAAGGTGCTGCAGAGCTGGTCATGGAAGAAGCAGCGGAGGCAGTACAGACAGAGCCAGTAACGGTGGAAACTCCTGAACCAGTGCCGACAGGACAACCTAAAAAGGCTTTGTGGTCTTTGGACTAGAGTGCTGAAGATTCTTACATATTGACAAAGATTGCTATGGCAGAAGCAGAGGGCGAGGATACAGAAGGCAAGGCGTTAGTAATATTGGTTGTTTTGAACCGGGTGTGGGATGATTCCTTCCCGGATACGATTGAGGAAGTGGTCATGCAGGAGAACCAGTTCAGCCCGGTTGCAAATGGAAGATATGACAGGGTAGAGCCTGACAGCGATTGCTTGGATGCATTGGAACTGGTGATGGATGGGTGGGATGAGTCAGAAGGGGCTCTGTATTTTGAAAGCAGGAGCTTATCTACATGGCATCAACGGAACCTGAAATACCTCTTTAAGCATGGAAACCATTATTTTTATAAAGAGAAGGAGGTCAGCCATGAAAAGAAGGTTAGTGATTGAGATGGATGCAGGTGACAGAGTAGATTCTGTTATGCAGGAGATATTTACTGTTTTAATGAAATATGCGGATTACAATGAAGAATTTATGTTTCATCAGGAAATGCTTCCGGAGAAAAGTTCCGGGGAACTGCAGATACCTGTTTTTTTGAAGGGAGGCGTTAGGGATGGCAAAGCCAACTATTAGGATGCTGTGGGGGCTGGCGAAGTGTCAGGAACTGTCGTTGACGGATGAGGAGCTGCATCTCATTGTGTCGGCACATACCGGGAAAGACAGCATAAAGCAGCTAAACCAACGAGAACTCGGCACAGTGATAGGGGTACTTGGCAACATGAAAAGCTCTGCATCCAAGAATGGCAGGAGTGACAGGCAGACAAGGGGGAATACCGGGACGGTCAATCAGCGGAAGAAAATATATAAGCTGACAGAAACGCTCGGATGGGATAAACCGGCAAGAGTCAACGGACTATGCAAAAAGATGTTCGGGGTGGCTTGCGTGGAGTGGCTGGACTATCAGCAGTGTTCCAAGCTGATAGAGGCACTCAAAAGCATGGCAGCAAGAATGGAAAAGGAGGATGCAGACAGAAGTGAAAGAGATAATCAAGGTAATGGATGAAGGAACACAGGACAGGGTGGAACATGGTGCTGTAATTGAGATACAAGGCGATAACATCAATATTGAGTGCCTGAATATTATGCCGGTGGACATTGTGAGGGTTGCCATTGGAATTTTGGAAGTCGTGCATGAAATGGGAATGGATGAAGTGCTGAAACAGATGTATAGCTATTGCTTTGAAGATGGAGGTGCAGATGGCGGAACAGAAGAATTGCAGACTGACAATAGAGGTTAAGGATGGGAAGGTGCTGACGGAAGCGGAGTTTGTTGACATGGTTGATTTAGCGACCATGTGCGGAGCGTTGCAGCTGCTTATGGGACTGGAGGCGGTAAGCCGGGGAAAGTCCTTGGAGGATGTAAAAGACAATATGCTTGACATACACCTTGCTGCAATGGAAACGCTGACAGATCAGGTTATCAAAGAAAGGGGCAGTGAATGTGGCAGCTAAAAAGAAACGCCTGACACAGAAGGAAAAGAAACAGAATGCTGAGATTAAAAAGGAGCTTCAGGAGAAGGGGATAATCCCTCCGGACAAGCCGAGGCTGAACCGGAAGAAATTTGTCGATGGGGCAATGGAGGAATGGAACAACAGACCACAGTGCTATATATGGGAAATTTATCTGATAAAAGCCTTCGGCTTCATTTTGGCAAAGACAGAAGGCAGGAATTTCCGGGTGTCGCAGGAGGCGGTTGGTGCTGCCAAAGTCCTGAAACTTGCAATCAGGCTTTACCAGTTCCATATGAAACTGAAGGAGGAAGGCAGGACAGAGTACAGGGCGGTTGAGGAGTTGGAATATATCAGGGACATTCTGGATGCATAGGGAGGTGGTCATGTTGAAGAAAACGCTTTATATCTGCAACCGGTGCAATAAGGAAATCAAGACAGAAGGAACACGCATCATTCCGCATTTCTTTGATTTAGCAACAGATGAAATGCTAGGGGAAATTGAAGTCCCGGACAAGGACATCCATTTTTGCATGGGCTGCACAAAGAAAATTATGGAGGAGATATTAAGACCGCCAGAGGAAAAGCCACCGGAGAATACCAAGAAGGCAGGGAAGCGTCCCAAGAAGGGTGAGCGGTTGGATGCAGGGAAAGTTATGGCTCTGCATCGGGCAGGGTGGGACAATGAGAAGATAGCTGATGAAATGGGTGTCACTGAGAGGCAGATATACCAGTGCATCCGTTATCAGATAAAGAAAATGCATTCGGGCAGTGAACCGGATGGAAAGGAGCAGGGAAATGAAAAATAACTACAAAAAAGTATCCAGTCATGGTTCCATCAACATTCCGGTGGCAATGAGAAGGGAGATTGGGATACAGGGCGGTGATCCTATGGAAGTAGCCCTTAACAATGGCGTGGTTACGGTTAAGCCTTACACGCCACGCTGCGTTTTCTGTGGCAGCACAGAAAATGTAAAAAAACTGTTTGGCAAAGGAATATGCCCTGAATGTGCTGCAAAGGCAGTTCAGAAAATGGAAGGAAGTGGAAAATGATGGCATTGGAAAAACTGAAGGCAATGGAGGAAAAGGAACTGGTCAGCGAAGCGGTCAGGCTGGATCAGGAACAGAAGAGATGCAAGAGGGAACTGGATGCGGTCAAGGCGGAGATTCAGGCGAGAGGTCTCAGGGTGATTGAAGACCGCAATACAAAGTATGTCAAATATTATTCACCGGATGGGAGTGCTGCTGTGACAGACACGCAGAGTCTGGACATCCTGAATGTGGACAAGCTGAAGGGATTGATTTCAGAAGGTGTCTGGAAACAGAACGTGACAGAGACCACGAAAACAGATTACAAGTACAAGCCAATGCTTGAGCGTGTTCTGAAAGCAATTTTTACCGGTGATTACACATTTGAGTATTCTCTGGAAGAATTTCTTGAGGGAAGTATGCCGGTCAAGCCGGATGAAAAGCAGAAAAAGCTGCTGCTGAAGAAATTGAAAGGAGATTATGCAAAAGACAAGGATACGCTTATCAGTGTGTTTGGTTATGAAGATGAGAGAACTGCACCGGATTTTGACGTGGAACTTTGGTTCATTTATAAAATCAAGAACGGAGAGCTTATCAGGGCAGTTCTTCCAGAAGAATTTCTGGATCAGACAATTCAGGATATCAGGAAGTGCCTGATGGTAGATTCCAAAACAAGCATCACGATTGATTATGACAAGGAGGAAATGATATGATTTCAAACAGCGGACATGATGAAAATGGAAAGTACAGCGGAGGCAGGGCAGGAGACCAGACAGGAAAAGAGTGGGCAATCATAGGATGGTATAACCGTCCTTGGAAATGCGTAATACGACATCCGGATGTGAAAGTCAGGGAAAAGATTGCAAGCCTTTCTGAGAAGGCTGCAAAGAATGACAATATCGGCTATGACCAAGGGCAGAGGGTTTCTTATTGGGACGAGCTTGTTAAGGCAAAGTATAACCCTGCAGCAATTAAAACCAAGTGCGAGGCAGACTGTTCTTCCGGTGTAATGGCAAACGTGAAAGCTGCCGGGTATCTGCTGAACAATGCCAAGCTGAAGGCGGTGTCAATCACAAGCACACATTACATGAGGGAAATGCTCAGGAAGGCAGGGTTTGAAATCCTTACCGGAAGCAAATACCTGACCAGTGACAAATACCTTTTGAGAGGGGATATCCTGCTGAATGACGGACACCACACAGCAACGAACCTGACAAACGGTCAGAAGGCATCGGCTGCAGCATCGGGCAGTGCCAAGCCGGAGGGAAGCACCTCAAGCAGCGGAAATCCTTCAGGAATGAAGGCTGAATCTGCAGAGTCTTTCAAAAAGAGCATTGCCGGTACATATATTGTAAATACGTCCACTGATCCGCTGATGCTGCGGAGTGGAGCCGGTAAAGACAAACCTGTCATTGCTAAAATGAAAAAGGGTGCAAAGGTTCAATGCTATGGGTATTATACAACAGTAGACAGAGTGAAGTGGTACTATATCGTTTATGACGGAAAGACAGGCTTTGCTTCAAGCGAATACTTAAAAAAGAAATAGGAGGAGGATGCATATGTTATATTATTACAACCGGGATGGGAAGTTTCAGAAGGAGTCAGGCAAGGAATACAAAACGGAAAAAGGTGCAGTGGAAAAGCTGCAGAAGGAAGGGCAGGGGGCAGTCTTTGACGAAACAGGGCAGATGGTGCTTTCCCTTGTGGATAAAGAAGATGTTCCTGAAGGTGCTCTTGATACAAATGAGGATGGCAGTGTCCCGGCATACAATGAGGATAATGAACAGATTGGAGTGGCAGATGCCGAAGCAGTTGCAGAGGCAACCGGGGAGTCCGTAAGCGATGCAGAAGCGACTGAAGGAGTTACGGACAGTCAGGAGAAGCCGGACGAGGAACAGCATGGGCAGGAAGAACCGGAAAGGGCAGAGCAGCCGGACAGAACTTTTGATGTGCGGACAACCTGTGATTCGCTCCGCATCCGGGCAGGAGCAGGGAAGGATTACCGGATTGTAGGATACATCCGGGAAAAAGCCGGGAATAAGGAAAACCATGCCATTGTGAAAGAAAAGGATGGATGGGGTAAACTGGCAAGTGGGGAAGGGTGGATAGAACTGGCTTTCACCAAGAAGGTAAGTTAAGGAAAGGCTGATTGTGATGGATGAGGAACTGTTGAATGAATTGATTGAGGATACCACGATTGAAGATATTGGGGAACGGTACAGGGCGATTGTTGACCTGATTGGTATTAGAAAGTTTATATTGCTGAGCAACTATGCAAGAGGTGACGAACTGTATTTTCCAAAGGTTGAAAATGTGGTCAGTCCTGCGAGAAATCGGAGAATCAAGAAGGAATTCAACGGTTACAACAGCAAGGAACTGGCGGACAAGTACAACCTGACAATTAAACAGATACAGAACATAATGAAAGACGAACCGCCAGTCGGTCAGATGTCCATTGAAGAATGGATGGGTGGTGCCGGAGTCAGTTCCGGCACAGCTGATCCAGAGTGATTTTTGATACATCAGCAAGTTTGATGTGAGCTTTCTTTTAAGAATTCTATCATATTGAATTTCTGAGAGGTTTGTGTTATTTTTATTATGAGTGAGGTTCGGAGGCGTTAGTCTCTTTACCTTACTTGGGAAGAGAGTTTGTTTTCGGGAAATATTTTCCCGAAACGCTTCCCCTAAAAAGTTCATAGGAAATGGCATAGAATAAGCATGTAACGAAGGTTACATGCTTATTTTTTGCACTTCTTTTTTGCCCGGAAGGAGGAATTTATATGGCAGAATTTATGACACAGATTGGAGTACAGAACATGACAGCAGCACTCGGAATCCTTATGGCGTTTATAGGTGTGTGTGCATTTCTTACTTCGATTGTCACAGAAGCTCTCAAAAGTATTGAAAAAGTCAACAGGCTTCCCACGAAGCTGCTCTGCTATATCGTGGCGTTGGTTCTTACAACCCCGGTATTCTGTGCAATGATGGCATACCTGAAGCAGCCGGTAGAGTGGTTCATGGTATTTGCATCATTTCTTGCTTCGTTTGTGGTTGCAAAGGTCAGCATGAATGGATGGGACGATGTGACAGAGCTTGCACAAAGGCTTATCCGGAAATAAGGGGTGGTTCTATGGATTATGTAATCACTTTTTCGGACATAATGGCTGCTGTTATTACACTTGGAATCAGCGTGATGGGTTTTTTTATAAAGCGGTGGTTTGATGGGATGGAGCAGCGTAACAAAGAAACACAGCAAAAAATTGAACAGGGCAACAAAGCAATCCAGGAACGGATTGAGAAGAACGATGCAAAAGTGAATGAGCGTATTGACAGACTGGAAGAAAAGACGGACAAGGACATCGAAAATATCAAGCAGGAAATCAATGATATTAAAGGTGACTTCGCCACAACCTTTGTACTCCGGGAGGATTTCTTCCGGGCAATGAACGGAGTGGAGGACAAGGTCAAGAGCATGGATGGAAAACTGGACAGGCTGCTCTTGATGAATACGGAAAACAAGTGAGGTGAACAGCGATGACAGACATGGAACAGGCAGAAGTAAATCAGAATAAGGCAATCAGGGGGTATATTATACGCTGTCTGGTTAAGGGGTTCAATAACACGTCCCTTACAAGGCAGATTTCCAATGCTATGATGGCAGCCGGTCTTATTATATCCCCGGATATCAGCAAACATCTCAACTATCTTCAGGGAGCAGGATATATTGAGTTTACTAGTGAAAAGGTCACAGCCTACACAGCCTATGCAAAAGATGCGGTTATCCGCCTCACGAAATCAGGCGTAGACCTTGCTGAAGGAACCATTGATGATCCGGGAGTGGATGTTTAATGGGAAAGCAGCGGACACGAACAAGAATATCCTCAAAAATTGACGAGCTCCCTGAAGAACTGAGATTGAAGGTGGATGTGATGCTTGCGGACACTTCCAACACATACGCCTATATCAGTGAATTTCTAAATAACGAAGGGTATAAAATATCCAAGTCAAGCGTGGGGCGGTATGCCACCAGAACCAATACCGCCACACAGAGGCTGCTTGAAGCTCAGGCACAGACAGAAAAACTGATTCAGGTTGTAAAGGATAATCCGGAAGCAGATTATACGGAGGCTGCAATCATGATGATGATGAGCGGTCTTGTGGATAAGGTGGCAATGGCGGAGGAAGAATTCAGCGAGATGCCTCTGGATAAAGCAGGGAGGCTTATAGCATCCTTATCCCGGACAAAAGTATATAAAGACCGGGTAAGGCAGGACATGAAGAAAAAAGCGGACATTGCATTCAGGCAGATGGAAACGGAAATGATGGCGGTTATTAAGAAGGATGCGGAATCTGCAGAGCAGCTCAGAAACATTCTGACCAAAGCAAAAGAGAGGATGATGGAGGATGATTGAAATTGATGAATGGCTCCGGGAACTGGATGAGGAACCGGATCAGGAAATCATTGACCATGCAGCCTATCAGAAACAGCTTTTTATAGATTATGTATCAAGAAATACTGATAACTGGCAGAAAAGGGAAGAGCTCCGGGAGCGTTTTGAAGCAGGGGAAAAGATAGAAGGCGAGAAAGGACTCCGGAAGGAACTGGCAGCATTTGACCTTGGATATTTTGGAAGGGCATACCTCTCGCATTATTTCAGGAGAAAATCCCCGGCATTCCATGAGGAACTGGATGGCATATGGTCGAAAGGGGTATTGAAATCCAGAAATCCAACAAAGGCTGCGAAAGAAATTTCAAGGCTGAAGGGTTCCAGACAGGTGATTGCTGCACCAAGAGGACACGCCAAGAGTACAAATTTCACCTTTAAGGATACGCTCCATGCGGTTCTGTACAGATACAAGCATTACTGCATCCTCATTTCAGACTCTTCCGAACAGGCAGAAGGTTTTCTGGAAGATATTAAAACAGAACTGGAGGAAAATGGGGACATCATTGAAGACTTTGGTTCTTTGAAGGGAGATAAGGCTTGGCGGTCAGGCGTTATTCTCACAAAATCTGACATAAAAGTGGAGGCAATCGGTTCAGGAAAAAAGATCAGAGGTCGTAAACACCGCAACTGGAGACCGGACTTGATTGTACTTGATGATATAGAAAACGATGAGAACGTAAACACGCCGGAACAGAGGCGGAAGCTCAAGTCGTGGTTTGAGAAAGCAGTGTCAAAAGCCGGAGATACCTATACAGATATTATGTATATTGGGACAGTCCTGCATTATGATTCCCTTTTGAACAACGTGCTTCAGAACCCAAGGTATCACTCTAAGAAATACAGGGCGGTTATTTCATGGGCGGTCAATCAGGAACTCTGGGATGAATGGGAAAGCATTTACACCAATTTATTCAATGAAAACCATGAGGATGATGCGAAAGCCTTCTATGAAGCGAACCAAGAAGCAATGCTTGAAGGGGTGGAAGTCCTGTGGGAAGATAAGCTCTCCTATTATGACCTGATAGAAATTAAGGTAACAGAGGGTGAGGCATCATTCAACAGTGAGCTGCAGAATGATCCGATTGATCCGGACAATGCAACTTTTAACCCGGAGTGGTTTGATTATTATGAGCCGGAGCTGATGGACTGGAAAAACCCTGAGTATATCTTTATAGGTTCTAATGATCCTTCCCTTGGAAAAAATAAAAAGTCTGATACGAGTTCCATCATCAATCTGGCACTGTCAACTAAGACCGGATATATGTATGTGGTGGATGCTTCGGTGGAAAAGAGAAAGCCCGATGTCATTATTCAGGATGTCTTTGAAATGTCAAAGCGTCTGAAGAGGGACTATGGAAAAGGATTTTATAAGTTTGGGGTGGAAACGGTTCAGTTCCAGTTCTACTTCAAAGAGGTCATGGCACAGAAATCAGTGGAGGAAGGGGAGTATATCCCAATCGAGGAAATACAGAGTACAGTCAATAAGGTGCTGCGTATTGAATCCCTTCAGCCGGTAATAAAAAATAAATACTTGAAATTCAACAGGGAACATAAGACGCTGCTGAAGCAGATGCAGGAATTCCCTATGGGGAAGAATGATGATGCCCCGGACGGACTGCAGATGGCGGTACAGCTTGCACAGACGGTCAAAGGGATTGTAAGCAGCACAAAGTATCAAAGCCTTATCAAGCGGAAGTTCCGTATGGGGAAAGGAGCCTACTAGGAGGTGAAAGGCGTTGGCAAAGAAGAAAAAGAAAAAAGAAAAACCATTCAATCCTGAAGTTGATACCGGACAGGGGAAGCCCGTCCGGGCAAGGGTGGCTGTGGGGGATGTCAATGACAAATATTCCACCTATCCGTCCAACGGACTGACACCAAGGAGGCTTGCGAGAATATTCAGGGCAGCGGATGATGGGGATGTGTCAGAGCAGATGGAGCTGTTTGAAGAGATGGAAGAGAAAGACCCCCATTTATTTTCACAGCTGCAGACAAGGAAACTGGCTGTCACCGGTCTTGATTGGGAGGTGCAGTCATTCAGCGATGAAGAACTGGACAAAACGGTGGCTGACTTTATAGATGAACAGCTGAAAGGGATAGAAAACCTTGATGACATTTTCATTGACATGCTGGATGCCATCGGCAAAGGCGTGAGTGTCATGGAAATTGAATGGGGAATTGACACAGACGGATCGAATATCATTGAAAACATTGAATATGTGCATCCGAAAAAACTTGTCTGGAACAGCCAGACAGATGAAATGGAAATCTGCACGAGGGAGTTTCCTTCCGGTGTTCCCCTTCCCGAAAATAAGTTTGTGGTGCATAAGTATAAAGCGAAGTCAGGACACACGAGCCGGAACGGAATACTGCGGGTGGTTTCATGGATGTATCTTTTCAAGAATTATGATGTAAAAGATTGGGTTGCCTTCTGCGAGGTGTTCGGGATGCCCCTCCGGTTGGGGAAATATAGTGCAGCAGCTTCTGACGATGATAAGAAAGCACTCATGGAAGCCATATACAGTCTGGGCAGCGATGCAGCCGGGATTGTGCCGGATTCCACTTTGATTGAGTTTATCGAAAGCCAGAAGACCACAAGCGTTGAGATATATGAAAAACTTGCAAGATATTGTGACGAACAGATGAGCAAGGCGGTGTTAGGGCAGACGCTTTCCTCTGATTCAGGGGGAGGCTCCTATGCACAGGGAAAAGTCCATAACGAAGTCAGGCATGACCTGACGGTTGCAGATGCAAAAGCACTTGCGGTCACCATCCGAAGGGATATCATCAGACCTTTAGTGGAGTACAACTTCGGTTATAACGTGGATATACCGTTTTTCACGTTTGACTGTCAGGAAGCGGAAGACCAGAAGGAAACGGTAGACATATATAAAATTCTTGTATGTGATATGGGGCTGAAAATCCCGGAGAGCCACATTTATAAAAAGTTCAATATCCCAAAACCGGAAGATGGCGAAAAGGTGCTTGAACCAAAAGAGATTCCCCGGATGCAGCAGCCACAGCCGGATAATGAACTGCTGACGCATAGTCTGAAGCAGGTGGCAGGGGCGGAACAGGAACAGATAGACGCTATGGCAGCGGAGGCGATGAAGCGAGCGGAGAGTGCTTTTCAGGTGATGATGAAGCCAATTCTTAACATTGTTGACACAGCGGATGATTTGGGAACGCTCCGGGAAGCCTTGAAAGATGATAAGGCGGTAGGGAAATTGTATGAAGAAATGGACTCCCCTGAACTGGAGGATGTGCTGCATCAGGCAATGTACTTATCAGAACTGATAGGAAGGAGCATGGAATGAGAGAAGCTGCCTATGGGCTCACTGGTGATTTCATATTCAAAGAGGCAGTTGAGTTCCTGAGAAAAAAGAAACCGCTCACTGCAGCGGAATATAAGGCATTGGACAGTGAGTACCGGGCAAAAGCGTTTACTGTATCAGGATATACAAGCCTTGAGGTTCTCCAAAAATTTTTGGATGAACTGACGGATGCCTGTGAGAACGGTAAGACTAAGAAAGAGTTCATGGATACAATGAATGATTTTCTGGAACGCAACGGATATGAAGGATTAAACCCGTTTCATGCAGATGTGATATTCCGCACCAATATGCAGACAGCCTATAACGCAGGACATTATAAGAGCATGACGGACCCCACGACAAAAAAGCTGCGTCCGTATTGGAAGTACGTTACTGCAGGGGATGGGGAAGTAAGGGAATCACATGCAATGATGGAAGGAAGGATATATGCAGCAGATGATCCCATTTGGAATATCTGGTATCCGCCAAACGGATACCGGTGCAGATGCTCAGTGGTAAGCCTTACCAAAAGCCAAGTGGAGCGTTCAGGGGAGCCGGTAAGCAGGGAACTTCCTTATGATGTGGATTATTCCACAGGAGAAGTCCTTTATAAGTATCCGGATAAAGGGTTTTCAAACAACCCGGCAAAGGACACATGGAAACCTGATTTATCAGGTGTTGATCCTAACCTGAAGAAAGCATTTAAGGAGAGGGAGGGCGGTAAATAATTCTGAACGCACAGAAACGCCTGTGTGCGGTTTTAACTGTATCAGGGCAAATTCCTATGCAGTAAGACAGAAAGGGGCGTTATAACGCGTAATAACGCTGTCAGAAAGGAAAATAAAAAGGAGATGATGAAATTGGAGGGAATTGTAATATGCTCCGGTGGCATGGTGGATGTGGAAGGCGTACCGGAGGAGATAAAAATCCTTCCCCTCGGACATGTGCATTCGCAGAAGGGTGATTTTGAGGTTGATGATGAGAGCGTCGAATTAATCCGGAAACAGTTCAAGAGCCGGAAGTTAGACCTTGTAATTGATTATGAACACCAGACGCTCAAAGATGTACAGGCTCCGGCAGGAGGATGGATTGAGGACATTTACAAAGGAGAGGATGCGGTTGTCGCAAAGGTAAAGTGGACAGACAAAGCAAAGGAATATCTCCGGAACAGGGAATACCGGTATCTTTCACCGGTAGTCATGGTAAGAAAAAAGGACAGGAAAGCAGCAGCCATCCACTCTGCTGCCCTGACAAACACACCGGCTATTGATGGGATGTTCGCAATCGTGAATTCCATTGATATATCAAATTATGAAGAGGAGGAAACACAAATGGATCTGAAAAAGTTGGCACAGCTGCTTGGGCTTCCGGACACAGCAACGGAAGAAGATGTAGAAAAGGCACTTGCAGCATTGGCAGAGGCATCAAAGGAAGCAAACAAAGGCGATGAGGGCAAGAAAGAGGGCGGAGATGCAGAAGAAGCCGTACCGGTTGCAAACTCTGTTGTATTATCGCTGCTTGGTTTGAAGGCTGATGCAAAGACGGAAGATGTGGCTACAGCCATTATGAAACTTTCGGCAGGGACGGGAAATGACGAGGTGCTTGCCCTGAAGGAAGAACTGAAGGAACGCAATGCAGAGGACATGGTGCAGATGGCTCTGAAAGAAGGGAAAATCACTGCAGCACAGAAAGAATGGGCGAAGTCCTATGCCCTGAGCGATAAGGAAGGGTTCAAGTCTTTTGCTGACAAAGCACCGGTAATTGTCCCACAGGGCAAAATGGAACTGAAGGATGCCCCGGCAGACAGCCATCAGGATTATGATATGGAAATCCTGAAAAACTGCGGTCTTTCAAAAGAAGATGTTGAAAAATATTACAAGGAGGATTAGTCATGGACAGAGTAGGAAACCAGAAACTTTCAGGAATGGATATCAATATCCCGGTAGCAGCCGGTGCAACGATTACCGAGGCAGTAATGGTTGCGGTAGGTACAGACGGTTATGCGGTGGCAGCATCCAAGACTGCCGGTCTCACCATTGCAGGATGTGCAATGAGGCATACGGACAATGCTTCCGGCAGCAATGGGACTGTGTCAGTTCCGGTCAGGAGAGGGGCATTTGTGTGGGATAATGATGGAAGCATAGAGGAAACGGACATCTTAAAGGATGCGTATGTGTCTGATGAGAAAACCGTCACAATCACAGCAGATGGTTCAAGCAGGGCAGGGAAAATCCTTGCAGTTGATACCGATGGCGTGACAGTAGAGATGTTATAGGAGGTAGCAGAATGATTGTAAATCAGGCAAGTTTGAAGGGCTTGAATGTAAGTTATTCCGCAGCTTACAACAAAGCCTTTGAGGGTGTTAAGAGCAATTATGAGAAGATTGCCACAACAGTACCAAGCACAACAGCGGAAACCAATTACAAATGGTTGGGGCAGATTCCACAGATGCGTGAGTGGATTGGTGACAGGGAAATCCAGAGCCTGTCTGCCTATGACTATATCATCAAGAACAAGAAATTTGAAATGACGGTATCTGTGCCGAGGGATGATATTGAGGATGACCAGTATGGTATTTATACACCGTTGTTTTCAAATATGGGCGAATCCGCAGCACAGCACCCGGATATCCTCTGCTTTGATGCGTTGAAGGCAGGGTTTACCGAGAAGTGCTATGACGGTAAGACATTTTTTGCGGAGGATCATCCTTCCGGAGAGGGTGGCAAAAAGAAGGTAAGCAATCTGTCCCATGATAAGCTGGATGCAGATTCATACGAAGCTGCAAGGACAGCAATGATGAGCATTACCGGGGACAAAGGCAAGAGCCTGAATCTGGTTCCGAACCTTCTTGTTGTATCACCGGCAAATGAGAAAGCTGCCCGGCTGATTTTGAAGGCTGACCAGATAAACGGAACAACCAATGTGTTAAAAGACACAGCGGAGCTGCTTGTTGCAACAGAACTGGCGGACACTCCCGATGCATGGTTCCTTCTCTGCACAAACCGGTTCTTAAAACCAATCATTTTCCAGAAGAGAAAGGAAATCAAAATGACTTCCCTGACGAAAGATGATGACCAGAACGTATTTTTGCGTGATGAATTTGTGTGGGGTGCAGACGGACGTTCCAATGCCGGATATGGCTTCTGGCAGATGGCTTATGGTTCTGATGGCACAGAACAGTCACAGGGATAGGAAGGTGAAGCAGATGGCATATTGTACTGTAAGCGAAGTGCTGGACATGCTGAAGGCGGACATGCTGAATGTGATTATCGGTGATGAATACATAGAGGATGAGAAAGAACGAATCAAAGCAGTCACGCCATATGCAGAACAGGCTGTCGATGATGCACAGGCAGAGATTGACGGTTATCTTGCAAAACGGTACAATGTACCATTTTCCAAGACACCTAAAGTCATCAATAAATTTGCAAAAGATATTGCATTGTATAATCTGGTATCCCGTAAAGGCGTTGACGAGAGTGAACGTGAAAAGACATACCTCACAAGATATAATTCTGCTATTGCATTCCTGACCAAAGTTGCGGAAGGGAAGATAGACATAGGTGTGCCGGAGGGAAATTCCACAGAGGATGCAGCCAAGAACGGATTTTCCATGAAAAGCTCAAGGCGGACATTTACAAGGGACAGCATGAGAGGGTGGTGAGCAGATGTCTTCCATATCGGTAAGATTAGACGGAGAAGTGGATGAGCTGCTTGCCAGATTAAAACAGATGTCCGGCATTGACAAAGCCGGAGTAATGAATGCCATTGCCGAAGGACTGCGGACTTCCACAGTAGAGAGGTTCAGTTCAGAGAAGTCACCGGAAGGAAGCAAGTGGAAGCCATCTATCCGGGCAACAAGGCAGGGTGGCAAGACGCTTACAAAATCAGTGGGACTGAAGAACTCAATTAAGGCACAGGCGGACGGAACCGGTGCAGCGGTAGGAACCAATCTGGTATATGCAGCAACGCATCAATTTGGAGATGAGAGAACAATCAGGGCAAAGAAGGGCAGATACCTACGGTTCCAGATCGGGGACAGATGGGTGAGCATCCCTTCTGTCCGGGTAAATATCCCATCCAGACCATTCCTCGGAATCAGCAAAGAGGATGAAGAGGAAATCAAGGCGATACTGGATGAAGTATTCGAGGAATAAAAAATGAAAGCAGAAAGAGATTTTTTGGTTAAAAAACTAAAAGATGCAGGCATTCATGGGAAAATACACGAATCCATGAAAAGCCTGAAAAACTGCAATGAGGTTCATGTGGGTGCGGTTCTTAGGACAGGGGAAGATTTCACTCGTTCAGGCTCGAAAAAGAAATATACAGACCAAGAGGGGCATCGGAAACAGAGGAATAAACTGTTTGAAAGGACTTCGGAGCTGCATATTGTCATAGCCGATACTGACGAAGCCAAGGTAGAGGAAATACTGACAAATTTCTTGAAAAGCATTTCTAAAGGTCTTGAGGTCAATGGAAACTGGGTTGATATTGAGATTGGCAAAGCAGACTGGGTTGAAGGGGATGACAGCATCCTGAAGAGTAAAATTGCAGTGGAATTTGATGTCATCCTGACAGGTGGCATCTATGTAGATACAGATGTTATAACAGCGAAAGTTGGCAGTGTTGAAGCCGACAAAGAATAGGAGGTAGCATAAATGGAAGGACAGAAAGAGGAATATGCAGCCATTGAAGAATTAAAGGAAAAGGAAGGGACACCGGATGCAGTATTTGAAGGTGTCAAAGCAGCCAATGGCTGGAAAACCGGAAAGATGGTTAAGGAAAAAGACTATAAAGATGCAGTGGATGCTTTTGGGAAGGCACCGATGGATGGGAGGGAGGTGAAGAAAAATGTTCAGTGAAATCAATGTTGAGGTTGAGGATGGAAACCTTGGGAGAAATTCAAGCACAGCGACACATGCTCAGGTAAAGATTGGGGTATCAAGTGCAGAAAGCAATGTCCCTCTTTTGATTACCAATGCCATGAAGCCGGAGGATATCAAGTCAAAATTGGGATATACGCCACTGGCAGATGCGTGTATAGATGCAACTGAGAACGGATTGAAAACAATCTATGCAATCCCCATGAAGGCAGATGTTCCCGGAGAAATCGGCAGTGTAACGCATACGGGAACCGGAAAAGGAACCTTTGAGGTCAAAGGGACACCAAACAATGCTTATGACATTGTGGTGCAGATTGCAGAAACAGGTGACACCAATGAGGGCAGCTTCTGTTATTCCATTGATGGGGGAAACAATTTCTCCGAGGAGTACACGATTCCGCTTGGGGGGAAATATGAAATTTCCGGTACTGGCTTGTCACTGGATTTTACGGACATCACTTCGGAGGAAAAGAGCTTCATAGGGGAAGATGCCTATGCATTCAGCACAACAGCACCGACAATGAACAACTCCAATGTACTGAAGGCAGTGGAAAAGCTGATCGGGTATAACAAAGCATTTGAGGTATGCCATATAGTGGGTGTTTCCACTAAGACGTTATGGGCAGCTTTGCAGAGTGAAGCAGAGGAATTCCTGACCACCTATAAGAAACCGCTGATTTTCCTTTGTGAAGGCAGGAGCTGCAGGGAGGGAGAAACACTGGATGAATATATGGCTGCGATGGAGAATGAGAGAAAGGGCATCAGCAGCTGGTTCATAAGCGTATCCCTGTCTTATGCCACATACCAGAGGAAAGACCTCAGGACACAGAACATTAATCTTGCAGGAGTGATTTCCGGATTGATTGGGAAGGCAAAAGAAAGCCTCTCCATCGGCTGTGTGGAGGAGTTCCCGGTAAGTTCGGCAAAACTTATCAAGCTGCTTCCGGAAGGGATTGAAGATTACAGCAGGGAATTTGATGAAATGGGGTACACCATATTCCGTCAGTATAACGGAAAAGAGGATTATTATGTATCCAATGGCTATGTCATGTCCCCGGCAGGGAGTGATTTCAGATATATTGAGGATGTCCGGGTACTTTGCCGGATTATCCGGGAAGTAAATTTGAAGGCAACGGATAAGATTCAGACGGAAGTTGATCCGGAGAATCTTGAAGGCAGCGTAAAGACGATTGAGGCATATCTCAATATTGCAATGGAGGATTGCGAGAAGGATAAGATAATCAGTTCCGGAGAAGTGACGATTGATACAGAGGACTTGGATATTCTTGCAGATGAAACACTGGATGTTGCTGCAACATGGGTTCCGATGGGGACAGCGAGAAGGTTCAATATCAAGTTTGCTGTGAGCAATCCGGCAGCATCCGGTGGAGAATAGGAGGTGTAGGATATGGCAAAGCAGCTGATAAATGGAAAGTGCTATGACTGGTCAAGCGTTACCATCAATGTGTCCGGCATGGACAGCATTGAGCTTCAGGAAATCTCTTATGATGATGAAGAGGAAGTGGAAGCAATCTATGGAAAAGGCGGTAAAATCAGGGGGTATGGCACTGGAAACCAGAAAAATTCAGTCAAGCTCTCCATGACAAGGGAAGACTTCAACGAGATGATTCGGGTAATTAAGAGCAAAGGCTACAAGAGCTTTTATAAATACATAATCCCGAAAATAACAGTGAGCTATGCGGATGATGGCGTAGCAACGACAACGGATGTGCTGACTAATGTGAAATTTTCAAAGCGTTCCTTAAAGGCAGCACAGGGCGATAAAAGCATGAAAGTTGACCTTGATGGAATGGCTATGGGCGGTATCAAGATGAATGGTCTTGGTGCATAGTAATCATTATTTTTGACAAAAACAGGAGGATATATCATGGACGTAACAGAAAAGAATGTAACACCGGCAGCGAAGCTGGAGAACGCTTTGTCAGTAAGCGAGGAAGAAAGGAAAGAAAAAGAAGGCAAAGAAAGGATGGAACAGCTCCGTAAGAAGTACAAGGAGATGGATGGAAAGATATATGAAATCGAGACATCCATTCAGGAGGATGACGAGAACGAAACGGAGTTCGATTTCATCTTCAGAAAGCCGGGAACGCCATCTTATGACAGGTATGTTAAGACCTCCGGGACTTCCGGCACAAAGGCATTAAGGACTTTTGTGCTTGACAATATCTGTGAAGAGCAGCGTGACGAGCTGAAAAGCACTCTGGAGGAATATCCGGCAATGGCAATCAGCCTTGGGGAAAAGCTCCTGAACATGCTTGGCTTGTCTAAGGATACTACGGTAAAAAAGTTATAGAGGAACACTCGGAACAAATTAAAAATAATATTGTGGATTATGGGAGGCTTCTAGTATATCAATATCTTCCAAGGGAAATGATTCCCGGAAACTTTGAGGACGTGGATTTTGATGAATTTTTCCGGCTCATGGCAATGGCTCAGGTGGCAAGGGAAATGAGGATAGAGGATATTGAGGTCGGCGTGAACAAAGGATATGTGGAAGCTCATCCGGATACACAATAAAAACCATGCTTCCATGAGGGGGTGTGGTTTTTGCCATAACAGAGGAGGTGGAGTTTATGGGTATGGACTCTGTATTCCGTCTTTCAGTGGTTATGGGAATGCAGGACAACCTGACAGCTCCGCTCTCAGGCGTTACCGACAGTGTCACAAATACAACCAAAAAGCTGGATGATGCGTTTGGGACGGTTCAGAAAGCAGGGGCTGCACTTGCCGGTGTAGGAGCTGGTATCACGACAGCATGTATTGCAACCGTAACGTCAACTTTTGATACGCAGGATGCCCTTGGCGAGCTTTCTTCCTTGGGAGTTACAGACTTAAAGGCAGTCGAAGATGCAGCAAAGAGTTTTTCGGATACATGGGCAGGAACAACGAAGAGTGATTTTATCACAGCATCGTATGATATTAAATCAGGCATTGCCTCCCTGACGGATGAAGGCGTGGCACAGTTTACAGAGCTTGCAGCACTGACCGGAAAGGCAACAAAATCAACTACTGAGGAAATGGGTTCGCTGTTTGCAACCGGGTACGGTATATATAAAGGGGCATATGATGATATGTCTGATCTGGAATTCGGGGAAATGTTCTCCGCAGGGATATCAACAGCGGTTAAGAATTACAAGACAGCCGGCTCCGAGATGGCAAGCTCAATTTCTACTCTGGGAGCCACAGCAACAAATAATAAAGTGCCTTTGGAAGAGCAGCTTGCCATTTTAGGACAGCTGCAGACTACCATGAGCGGTTCAGAAGCAGCAACGAAGTATAAAGCGTTCCTGAATGCAGCAGCTTCAGCAGGGGACAAGTTGAAACTATCCTTTGTGGATGCGAACAACCAGCTTCTTTCCACACCGGAGATATTGGAAAAACTCAAAGGCAAGTATGGGGATACCATTGATGCGGTTGAGAAGCAGCAGATAAAGGAAGCATTTGGAACAGATGAAGCTGTGGCAATGATTGACCTTCTGTATTCAGATATAGACGGTCTGTCGGGTGGCATTGATTCGATGGCGGAAAGCATGAAAAAAGGTTCTGCTGTCACAACAGAAATGGCAGAGGCTATCAATAATACACCGGCACAGAAATTTCAGGTACTGAAACAGCAGATACATAACAATGTGGAGGAACTTGGAAACGGACTGCTCCCGGTTGTCAATGAAACAATGGACAAAGTAAGCGGAGTCATACAGAAAGGCTCGGAGTGGATCAGCAACAACCAGAAAACCGTACAGAGCATTATGAACATTGCATTGAAACTTGGCATTATCCTGACAGTGTTAGGGACGGTAATTGGCGTTGTCGGCACAGTAGGGAAAGCGGTACTGGCAGCAAAGAACGCAATAACAGCGGTCAAGGGTGCATGGACAGTATTAAGCGGAGCTTTTGCAGCCTCCCCGGTCGGGTGGGTAGTCATAGGAATAGTGGCTCTGGTCGCAGCGTTTGTACTGCTATGGAATAAGTCGGAAGCCTTCAGGAATTTTTGGATAGGCTTGTTTGAAAAGGTCAAAGGTGCGGTTCAGAATGCGTGGAGCACACTGCAGCCTGCACTCCAAAACTTGGGACAGAAACTCATAGGGCTGTATGAAGCAGCGAAGCCGATTTTGAAAGTGATAGGCACGATTGCCGGGGTGATAGGTACTTACTTTGTCGGCACATTTGTCGGGGCGATACAGGGTGTTCTTGCAGCATTGACACCACTGACCAATGCACTCTCCAGTCTGGTTTCGTTTGTTACAAATATAATCAATGCCATTGTAGCTTTGTTTAAGGGCGATTTCGGTGGGGCGTGTGACTTCCTGATTGCTGCGGTCGACAATGTAAAAGACTTCTTTATCAACGGATTTGATGCAATTTTATCATTTATCGGTGGATTTGTAGACGGATTTTTGAACGTGGTAGGCGGAGCGTTGGATGCTGTCGGCATAGACGCTTCAGGGACAATTTCAAAAATCAAGAGTACCGTTTCAAACGGACTGAATGCGGTCAAGGGATTTTTCGGAAACATTATGGGAGCTGCTGCAGACACAGCAAAGCAGAAACTGAGTAATATCAAGAGTGCCTATGAAGCCAATGGCGGAGGAATTAAAGGCGTGGTGGCAGCATCGCAGGAGGCAGTGAAAGGATACTTTACAGCAGGGCTGTCCTTTATTGACAATCTGACAGGAGGAAAACTTACAGCCATAAAGAATAAATTCACAGACGGTCTGAATGGGGCAAAAAATGCTGTGACCAGTGTGCTGGACAATATAAAATCCGGTTTCCAAAGTAAGTTAGATGCAGCACACGCCATTGTTACCGGAGTGGTGGACAAGATAAAGGGTGTGTTCAATTTCAACTGGAAGCTCCCGGAACTGAAGCTTCCCCACATCAGTGTGACAGGCGGAGAGGCTCCGTTCGGTATTGCCGGAAAGGGTTCACTTCCCAAGTTTGATATCCAGTGGTATGCAGAGGGTGGCGTGATGACAGCCCCGACAATCTTTGGAGCAGCCGGAGGCAAACTGTTAGGCGGAGGAGAAGCCGGAGATGAGGCAATTCTTCCATTGTCTGCATTGTGGGATAAGTTAAAAGTATTCATCCATAATGAAATGGATCAGGACGAGGATAAGAGCCGGGGCAGCGTTGGCTCGGTCATATCCGCACTGACGAGGAAAGAGACAAGGACGCTTGAGAGCAAAGAAAAAGTAACAGAAAGAGACATACAGGAGTTGAAGTCCGGTAACGGAAAAGGGAATACAATCATCCAGAAACTGGAAATCAGGGTTGATGTCGAGAAGATAAAAGACCTTCCAATGCTGTTCAAACTGATTGATGAGATTAAGGATGCACAGAATTCCACAGATGAACCGGTAACAGCCTAGAGGGAGGGAAGCCTATGCTTTTAGTTCAGGAACATTTGATAAAACTCGGAGGGGTGAAGCTCTCCGGTCAGATGAAGAGCATTGACATTTCTGAAGTTGCAACGATTGAGAACATAGAGGATGACAAAGGAAAAACAAAAGCCAATCAGCCAACAGGCTACGAGGCAGCGAAAATTTCTATTGAATTCATTTTGGAAGATTCAAAGAAAATGACACAGATAGAACAGATATCCGCTATGCAGAGGCTTTTCAAACCATACAAGCAAAAGAAGGCAAAACTCCTGAAGGTGGTAAATGAGGATTGTGCAGCACGAGGCATTTCAAAAGTGTATTTTGAGAAGCTCGGCACAAAAAATGAAGTGGCTGAAAGTGAAAGGACTGCTACGTTGGAGCTGCTTGCTCCAACGATAGCAGGAATTAAGCTGAAGCCATCCAAACAGGCAAAGGCAATAAAGAAGCAGATTAAAAAAACTTTTGGAAAGTCTAAAAAAAAGAAAAGCAAAAGTCCGTCTGCTAAAAAGCGTTCCACAGCTGCAGCAAAGAAAAAGGCGAAAAAGCTAATTAAGTAGGAGGTGCGGAGATGGGATATAAAAGGTTAATCAGCCCGGAGTTCCGTATCAGCACAAAAAAGTATGAGATAACCAGTGGCATGGAAGTGGAATGTTTCAGCAGCCGGGAGTCCCGGTCAGACTGGTGCAAGGTGGAACTTACATCCCAGCTTCAGGGTATCATATCGTATGAAGATATGGAAAAAGCCACAGTGGAACTTGGATATGGAGATGACTATGACATTCTCCTGCAGGGATACTGCAGAAGGACTGAGGGCGATTACTGGAAGGAAATTATGATCCGGGATGCCATGATAAAGGTTGAGAGGACTGAAATCAAAGGAACATTTATTGACTGCACTCCGCAGGACATCATCCGGTATGTGCTGACACAGGCAGGGATTAAAGAATACCGGCTGAATGGAACGGAGTATGGGAAAAAAGATACGTTTATCGTAAATAAGCAGAATGGGATTAAGGCAATAGCACAGGTTGGAAGTACATGGGGGATAGACAATGACTTCTTTTTCCAGAATGAAATCTTTTATTGGGGATGCAAGCCAGAGCAGGAAACCATCTATGTTCTGGAGGAGAGTGAAAATATACTTTCCCTGAAAAAGTACGGAGAACTGTATGAGATAGAAACACTCGGAGTCCCCTGGATACACCACAGCCAAGAGGTAGAAGTGTCACATTCCAAGTATTCAGGGACAGTAAAGGTTGAAAAGACAATCATCAAGAGCGATGCGAGGGGATATACAAGAATGTATATTTATTTCAAAGGAGGCGGATAGGATGTCAGACATGCTTCAGACATTTGTAAAAAAGGAAATGGAAAAGCAGATTCAGGAAAAATATCCCCATGTGCAGTATCCTTCAGGGATGTATGCAAAGGTTGTCAGGTCTAAAGAAATCAATGGGAGGTATCTGTGTACGCTTAAAATTCTTGACAAAGCCATGAACACTGACAATGATTTTCCGGAGATACCGAATGTAAAAACAGAAATTGAACTGAAGCAGGGGGACATTGCTGTAATTCTTCTTTTGTATGGTGGAAGCATTGTTTTTGTATTAGGGAGGTATGAACCATGACGATAGTCGGAGAAGATAATACAGACATTAAGCTGGATGCCAATGGTCAGCCGGTTCCTGATAAAAACGGAGATTTTGCAACTGTGTCTGGTGATGAGTGCTGGGAACAGGACTTGAGACTGGAAGCACATACAGAGGAAGGGGAGCTGTTTTATGAAGATGAAGATGGCGATGAGGCATATGGTTTTGGACTGTTAGACTTTGTCCATGCGGAGAATGATGAGTTTACACAGACGGAGATCATGCAGCGTGTCAGGGGAAAACTTGCCAAGAGGACATACCTTGACTTGGCAAAGACCACGCAGGAAGTAACATTTCGTGATGGCATATACTATGACAGCGTATCCATCTCAAAGAATGATTCCAATGATGAATATAACATGGAATTGTCAACGGAGGAAGTGGAGGTTGAGAGTGAATGATAAGTGAAGAAATACTGGACAAGGTCTGCCCGGTTCCTGACGAGGAGGAGGAAATGGAACGGATCAGGAATGAACTGGAGGACGAAGGCTTTATTATAAACAATTTTAACAAAGGCGGTATTTTTTACCTGATTATCAGAATATTTGTCACAATTTACATAGAGATAAAAACACTTGCCCGGACTGTCATCAATAACCTGTTTATCAAGCATGCGGATGAGGACTGGCTTGAGATAAAGGCTCCGGACTTCGGCAAGGCAAGGAAAGAGGCTGTTAAAGCTCAGGGGTATATAACCGTTTACCGGAATGAATACCAGAATGCTTTGCAGATAACAAAAGGGCATATGTTCAAAACACTTCCGGATGTAAATGGAAAGGAACTGAAATATTATGTGCTTGAAACAACAGTTATCGGTGCAGGGGAAGAAAGTGGCAGGGTATTGGTGGAAGCAGAGGAAAGCGGAACCAGTTATAACTTACCTTCCGGGAAGATAACCATATCCATGATACATCTTGATGGCGTGGAGGCAGTATCCAATGAAGATGGGTGGCTGCATCTGGAAGGTTCTGACATAGAAGATATTGAGGATTTCCGAGAACGAATCGGAGAGTCTTGGTCTGAACTTGCAGAGCTGACTACGGAGGATAAGCTGAAAAATGTGGCAAGGAAAGTCAGCGGTGTCCTGAATGTGGAGGTGGATGCACAGCATCCGAGGGGGCAGGGTACAACAGACATTATCATTACAGGCACAGGGGGAGAGGCTACAAAGGAACTGCTGCAGAGGGTGGAAGCAGCCACCAGTTACCTGAAGGGAAATTATGATGATTTTCTTTACAAGTCATCAACGGTCATACGTCAGGATGTCACCCTTGCCATATATATCTCAAAAGAGGCTTCCGTTGAAGGGGTAAAGGCAACAGCAGAACACATTATCGAAGATGTGCTGCAGCTTGGAAAACGTGAGGAACTGAACTGTCTGTATATGGACGATGTGAGGTATGCACTCAAGAAAGGCATAGCTGACTGTAAAAGGGTGGAGTTTTCAAAACCGGCTGCAGATATTGAAGAGGAAAAGGACGTTGTTGTGATGCTCGGAAGTTTGGAGGTGGAAGTATTGAATGTAGGGGGTGCGTAAGATGTTTGATAAATTTTGTGACTATATGTATTATCTGCTGACTTCCCCCTTCAAAAGAGTAAAGAAGTCGATAAACCAGTGGTACATTTTGTTCCGGGTATTGGGCAGACGCTTCGATGATGCACTGGAAAGCCTGTACAATGCAGAGGAGCAGACCATGCTTGCAACGTGTGAGCCGGAGATGCTTCCGGTTCATGCAGAGGACAGGAAGATGGCTCGGTATCCCGGAGAAGAGGATGAAAACTTCCGGGCAAGGATAGCAAATTATCCGGAGGTGTTAAGGCTTGGCGGTTCTGATCCGGGAGTGCTGCTTGCGGTAAGGACGCTTGGCTATGCCACGCCAGAGCTGGTAAAAGCAAATGAATTCAAAGGACGTGTGTATTATCAGACAGATGGAACATGGAACTTGGACGGAAGCCGGTTACTGGAAGCTGGAGTGCTGCCTGACAGATGGGCAGAGTTTTATATTGTAATCAAAATGAGTGTAGATGAGTCCCATCCAATTCCGACTGCAATACTGAAGAAAGAAGTCAGAAAGACAAAGCAGGTGGGGGCAAAGGACAATTACAGTTTTCAATACAGCTTATCTATCCGGGAGCCACATGATGCCAGAAGCCGGGCAGACTACCGGTGGAAGCTGTTTTACTGGAATTACCGTATGCTTGACGGAACATGGAACTTGGACGGAGGATATTTACTGGATTCGGACAGAAGCAGATATCCGGTCAAAATCGGCTTCCGGTATAAAGGCTTTATGGTATTTCCATACAACGTATCAAAGCTCAATGAGAGATTTGAAATACATATCCGGGAGCCTGACGAACAGATCGGGCAGCGAGCAGTTTTCCATATCCCATTGTTTTATTGGGACTACCGGAAAACAGACGGTTCATGGCTGACAGACGGAAGCTGCCTATTAGATTCGGACAGGACTGTATATAAAGTCAGGGACGGATACAGGACATCTATTTCCCATAAAGAGGAAATCCGTCAGGCAAGGATGCACAGGCAGCATAATTTGTTTTACCTTGATGGCTCATGGCTGACAGATGGAAGCAGGGTACTGGATGCATGGGGGCAGGAAATCATAATAGGCTATGACCTCCACTATTTGGATGGTACATGGCTTCAGGATGGAGACATCATTCTGGACGGAATAGAAAATCAGGAGGTAATGTAAATGAAGAATGTTATTACAGCGATACGGAGAAAAAAGATGGCGGAGGCAACACATACCACCGGGAAGCTCGCAAAGGCAAAATGGATTGCCCTTGGTTCCGGTGGGGTGGATTCCGGAGGGAACATCGTTACGCCACTGGCTGAAAATGTAAAACTCAATAACGAGGTAATCAGGAAGGAATACACATCATCCGCCAAGACTTCAGATACCAGTTATGAATATGTGATTGAACTGGCAGAGGATGAGCTGGTCGGCACTTTTATTTCAGAGATGGCTCTGATAGATGCAGAGGGTGATGTGATTGCAATTTCAAACTTCCTTCCGAAAGGCAAGGATGAAACGGAAACCACATTTACAATAGAGGACAATTATTAGGAGGTGCTTAGCATGGCAAAATTAACAGTAGAATCCGTTTACAATGATATAATGGAGGCAATGACCACGAAAACGCCGGGACACTGCGATCAGTGGAATGTGCGGTATCAGCAGCTTCTGAACAATGACAGATGGCTGAAGGAGCATATTGATAAGGTGTTATGTTCCGGGGGAGCTGCCCATAATGCGATTTACAGGGGCATTGACCTTTCAACAAGGTACAGCCTTGATGAAATTAAGGGCATGATTTCTTCCGGGGGCTTTGACGATATATTCATTGGTGATTATTACGACAAGCAGATTACAACAAGCATAGGTGGCACAGAGACCGTCCGGCATGTCATGGCAGACTTTGATACGTTTTGGAATAATGGGGATTCTGCATTGACGAAGCACCATGCCACGATAGTTCCCAAAGACTGCTTCAAAACAACAGCGAAAATGAATGATACAAATGAAACGACAGGAGGTTATGCAAATTCAAAGATGCATAAAGAAGTGCTGCCGGTTTATGCGGAGGCATTGCAAAATGCAAACGAAAATCATATAATAACCCATAGGTCACTTCTTTCAAACGGAGTGTCCACGACAGGAAATTCAAATGCAGGGGCAGGATTTACAGGCTATGCAAGCGGATGGCAGTGGTATGATACCAAACTGAGTTTAATGAGCGAGATTCAACTGTATGGTTCAACGGTGCTGAGTTCATCTTTCTATGACACAGGAGAACGTAATAAGCAGTTCAGTCTGTTCATACATAACCCGGCAATGAAGGTAGCAGGAATTGGACATAACGGAAGCCGGTACTGGTATTGGCTGAGTGCTGTTGTGTCGGCTTCGGCGTCCGCTAATTGTCACGATAATGGTGATAGTGACTATAATAACGCTTCCGCCGAGGGTTGCGTCCGCCCGTATTTCCTGATCGGGTAATCTGTGAATCCACCCCCTATATGGGGGTGGATGGAGTGAAGGAGGATGGAATGTGGCGGTACTGAAGAACAAAAGAGCTCTGTCAGGGTTGGAGTTCTATAATAATGCAATCAGGTTGAGGCAGGAAATCACGCTTCTGTTACTGAGGGATTTTGGAATCAAGGATAAAGTAAGAAGCGTAAAAGGGCTGTCCGGGACAGCCGGAATGGAGCCGGAGGATGAAGCGAAGCTCCATGAGCTGATAGGAAAATACCAAAATATAGGGACTATCATAGAGGAGTTCCCTGCATGGTGGATAGACAAGGAGAGGACAAACCTCATGGAAATCTGCCATAGAATGGTGATGAATATTACTCAAGCCAATACCATTTATCCAATGCATGAGAGCGAGTTTTACGACAGAAGGAATTTTCAGAACCATGCAATCGGTAATTGCGAGCAGCTTCTTCAGGAAATGCAGTATATTATATCCATTGTCCCAGTTGATGCACAGAAATATATGCGGTATGTGGACATGATTGAGAAGGAGATTGCACTTCTCAAAGGCTGGAGGAAAAGTGACAACAAGATTCTGAAACGTATTCAGGAGAGTAAGAAACAATAAAATACAGGGCAAGTTTTGTATCTAAGTCGCAACCCATGAGTGCTGTTGTGTCGGCTTCGGCGTTCGCTAATTGTAACAATAATGGTAATAGTAACTATAATAACGCTTCCGCCGAGGGTTGCGTCCGCCCGATTTCGTGTCGCTATGCTAAGTGTAGGCTAAGTGCCGACATACCCGACAGGAAAGGAAAACTTGTCCTTCCGCAAGGTAAATATATATCTTGATGCATCCGGATACGTCCGTTGGTGCTAGAAACGAGGTACTGATATGAAAGATATGGAATCAATTTATGATGCCAATGCTCTCCTGAATGCTTTTAGAGAAAGCAAGAAGGGAACATCGTGGAAGGAGTCCGTACAGCGGTATGAAATGAATCTGCTACGGAATATCAACCAGACGCAGAAGGAAATTGCTAATGGTACATATGAGCAGAAGGACTTCTATGAATTCCCATTAAATGAAAGAGGCAAGACAAGACATATAAAATCAATGCACATATCAGACCGGGTAGTTCAGAGGTCGGTATGCGATAATTTACTGATACCTGAATTAGAACGGTATCTGATATATGATAATGGAGCGTCCATGAAGGGCAGGGGAATCCATTTTGCAAGAAAGAGGCTGACAACCCACCTTCATAAATACTTCAGAAAAAATGGCAGCAATGAAGGGTATATTCTTCTAATTGACTTTACAAAGTTTTTTGACAATATATGCCATGAACCGCTTGTGAAGGAAATGAGAGCCAAGCTCGGTGATGGGGAGGCTATGAAGTTTGTGGAAAAACTGATTGACACATTCAAGATAGATGTTTCCTATATGACTGATGAAGAGTATGCAGAATGCCTGAACACGATTTATAACGCTTTAGAATATGCAGAGATAGACAAGGCAAAGCTGACCGGGGAAAAATACATGAAAAAATCCGTAGGCATTGGAAGTCAGATATCGCAGATTTCAGGAGTGTTCTATCCTACCCGGATAGACACATACTGCAAGGTTGTAAAAAGCCTGAAATATTACGGAAGATACATGGATGACATTTATATCATCCACAAAGATAAGGAGTACCTAAAGGAGCTTCTTACACAGATACAGGGGATGTGTGATGAACTCGGACTTTTTATCAACCCGAAGAAAACGCAGATTATAAAACTGTCGAAAGGGTTTACTTTCCTCAAAATAAAGTATATATTGACGGACACCGGGAAGGTTGTGGAACGGATTAGCCGGGACGGGATTACAAGGATGCGTAGGAAACTCAAAAAGCTCCGCAAGAAACTGGATGCCGGTGAGGTTACTTTTGAAGATGTAAGGTGTGCATATGCTTCATGGCGAGGGGATAAAAAGCATTACGATTCATACACTACTCTGAAAAATATGGATAAGTTGTTTGATGAGCTCTTTATAGAGCCATTCATTGAAGGAGGAATTGGTAATGGACGAAAAGCAGATAATGGAGCAAAAGATTAGGGACTTGGAATCGAGCCTGTCCTGTAATTCTTCCCCTATTGGGGACTGGAAGGTTACAAAGTGCATGGAATACCAGCTTGCAGGAAAGGAGCTGCCATATGACTTTGAGGAATTAAGCAAACAGCGTCAGGCAGTTCGTGACCAGATAAATGAGCTTCAGGAGAAAATCGCAGCACTTCCGGAGGAAGATGCAGAGTAATTCATTATGTATTCTTTGATAATAATGCCCTACATTATTATTTGAAAGAAGGAATGCATTATGATGAATAGTTTTATCAGTTGGATTGGCGGTAAGAAGTTACTTAGAAGTAAGATTTTAGAGGCTTTCCCTGATCAGGGGACATTTGAACGCTATATTGAAGTGTTTGGCGGAGCTGGATGGGTGTTATTTTCGTCTGAAAGACACGCTAAGATGGAAGTTTACAACGATGTGAACGGAAATCTTGTCAATTTGTTCCGATGCACAAAACATCACCCGGAAGCTCTTCAGAAGGAACTGGAATTTATACTTATGTCAAGGGAGCAGTTCTTTGATGCAAAAGAGCAGATGGAAGTCAAAGGTCTGACGGACATCCAGAGAGCTGCAAGGTTCTATATCCTGATTAAAGAGAGCTTCGGTTCGGATATACGGACATTCGGAGTGCGTCCTAAAGACATGGCAAATGCAATAGAGTACATATCGGAGGTGTCAAAGAGGCTCAGAATGGTGGTCATAGAGAATCAGGATTTTGAGCGTATTCTCAAAACATATGACAAAAAGGATGCGTTGTTTTACCTTGATCCGCCATATTATGAAACAGAGAAGTATTATCCGGACAGGTTTATGCCGGAGGATCATGTAAGGCTGAAAGAGGCGTTAGGAAGGATAAAAGGGAAGTTTCTTCTGTCTTACAACGATTGTGAGTATATCCGGGAGCTTTATGATGGATACAGCATTGTGGAGGTTGACCGGACGCATAACTTGGTGCAGGGAAAGGGAAAAGAAAAGCCGAGATATAAAGAATTGCTCATCAAAAATTACTAATAGCGAAAAGCGATATAAAATAGCAAAACGCTGAATAATGCAACAAACTGTGTTAGATTATATCACAGGGGCATTATTATGGTAAGAATACACCTTTCAAGGCTTCTCGGAGAGAAAAGAATGTCTCAGAAAAAATTAGCAGAGCTTACCGGGATAAGAGCAAATACCATTAGTGAATGGTACAATGAAATTACTGTTAGTCTGAAGGTAGAGCATATAGACCGGATATGTGAGGTTTTAGGATGTTCACTTGATGAATTGATAGAGGTAATTCCTAATAAGGTGCCAAAGACAGGCAAGTATCTGGTGATTGAAGAGCATGGAAACCGAAAGCCAAAGAGAGAGGGATGTGATGAGTAATCACATCCCTTTTCTCTTTCTAAAATCGGGAAACATTTCCCGAAAATTTGTGACAAAAAAAATGAGAAGTTGTGACAAAAATTTTGGGCAGCTACAGGAAGTACGACCTCATTAAAAGCAACGAACAGTTTTGGATATCGGGTAAAAACATTCTCCGGAAAAAATATGGAATCCAATTTTGTTTCCGCGCAAATCCTGTTCGCCGGATTTACTATTCGAAAAGTAGATGTAACCGAGACGGATCAAGCATTACGCGGTGCAAAATTTAAATTGGAGAAACAGGTGCAGAAAGAGGATTTAGAAAAGGGACAGGAAGAATTATGGGAGGCGGCAGGAGAAGGAACCTCAGATCAATCGGGATTGATTTCGTTTAAGCATCTGACCGAGGGCATCTACCGGCTGACAGAAATAGAAGCGCCGGAAGGCTATAGCTTGGCGAAGCGCCCGATTCCGGTTGAAATTACACTGAACCGGGAAACCATGGAATATGTTATAACAATCAAGGACAATGAACATGCGGGAAATCGAGAAGATCCGTTTTTGATCACGAATCATAAGACCTATGAGCTGCCAAATGCAGGCGGCAGGGGAATCTATTGGTATTCGATTGGCGGAACGCTGCTTATGCTGGCCGGAGCGCTGATCCTATATAGAAACAAACGCAAGGAGGTGCTGGGTGGTTAGAAGAAACACTTTTGGCGGCCCGTGCATCGTACAAAGCGCAGTGCGCAAAATACGCACAGGAATTTGAAAAAAATTTGATGAAAAAGAAAAGGAGAATGAACATGAAAAAAATCAAAAGATTGTTTGCAGTGTTATTGACACTGGCAATGGTGATGGGGATGTCTTTGACGGCGTTTGCAACGACAACCCCGGGAGATGACGGCACGTATGGAACAGAGGATGACAGAGGTACGATTTCCATCAGCGGAGTGACGCCGGAGGACGGGATCAAAGTCATGGCTTATCAGATTGTGAAGGCAAATTATGCCGGCGGATCATTTTCCGGTTACAAGCAGCTGTACGGCAATATGACGGCTACGACCGATCCCAGCAAAATTACAGTGACAGACGAACAGCTTACGGAAATTTTGAGTATCATCAATCCTACGATGGACCAGGCGACAGGTACAGTGACGGAAAGTGCCGGTGGGGTAAAAGGAGTCAAGGAAGAGATGACTTCTACAGACGGAACGACATATACCGCAAATGTTCCGGTGGGGTCTTATCTTGTAGTGATCCTCGGAGCGGAAAAAAGTATCTATAGCAACGTGGTTCTTTCACTTTACTACACGAATGCTAACGGTACGCAGAACGGCATCGACGAGGGCAACATCGATCTGGGCGACTACACGGTAAAGGATGATCTTGCCGAAGGATGGGTAAAAATCCAGAATAACCCGACGCTCGACAAAAACATTCAAAACAGCAACGGAACGCAGGACAGCAATTCTGTCAACATCGGGGATGACGTAGAATATGAAGTTGTGGTAAATCCGATTCCTTATTACGGAGGAAATTATCCGAAGTTTACAATCACCGATACATTTGACGCAGGTTTGACTTACAAGGGAGATCTTAAAGTAGAAGTCGGCACGATGAACGGCAATGAATTTACTGCTGTACAGTCATTGGATGAGACATTTTATGATGTGGACGGAACGCCGAATACAAACGGCGGCGGAAGCCTCGTACTTAATTTTGTAACAGACGGCGGATATACGCTGAACAGCTATGCAGGAAAAGTGCTTCGCCTTACATATTCTGCAACATTAAATGCAAATGCAACTATAAACCAGATTGCAAATAAGAATAAAGCAGAGCTTGATTATACACGTGATTCCAAGGTGGATGGAAACGACGGGCATGAAGAGGATGAAACCTACACCTATACATTCGATCTTGACGGCGCCGTGGAGGGTTCCGTTACAGATAAAATTGTGACGAAAATGAGCGGTGAGAGCGTTACGCCGGCTTCTCCTACACCGTTGGCGGGCGCGGAGTTTAAACTCTATACGGATGAATTCTGTGAAGACGAGTATACGAATTCGGCATTTAGCAATCCTATCGTATCTGATGCAAACGGCCAGTTGAAAGTCAAAGGTTTAGCGGCAAGCGGAAAGCTTAGAGAAGGCACGACATACTACCTGAAAGAGACAAAGGCTCCGGAAGGATATACCCTGAATACAAATATTTACTCGATCAATTTTAAACCTGTTTATAATGAGACCGTAAAAAGGAGAATTGCTTCCTGGGTGATCACAGTTTCTGTAAAAGAAGCAGACAAAGATGCGTTCACGGTTCTGAAAACAAACACATTTGCAGTAAATTATGATCAGGATGAGAATATTTCAGTAAAACTGAATGATACGCTGGTATTTAATAACGGTACGGTTGATAAATCAGCTCAGAATGGCGCTGTAGATGAAACGCCGATTTTGAATACGAAGTTATCTTCCCTGCCTTCCACCGGTGGCATCGGTACCACAATCTTCACGATCGGCGGCTGCCTGATCATGATCATTGCAGCAGGATTATTCTTCAAAAGCCGTAGAAAATCTGCAAAATAAAGAAACCATACACATGTTTTCCATATTCCGGGGCAGATATGTTTGCTCCGGAATATAAAAAAGACAGGAAACAGATGATTCAACAGCAAGGAGAGTCCGGATGAAAAAGAGAACAAATAAATTATGGATCGCCATTTTATTTTTAGCCGGGTTCTCCCTGCTGCTGTATCCGCTGGTAGCAAACGAATGGAACAATTACAGGCAGAAGAAGCTGATCGGCATCTATGAAGAAGAAGTCGCCGCGAAAGAAGCGGCAGGTACGATCGATTATGCGGCGGAAAAACAAGCGGCGGTAGATTATAACAATGCGCTCCTTCCGAGCATTCTTCCGGATTCGTTTGCAAATGTAAAGGAACCGGGCAGGGATGAAGCTTATATGTCCTGTTTAAATATTATCGGGACCGGCGTGATGGGGACGATTGAAATTCCCAAGATCGATATTACGCTTCCGGTTTTTCATACGACGGAAGAAGACGTTTTGGAAACAGCAGCGGGACATTTGGAGGGAAGTTCCCTTCCGGTCGGCGGCAAGAGTACGCATGCGGTGATTTCCGCACACCGCGGACTGCCCAGCGCGGCTTTGTTTACCGACCTGGATAAGATGGAAAAAAAGGATCATTTCCTTTTGCATATATTAGACGAGACGCTCTGTTATGAAGTGGATCAGATTTCCACCGTTGTGCCGGAAGACACAAAGGATCTGGAAGTGGAAGACGGCAAAGACCTGGTGACGCTTTTGACCTGTACGCCTTATGGGGTAAACAGCCACAGGCTTTTGGTCCGCGGGCACAGGGTGCCTTACGAGCCCGAACTGCTTGCGGATGAAAAAATTCCGCTTGGCAATATGAGCCTGCATACGAATTACCTGTTATGGGTCGTTGTGGGAATTCTGGTCACCGTTGTATTTTGTATCTTTCTTTATCGCAGGGAACGCCGCCTGGCGGTAAAATCTCTGCCAAACGAAGCGCCGAATCCGGACGAATCGGGAAAGCCAAAGGAAGAGCCAAAAGAGCAGGCGCCGATTGCATCGGGCGGGGACGGCGAAGAGCGAAAAGAACAGGAAACGGATGCAACGGACAGGGAAGGCGAAGAGCCGAAAGAGCCTGGAACCGGCGAAGCGGGCAGGGCAGTAGAGCCTGGCGTCGGTGAATCCGGCAGAACGGGTGAAGAACCCGAAGTGCAGGAGCTTGACGACTGGCTGAAAGCAGGAAAGGAACCGAGTGAACAGGAGCTTGACGACTGGCTCAAAGAGAGCCGGGCGCTTGGAGAACAGGAAATAAACGACTGGTTGAAGGAAGACGGGGAGGATACGTCATGTTAAGGAAATTATCGTCATTTTTCTTTGGCCTTTTATTCCTTGTAGGATTCGGGATTCTTGCATACCCGACGATTTCCGACCAGTGGAACACTTACCGCCAGTCAAAGTTGATTTCGCAGTACGATTCGGCGGTCAGTCAGATGAAAGAAGAGGATTTCGAAGAAGCATGGGCGGCGGCAAGAGCCTATAATCAGACATTTTCCCAGAACAGTATCCTTACGGATATCTTCGGCATAGAAGATTCCGGCGATATCCGGGGAACGGAATATTTTAAGGTGTTAAACGTCATGGGAGACGGCATTATGGGGTATCTGACGATTCCCAAGATCAATGTCCGGCTGTCTGTTTATCATGGAACCGATGAAGAAGTGTTGAATACGGGCGCAGGGCATTTAAACGGTACAAAGCTTCCGATCGGGGGAGAAGGAAACCACAGCGTTCTTTCCGCGCACCGCGGACTGCCCAGCGCAAAGCTTTTTACCGATATTGACCAGTTAGGGAAAGGCGACAGGTTTTACCTGCATATCTTAAATGAGGATCTGGCATATGAAGTGGACCGGATTCTTCCGATGATCGAAAAAGACGACTTTGATGCGCTGGGAGAAGCATTAAAGATAGAAGAAGGCGAAGACTATGTGACGTTGTTTACCTGCACGCCCTACGGGGTAAACAGCCACCGTCTTTTGGTCCGGGGACACCGGGTTCCCTATGACGGTGAGCTGGAGTCTACGCCTGTAGAGTCTATGGTACAGGCGATCCAAAACTACTATATGCTGTACTTGTTATTCGGTCTTGGCGTGACATTGCTTTTGATTTTATGGATGCGGCAGGTCATGAAAAGGAAGAACAGACAATAAGGAGGGAATTTAGTTGAAGTTAGGGAGAAAAAGAAAGACAGGATATGTACTGGCTCTTGCGGCTGTGCTCTTACTGCCTTGCATCAGCCTGCTGCAGACGCATGCGGCAAATGAGGTGGATAAAAATAGAGCGTGCAGTCTTACGGTTTCAGTGGAAATCGGAGCCTCTTCCGGCAGCAATGACGCATATCTTGAGGATTTTAATCAGATGTCGATTCCGGTGTCGGTATATCGGGTGGCGGATGTGGATATCACGGGACAGCATTTTACATCCGAGGATGCGTTTGCCGGGTTGGATTTGCGCGTAATCGACAGAAAGGGATCGTCCCTTACGGCGGAGGACTGGCAGAAACTTGCGCAGCAGGCGGACCGGATTCGGACGGAGAAGTCTCTTTTGGCGGACCAGACCGCAGTCGTAAAAAAACAAGAGGGCGGCAGCCAGGCGGCATACGGTGTGATTTCCGGTCTTTTGCCGGGGATGTACCTGGTAGTACCGGAAGCTTCCTATAATCCGGATTATACTGTTTTATATGAGTTTTCTCCTTACCTGACGGCGCTGCCGGGCAGCTCGTATACGTCAGAAGGAACGGGAAGCGACGAATGGGTATATGATACGGTAATCGGATTAAAGCCGGAGGCCATACCACAGTTCGGAAAACTGAATATCAGAAAAACGCTTGAAAATTTTAATGAGACGCTTGGAAAGACGACATTTGTATTCCGGATTATCGGAAAAGATAAAGACGGCGTCATAAAATACGATGAAGTGGAGAGCATGACGTTTTCAAAGGCGGGAAGCGATACCGTTACACTGGAGCATATTCCGGCAGGCCTGACGCTTACGGTAACGGAAATTTATTCCGGAGCCAGCTATACGGTAGTCGGTTCCAAAGAAGGAACGGCGGTCGTCTGGTCTGACGCCGCGGTAGAAGCGGGAGCCGGCAGCGTGGCGCAGGTATCGTTTACCAACCGGTACGACGGCGGTAACCGCGGAGGGTACGGCGTAACAAACCGGTTCCAGTCAGACGGCGACGGCGGCTGGATATGGGAAAACCCGACGGCGGGAGAATAGAAAGGGGCTGTGATGAAAATGAAAAAGACAGACGGCAGGAAACGGACGGCCGCTCTTGCGGCGGCGGCTCTTTGCATGACCGCAGCCCTGACATTGCCGGGGGCGTCGGCATATTTTACAACTTACGTGTCTGCAGGCGGCAGCCAGGTGATACATTTAGGTTCCCAGACAAAGATCAAAGAAGATGTCAGCGATATGACAAAGCATATTTCGATCCAAAATACATCGCAGATCAACGACTGCTTTGTGCGTGTTAAGGTATTTTACGGCGGCGGGTTTGAAATTTCTTACCAGGACAAAAGCGAGAGCGGCAATCTCTGGACATACGACAAAGGAGACGGATACTGGTATTACGGTCCGATTCTTCCGGCGGGGGCAAGCACGGAAATTTTGGATGTGAAGATCGGCGATCTTCCGGAGGACTTTGATAAGGAAAGCTTCCATGTCGTCGTGATCCAGGAATGCACGCCGGTGGTCTATGATTCAGACGGAAAAGCGACGGCGGACTGGAATACGGTCTATACGGATTATGAAAAGATTGCCGACGGACGGGGAGAGGAGGCCGGCGTACGATGAGAAAGAAAAAGCTGACCTATCTGATGTTTACGGCATCCATTTTGCTTCTGCTGGGAAGTGCGGTAGGAAGTACAAGAGCCGCCCTGACGTACTACAGCGACAACTACGTGGCGGAAATTACGGTTTCGCAGATCGGCGTGAGCCTGCTGGAAAACGGAGAGACGGTAAGCAGCCGGGATTACAGCGGAAAAGAGTGGAAGGTAACGAACAACCGCGGCGGTTCTTCCGTAAACGGCGCACTGCTTACGCGTATGCTGGGCGAAGGCGAACAACTGGCTCTGAACAAAAAATACGACGAGAAACTGACGGTAAAAAACAGCGGTACCATCGACGAATATGTCAGGGTGCGTGTCTATCGGTATTGGATGAAGGACGGGAAAAAAATAACCTCGCTTTCCCCGGACCTGATCGACCTGAATTTGGTAAATACCGACCGTTGGATCAAAAGCCCCAATGAGACTGCAGAATGCATGGAATTGTTTTATAGAGGAATTTTAAAGACCGGGGCAGAGACAAAACCGTTTGCCGATACCATCCGTATCGACGGCAGCCTGTCCGCGGATGCAGAGATAAAAACGAACGGAACTACGATCACAACGACTTATAAATACGACGGCGTGGAATTTCATGTGGACGTAGAAGTAGACGCCGTACAGACGCACAATGCCCAAGATGCGATCAAAAGCGCATGGGGCATGGATGCATCCGAGCTTGGTATTCTCTAAAGGAGGCGGAGTATATGAAGAAAATGTGGAAAATCATAAGCCTTACGGCAGTTTCTGCGCTGCTTTTCGTGTCTTCCGCTACGGTGTCCGCAGAAGATCGGAAAGGGGCGTCCGGGTGGCAGGTGACCTTTGATGGCAAAAAAATGGAAAGCAATTTTACGTCGGCAGATATGAGCGACGAAGCGGGAGCCATGCAGCCGGGGGATTCGGTAGAGCTTACGGTGACGATCAAAAACACGTTTGACGGCGAGGCGGACTGGTACATGAAAAACGAAGTGCTGGAATCGCTCGAAGACGCCGGGGACGCGGCGGGCGGCGCGTACGATTATCTGCTGACCTACACGGATACAAGCGGCAAGACGACGACACTTTATTCCAGCGAAAAATTCGGCGGCGAAGGAAAAATTAACGGCGTAGGACTGCACGGGGCGACAAGGACGCTGCAGAATTATTTTTATCTGGACCGGATGAAAAACGCAACGTCCGGCGTTGTAAAGCTGAAAGTCGCGCTGGACGGCGAAACGCTTGTCAATGATTACCAGAATACCCTGGCAAGGCTGCAGATGGATTTTGCAACAGAGCTCGTTTCCGGCGGAGGAAGTACGACGCCCGGAAACCCGGAGAGTTTAAGACCGGACAGAAACGCCGTAAAAACCGGAGATGAAACGGAAATCATGCGGTATATTATCCTGATGTTTGGATCGGGGCTTTTGCTTTTGATCGGCGGCATGCTGCTGCTTTCCGGCAGGCAGGAGGAAGAGACGGCAGAAACGGGAGGAGAGAGATGATATGAAATGCTTCAAATACATTTGCGTTAGCTTTCTGGTCCTTTGTATGACGATTGCCGCAGGCAGCCGGACGGTGCAGGCAGCGGAAGAAGAATATACCTATACGATACGGTTATATGCCGGAAACCAGGGGATTTTGACAGGAACGGGAATTGACGTCGGTTCGGCATCGGCGCATATCGCATCCGGCAGAGACTGTGTTGTGATCAGCGGACTAAAATACGGGGATATGGTGTCGATCCGTCCGCAGGACGCAGTGGAAGTTACGGATGAGCGGTATTATGTCAGAGGCGTCCGAAGATCCGGCAGGGATAATGAGGAAGCGGAATCGCCGGCATTTTACGTGGCGTGCGACAGGGATTTTGTCGCTGCTTACGGGGTAAAGGGTGACATGGCGGCGTATACGGTAAATTACCAGGATACGAACGGAAAAACGTTGATGAAGAGCGATACCTATTACGGAAACGTCGGGGAACGGCAGTTTGTGGCTTCCCGGTATATCGAAGGATACCAGCCGCAGGCGCTGAATATGGTAAAAACGCTTTCTGCAAATGAAGCGGAGAATGTCTTTACGTTCCGTTATACGCCGGTTTCTGCCGGAGGAACGACTTCGGGCGGCACGGAAACGACAAATCCGCCTGCAGGCACGGCGCCCGGGACGCCTGTGACAACCACAACGACGACGACTGCCGCAGACGGCGGGAACGCTGCCGGAGAAACAAATGACGACGGAGCGGACGCGGCGCAGGCAGAAGACGGGGCGCAGGATGATCAGGCTCCGGAGGAAGAGGGGGCGCCGATCGGCGGAGACGCGGATGTGTCTCTTCCGGATGAGGACGTTCCGCTGGATCAGCAGAAACTGGAAAATCTGGACGATGAAGACGTTCCGATGGCGAGGATCAAACCGGAGCAGGCGGGTACTGTGATGGGATATCTTCCGGTTTATATCGGTATCGGCGCCGCAGCCGCAGCGGCTCTTTGTATCGCCGCCGTCTATCTTCATAAAAGAAGGAAAGCAAACGCGGTAAAACCGAAACAAACAAAACCTGCAGCGGACCGAAAGAAACAGCCATGAAAAAAGAACGCAGAAAAAAGAAAACAGCCGTGCGCATCTGCAATGCGGCAGGAACGGCGCTGATTTTGCTTGTGATCGCGCTTTGTTCCCTGCTCGTATTGCCGGGCTGCTCCGGATTTCATATGTATCATGTGCTGAGCGGCAGCATGGAACCAAAACTTCCGGTCGGCAGCCTGATCTATGTCCGGGAAGAAAAACCGGAGGATGTAAAAGAACGGGATATCATTGCTTTTTACAGTTCTAAAGAAGATGCGGGCATTATTACGCACCGGGTAGTAAAAAACAATGTCGTTTCCGGTACGTTTCAGACAAAAGGGGATGCAAATGACGCAGAAGATCCCATGCCCGTTTCCTATGAGAACTATATCGGGAGCGTGGCCGCTTCGATACCGTATCTTGGCAAAGTTATGACCTGTATGACAAGCATGTACGGGAAAGCGGCGGCAGCATGCGTTGTTGCCCTCGGCTTGATGTTAAACCTGATCGGATCAGGAAAACGGAAAGAATAAATATAAGAACACGGACCGTGTCTGCACGGCATAAAAAAAGCGGCATCAAATCGATTCATTTGATGCCGCTTTTAAACTATGCTGTTCATGGGACGGTACCTCCTGTTTTTATTTTCCGGTTTGAGATTCGTGAAATTCTGATCTTGTTTTCACCTGAATCTGCGGTTTGGAAGAACGAGCTTTGTTACCTTTTTTATCAGGATTTTTTGAGGTGTTTCATTAAGTTCTCGGTGGTCTGTACCTCCGTTTCTTAAGATTTTGTTTTGTTATTTGATATGTTTAGTATATCTGAAAAAATATGAAATGTCAATAAAAATTAGAAAAAATTTTAATTAGATATAGTAATAACTGAAATGAAATTTATAAACAAAGAAAAGTCAGATAATTAAGGGGGCAGGAGACCTTATGGTTCTTTCCAGACGCATGATTTTATTGTCCTTTGATCCTGGGACGGTTTTACCGATTGTTCAAGACAAAAAAGCGTGGGTATGCTATAATTGATACAAAATTTAAGAAAATATGGGGGAAGGGTAATATGCGGAGACAAAATCGGAGTATGGCAGGAACCGCGCTGCTTTTGGCTGCGGCAGTGACAGGCATCAGTTTCGGCATGGCGAAAACGGCGGAGCGCACGGAAGTGCGGGCGGCGACAGTGCAGGATGCTGAAGATGCGGTGACACAGTATGAAGGATATGAACTGGTCTGGCACGATGAATTTGACGGACAATATCTGGATGATACGAAATGGAGAATCGGGAATACGCCGGAAAACGGAAGCCATAAGTATAATACAGCAGCAACAGAAGACGGAAAACTGGAAAATGAAAACGTTTTTCTTAAGGACGGTACGCTGCAGTTAAAAGCAACGCCGTTAGAAGAGCCGGAGACGGTTGGGAACAATACATATTTATGCAAGTCGGGAATGGTTGAGACCAAAACAAAAGCAAGCTGGCGTTACGGCAGGTTTGACATCCGCGCAAAGCTTCCGGTGGCAAAAGGAATGTGGCCGGCAATCTGGATGATGCCGGATACGGAGACATATGGCTGGCCCAAAGACGGGGAAATTGACATTATGGAACTGATCTCCCAGCAGCCGGACGTCTGCTATGGGACAGTTCACTGCGGTCTTTACAACACGGATAAATATTGGCATCCGACAGCAACTTATCGCCTGGAAGGCGCAGATTTTTCGGAGGCATACCACTTGTTTTCCATGGAATGGGAACCCGGTGTGATCCGTATGTATATGGACGATCATCTCTATGCCACATTTACGGACTGGGAATCCTGGGTGGTCGAGCGGGGAACCGAAACGCCGCAGATTCCATTGGATTTTCCGCATCCGTTTAACGCGCTTTTTTATCTGAAACTGAATCTTGCGACAGGAAAAACCGGCGGCTGGTGTGAAGCGGTAGATGAAACGACGGACTGGGATCAGGCGGTGATGAGTGTCGATTACGTGAGGGTTTATAAAGCGGTGCACCAGGTGCATCGTTATCGGGAAGAAGCGTTTTCCTCTTCTGCAAACAGGCAGGGACCTCTCTGGTATGCACAGAAGCAGGCAGAGGACGGCGGATGCTGGGAGAATATGAAGACGTATGACGACGGCTGGCAGGAGGACGGGGTTATGATTACAAATGACAGTATCTCCTGCGGATTAAAGGACGGTGCAGCTGCATTTGTGGTACCCGAAGACGGATATGTGGATTTCAGGCTCCCGCAGGAAGCCGTTTCGGACCGGCCGTTTGCATTAAAGCTTACAAAAGGAAGATATTCCAACATAGATTCTTCTTTTTCACCGGATCAGGAGACGCTTGCATCCTGGAACGCCGTGGATCAGGACGGTGGGTATCGTACAGACAATGCGTCGGACGGAATTGTCATTCCGGTATCGGCAGACGACGTTCTGCGCCTGTCGGTACATGCAGAGGGAAATACGGTGATGCATGTGGAGCCGGTCGTTTCCTATAAAAAAGAAGTGACGCTTTCTTATTGCGGAGGCGGCGGAGTGGGAACGCTGCCGGAAATGGTCCGGACGGGAGCGGGCGCATGGGTCACTGTGCCGCAGTGCGGACTGACGAGAGAAGGATATCTGTTTTGGGGCTGGAGCTGCGGAATGAACATATATCAGCCGGGCGATCGTCTGCAGCTTCAAAAAGATGAAATACTGGAAGCGATGTGGATGGAGGAAAGAGAGGCAGTATCGCCTGTACCCGGGAAAACGGAGACGCCAGTGGCTCCCCAAAAGCCGAAATTTACCTTAAAGCGTACCGGAAATAAAGTCAAGCTGACCTGGAAAAAAGTAAATAATGCGGACGGATATGAGATCAGCATGAAAACCGGAAAAGGCAAATACAAAGTGATTGCGCGGAAAGGGAAGTCGGCAAAGCGTTTTCAGAAAAAGATAACGAGTAAAAAAACGGTATATTTCCGTATGAGAGCATATACAAACGTAAAGAACGGCAAGCTGTACGGGAAGTATTCGGCAGTAAAAAAAGTAAAAATGAAATCTGTCTGAACGTCCTATGCGAACCGATCCTGAGATATAACTTCCATAGACGGACTGTCTGAAACAGGGGCAGTCCGTCTGTCTTTTAATTCTTTCCAAAAGGCGGTTTCTTTCATATAGCCAAATTTTTCCTCATCCAAAAATCCCTGAATCAAGCCGCATCTTACTCTTTCAAAGAAAGCGGGGTTCTGGGGTTTCAGGAGTATATGCCGGAAAAGACGGGAATGCGTATAATCGGTCAGCGTATCATAGTGTTTCAGCATTGTTTTCATGATCCGCTCCGTTTCTTTTACATTCTTCTCATTAGCCGCCAGTTCCAGTCCCGGCTCTGCTTCCTGGTAACGGCCCATTTCAAAGAGTTTTGCCAGTCCGCCTTCCAAATCAGCCAGCTTGTGCGCCATATCCGAATCTTGTTCCTGCATGTAGAGGATACGAAGCGCATGCAGTATGAGCTTAAAACGGTTAAAACCTGTAAACAGCAGTTGCTCATACAGCCGGTAGGCGTCGTGGATCCGGTTGGTTTTGCTGTAGAGAGATGCCAGATGTATGGTTTTGTCAGGATCGTTTTCCGAAAAATACGATAAGGCTTCTTCGGCTTTGTCCCACTGTTCTTTTCTGGCATAAAAATGATACAGTGATTCGGCGGAAGATTTTTTTAGAAAGGGTTCTTCAGATTCCAGCGCCTGTGTAAACCATGCGCAGATCTGCGGGTCGTATATGCTGCGTTCTGCAATGCCCTGAAATAACAGGTGGGCTTCCAATACGATTGCCGTATTCCAAATCAGCCTGTGACAGTCGGGATATGCCTGGAGTTTTTCTTTGGCATAGGAGAATGCGTCTGCATAGGGGGCTGTCTGCAGCTTTTGGTCCAGTTTTTTTATAAATAAGGAAATTTCTTCATTCGTAGGATTTTCCCGGTAGGACAGAAGGGTGTCCGTGGAAATATGCAGAAGACGTGCGAGGGGCGCAAGCAGTTTGATATCTGGAAGAGTATGGCCCCTTTCCCATTTATTGACGGGGGGGGAGCCGTTACGCCAAGACGGTCTGCCAGTTCTTCCTGTGTAAGGCCAAGCTTTTTTCGATATGATTTAATAGTTTCTCCGATTGTCATAAACAGATTCCTCCGATCCGGTTGATTACATCTGACACCGCAGCGTTCCGATCAACGCATTGCCGGCGTTACCTATAGGATAACCGATAACGGTTCAAAAATCTATGGAACAGCTGTTAATTGTCAGGGAGATATTATTAACTGCCGTTCACACAGACCGGCGGATTTATTTTATATATCATAAGAACACGATTCAAAAATAACGGGAAAACTACGCTCCCGTACAGTCACCAGAATCCGGAAAGCTGCATATCATATGATTAAGAAGCAATACGAGGATACAATATGTCCAGACAAAATATCAGGTATCTGCAGAATGACACACCGGACGAAGGAGGACTGCAGATCAATGTGGAAACGCCTTCCGGCAGGCTTCCGATTGAAAATGCGCGGGTAGCGGTTTCCTATACCGGAGAGCCGGAGAGTACGATTGAAGAGGTGAAGACGAATTCTTCCGGTCAGACGGAGCGGTTAGAACTCAGGACGCCGCCGTTGGAATACAGTATGGAGCCGTCGGAACAGCAGCCGTATGCGGAATATACGATTCAGGTCACGGCAAACGGATTTATTCCGGTCAATGTTTCGGGCATCCAGGTGCTTCCCGGCGAAACGTCCGTGCAGCGGGTACGGTTAGTGCCGGAAGAATCGGATATCAATCCGGTCAGCAATATTGTAATTCCTGCCAATACATTATTCGGGAATTTCCCTTCTAAAATCCCGGAAGATGAGATCAAGCCGATCGAAGAAACCGGGGAAATCGTGCTGAGCCGCGTCGTAGTACCCGAATATGTGGTGGTTCACGACGGAGCGCCTTCGGACACTACGGCAAGAGATTATTACGTCACTTACAAAGATTATATTAAAAATGTTGCTTCCAGTGAAATTTATGCAACCTGGCCGGATGCTACCCTGCGCGCCAATATACTTGCGATTCTTTCGTTTACATTAAACAGGGTATTTACGGAATGGTACCGAAACAAAGGATACGATTTCACCATCACATCGTCTACGGCATTTGACCATAAATGGATCTACGGCAGAAATATATTTGAAAATATTTCCAGGATTGTGGATGAAATTTTTGACAGTTATCTTTCCAGGCCGAATGTTCGTCAGCCGATTTTAACCCAGTATTGTGACGGTCAGAGAGTCAGCTGTCCAAACTGGATGAGTCAGTGGGGGTCGAAAGATTTAGGCGACAGAGGATATAGTTTTATCGAAATATTAAGGTATTACTACGGAAACAGCATGTATGTCAATGAAGCGGATGAGATCGCCGGCATTCCGGCTTCCTGGCCGAGGGTAGACCTTTCGGTCGGTTCCAGAGGAGAGAAAGTCCGGCAGATGCAGTCCCAGCTGGCGAGGATTTCCCGGGCATATCCGGCGATTCCGGTAATTTCGGCAGACGGCATTTACGGTCCGGCGACAGAGGAGGCGGTAGAGATTTTTCAGTCCGTGTTCGGGCTTCCGGTGACGGGCGTAGTGGATTATGCGACCTGGTATAAAATTTCGGAGATTTATGTGGGCGTAACCAGAATTGCAGAGCTGTATTAGGAAGATTTGAAATACAAGTAAGTATACAGACGGTGTGGATGTTTCTGTAAATCCTCACCGTCGTATTTTTGTTTGATCTGTCGTTATCTGTGTATCTTATCACGATTGGGGTTGCGGTAAACTTCCAGTTGAGCGTATACTTGCCGAAATGCTTTGGATAGGCTACAATATTTGAAAACGAAAGAATTACAGGGTACCGGGCAAAATCTGCGCCGGGAAGGATCCGCCGTCTTGCATACAGGCGTTTGATCCGACCAACAGGAAGGAAACGGTCATGGCAGTTTTAAAAGAAAAATGGTTTGTAGCAAGTAAAAAAGCGGATTTTTGCGCGATCGGAGCAAGGTACGGCATTGATCCGGTTACGGCTCGAATTATGCGGAACAGGGATATTATAGAAGAAAAAGATATGGAAGCCTACTTAAACCCGAAGTTAACGTTACTGCATTCTCCGCATCTTATGAAGGATATGGATCGATTGGTTGAAGTTTTGCAGGAAAAAATTCAAAACAAATGTCATATTCGTATTATCGGAGATTATGATATCGACGGGGTGCAGTCTACGTATATTTTGCAGAAAGGCATTACACGCGCAGGGGGAATGGCTACGGCGGCGATTCCGGACCGCATGAAAGACGGTTACGGAATCAATGAAAACCTGATCGAACAGGCGAAAAAAGACGGCGCCGATACGATTATTACCTGTGATAACGGAATTGCCGCAGCGGATGCAATTGCGTATGCCAAAGAGATGGGGCTTACCGTACTGGTTACCGATCATCATGATATTCCTTATATAGAAGAAAACGGCGTGCGCACGTATATAGAAAGCCGGGCAGACGCAATTGTCAATCCGAAACAAAAAGAATGCGAATATCCGTTTGACGGGATTTGCGGGGCGGTCGTGGCGTTTAAAGTCGTACAGGCGTTATATGAACGCTGCGGCATTGCAGAAGAAGAAGCAATGGAATTTCTGGAAAACGCGGCGTTTGCTACGGTAGGCGATGTCATGGACCTGGTGGATGAAAACAGGATTATTGTAAAATATGGGCTGGAACAGATGCGCCGGACCAAAAATCCGGGGCTTCGCGCTTTGATCGGACAAAAGGAAATTCTTCCGGAACGTTTGAGCGCTTATCATCTGGGATTTGTGCTTGGACCCTGTATCAATGCGGGAGGCAGGCTCGATACGGCGGTTCGGGCTTTGCAGCTGCTTTTGGCTGAGGATGACGAGACGGCGCAGACGCTTGCCGCAGAACTTTCGGATTTAAATGAGGAGCGAAAAAAAATGACGGCGGAAGGCGTCAATGAAGCGTTCCGCCTGATTGAAGAACAGCGATTGGACCGGCAAAGCGTCATGGTGGTATATCTGCCGCGCCTGCATGAGAGTCTGGCGGGAATTGTGGCGGGCAGGATCCGGGAACAGTATAACCACCCGGTCTTTGTGATGACCGATTCTACAGAAGGCATCAAAGGTTCGGGGCGGTCCATAGAGGCTTATTCGATGTATGAGGAGATGTGCAAATGCCGAGATTTATTTACGAAGTTCGGCGGACATCCGATGGCGGCGGGACTGTCGCTTCCCAAAGAACATTTAGACGCCTTTCGGAAGCGTATGAATGAAAACGCTTCTTTAAAGGAAGAAGATTTTACCGTTCGAATACATATCGATGTTCCTATGCCGCTTTCGTACGTGACGAAAGAGCTGGTACATGAGTGGAAGATTTTAGAACCTTTTGGAAAGGGCAATGGAAAACCTGTGTTTGCAGATAAAAATATCCGTGTAAAAGAGCGGCGTATCGTAGGAAAAAACAGAAATGTGCTGAAGCTTACGCTGGAAGACGAATACGGGTTTTGTTATCCTGCCGTGTGCTTTTCCCATGCAGAACAAATGGCGGATCTTCTGGACCAACAGGATAAGATCTCGATCGTCTATTATCCGGAGATCAACAGTTATATGGGAAGGGAAGAAGTACAGTTTGTGATTTCCAATTACTGCTGACGGTGATGTATTTCAAGCGCATATATGTGGGCAGAAACGGGAAAAACTTTAAGAAAAGCCGCAGAATGCGGTGCAGGAGGGGAATATGATACAGGAAGATTTTCAATTTTTGTCGGCAGATAAAAAAACAACCATTCACGGGATGAAATGGCTGCCGGATCGGGAATGTACGAAAGCGGTTCTGCAGATTACGCACGGGATGCAGGAATATATCGGACGTTATACGGAATTTGCCCAATTTCTTGCAGGTAAAGGGATTGCAGCCGTCGGGCACGATCATCTTGGGCACGGCGATTCCGTAGCGTCGCCGTCGGAGTACGGGTATTTTACGGACAGCCGTCCCAGCGACACGCTGATCAAAGACATGCATACGGTCAGAAAGCAGATACAAAAAGAATATAAAGACCTTCCGTATTTTATGCTGGGTCACAGCATGGGGTCTTATATGCTGCGCAAATATATTACAAAATATCCGAAGCATTTGAGCGGCGCGGTAATTGTGGGAACGGGAAGCATGCCGGATGTTCTGATGAAAGCCGGCATGGGGATCTGCGGATTCCTTGGCAGGGTACACGGCTGGCATTATAAAAGCACTTTGGTCAAAAAGCTTTCGTTTCTGGGATCGTACCGCCGGTATGACCTTACCGGAACGGATGTTGGCAATACCTGGCTGACCAAGGAGACATGTATCGCCGAACGGTATTATAAAGATCCCAAATGCCGGTTTGATTTTACGGTAAACGGCTATTACGGGCTGATGGAGGCCGTTTATTACGATAACCAGGCAAGAAACATTGCAAAGATCCCGAACGGGCTGCCCCTGCTGCTGCTTTCCGGCGATCAGGATCCGGTAGGCGATATGGGGAAAGGGGTAACAAAAGTATATCGGCAGTATCAGGCGGCGGGAATGACAGACGTAACGTTAAAACTCTATAAAAACGACCGGCATGAAATTTTAAATGAGACGGACCGCAGAGACGTCTATGCAGATATTTATACATGGATTTGTAACAGAATATAAGGATACGGTTACGAAATCATGAATTATATCTTAAGTTTTCGGGATTCCTTTGACAAAGCAAAAAAATTGTGCAAAAATGATAAAGCATCCTTGGGAAAGGATGGCTTATGAGCACAGAAGGAGAAGTTCTGTGCATAAAAAGGAGGTCTGGAACATGAAAAAAAGATATATGCGGATCGTCAGTTTATTGCTGGCATTGACGATGGTGTTCGGTTCACTGGTCAATGTATATGCAGGATCTGTGGAAGAACCGGTTGTCAATAAAGCATCGGCAGAACAGGGAGAAGATGCCTCACAGCAGGATCCGGGAACAGGCGGAGACGATGAAACCCCTGCATCCGATGCTTCATCCGGCAGCCAGAATACGTCCGGTAATTCGGATACATCCGGCAATCCGGGAACACAGGGCGAAGGGAACGATTCCAATGAAGAGCCGAAAGATCAGGCGCCGCAGACGCCGTCAACGGAATCCGGCACAGACGATACGGAAAAATCGGACAATACCGATATCAAAGGAACCGTTACGACAGACGATAACTCGGATATCAAGGGAACCGTTACGGTAGAAGAAGATAAAAACGACGATCAGGTAGAAATTAAAAAGAATGACAAGCCGTATCTTGCACTCGGCGAAAACCTGACGCCCGAGCAGAGGTCGACCGTCCTAAAGCTGATGGGGATCGACGAGAGCAAACTTTCTGATTACGATGTCGTATATGTAAATAATTCCGAAGAACACCGGTATCTGGATTCTTATATTGACAGTAGCAAGATCGGAACCAAATCACTCTCATCCATTGTGATTGTAGAGCGGAAAGACGGCAGCGGGATCAATATTTCCACGAATAATATTTCTTACTGTACCGTCGGCATGTACAAAAATGCTCTGGCGACGGCGGGAATCCAGAATGCGGATATTATCGTTGCGGCCCCGTTTCCGATTTCCGGTACGGCGGCGCTGGTAGGCGTATTTAAAGCATATAAGGAAATGACAGGCGACGAGCTGGACGAAGAAAATATCGACGCGGCGCTGCATGAGCTTGTGGTGACCGGATCGCTTGAGTCTTCCGGAGCTGATTCTGATGAAATTGAAGGCATGATGGCATACGTAAAACAGGCGGTCGTAGAACACGACCTTTCCGATGAATCCGAAATCCGCAACGTCATTTCGGAAGGCTGTGAGAAATTTGACATTACGCTGACAGAAGAAGAAAAAGAAGAAGTCGTAAAGCTGATGAAAAAGATCAGCGAGCTGGATCTGGACCTGGACGGTCTGCTGAATGCAGCGCAGTCGATCTACGATAAGATTGCAAATGCAGACGGCGGGTTCTGGGCAAAGATCCGGGAATTGTTCCAGACGCTTTGGGATAAGATTAAAGAATTGTTTTAAAAAAGAGAAGTATAGACGAGTATATAGTGAATGTGAGCAGGAATGAAACATATGCTGTCAGAAAACCATACAAAAAGCAGATGCGGATGTGGGCATCTGCTTTTTATGTGGTGCGCCTAGCCGCACACGTTTCTCAAGGGTTAAGGTCCCAAATCCGCCAGGCAGTGGGAAGGATATAGCCGAGGGCAAAGGAGTCCATTGTGAGGTGGAATCTGAAGAAATGATACAGCATCAAGATAATAAAGTGTTGTTAATTTCGTAAATCTTGCTATAATAAAGACATGGTCACACGATGTGAGAAATTGTAGACAGAGAGGGAAAGCATGGCAATAGAAAATTTAATTGAAAACGTAGATAGTCAGATTATAAAAATCAGAACCAAAAGTTTAGATGTATCATTTAACGAATTGTACGATATGTATAAAAATAAAGAATTGACTATTTCACCAGATTATCAAAGACTTTTTAGATGGGAAGAGGAAAAGCAGTCACGTTTTATAGAGTCATTAATCTTAGAAATGCCTGTTCCGCCGATTTTTGTTATAGAGACAGATGATGGAGTTTATGAGTTAATAGATGGATTGCAAAGAATATCTAGTTATTTACATTTTAGGGGAGAACGTTTAGGTGAAACCGAAGATGATTTTTTAGAGTTGCATGGATGCGATATAGTTATGGATTTAAACGGATTAACATTTGATAATTTACCAAAAGCTTTACAGATAAAAATAAAAAGAAGTTTTGTTCGTATGGAAGTTATTAAGAAAGAGAGCGAGATTTCTTTAAAGTACCACATGTTTAAACGATTGAATACAGGCGGCGAAATCTTATCTGCACAAGAAATACGTAATTGTACAATTAGGTTATTGGGCTCAAAGGGAATTGATTTTTTAGAAGAGTGTAGCAAAAATGAAGACTTTAAGTCTGTGATTAATCGAGTTGCATCAGATAAAAGAAAAACGAAATATGACCAAGAACTCGTTTTAAGGTTTTTTGCTATTAAAAATGATATAGAAAACTATAAATATCCTGTAACAGAGTATTTAACCAGATATTTAGAAAAAATAACAACTGAAGAAATTCAATTTGATTATCAAAAAGAGAAAAATATTTTTGAACAAACCTTTAAGTTTATAAATGAAAATTGGGGTGATGAGGCTTTTTCGGGAAGAACCGCTAATGGATCTATAAAAAATGAATTTGCGTTATATTATTTTGACGGTATTGCAATTTCGATAGCGTCTTTGGTGGAACAAATAATATCGTATGATTGTGCTAAAACAATTATTGAAGCTATTAATCAAATTAAGTATGGAGCAGAACTTCAATCATATAAGACGGGAAGCGTCAGTGGAGTAAAAACAAGAATAAAGCTTTTTACAGAAGGAGTGAGTAGGATTCTTGACGGCAGATGAACTGAGGGAGGCTCTTGAAGTGGAGTTAGCCTGGAGACAAGAGGAATTGGCCTTTTTCAAGAATCAATTAAACGAGATTGCAGAAGAAAATAAAAATAAGTATAGAAAAAGTTTAGTATTAATACTGTATTCACATCTGGAAGGATATATTAAAATTTGTTTGCAGACGTATGTACAGTATATAAACTCACAAGGATTAACTCGCAGGGATGTAAATACGGGCTTGATGGTAGCAAGTATGCATAAAGAATTTATTGCTTACGAAAATTTGGATAGAAAATG
>OFGG01000086.1_pt1 | contig 78074 bp, 69 predicted proteins | sample 1521701 | NCBI WGS metagenome assembly OFGG01 (sample SAMEA3504081, study PRJEB24116) | mouse gut metagenome | biome: mouse gut; feature: mouse-associated habitat; material: faeces | place: Denmark | collected 2011
ACTCCCCATTTATTATAGCAGATATTTCTAGGCTTTGCCAAAAGACTTATTGAAGTTTGTATAAACTCATTGTTGACAAGCACCGATATTCTGATATAATGGACTCATCTGAAACACATGTGAAAATCAGCATACCCCGCAGCGCGGGTTATCCAATGGCATCTCGCCGACATTTTCACAGCAATCAAACCAAATCGTTGGCAGGCCATGGGAAAAGCACCTGTGCGGATTTTCGGTTCATAACGACTCCCGCTCTTTTGCAGGCTACAGTCCCTGACCGAAACGGGTGGAGATCATACCCATGCCGCCTGCCGGAACAGGAGGATGTTATGAGCTACAGCAACAAGCCCTTTGAGGAACTGGATGTCCTGGACAATTTCCTTATGAATGCTATCGCCATGAACCAGGAAGTGGGGGAGGCTTTCTGCCGGAAAGTGCTCTCCGTGCTGCTCCAGCGCAAGATCGGAAAGGTCAAGGTCGTGGCGCAGTATACCCTGCCCGCGCAGAACCCCAGATACCGCGGGATACGGATGGACGTAAAGGTGGAGCATTCCCGCTATATGAAGCGGGGCGACGACGATTTCTCCCGGATGCCGAACCTTTTCGTCATCACGATTCTCAACTTCGATCCTTTCGGGTATGATTACATGATGTATACCTTTGAGAACCGCTGTACTGAGGTGGAAGGGCTGAAGTATGAGGACGGGCTGAAATTCATTTATTTCTATACTGGCGGTACGAAAGGCGGCAATGGAAATATCAAGACCATGCTGCAGTATCTGCACCACAGCACTGCCGACAATGCCATGGACGACACTACAAAAGAGCTCCACGGTTATGTCAGCAGGGTAAAGACTGCGCCGGAGATAAAGGAGGAGTATATGCGATTTGAGGAATTCCTTGCTTACGAGCGAAAAGAGGCGGCACAGGAGGCGGCACAGGATACCAGAATCCAGTCTATCCTTGAGCTTTTGGAGGATTACGGCGAGATTCCGGAATCTTTGAAAGAAGAGCTCCAATGCGCCGATTCCGATACTTTGAGAAGATACCATAAACTTGCCGCCAAAGCAGACAGCATCGAGGCTTTCACAGAGATGCTTTGCAGCCACAAGGCCTCACAGACTTAATCAGACATGTGGCGCCGGGTTCCAGCCCCTCTCCCAGCTGCAGGCGCTGTACTCCATTTTTTCGCTGCACTGATGCTTCGCTTTCACCTGGGCACAGAACTGGCATTTCCCTCTCTTTCTCTCCGAAAACCCCGGGCGAAGTATTCCTCCGGCGTGCCCAGGCAGTTTATGGTCCTGCCGTCCTTTACCTCCAGAATCTCCGTGGCGCAGGCCCGGATGAACGCCTCGTCGTGGGAAACGAACACCAGAACCCCCTCATACTCCGCGAACATCTCCTCCAGGGCCTCCACCGAGGGGATGTCCAGGTAATTGGTGGGCTCGTCCAGAATCAATACGTTGGCCCTGCCCACGAACAGCTTGGCGAAAGCCAGCTTGATCCGCTCCCCGCCGGAGAGGACGCCTGCCTTTTTGCGGATGTCCTGGGCGGACAAAAGGAGCCTGGCCAGAATCGTCCGGGCTATGCTTTCATTCTGCACGCTGTCCTCCATCACGTTCTCTAGGACGGTCTTCTCGTAGTCTAGGGAGGCCATGTTCTGGTCCAGCAGCCCGATGGCGGCCTTTGGCACCACGTAGATGGAGCCCTTTTCCAGAGGATATTCCTGACGAATCAGCTTTAAGAGCGTGGTCTTGCCCGCGCCGTTGGCCCCCACCACAGCCACCCGGCTCCGGTTCCGAATCTGGAAAGAGGCGTCCCGGAAAATCTCCCCGCCGTCATCATAGGAGAAGCAGATGCCCTCCCCCTTGATCACCACCGCGTTCTCCGGCGGATTGGTGAGCCGGAAGTCCGGGCGCATTTTGGGCAGCTCTCTGGGCTTTTCCTTTACCTCCATATGCTCCAGCCGCTCCAGCACATTTTTGGCGGAGGACTCCATCCTCCCTGCCTTGGCGTCCTTGGGGTGCCTGGAGACGAAATTGCGCAGCTTCGCCTCCCTGGGACTCATACCCTTGGGCAGCTTTTCGATGGACGCGGCCTTCTGCTTTTTCTGCTGATAGACCTTTTCCAGTCTTCTCTTCTCGCTGGTGTAGTTCTCGTATTCTGTCCACTGCCTTTGGACGGCCTGTTCCCTCAGCCGGGTGTAATCGTCATAGTTTCCCTCATATTCGGACAGCTTTCCCTCCCGAATCTCCACGATTCTGGTACAGATGGCGTTCAAGAGCGCCCGGTCATGGCTGACGATGACCATGGTATCCAGCTCCAGGAGCTTGCGCTTCAAAAGGGCGATGCCTTTCATATCCAGGTTGGCCGTGGGCTCGTCCAGGAACACCAGGTTCTTCCCGCTGCTGAACATCCAGGCCAGCCGCATCCTGGTGTCCTCGCCTCCGCTGACGGTCTCCTGCCATACTTTGTCCTGGATCTGCAGAGCCTTCATCTCCTTCCCGTCCAGCTCAAAAGGGTCTATCCCCTCCGAGAACTGCCGGAAGAAATGGGTGTCGCACATGACCTTCACGGTACCCGCATCCGGCTCCAGCTCCCCGGCCAGCACCCGCAGCAAAGTGGTCTTGCCCGCGCCGTTGGCCCCCACCAGGCCGATGCGCTCCCCCTGGTATACCGCGAACCGGTCAATGTCCAGGACTTTCTGTTCCCCGAAGCTTAAGGCGATATGTTCCGCCTGCATCAATAATTTCTGCTGCATAAAAAAATCCCTCCTGTCCTTCAGAGGGATTATCCTAATCTATGTCCTGCATTTCGCTTGACGGCCTGTTGTCCGCAACAGGGCGGCTGACCTTTCTTGGCATTTCCGGGGCCAATCTGCGGTCGGCTTTCCGATGTCCAAACGGCGGCCGAACTTCCAGCTATCCGTCCAGTCTCCAACTGGCTGCCGAACCTCAAATTATCCGTCCAGCCTCCCATCGCCTTTCAGCCTACCCCTGTCTCCCTGCCAGTGCATAGCAGGCAGCCCGCACTTACCGTTCCGGAAAAATGATTCTATAAGCGTAAGCAAAATGATTATTAGTGATAATCCCCGAATCTCAGCATCCAAAAGAAAGAGGCTTCCCTCTCCCTTTCTCCGTTTCCCTTGCCTGATTGAGTCCTTATCGAATAATAATAATCATTCCGTACGCCCTTTCTGTATTTTAAAAACTTTTCTCCATTATAGACGACATCCCCCTGCCCTGTCAATCACAATTTGCAATTTCACAGAACCTATTACAGCCGGGATATTCCATCCTCATAAAGCATCCCCGGCACTTCCACACAGCCATTCTCTATTGTATAAACCATTCTGTTCAGACCAAACGGGTCAACACCTGCACAGCCCGGTTTCATGCCTCCCTGCTGACCATGTACAGCGAATAGAAATACCGTCTCTGTTCCATCAGCTCCTGGAACGTCCCCTGCTCTGTTATCCGCCCGTTCTTCATCACCACGATTCCGTCGAACCTGCTCAGGGTCTTCTCGTCCAGCCTGTGGGTCACCACCAGCCTGGTCAGGCCCTGGATGTTCAGGATAGAGTCAGTGACACTGTCCGCCGTCTCCGCGTCCAGGGCGGAAGTGGCTTCGTCCACCAGGAGCACCGGGGAGTTCCGCAGAAGGCTCCTGGCGATGGCGATGCGCTGCCTCTCCCCGCCGGACAGGCAGGCGCCGCCCTCCCCGCAGACGTACTCCTCCCCCTTCTCATCCATGAGCCCGGACAGGCCCGCTCCGTTTACCGCCCAGTCTACCTGCTCCCTGTCAAATTCCCGGAACATACATATATTCCGTGCAATCGTATCATCGAAAATGAACACGTTCTGCTGAATCACGGAAATCACATCGAATATGCTGTCCGGCTGAAGACGGCTGATTTCCTTTCCGCCCACCGTGACACTCCCCCTGTACCCCGGACAGTTCCCCATAATCAGGTTCAGTAGGGTGGACTTGCCCGAGCCTGAGCCGCCTACGATGGCATAGCTCTTGCCGGACTCGAACCGGACGCTCACGTCCTTCAATGCATCGGCTCCCTCCTCGTAGGCAAAGTCCACATGCTCAAAGCGGATGCCATCCCCTACAGTCTCCAGCTTCTCCAGGTTCGCCCCGGAGGATACGTCCTCCCCGTAGACCGCCATCTTCTCTATCAGCCCTACGGCTGCCTTTCTGTTGGCCAGAAGCCCCGGCAGCTGCTGGATTGGACTGATGATATAGTTCATCATCTGGACGAAGGCAATCACCACCCCCGGCGTGATCCTTCCCTGGATGCTCAGATAGGCCCCATAGCAGAACACGCCCATCTGCACGGTAAAGCTGCCGATGAACGAAACGATATTCACCGTCTCCGCCGCTTTCCTGCGCCGGCATTTGGTCTGCTCCAGCTTCCCGTTCCTGTCATAATACAGCGCTGCTGCCTCTTCCTGGGCCTGGAAGCTTTTGATGACTCCCAGCCCGCTGAGCAGATCCTTCACCATGGAAAGGAAACCGGCGTTTTTCTCGCTGACTTTCCTCTCCTGTTCCGCGATCCGGTTCCCGAACGGCAAAGAGGCCGCAATGAGCAGAACGCCCAGAGCCATCACTGTCAGAGTCAACGGCCAGCTGTACCACAGCATCAGTCCCACAGAGGCAACAGCCTGCAGCGTAAGTGTAAGGAAAGTGAAATTGGCCGTCAGATAGTTTGCCTCTATGGAGTTCACATCATTAGTCAGGGCAGAGATGTAGCTGCTGGTATTCTCCTTTCCAAAGGACGCGATTCCTTTGGAGGTGATAGCATCGAAGGCCTTGTTCCGGTAGGCCTCCACCGCCTTTCGGATGAAATTGTGCCGGAACCGTCTGTCCAGCAGCCATATCCCCACCGTCAGCAGCAGGAAGGCCACAGCCGTCCTCACAAGCCCTGCCAGCGTCCCCAGGTCTCCGCTCATGGACACATCCGTCAGCTCTTTGAGCAGATATGCGATTCCCACCTGCATCCCGCTGGATAGTGTGGCGGCTATGACAGCCAGCGTGAAGTTCGCCCTGTTGTTCCGGTAGAATTCACGGATATATTCCTTTGCCCTCTGTTTCTGCGTACTTTTGTCCATATGGATGTCCACCCTTTCCCGCGGCCTGACACCGCAATCCGTAGCGCAACCCGGAGATTTATGTACTGCCCTGGGCGGATTGATTCACAGTCCATGCTTCACAACTTGTGCTTCACACTCCTTCTTGCCCTACCGGCCCTTCTCACCCGGCCTTTCCTTCCGTGCCGTCCCCGGCTGCGCTTTCCGGCTATAGCTACAGTATACAGGGGTTTCTCCTGCTGTAAATATGGTCTGCGCAACAGGTGTTTTTTCGGGTGCAAGAGGTCGTATTTCCTTACGCTTTTTGTCACGCTTGCTGGGACGCTGGGTGAAATAGATGAAAATAGTATTCATCCGCCACGGCGAACCAGACAAAGCGGAAGTAGATAGCAGAGGTTTCATCGGGCAGGGAAGAGATATGGCGCCCCTGGGTATAGACAGGCTGAGACGGAAACTCTTTTCTGATTTGCAGATTATGGTAATTTGTCGTCGGGATTCAGGATTCTTGGCAAAATACCCATAAAAGGGGCTGCCTTTTTAATCAGGCAGCCCTGTGTTTTGTTTATGGAACTATCCTTTTTTTCGGTAATATACGAAACAAATCATCGCCCAAATTCCCGCACACCCGTCAGCTCTCCTGCCTTTCCAGCTCCCAGATATGCCTGTTCCGCCGGAAATAAAGGCACACCCCGATTCCGGCAAAGGCAAGCACGAAGAAGAGGAAAGCCGCCCCGGAGCCTTTCCCGCTGCCGAAGAGCCGCGTCAGCGCGCTCCCCGGTCCCTGGGCCGCCATGATGGGCTCGAACACCCTATCCACCAGGAACCCTCCCAGGAAATAACCGATGGGAATCGTGAAGAACTGCAGGGAATTCCTCACGGAGTACACCCTTCCCTGCATATGCTCCGGCACGTGCAGCCGCATGATGGCATCCAGATTGGCGCTCATCAGCGGTATGGCAATCCAGCCCAGGACCCCGCCGATGCACCACACAAGCGGCGTCCTGCCCAGCGCCAGGAAGAAATTCTCGGAGCTCATGGAGAACAGCAGGCAGTTGCAGATGACCCGCACCCGGCTCCTTGGCGCTTTCACGAAAGAGGCGAAGATGCTCCCCGCGAGCGTGGCCATGCCGATCACCGCGTTCACCAGGCCCAGCGCTCTCTCGCTTCCGCCCTCCCTGGAGAGCATCATGGCCGGAAAGGCCGCTTGGTAGACGGACGCCACCAGGTTGATGGATGCCAGGAACAGAATCAGCCCCAGTATCCCCTTCTGCTGCCGCAGATAAGACAGGCCTTTCTTTGTGGAATGCCACAGCTTCTCCTTCCCCTGCTCCCGCGCCGCCTCCCTGTCCTCAGGAATGCGGATCCCAAGCGCGAGCGTCAGGAAAGCGATGCCGAAAGTGGACAAATCAAAAGCCACCACGGCCTCCATCCCCCAAAGGCCCAGAATGGCCGTGGCGATGATGGGCGTCATGATGGAATTCACAGAGCTGGAGAAATACCGCAGGCCTCCCACCCTCTGATAATATTTCTTCGGCAGCACCTTTGTCACCGCCACCTCGGAAGCCGGCTGCTGGACTGTGTTCATGACCCCATTGATCCCATTGATCAGGTACAGATGCCATATCTGCAGCCTGCCTGTCTGTAGCAGAATCAGCATGGCCACCGTAGTAGCCGCAGCCAAAGTGTCGCAAATCAGCATGGTGGCTTTCTTGTTCCACCTGTCGCTGAGAGCGCCCGCGAAAATGCTGAGCAGCACATAGGGCGCGTAAGAGCTCACCATCAAAAGCGCCGTCATCAGGGCGGAGCCTTTCTGGGTGTAAGACCAGATTACCAGCGCATAACCGGTCATGGCGCTCCCCAGGCCGGAGAAGGACTGGGTCAGCCAAAGCAGCAGGAATGTCCGCATCTCCCGGAGGGTGCTCCCGATGCTTCCGCCGTCGTTTTCTTTTATGTTCCTATCGTTATTCATAGACTTTGCTCCTTATCAGATTTCGTTTTCTTTCTCTCTCAGAATCGAAACAAGCAAAGTCCCAGAGCAGTCATTCTACTCCATGCAATCCTGCCCTAAAAGACTTTGCACGGAGCCGACACAATAGCCAACAACATAATCTCACCTCCTTCAAAATGACAGCTTTCTGCCCTCCCTCAAGCCCGGAATAGGGATTGCGGGCCTGTTACCCTTCAATCCTATCCGCGGGGCAGGATGCTTTCTTTACACTGCCCCTCAGGAATTGCTCAACAGCAGCTTCGTGTAATCCTCCCTGGGATGGCTGAAGACTTCCTCCGTCTCCCCGATTTCAATAATCCGGCCCTCCTGCATGATCATGATGCGGTCGCACATCCGATAGACCACATTGATGTCGTGGGAGATGAACAGATAGGCCAGGTGCAGCTCCTGCTGCAGCCTCTGCAGCAACTCCATGATCTGGGCCTGTATGGTGACATCCAGGGCCGACACAGGCTCGTCCGCCACCAGGAAGCCCGGGCCAGTGATCAGGGCCTGTCCGATGCTCACCCGCTGGCGCTGGCCGCCGGAGAGCTGGGAGGGCCTGCGGTGGAAATAGCTCTCCTCCAGCCCCACCTTGCGGAGCATATCGTAGGCGGCGGCCTCCATATCCCCCTTGGCCATGGCCTTCGTCCTGTCCAGAGCCCCCTCAGCCCTCAGGGGTTCCTGGAGGAGCCATCCGATGGTCTTGGCGGGATTCAGGCTGCTGTAGGGATCCTGAAATATCATCTGGGGCCTGATGCTGTGATGCCTGATTTCCCCCTGGATATGGCAGTTCATACCCAGAATCGCCTTGGAAAGGGAGGTCTTGCCGCAGCCGCTCTCCCCCACCAGCCCCAGGCTTTCCCCGGGATAGATCTGGAAATCGGCCCCTGACACCACCCATTCCTTTTTCGTGCCGGAAAGCCTCTCCCTGAGGGAAAGCTTCCCTCCCTCCCGGTTCTTCCTTTCCCCGGCGGAAAAACTCACCTTGCCGTCCTGATAGTACACGGACAGATTCCTGACCTCCAGGACAGGGCCCACAGGGGATTCCGTCCGGCCATCGGCATCCTGCCCGCATTCACGCCCGGGGAGGGTTCCCTCAGCCCCGGGCCGCATGCCCTCAGAGGCATCCCTGCTGACAGATCCCCCCGGCTCCTGAGCAGAAAAACGCTTTGTCCCGGGACTCCCGGCTGTGTTTTCCATGGCATCCCCGTCTTTCCTGCGCTTCTTCATCCGGGAAGGCACGGCCTCTATCAGCTTTCTGGTATATTCCTCCTTCGGATTCCGGAATATTTCCTCGGCGGGCCCCTGTTCCACCACGCGGCCGTCCTTCATCACCGCAATCCTGTGGCAGAGCCGCCTGGCCAGGTTCAGGTCATGGGTGATGAAGAGCATGGCGTTCTTCTGGTTTTGGTTGATCTGGCGCAGCAGCTCTATGATCTGGTTCTGTATGGTCACGTCCAGGGCCGTGGTGGGCTCGTCCGCCACGATCAGCTCCGGCTCCAGAATCACCGCCATGGCGATCATCACCCGCTGGCGCATGCCGCCGGAGAGCTGGTGGGGATAGCTTGCGTACACCTTCTCAGGCTCCTTAAGTCCCACCGCCCGGAACGCCTCCAGCACCTTTTCCCGCCGCTCTCCGGCGGTCATCTTCGTGTGGAGCCGCAGGGTCTCCTCCACCTGCCGCCCTGCCCTCTGAGTGGGATTCAGGGAAGTCATCGGCTCCTGGAACACCATGGACATGCGGGCCCCCTGGTAGCTGCGGTAGAGGGCCTTGTCCCGGGGCCTGCCCGCCTCCTGCAGCGTCACGCCGTCAAAAAGAATGCGTCCTGTCGTCACACGGGCAGAATCCGCCGAAAGCCCCATGAGGGTCAGGGCCGTGAGGGATTTCCCGGAGCCGGATTCCCCCACCACGCCCAGGATCTCTCCCCCCGAAAGCTCCAGATCCACATGCCTTACCACTTCCGTATCCCCGAAAGCCACGGACAAATCCTCTATCCTGATCAAACCAAAGCGCCTCCTTTCAGGCTCCTCCGCAGCCGGCTCCTGACCGGCTGCGGAACGCAGCGGACACAAAGCGGGCAAAATCCGCTCCATGCGTGTGTTCCTCCAAGCGCGATTTTGCGCTTTGCCTGCACCTATTGATTCCCGCCGGCAATCAAATGCCCCGCTGCAAGCAACGGGGTATCAAGCTTGCAACGCTGCAGAGCAGAAAGTGTCCTTCGGACACTTTGGCATTCGACCCTCGCGGCATTCGCCAACTGGCCGTGCAGGCACGGCCGCTTGGCTCATTGCTCGCGGGAATAAGCCCCAGATATGCTTGCAGCGGGGGGCTGCACCGTCAGAAGCGGCACTGACCGCTGTGTCAGCGTGGGACTAAGCGTAAGTATCCTTTTACTGTCTGCGAAGGGTGAAGCCGCCCACCAACTGCTTGAGCACCCCGGCCTGGTCGGAGAGCTCCTCGCTGGTGGCCGCGCTCTCCTGGGCCGTGGCGGAATTGGACTGCACCACTTCGGAAATCTGGCCCACGGCCACGCTGACCTGGTCGATGGCACCGGTCTGGCGCTCCACGGCCTTTGCCATCACTTCCATCTGCTCCGCCGCCTGCCCTGCCAGCACCACCACGTCGGACACGGATACGGTGACATTGGACACGGCCTGGCTGCCGCTGCCCACGGCCTGGATGGAGCGGCGGATCATCTCCATGGTGGCCTTGGTGGCCTCGTCGGATTTGGTGGCCAGCTCCCGCACCTCATTGGCCACCACCGCGAAGCCCTTGCCCGCCTCCCCGGCCCTGGCGGCCTCCACGGAGGCATTCAGGGCCAGGATGTTGGTCTGGAGGGCAATGTCCTCTATGGTGTCTATGATGCGCTTGATCTCATTGGAGGAGGCCGTGATGGACTCCATGGCCTCGTTCAGATCCTGAATGTATTGGCTGCTCTCCTGGAGCTTATCCTCCGCACCCATCACTGCGGTTTTGGTCTCTTCCGCCAGCCGGGCCGTCTCTTTCGCGTCCCTGTCCATGTCCTCCAAGGTGGCGGACAGCTCCTCCACGGAACTGGCCTGCTCCGTAGCCCCCTGAGACAGGGCCATGCCGGAGGAGGCCACCTGGGCGGAGCCGCTGGACACCCGGGCCGTGGCCGCCGCTATGCCTCCCAGGGTCTGGTTCAGTTTCTCGGTGATGGTCCGCAGGTCGTCCTGGAGGGCCTTGAAGTCCCCGGGATACTGGGCGCTGCCGCCATCCCTGGTCAGGTCTCCGTTTGCGATGCTGCCCAGCACCGCGCCGATCTCCTCCAGCATGACCCTGAAGTTCTGCACCAGGTGGGCAGTGGAATCCGCCAGCACTCTGGTCTCGTCCCTTCCTTTTCCCTGAGGGACGGGGCTCTTTAAATCGCCCTGGGACAGGGCCTGCAGGCGCGCGGCGCATTTCACGATGGGCCCTGCGATGGAACGGCACACAAAGGCCGATATCACGATCACCGCCAGGCACAGGGCCGCACTGACCCCCATCTGGACATTATTGCCCATATAGGTGTAGTGCAGGAATTCATCCTCGCTGATAGTCACGGCCACGCTCCAGCCGTCCGTGCCGGGGATGGGGGCATAGCCCTGGATATAGTCCGTATCGTCCTCGGTATAGGTATATCTCCCCACGCCGCTCTCCCCTGCCACCATCTTCGCCTCGATGGCTCCCAGTTCCCGGACATAGCTATCACCCGGGTTCTCCTCCATCTCCCGAATGAGGTTCTCCTGGCTCAGCACCTCCTCTGTCTCCAGGGCGGCGATGGTAGTACCCTCCTGATCAAGAATATAAGCATCGGCGTCCTCTCCGATCTGGATGCCCTCTATGATGGACTGCAGGATATTGGTATCGCAGTGGAAGTACACCACTCCGGTCACGCTGCCCTGGGACATCACGGGCGCTGACACCACCAGGTACATGTCATCGCCTTCCCTGTAGGGGACGGACATATAGCTCTTCCCCTGGAGCGCCGCCTGGAAAAAGGGTTCCCCGGAAACGTCCGCATCGTGGAACGCGTCATGGCCCTCCGCGTCCGCCATGCCGCCGAACCGCATATAGTAGGCATCCACTCTGCTCTGGATGAATGCCTGCTTCTCCTCGGGCGTAGCCGCCGGATCCGAAAGGATGGGGGAAGAAGCCAGCTCCGATATGGTCAGGGTATAGGTGGATATCATGTTCTGGGCCGCCAGAGCCGCCAGCCTGGCCGTCTCACCCAAAGTCTTCTCCAGAGCCGCCACAGTGGAGTTGCGGGAGATTGCCGTACCCAGCGCCACATTGATCAGGGAGACTCCCATTGTGGCAATCGCAACCATAATCATAATCTTCGTCTGAATCTTCTTCATTTTCCTTTTCCGGGCCCCTGCGCGTTCCCCGCCAGGCTGCGGCCCTGCCTCCTGTCCTTAAAAATAGTTTCGTTACTGTTTCACGGCTTGGCCGCTTACAGCGACATGATGCACACATACAATTGTATGGCGCATACCGTCCCCTTAACGTTCTGTGCCTTGAAATGCACGGACTAGACAATGTTCTCGCCCAAGATGATTTTCGGCATTGTGGTCAGACATCGATTCCAGCGTTTATAGAACCTCTCTATGCCCAGCCTGGACACTCTTGCATGGGCCTCTTCATTCTCCAGCACCCAATACAGGACATATGTCACCTTCCCCGTATTTCTTGTAAGGCGGACGGGCAATTCCCCCTCTTTCACTGCATTGAAGTCTTTCTGCCGGTGGGTACGTCTGATATAGTGTACGTCTATGACGCCGTCCTGCTGCCGATAAAATTCGGCCACTTCCTTCATCAGCTCTTCGATTTCATCCGATTTCGTCGGTTTTGCTTCATATATGCAGATTTCATTAAACATAAGCCGCCTCCTACCCTGTCACTCGGAAATCTTCCCCCTGCGTATCCCCTCGCCGAACAGGGAGAAGCCCAGCACCACCCACACGATGGACATTCCCACAAAGAGGGCGTACCAGGGCGCGGCCTGGAGATATCCCTGGGCGTCCGAGAGCATGTTGCCCAGGCTGGCCTCCGGGGGCTGCACGCCTATGCCCAGATAGCTCATGCCGGATTCTGCCAGGATGGCATTGTTGAAGCCGATCATCACGGAGACCCAGAACACGGAGAAGATATTGGGCAGGATGTGGACGAACAGGATCCGGAAGTCCTTGACGCCCAACAGCCTGGCCCGCCTGATATAGTCCGCATCCCGCAGTTTCAGGTATTGGCTCCGCACCATCCGCACATAGCTTGGCACGAACACGATTCCCAGAGAGATGATCACATTCTGCCTGCCGCTGCCCAGGAGGCTTATGATGACCAGTGTCAGGAGGATGCTGGGGAATCCGTTGACCGCATCCGTGATCCGCATGACGATCTCATCCGCTATGCCGCCGAAATACCCGGTCAGCGCCCCCAGGAGGATGCCCACGGAACCGGAAATGAGCACTACCAGGCTGCTGATGCCGATGGTGGTGCCCAGTCCTTTCATGACCCTGGAGAAGATGTCCCGGCCGAAATTGTCCGTGCCGAAGATGTGGAGCAGGGACGGCGGATCGAACTTTTCCGATGCCGACATGGCCGTAGTACTGTAAGGCGTCCAGAAAAACCCCACCACGCCCAGCGCCACGGCAAGGCCTGTCATGATCAGCCCTGCCAGAAAATATTTGTTGTATGGAATGCTACTCTTCCATGGAATGCTCTTCTTCCATTTTGCACCAGAACGCTCTCCTTTCATGGAATGCCCTCCTTTCTACCGCTCTGCAGCCATCCCGGCCCTTTTGGGGAAAGTGTTCCTACTGCCGTCAGAGCTTACATCTTTATGTAAATGAATATTCACACGCTGCCTGTCCTTTCTGATAGGTACACTCAATTATTTCAGCAGGATTCATTTTTTCAATATAGGTCAAACACCTGAAAACCATCCCATGACCCACAAAAATAACCTTATCATAATCTGAATATTTATCTGCCACGCGTATCATTCTTTTTCGCATATGGCTAAGGGATTCCCATCTGCATTTTTTTCCTGGCGGATACTCACCGTTGAATTCAGTAAATTCTCTGGCAAATGCAAAGCTTTCTTCAGAAGTTTCATACTGATTGTTCTCATCAGGTATCCATTCATGCAAATCGATATCAACTTCAACTCGTATTCCTGTTTCTCTTGAAAGAATCTGAGCCGTCTGCAACGCTCTTGTGTAAGGAGAAGATACAATAAGTTCTGCCTCTTTCAGACGGGCATCTTTTGCCGTTATTTCTGCCTGTTGTCTTCCTTTTTCGGATAAAGGGGCAAAATCCCTGCCAAATCCCCAAAATCCATTTACAAACATATCATCGTAATTTGCTTCTCCATGCCTGACAAGATAATACAATGCCATTTTATGAATCCTCCTGATGCCCTTTAATCCTCCTCACTTCCCGCTGATGCGCGGGTCGATGAGCCGATAGATGACATCCACCAGATAATAGACCACAATCACTACGAAAGTGATGTACAGGATCAGTATCTGCACCACCGGGAAATCCCTGGTGGAGATGGCGCTGATCAGCAGCCTGCCGATGCCGGGCAGTCCGAACACTTGTTCTATCACAATACTGCCCGCCACGATCTCCGCCACGATCATCCCCAGGAAAGTGACCACGGGCATCATGGCATTGCGCAGCACATGGGCATACATGACCCGCCGCTTGGTGCAGCCCTTGCTGTAGGCCGTGCGCACATAGTCCGTGCCCACCTCCGTCAGCATGGAATTGCGTAAAAATCTTGCCGTCATGGCAATCTTCGGCAGGGCGATGGACAGCGCCGGGAACAGCAGGTATCCCAGGAAGCCCGTGAAGTCCTCCTCATAGCTGATATAGCCGCCGGGCGCGAAAAGCTTCAGGACGATGCCGAACACGAAAGTCACCAGGATGCCCAGAAAGAAGGATGGCACCGCCATGGTGGCCTGGGTGATGACGCCCAGGACAGCGTCCAGCAGACGGCTGCCGCTCCTGGCCCAGAGCACCCCCAGCGGGATGGACACCAGTATAATCAATGCCAGCCCCAGCGCCGCCAGCCACAGCGTCACAGGAAGCTTGTCCCCGATCAGCTCCGCCACCGGCATCATCTCGTTCATGTTCCTGGAGTAGCGATAGCTGACTCCCAAATCGCCCTTTGCCACCCCCGACATCCAGTTGAAGTACCGGACTGCCGGCGGGTCGTTGAATCCCAGCTCTTCCCGAAGCTGCTCCTCCCTCTCGGGAGTGGCTTCCGTCCCCAGGATGGATGTGACCACGTCCCCGGGGATGATCTGGAACGCCAGGAAAGCGGCGACGGAAACAAGGAACAATGTCATAATGAGAGTGATGGTTTTCTTACCTAAATATTTCACGCTGCCGCCTCCTTTTTATTCCAGTTCCCATTCGTGGGAATTTGTTCCGCCTCTTCACTTCTGTGCCGAGGCTCTTTTTATTCGGTGAAGTACACTGTGCTCATGTCCTGCACATACACAGGGTAGAACTTGTAGCCCGCCAGCTTCTTGCTGATGGCCGTCTGGTTGGACGCCACCTGGATGAACACGCTGCCCGCCTCGTCGCAGAGGATTTTCTGCAGCTCTTTGTAGCACTCCGCCTTCTCCGCGGGATCCAGAGTGGCCTGGGTCCTGGTGTAGACCTCATCATATTCCGCGCTGCTGAAATTGATGAAGTTCTTCTTGGAGTCGGTCTGGAAACGGTTCATCAGATATCCCGGCGTCATGTCGCAGGTCAGAGAGACGATGGTGGCCTCGTACTGGCGCCCCTTGTAGGTCTCGTCCAGCCAGGTGCTCCACTCCACCGCCTTGATGGTAGCCCGGATGCCCGCTGCCTTCAACTGCTCCACCACCACCTCTCCGGTCTGCATGTGGATCTCATAGTTGGAGGGAACGGTAATCTCCAGGTCGAACCCGTCCGGGTATCCCGCATCCGCCAAAAGCTCTTTCGCTTTCTCCACATTGGCCGTGGTGCCATAGGTGTCGTTCAGATCCACATAATTCTCCTTCAGCGTGGGCAGCATGGCCGAGCTGATCAGCGTGCCCTTCCCGCCCCCTACGAAGTTGTTGATCTCTTCCTTGTCTATGGCATAGGAAATGGCCTGGCGCACCCGCACGTCATTCAGAGGCTCCACCGCATTGTTCAGATACAGCGCCTGCACCGCATTGGAGGGCGACGAAACCACCTGGTGGCTGCCCTGAAGGGCCTGGGCCTGGGAATCCGTCAGGTAGGCGTAGAAGTCGATGGTGCCGCCCTGGAGCTCCAAAAGGGCCGTGTCGGCGCTGCCTGAAATCTTGAACTCCACCTGATCCAGATAGGGCAGGCCCTCCTGCCAGTAGTCCGGATTCTTCGCCAGGACGATCCCCTCCTGGGGCTTGTAGGAAACAAAAGAAAAAGGCCCGGTGCCAATGGGATCCACCGCTTCTCCCTCTCCGCTGCCCGCGGGGATGATGGCTGCCACGAAGCTGTAGATCAGCTCTGTGTTGGCGCTCCCTACTGTCACCTGAACCGTCTTTTCGTCTATGATGTCTACGGATTCAATCGCGTTCAGCGTGGAACTTAAGGGCGTGCCATCCAGCAGTCCCGATACCCTCTCCAGAGAGTACTTCACATCCTCAGCCGTCACGACGTTGCCATTGTGGAACTTCACGTTTTCCCTCAAGGTGAAGGTGTATACCAGACCATCCTCGGAGATTGTGTAGTCACTGGCTACCGCATTGATCAGATTGCCGTTCTCATCGGGCTTTACCAAGCCCTCGAAAACATTGAATAAAATTTCGCTCGTTCCTGCCGCCGTCGCTTTGTGAGGGTCAAGACTGTCGATATCCTGTTGTACTCCTACAACGATGGAGCCGCCGTACATATCCCCTGCCTGTCCGGAAGCGCTCCCGCCCTCCGAACCGGATTCCTCCCCGCTCTCCTGCACCTCCGTGCTCTCTTCGGAACCATTAGATTCTGTGAAAGCATCGGACTGCCCGGAGTCAGGCTGTGTGGATTCTGTTGTGGACTCCTTTGAGGAATTATCCTCCGAAGACTCTCCTGTGCCGTCTGCGCATCCGCCCAGTACAGCCATTCCCAGAAGCGCCGTAACCAGAAGAACACAAAGGCCCTTCTTTCCGTGAAAACTTCTTTTCATTACGCTCTTCTCCTCTTCGTCGCAATGGAACGCTTTTATGTACGCTTTCCATTGGCATGATGATAAACCTCTCATTATTCGATTGTCATCCTCATTTTACCATAGAATGGGGGAAAAGCAAGTATTTTCTGTGGTACAATCGCCAAGTGTAATGGCCGAAAGGAGCAGCCGCATCGCTGTTCACTCCGTACATGGCGGCAGCTGCACAGAAACTATAAGCCCGTCGTTTTAACGAATATTAGCCTATATTTTACCGCACTGACGATAAAAGACGCATTTGACGGTAAGTCTGGCGGACAATAGCCAATCAGCCTCCGCCCTCCATCCGTCTGCGGTAGACCTGATACAGGCAGTTCCATTCAAAGTCGCTCTCCGGCCGATATGCCCTGGGAAAGCACTCTGCCAGCCGCTCCTTCGCCTCCGGGGCGCACAGTTCCTCCCGCAGCGTCTCCTTCAAACCGTTAAGCTCCAGAAAGCGCCCTACCTCTTCCAGACCGGCCCGCACCTTTTCTTCTTCCACGCAATAGTCCATATCATAGCGGGTATCCGTCTCCCACCGGGTCAGCATATCCGTCTTTTCTCCAATCCATTCCGTCAACACTGCCGCAGACCCATTGTTTTTGGTCATGCGCGCCAGCTTGTCTATATCGTGGGCATTCGGCACTGTGACGCCTGCGCATTCCAGAAAAGCCTTCAGGGTCTTTTCCACTGCCTGCTGCAGGTGATACGCCACCGCATTCATATAAGCCTCATCGTTTTCCGGCACCTTCAGCAGGTTCTCCGCCGCCCGGTAGTCCAGAAAAGCGCGTCTGAAATACCTGATGTCACACATAGCATCCCTCCCTGTCATACACCACGATTCCCTTTTCCTCTATCTCCCTGCGCAGCCGCTCCCCAATCCGGTCGGCATAGAGCACGTCCACCCCTTCCCCTGTCTCCCCGGCGCTGTAGGAAAATGGCTTCTCCACGTCATACCGCTCGATGCACAGATCCAGATCGCTGTAACTGTTGCACCGGAATTCCACGCCGCTTCCGAATACGATTGCCGCCTTTATGTTCCCATCCTCCTGGAAGTCCCGCTGGAAAGCCTGCACCAGCTCCTGTTTTAAGGGGTGCACATACTCCGCATGGAGAAAACCGATTGTCTCATTTTTTCTGTCAAATGTAAAATGCAGGTCAAAATTGTTGTATTTTTTCATTCAGTTTCCTCCCAGTTCCTTTCGAGAGGTTTTCCGTTTCTTATCACCATTTTATCATAGAATACAGGGATTGCAACTATTTTGAGCCCTGTTCAGCTTTGAAAGGTAAACTTATTATATGACTTGCCATTTTCAAGAAATCTCTTGTTTCAACATTTTGTTCTAAAATTCCTGGGATGCCGCATCATCAACAGCAGCATATGGTATTCAATATCCGACATCTCCCGCGCCGCTCCGTCTACAAAGACCTCATTGAATTCCTCGTGTATCCTGATTCCGCCCATCTCCAGATAGTTTTCCTTCTCCTCCCCGGTTCCGGAAGCCTTCCCCATGTAGACATGATACCGGCGCAGCAGAGCCTTCACCCTGCCCAGGCCCCCGCCACGGTCTGAATGCCGAAGTTCTCGAATATCTGGAACAGCTTTCCGTCCTGCTGCGCGGCTTCGAATACCTTCTCCATAAGCTTTTCCCGGCCGATCTCCTTATCCTTTTTGATGAAAGGCCACAAATCTTCCAATAGCCCCTTGGCTCCATACTGGCGTATGGGCAGCGCCCCCATGTCCAGAATGTCCGGCCCGTTGCCCGCCATCATGTCCATGTTCAGCCTGGCAATCCCCGCGGCATTGTCATCGCCTGTGTTCAGCTGGCTGTAGTCCCTGACCTCGATGCGGTAGTCCTCCAGAGGGAAGCAGAAGTTGATGTCGTCCTGATTGATATCGGAATCCACCCATGAGAACAGTTTCTCCCCCTCTTTGGCGCCTGCCTTGCAGCCATATACCGTATCTCCGTTCTGATAATAGAACTGATAGGCCCCTCGGCCGGGCTGGATGCCATAGGCATTCAGAGGCATGGGATATTCCGCCCCCAGGGCTTTCTTTTTCGGGTCGATGGTCTTCAGCACATTGTCCGAGGTCTGGGTTTCCTCATTGTAAGAAGAACAGATCATGCCCAGGGTGCCGTCCCCCAGGGGCGTCAATGCGCCTGTCATGTCTTTGCCCTCCACCGTGAACAGCACCTGCAGCCCGGGATCCAGAGCGAATATCTTCTTCTCCGTTACGGCATAGATGTTGCCGTCCCGGTCGAAGGCTGTGCTGTAGACAGTATCCACATCCAGTTTCTGCGCCAGCCCGCTGATGTCGACGCGCTTCAGTTCTTTCCCGGTGGCATCCAGCTGCCGTCGGATCACAGTCTCCTGGATATCGCTCTGGTACTGCCATTTATCGTCCGTCTCCTCATTGAATCCCTCAGGGAGCCGGAATGTGTAGCTGTACACATTCTCCGTGACCCACAGGGTATCCTCTGTCCCCACAGAGAGTTCCTGGATGCTTACATTTCCCTCCGTCCCCTCCGGAAGAGGCACCGGCTGGTACTGCTCCAGCTTCACGGCCTCCCCGCCCTCCAGCGGTATCCTGTAGAGGAAGCTCACATAATTGGCCGCTGCGCTGTCTGCCGGAACCGCTTCATTTGCATTGGCTGCCAGATATATGTTCCGGCTGTCCGCACAGCCGGCGCTGAGGCCCTCCGCCGCCAGCTTGAGCTCCGTAAATTTCGGCACATACACCGTGCCGGACAGCCGGCTCTCCTTCTCCTTTTCCCTGCTGCCGCAGGCAGTCAGCCCCAGGGAAAAAATCACGGCCAGCAGCGCGGCCCTTTTCCCTGATTTGTGTCCACACCACATGATCGGATACCTCCTTGTATGTATTTCTCTATAAATCCAGCATACCTCCTGTTCCTTAATAGATTCCGGCTGTATTCCTTAACAAATCTAAAGCCCCTGCCGCAGCCCCGCAAGCGCTTCCATCCAACCGGCTAGAAGCCGAAAAGGCTGAAAAACATTGTATATTATTTCCGCACATGCTATAATTCCCTTATTCATTTTCATAGCGGTTCGTAAAGGGGATGCCGGCACGAGGAAATCGCAGAAACATGAAAAAAGGAGGTTGCAGGCAATGGATATCCGTATCAGGAAGGAGATGCCGGCGGATTACCGCCAGGTGGAGGAGCTGACCCGGGAGGCCTTCTGGGGCGCGATGGACCATCCCACCTGCGATGGGGAGCATCTGATCGTGCACAAGTTAAGGGGCCTGCCCTGTTTCGTGCCTGAGCTGGACTTCGTGGCAGAGGTGGACGGAAAAATCGTAGGGCATGTCATCTACAGCCTGGCGAAGGTGGTGGCCGCGGAGGGCATGGGCGAGAGACATCTCACAGAAGAAAGACGTTCCGGAGAAATAGAAGTCCTGAATTTCGGCCCCTTGAGCGTCCACCCGGACTACAAGAGGATGGGGATAGGCTCCGCCCTGATGCGCCATTCCATCGCACGGGCGGCGGAGCTTGGATACCGCGCGATCGTCTTCTACGGGCATCCCGATTATTATCCCAGATTCGGGTTCCGGAGGGCCAGCCGGTATGGCATCCTGTCCGCGGACGGAAGCAGCCTGGACGCGCTGATGGCCATGGAGCTGTACGATGGCGCTTTGGAGGGCATCGAGGGACGGTATCTGGAAGACTGCGTCTATGAGGTAAATCCGGCGGAAATGGCGGAATTTGAAAAGGGCTTTCCCTACAAGGCGCCTGTGCAGCCCATACCCTCCCAGGTTCTGACAAGCCAGCTTCCCAGAGAGGCAAAACAGGCCTTCGCACTGCATGGAATCAGGTATGTGGCGCAGCTGCAGCGGTTCAGCGGCGCAGAGCTCCTTGGCTGGGAGGGCATGGACGAGCATCTGTTGGGGCGAATCAACGGGATATTGTCACAATTGGGACAGCCCTGTAAGCTTGCGCCCTCATCTTATATTTTACAGCTCGCCGAACTGGGCCTGCGCTGCCCTGTCTGCTCGCTTATCCGGTCAAAGGCCGGCATCTCTCTGTATCGGGTGGAATCGGAGGGGAAAAGGTACATCCTGAAGGTCTTTGAGAAGAAAGAGGATACACGGGAAATCCGCAGCTATCTGATGCTGTCCAAGCTGGGGATACCCACCCTGCCTCTGCTGGGCCGCACGGAGAACGCCATACTGCTGCCCGATGTGGATGCATCCGGCGATTACAGGCTGGGCGAGGAAAGGGATCTGAGCGACCCTCAGGTGGCAAGGGCTGTCGCCAAGTGGTACAGGACGCTGCATGACAGGGGCAGGGCTTTTCTTTGCGGCATGGAAGAGGAGCATTCCGGGAAAGGAAAGCAACTTGGAGAAGAAGTGGATTCCATGTACGACGAATCCGACGTAATCACCCTGGAAAACATGAGATTAATAGCGAAAAAGACAGGCACCGGGGACAATGCGCTCTGGCAGGCCATTACAGAGCATTACCATGAAATCCGCCGCCGGATCGACGCCCTGCCCCGGACATTGACCTACAATGATTTCTACTGGACGAACCTGATCGTGTCCAAAGACAAGGAACATGCCTTTATGTTCGATTACAACCTGCTGGGAAAAGGCATCGCTTACGGCGATGTCCGCAACGTGACCTGCGCCCTCTCCCATGAGGCGGCGGAAGCTTTCCTGGAAGCCTACGGCGGCCACATCCCGGATTTGGAGAAGAAAGCGGACGCCTTTATCGCGCCGCTCGTGACGCTGTTCGGCGCCTGTGATCGCCATACATTCCCGGCCTGGGCGGAGGCTTCCCTGGAGGAATTGAAAAGCGGCCGTATATTGGAGCATCTGGAAGAATGGCTGAGAGCGCAATAGCTATCGCTCCATTTTCACCAGATGCCCACCAGATACTCCCCGTCCCTTCCTTACCAAACGCCTTGCATCCGACACCGAAAAGCCATGCCGCACTGCTCCCTACATCCCCTCCACGCAGTTGGCCATCAGCATGGCGATGGTCATGGGGCCTACGCCGCCGGGCACAGGGGTGATATACGATGTCTTCGGGGCCACGCTTTCAAAGTCCACATCCCCGCAGAGCTTATTGTCCTCATTCCTGTGGATGCCCACATCTATGACTACGGCTCCGTCTTTCACATAAGTCTCATCCACCATCCCGGGCTTCCCCACTGCCGCTACCAGGATATCGGCCCGCCTGGTAATCTCCCGCAGATTCTCCGTCCTGGAATGGCACACTGTCACGGTGCCGTTCTCCTGCAGCAGCAGCATGGCCATGGGCTTGCCCACGATGTTGCTGCGGCCCAGCACCACGCACTCCTTCCCCTGGATGGAGATGCCTGAGCGTTTCAGCAACTGGATGACCCCGGCGGGGGTGCAGGATACGTAGCCGGGCCTGCCGATGCTCAGGTTCCCCACGTTCACGGGATGGAAGCCGTCCACATCCTTCTCCGGCGAGATGGCAAGGAGCACCCTCTCCTCGTCGATATGGGAGGGCAGGGGGAGCTGTACCAGGATTCCGTTTACATCCTCACGTTCGTTCAGTTCCCGGATGATGCCCAGCAGCTCTTCCTCCCCGGTCTCCTCCGGCAATTCGTAGGAAAGGGAGCGGATGCCCACATACTCGCAGGCCTTCTTCTTGTTCCGCACGTACACGGAAGAGGCCGGGTCCGCGCCCACCTGAATCACCGCCAGGGTGCGCTCTATGCCCTGTTCCCTCATCCGCGCAGCTTTTTCCCTTAATTCGTCCTTGATCTCCTGGGAGATCTTTTTTCCGTCTATGACCTGATACATCCCGTCCTCCTACTCTGTATTTGAATAGTGTTTCAATCTGATTGAGTACCGCATCCCCACTGCAGATCAGAATCTATTTATGTCGTGGATATTCGGGCATCAACTCAATCAATTTATACTGCTTAACGATTTCACTTGCCGTGAAACCAGACTGCATAACGCTGACTGGTTCAATCGCATGATTACATTAGGCAGTATTCAGCGTTATGCAGTATAATAACGCGCCGTGCCATGCTTTCAGGAAAGGCAGTCGGTTGGACGGACAGAAAACCCAAGGGCGGCCCGTTCACTCCACCGAAAGTTCCACCGCTTTCCCGTCGATGAACACATGCTTCACCTTCGTGGAGACCTCAAAGGGGCATCCGTCCGTGACGACGATGTCCGCATCCTTCCCGGCCTCCAGCGACCCTACCCTGTCCGCGATCCCCGCGTGCCTGGCGGGATTGATGGTAATAGCCTGGAGAGCCGCAAAGGGATCCATCCCCGCCTGCACCGCCAGCCCTGCGCACAGGGGCAGATATTCCTGGGGGATTACCGGGGAGTCCGTGATGATGGATACCTGGCAGCCCGCGGCAGCCAGCACGCCCGGGGTCGTCCAGCTCTTGTTGCGCAGCTCGAACTTGGAGGCGCTGCCCAAAGTAGGCCCCACCGCCAGGGGCACATTCTCCTCCACCAGCTCGTCTACGATCAAATGCCCCTCCGTCACATGCTCCAGCGTGATCTTCAGGTCGAATTCCCTGGCGATCCGCAGCGCCGTGAACAGGTCTTCCGTTGCGTGGGCATGGGCTTTCAGAGGAATCTCCCTGCGCATCACGGGCAGCAGGGCCTCCAGCTTCATGTCGAAGGCCGGGCGCTTGGAGACATCGTCCCCTGCGGCCTCCTTCTTCTCCATGTACTCCCTGGCCTTGAACAATGTCTCCCGCAGCAGCGCGGCGGTGGTCATACGGCTGGAGTCCTTCTTGTCCCGGTACACCCGCTTGGGGTTCTCGCCGAAGGCGCATTTCATGGCCACGCCGTCCCGGACCACCATGTCGTCCACCCGTCTGCCCACGGTCTTGATCGTGGTAAATGTGCCGCCCAGCACATTGGCGCTGCCGGGGCCTACACAGACGCAGGTCACCCCTGCCGCCGCAGCCTTGGGCAATGCCGGATCCAGAGGCTTCACGCCGTCGATTCCCCGCATCTGAGGGCTTATGATATCGTTGAGTTCGTTGTAGTCCATCCCCTCGTAGCCGATGCCGGAGCCGTCTAAGCCGATGTGCCCGTGGGCCTCCACGAAGCCGGGGTACACCTGCAGCCCTGCCGCGTCCACCACTTCCGCGTCTCCCGGGATTTCCAGCTTCTCCCCGATCGCCTTGATTTTGCCGTCCTCCACCAGGATGTCCGCCTGGAAGCCCTCTCTGTGCACGCCGTCATGCACGGTTCCGTTTTTTATACAGAGCATGTCCTTTCCTCCTCCATGGCCATTCCGCACCATATGCGTCCTCCGGCCCTTTTTCCATAAAGCTTAGCATCCGCCTCTGTCTTTGTCAATAGGCGGCTCTCCCAGGCGCTTCCTCCCAGCATCTGCTCTTCACGAACAGCTCCGTCAGTTCCGGATCCAGCTTCCCCTCCTGCCCGGCCATCTCTCTTAAAATGGCAAGCGCCCGCTCCACGGGCATGGCGCGCTTATACGGCCGGTCGTCCGCCACCAGGGAATCGAAGATGTCCAGTATGGTGATCATGCGCACCTCATAGGGAATCTCGTCCCCCTTCCTGTGCTCCGGATAACCGGTTCCGTTCAGGAGCTCATGGTGCGCTGCCGCCCATTCCCGCACATGGGAGAGCTTCGCCGGAAAGCAGATCTGGGACAGCAGACGGTCCGTGACGGCCACATGCTCCTCCATGATTCCCCGCTCCTCCTCCGAAAGCGTTCCTCTCCGTATGGAAAGCATGGCATATTCCTCCGGCTCCAGCCACAAACGGACGGTTCCCTGTTCATCTCTGTACGTTCTTCCATACAGGTTCTTTAGCCGCTCCAACTGTTCGTCCCTCACCAAACCCGCAGAGTCGATCTCCTCCACCAGCTTCCACGCCTCCAGCGTGAGATTTATCCGCTCCTGCTTTTCCGCCTCCGTGATGCGCCCTGCCAGCCGGTCGATCTCCGCCAGGAGCCGGATCACTTCCATGCGGTGTGCTATGGCCCTGTGCTGTTCGGGAAAAAGCCTCCTTTCCTTGTTCATCACTTCCAGCGGCGTCACCAGCTTACCGATATCGTGGAGCAGGATGCTCATCAGGAATTCTTCCTTTTCTTCCTGGGAAAAGACCTTCTGCCCCTCACAGGTCTTGAGATACTCCACAAATCTGCCGCCGTATTCCGCCATATGGCGGGCATGGCTGGCATTATAGGGCGTCCTCTCGTCGATGGCGGAGGACATGACCCGCACGAAGGACTGGATAAGCGCCTCGATTTCCTCCATGTACCATACATTCTGGATCGTCACGGCCGCCTGCGAGGCCACCGATTCCAGCACCAGAATCATGTCCCTGTCGAAAGCGCAGACATTTCCGCCCTCGTCCAGCGCATTGATCAACTGGATGACCCCGATCCGCTCCCCCTGCCTGTTGCGCATGGGCACCACCAGCATGGAGCGCGTGTTATAGCCCGTCATGGCGTCATAACGGATCGGTCCGGAAAAATCATAGTCCCTGTTGTTCTTCACGTCCTCTATGCAGATGGTCCTGTCTTCCAGCAGCGCCATGGCGCAGACATTTCCCCTGTCCAGCGGCACCGGCGGAAGCTGCGCTTTTTCCCCGCTCCCTCCGGAGTAAGTCCCCAGCGTGTCATTGCGCATGACCTCAAAATTCAGGGCGTCCCCCTCTCTGAGATATAAGGTCCCCGCATCGCACCCGGCAAGCTCCATGACGCTTTTGAGAATGTACACGAGAAGCTCGTCCAGATTCCGCTCCGAGGACAGCCGCACCCCTATATTCAGGATTTTTTCCATATCGTTCCGCTTCATATCCGTATTACCATACCTTCCTTCGCGAAACGGCAGATATCGTCCTCCTGTTCCGCGAGCTCCTGTTGTCCGCGCAGGAAACAATCCGTATATTCCCTGCTGTAATGGGTCATCAGCACCAGCCCTACCCCGGCGGCCCGCCCCAGCTCCATGCCCTGCCGCCAGGAGGAATGCCCCCAGCCCGCGCAGCGCCCCAGATCCTCATCCGTGAAGTTCGCGTCCCAGATCAGGAGCTTCCCATCCCGGGCGAACGCCTGCAGCGCGGCGGACATCCTTCCGTCCGTCTCGCAGTCCAGGCCGTAGACAATGCTCCTCTCCCCCTCCTCCAGGCGGTACAGAAGGCTCCCCCCGGGATGGTTCCCCGCCAGGGTGCGCACCGTCAGCTCCGCTTTGTCCCCTTCTTTTCCCCTTTTGATGCGAAAAACGCTCTCCGGAAGGATTTCGTGGACTTCAACACGGCCGGAGAACGCGGTGGCGTCATAGGGCCAGTATGGCCTGCCCAGCGCAGCCCCCAGGCGCTCCCCCAGCCTTCCCTCCTCCGCTCCCCCGTACAGATGGATCTCTGCCCCCGCATCCAGAAAAAGGGGAAAGCCGTACAGCCCGCAGATATGGTCCATGTGCAGATGGCTCAGCAGGATATGCACCCGCTTTGTCCCCTTTTTCCGCAGACGCCTTCCCAGCTCCAAAAGCCCGGTTCCCGCGTCGAAGATCACCGTCTCCCCGCAGCAGTCCACGGATATGCAGGAGGTATTGCCCCCATATTCCAGAAAGTCCCTGTATGCCGCCGGGGCCGCCCCCCGCACGCCCCATATCTCTACGCTCCATGTTTCTTCCATGCCAACGCTCCCGTCCGGCCAGTCTCTCGCCTCTACAGAATCTCCTCCAGACAGAGGACCTCAAAGCCCTCCTTCTTTCCCTTCAGCTTCACCGTATCCCCGAGGGAAGTGGTTCTGATCCGCTCCCCCGCCTCGTCCGCCACGGCGCGGGATATGTAGATCGTCCCGGCGGGCGCGTTGGCCTCCAGCCTTGCCGCCGTGTTCACCGTATCCCCGATGGCAGTGTAGTCCATACGCTTTGCCGAGCCGATATTGCCCACCACAGCCTCGCCCACATGGACGCCGATGCCGAAGGACACCGTCCTTCCGTACCGTTTCAGGAGCTCCTGGCTGAGCGCTCTGGAGCCCTCCGCCATGTCAGCCGCGGCTTTCAGGGCGTGCATCACATAATCCTCCTGGGGCAGCGGCGCTCCCCAGAACGCCATGGCCGCATCCCCCACGAACTTGTCCAGCGTGCCGCCGTTCTTCAGGATGCAGTCCGAAATCAGCGAGAGGTAGCAGTTGAGGATCTCCACCACCTGGGTGGGCTTCAGGCGCTCCGACATGGGCGTGAAGCCCCGCACGTCCACAAAGAGCACCGCGATCCTGGTCAGCTTTCCGCCCAGCTCCAGCCCGCCGGTGCCTTCCCTGAGGATCTCCCTCACGATCTCCGGCGCCACATAGCGCTCAAAGGTGTTGGTTATACGGCGCTTCTCCAGAGAGGCCTGCATATAATTGAAGGCGATGCAGCCCACATAGAGCGCGGTCACGCCCAGCGGAATCCAGAGCAGATGCAGCACCAGGCCTCTGTCATACATCAACCGGCAAAAGCCTGCCGCGCCGATGCAGAGCAATAGCCACAGCCCCGTGGACAGCCGCACCTTCCTCTTCCAAAAGCCCGCCAGTGCCAGGAGCAGAAGGAAGAAAAGGGCCGTTAGCTGAATCCCGTCCGGCACCTCCCGCCTGTAGTCCTCCCACAGCAGCGCCTGTATGGCGTTTGCCTGGAACTCCATGCCGTACATGGGCGCGGCGTGATCCGCCGCAGTCAGATAGCTGTCCTGAAGCCCTGCCGCATAGGGGCCGATCAGCACGATCTTGCCCGCGAAATAATCCGCCGGAACCTTCCCTGAGAGCACATCCGACAGGGATATGGCTTCCATATCCCCCGGCACGCCGCAGAAGGGAAGATACCAGAACCCCCTGGCATCCGCCGGGGGAAGCGCGCCCTGTTCCATGCCGTGGTACTCCCGGTACATCTCTGCGGTCTTCAGCGCCAGCGAAGGGACCCTTGTGCCGTCCTCCAGGCCGATCTCCAGCAGATGATGGCGCAGGATGCCGTCCCTGTCCAGCATGGCATTGATATGTCCCTGCTCCGCGGCCTCCCCCAGGGCTTCATATGGCGCATCGAATGCGGTCACGGAGAAGCTGTCCAGATAATACTCCCCTGTCTCCGCCTCCGCCAGGGAACTGCCGAACACAGCCGCGCAGGCCGCCACCACATTGCCATAGCGCCCGGCCTCCTCTGCCAGACGGGCATCCCCCGCCCCGTCGGTCTCCCCGGAATAGAGCACGTCCATGGCGATGACCGCGGGCCTGCAGGACTCCGATTCATTCAATGCCGCCAGAGCCGCAGCCATGACGCCACGCCCCCACTGGCTGTAAGGGCCGATATCCTCCAGTGCTTTCTGATCGATCCCCACCAGCACGATCTCGCCGTCCGATGCGCTCCTGCTCTGATAAAAGCGGTCCGATACCGCCAGGTCGGCATGATCCAGGACGCCGGAAGCCATCAAGGCCGTGACCAGGCCGGCGGCCAGCGCCATGATCAAAAATTTCCTGTATTTTCCCATTCCCATAAGCCCCCTGCGTGATATCCTTTGTCTGTCAGGACTCGAAATGCTCAGTCATCACATATTCGTCCACATACGCGCCATCCGCATAGAGCCGGATGACCACGGTTCCGTCTTCTCCCGTGGATACGCCCAGAAGGATTTCCTCCTCCGTATCCGTGATGATTCTGTAGACATTCGTCCTCACGTTTACAATCGGGCCGCTGTATGCGCCTTCGGCGACGCCTATCTCCCCTTCGTCCCCCTCATCCGTATATATGCTCAGAGCCAGCTCCGCTCCGCCGGCAGACGGGCTGTAGGAACCTGCCAGGGCGGACTCCTCTATGGGGTTCTCGTCCACGGGCATCTCCGGCGGTTCATTTCCCCCGGCTTCCTCCCCTTCCGGCGCTTCCGTGCCCTCCGCCGCGGACTCTTCCGATTCCGGATTTACGGTTTCCAGCTCCCGTGCCTCCAATGTACCGTCTTCCGGCCCCTCCTCCGGCGCTGCCTCCACGACAGCCTCCTCAGGCAGCTCTTCCTCCTCCACATAGGAGGGGATGTCCTCTTCCTCCAGAGGCTCCACCACAATCTCCCCCGTCCCGTCCCGGACGGTCATCTCCGCCTTCTCACCAGCCGTCACAAGGCCCAGCGGCTCTCTGGCCTCTCCCGACGCCAGAAAGCATTCCACCGTTCCCTCCAGGATGCATACCCGCATCCGGTCCTCTTCCAGGACTTCGATGAAGCCGCAGGTTCCCCGGATGCCCACCACCATGTTGGAGGTGCGGATTTCCAGCGATTCCTCCTCTGTCAGGGGCTCTTTTACATGGAAAAACAGGCCGCCGCGGCGGACAAGAATCTCCAGCCGCTCTTCCTTTTTCAGAATCTCCACTTCCGTCCCTTCATCCATCTTCGTCAGCTTTACGCTGTCCAGGTCAATCCATGCGTAGCTGTCCTCCCGGGTATCCACCCGATATCCGGAGTACAGGCTCAACTGTTCCCTCACTTCCACGGCCCTGCCCCCGGCATCGGCGACTCCCACCTCTCCCCGGGCCTTCGCCAAGTGCATGGTGGCCGCCGTGTTTCCCTGTCCGCAGGCAGTGAACAGCAATGCCGCCGCAATGGCAATGGCTCTACCGCAGCATCTCTTCTTCATTCCCTCTTCCCCTCGCCCTGTTTCCGTCTGTTTTGTCTTCATCCAGCACCCCAGCGGCTTACACTGCTTAACGATTTCACTTGCCGTGAAACCAGACTGCATAGCATGACTGGTTCAATCGCATGATCATACTGCAGACCGCCAGGATTTACAGTAGTGTCTCCGGGAAAGTACCTGGCTGGCGGTCTGCAGTCGGGTTGCACTGCAAATTTAACCGGTGTGCAGTATACATTATGCAGTACTCAGCGTTATGCAGTATAATCCCTGCGCAATCCACACGCGGGAATTGATGCCGACGCACTAATACACATAGGGCTCCCGGCCCGTAATCTCCTCGTAGCACTCCAGTATGCCGTCCAAGGGAACGCACCAGAACCGCACGGGATCCACGGAATAGGCGAACGCCATGCCCACCAGGTTCCCGTATCCGTCCAGCACCGCGGAGCCGGAATCCCCGTGCACCAGCTCGATGGTCACCTCCGTGTGTTCCCTCTGGTCGTACCAGTCGAAGTCCTGCTTTATCTTGATCAGGTTCCCTGTGGTCTTATGTATCAGGCCGCCCTCTTTGTCGATCCGCTCCAGCGCCAGCTCGATGTCCTGGTCGTCCAGGCCCTCCCAGTAGGTCCTGTCGATGTGCACTGTCATCAGCCGCTCCAGCAGCTCCTCCGGCACGTCCTCCCTGTCCACCCTGGCTACGCCCACATCGTAGGCCTCGCTGATCCCCACCTGCTTCCCGGGCAGCTTGGTGCCATCGTAAAAGTAGATGTCCCAGTCCTCGTACTTCTCCACCACATGGCTGTTGGTGCAGATATAGACGGCGTCCTCCGCAATCTCCACGATATAGCCGGAGCCGGAGCTGTACCCGCCCCTGCCCAGGCCGTGGTAGAGATGCACCAGCGCCGGGCGCATGTACTCCAGCGTCCCCTCCATGTCCTCGCGCTCAGAGACGCCTCCGTCATAGATATTGGGCGCTCCCAGTATGCAGTCGGAGCGGTAGTCGATCATGCGCTTCCCTATGAGCTCCTGGATATCGTCCGGGGAGGCCACCATCACCAGCGTCTCCTCCACAGTCTCCAGGCCGTAGCTGTCCTCGGCCACATAGCGGAGGGTATAGCTGCCCGCCTGGTCCAGCTCCACATCGGAATCGTCTATCCGTATAGTTTCTGTCAGATTTCCGTCCACGTCGTCGCTGGCCGCCACCGCCTCCCGGTAGTCCGGCCGGCTTCCGGGGACGAGATAGAAATCGCGGATTCCCGTGAGGGAAGGCGGCGTGTCCACGATGACCCGCAGCTCCCCGGAGGCCTGGTTCCCGGCCCGGTCCCTGGCGCCGATCTCCAGCGTGTATTCCCCTGTTCTGTCGAAGCGGATCTCCTCCAGGGCATCCCCCTCCTCCAGGAAGAAGCTTTCCGCCTCCCTGTCCGCGTCCCTCAGGCCCGCGATCACATCCTCTGTGGCATAGTCCCTTTCCGTGGCCAGATAGACCTGGTCATCCCTCCACAGAATCTCCGGCGGCACTGTGTCCTGAATGACGATCCGGTAGACGAACTGCTTCCTTCCGTGGTGCACCACCGCTTCATAGGTGCCCGTCTCCGTCTCGTCCACCTCCGACAGGTCCAGCTCGCCCAGATGGACGGACCAGTCCGTGCCAGTGAGATAGTCCGCGATGTCCCGGCTCACCGCGTCCCCGTATTCGTATGTCTTCTCAGCAAATGCCGGTTCCACCCGATAGATATGGAAATAAAAATACAGCCCTCCTGCTGCCAGCAGGAACAGAGCCGCCAGAAAGACAGCCTTTCCGCGGCCCCTGCCCTTCACGTCCTCGCTCCTCAACCTTCTCTTCCCCATCCTTCGTCCATCCTGCCCCGAACCCTCGGGGACCTCTTTCCTAAACTCCCATGCAACCAGCCGCACCACCTTACAGAAAAGTCTGAGAGTTTAGGTAAGCGCAAAAACACTCGCGGTGCTAGAATGGCATAGGGACTTTTATAGTAATAAGAGTAACATTCAGGGACGTTTTTGTCAACGGCATGAGCGGCCCCGCTGTGAAGGCTGCGGGAACGGCATTTCCGGCGAAAGGGGCACAGAACCGGAAGCTCTGACATACCATATTGCAGGAAAAGAATATATGCGGAGGTTTTCACATGGAGCCAAACAGGAACCACATGTCCAACGACTGCGATATGTCCGGCATAAAGCCCGCCATGCTGGAGCTGCGCTATCCGCCCATACAGGTGGAGCGCCGGAATCCGGAGTATGCCGGCATCCTTGCCTTCGACTACTGCGGCCCGGTATCCGAGCTGTCGGCCATCACCCAATATATCAATAACGAGAACCGGCTGTGCCTGACCGCCTGCCCCCTTGCAAGGACGCTTCTGGGCATCGCCCTGGCGGAGATGATGCACCTCCAGAAGCTGGGCGAGCTGATCCAGCTCCTGGGCGGCGAGGTCAGCTTTTCCGCAAGGCAGCCGGACGGCAGGCAGCTGCTGTGGACGCCGGACTATCTGTCGCTGTCCAGGGACGCCAGGCGGATGCTCTGCGCGGCCATAGAGGCCGAACGGGACGCCATCGCCCAGTACGAGGCGCATATGCGGAAGATAAAGGATGAATGCGTGAACGCAGTGCTACGGAGAATCGTCCGGGACGAGGAGTACCATATCGTGCTGCTCCGGGGGCTGATGGAGGAGCTGTAGGGTTTCCCCGATGAATGTCTTGTGCTTTGGCCGTCCCCATGCTACAATAGAACCCATCGAACAGAGGCAGGCCATAGCCTGCGGGCGCCAACGGGGAAGAAGGCGCAGCGCTGGCAGAAGACCGGTATACCGGTGCATGGCATCATGGCTTGGCTGAGGAGGGCTATTATGGGACACGGAATCTGCTATCTGGTGGGGGCTGGGAAGAATACGGGACTTGACTTCGTCCCGAATGAAGACGATTTTGTAATCGCCGTTGACGGCGGGCTGCGCTACCTGGAGGAAGCCTCCATCCCGCCCGACCTGATTGTCGGGGATTTCGACACGCTGGGATACTGCCCGGAGGGCCCGAATGTCATCCGCCTCGACACCATGAAGGACGACACGGACACCCTTGCCGCCCTCCGGGAGGGCATCCGCAGGGGGTATTCCGTATTCCACTTCTACGCGGGCACCGGCGGCCGCATGGATCACACCATCGCCAATATCCAGCTGCTGGCCTTCCTGTCCGGGGAGGGCAGGCAGGGCTTCCTCCACGGCGGGGATGTGGTGCTGACGGCCATTACCGACGGGACGCTCCTCCTGCCGCCCAGGGAAGGGGGATACCTGTCCGTGTTCTCCTACTCCGACCGGGCGGAGGGCGTATTCCTGCGGGGGCTGAAATACGAATTGAGGGATGCCTGTCTGAACAGCGGCTTTCCGCTGGGCACCAGCAATGAGTTCATCGGCAGGGAGAGCTCCATATCCGTCAGGGAGGGGACATTGCTGGTGGTGCTTCCCGGGGATGCGGCGGGGCTGGTGCGGCGCGCTCAGTGATGTGGCGGGGTTCAGGGTTCCAGTCCTGGAATCGGGGTGCGGCCGCCTGTTCCGGTTTTTTCTAGTTCCGGCCATTCTGAAACACTTTTGTCCCTCTGTAGACCGCACGGAAAAGCTTCTCTATTTCCACACATTTCCTGGCCACTTTACCTGCTGCGGGTTTCTGTCCAGTCGTTTCAGCTCTATCTCCAGCCTTGCCGTCTTCGCTTGTGTTTTTCTCCTATCCATGTTCATGTTCTACAAATTTCTCCTGAAAGTCTTCCGGCAATTCTCTCACAATATAAGCCAGGAGACGATACCTAACACTCTCTGCCTGAAACGTTCGTCCTAATATCTGTTTTTCTATAATTCCCTTTATCATATTTGCACATACATCATCCAAACTTTCCCGGGAAATCACAAACAGATATATAAGTTCCGGCATCCCCACACCTTCTCCGTCCAAAATGGATGCCCATGCCGTTGTCCGTCCGTAGACAAAATATAGTAAGAAACCTCTGTATTGCTTATAAATTCTTTATTTATACTGCTTAACGATCTCACCTGCCGTGAAACCAGACTGCATAACGCTGACTGGTTCAATCGCATGATTGCAATGGGCAGTATTCGGCGTTATGCAGTATATCTTTACGCCATATAAGCCGCAACAAAAAACCATTAGTCTGCGCCAACGCCAGCAATGCTCCCTCTTTGCTCCATGCCCATCAGTATATCCCGGCAGACATACAACCTATAAAAATTTTATCACAACCGCTTCAGGTGCAATGTCCGTATCAAGCGCAACTGCTTTACGCTTCTAAAGAATTCTGATTTAGCAGAAATTCATACAATCCGATATACACAATACCCTCCTCATCTGTCCACGGTTTAGCGTGTGTTTTTGATATAATGATTTTCTTAAAGAAATCCTTTGTATTCTTTAACGGTCTAAGCTCCGTTGTCATTTTATCAGGGTCGCTTACGGATAAAGCGGATTGAATATAGTATCTTTTTGCTCCCCTATTTACAACAAAGTCTATCTCGCATTGTTTTTTTGTTCTCTTGCCTTCCTTGCTTTCCACTACTTCAACAACGCCGACATCTACAGAGCAGCCACGACAGATTAACTCATTATAAATGATGTTTTCCATTATATGAGTTTCTTCCTGCTGCCTGAAATTAAGCCTTGCATTGCGTAGTCCAACGTCAGTACAGTAGTATTTAAGGGGATATTCAAAATACTTTTTACCTTTTACATCATATCGCTTTGCCTCATGAAACAAAAATGATGTGGTCAAATATTCCAAATATTTTGAGATTGTGCTTGTAGAAACCTTGATGCTCTTTACCGTACCCAATGTATCAGCTATCTTTTTAGCGTTTGTCAGAGATCCAACAGAAGAACACAAGTCATCCGTCAACTCTTTCAGTACATCAGGGAGCTTAACAGCATACCGCTCACTTATATCCTTGAAATATACTTCTGAAAACAGGTTTTTCAGATAGCTTACTTTTTCTTCCTCGCGCTTGAATGAAATTAACTGCGGCATTCCTCCATAAAGAGCATAATCCTCATAGGCTTCCGATTTATCCCCGCCGACAAAATCGTAATATTCCTTAAATGACAAAGGAAATACCTGAACCTGGTCGCCCCTGCCTCTAAACGCTGTCATCACGTCCCCCGAGAGCAGCTTGGAATTACTTCCGGTAACATAAATATCTACATTGCGAAGGCGCATTAACCCATTTAAAACATGATAGAGCTTAATATCTTCCGGATTTTCAAGTTCTTGCTTTGTAATAGCGTACTGCACTTCATCTATAAGGATATAATACATTTCCTTGTTCACGATTTTGGAGCGAATGAATTTTGAAAGTTCATCAGGATTGCGATACTGTTCGCAAGTATCATCATCAAGAGCAATTGAAATAATTTGTTCTTCTTTCACACCATTTTCAATAAGATAATCGCGGAAAAGGTAAAACAGCAGATAACTCTTTCCGCATCTTCTAATTCCAGTGATAACCTTAATCAGTCCGTTATCCCTTTTATCAATCAATCGGTTCAAATAATTGTTTCGATTTATAAGCCTTTCCATAGCGATTCCCTCCAAACAATAGAATCCACGCTTCGCGTGTCTTCTATTGTCATAAATTAAAACTTACGGTATTTTTCTCATAAGTTTTAAATACATGATAGCATTCCCATTTTTCAAAGTCAATATGCAAAATAAAACTTGAGAGAATATTCCCCCAAGTTTTATTTTGCTTCGCCGAAATTATCCTGTTTGTCACAAAAATCTGATGTTGTCTAATGAAAATGTCTACAAGGACTGATGATTCTCAGCACCACCCCATCATCTTCCCAATCCAATAAACCACCCCCAACACCCAACTGGAAAATATCCCATACAGAATCACCGGCCCCGCAATCGTAAAAATCTTGCACCCGATTCCGAACACCTGCCCCTCCGCCTTGTACTCGATGGCCGGAGCCGCCACGGAGTTGGCGAAGCCCGTGATGGGCACCAGTGCTCCCGCGCCGCCCCATTTCGCGATCTTCGAAAAGACGCCGAATCCGGTAAGGATTACCGACAGCAGCACCAGCAGCAGCGAGCACCAGCTCCCCGCAGTCTGCTTGTCCAGCCCCAGGCTCCCCGCATAGTTCAGGATGCCCTGGCCGATGCAGCATATGATGCCCCCCGTGATGAAAGCGTGCAGCATCTGACTCCACAGGCTGTGGGTAGGGGTCACCGCCTTGACATACTGCTCATAGGCCTTCTGCTGCTCTTTCTGCCTCTCCTGCGCTTCTTTCTCTCTGCTCATCTCTTCCATGTTCTCCCTCGCTTCTCTACTGAACCTAAAAAAACTATTCCTTCTCTATCCCCTCTCGCCCGGCGGTGGCGATGAGGGCCTTGTCCACGTCCTCCTCATAGTTGCGCATGGCCACCTCTATGGGCGTGGGATCCTTTGTGATGCGTCTGCCCCCCACATGGTTGAAGAACAGGATGATGCCCGCCGCCAGTCCCACGGAATAGGACACCTCCAGGGTGTTCAGCCCCTGCGGTTCCCTGTCCATCACCATGCGGTAGATCTCCGTGAACACATCGTTGATGCCTACATCATTGTGGTACGCCATGATGGTGAACGCGGTGCCGAAGAAGCTCACCAGGCACACCAGCGCGCATTTCGCCCACTGCTGCCAGCCCTTGTGCCTGTCCGCGTCCACCTGCTCCACCAGCACGTCCGGCTCCCCCACAATCTGTACGGTGATGTTAGGGCAGGCCTCCTCCATGAGCTTCACCAGGTACAGGGAGCTGACAACGCAGCGCTTTGCCTCCCCGCTGCCGAAATGGTGCACCTTCAGGGCCTTCAGCTTTGCGGATACGGTGGGATCCATGCAGCGCAGGGTCCCCACGTCCGACAGGAACACGTCCTGGGACTGCACCTCCACATTTCTGTCGCATTTCAGGTATACCGTCACATTTGCCATTTGGAATCTCGCTTTCTCCAGTCTCCTGGCATGGGCCTCCTTCCGCTCCCGGAATTCCCTGCTGCCCGCTGGTCCTCCCCAGACGATGCCGGACTGGCCCTTTTTCACGCTGTGCGCCCCGCGGCAGCAAACCGCCCGGGCCGCATGTCGCACATTCGTTTTTTCAGACATAATATGCCGTCATGCCGTCCTATGCAGCTCTGTGAAAAAATAGAGCACCGAGCCGCATATCTTCCCCGCCGCCATGCTTATGATGGCCAGCCCCAGGCCATGCCGGAAGGAGACGCGGCGGGTCAGGATGGGGATGCTGTCCAGCATCTCCGCGATGGCCAGCGCCAGGCATCCCACGAACATCCCGGCGAACAGGCCGAACACAGCCTGGAAGCCCACCCCCAGGGCGTCCAGCACCGCCCCATGCTGGGGGGCGCGCTGCAGCCACCAGGCATGGAACCGGCAGTACCTGGAAAAGACGCTGAGCACGCAGCCCGTCAGCGTACCGAATACCACCATCTCCTCATATATCAGCACATACTCCGCCGTGTGGGTCTTCCCCGCGAACCGGGGCACCAGCCCCACTGCCGCCAGGACGGTGAACACCCCCGCCGCTGCCAGCAGCCCGTAGCTTCCCCCTGCCAAAATCAGAAAAAAATTCCGCATCATCCTATCAGCTTTCCTTTCAGGTTTCCCGATTAGTATGATGCGGAATCAAAAAAATTATTCTTTGCACGCTTTTCCAACATTTGGTGCCAGACCGGAAAATGCTACCACAGAGGCTCAAAGCTGATATTCAGATCCACCTCCGTCTGGATCCCCTGCACCCTTCCCGACTGGGAATACTGCCATATCTTATGCGCATAAGGATAGTAGAAATCCTCCCTGTACGCCGCGAACCATTTGTCATACCCCTCCAGGGCGCCCAGCTCCAGCATCATGATGCCCATCTCCGTATTGTAGTACAGCATGGGCCTGTGGCCCGCGTTCTCGATGGTCTGGCAGAATATCTGGGTCAGCCTGGTGCGCTCCTCCACGGAGAGGGCGTTCATCCTGCCCTCCCCACCCGTGACCTTCTCCACGTCGAACACGATGGGGCATTCCATGTTGTAGGGGGCAATCTTCTCCAGCACCAGGTTGGCCTCCTCCACCACTTCCTCCTCCGTGATGGCCTGGCTGTAGATGTAGGCCCCCACCTTGATGCCCGCCGCCTGGGCCCCCTGGACATTGGCGTCGAAATTCGCGTCCTCCACCAGCTTCCCGGTGCCGTACCCTCTATAGGCCGCCCGGATGAAGGCGAACTCCACCCCGTCCTGGGCCACCAGGTTCCAGTCGATCTCCCCCTGGAACTCGGATACATCGATGCCCTTGTGGGAGACCACCTGGCCGTCCTGCAGATACTGGTATTCCCCGGTCTCCAGAATCTGCAGGTTCGCGTCCTGAAAACCGTGCTGCTTTAAGCTGTAATCGATGGGGACGATGTGGTACTGCCCGCCGCTGTATACGATCATGTCATTGGGGTACAGCGGCCGCAGGGCCTCCAGCACCGAATCCCCGTCGTTGAGCCTGGTGCGGATGCCCTCCAGCACCTCCGTGGCAGCCTGCTGCCTGGCGTCCGTCACCTGGGCCTCCACCTCCTCCGGGGAAAGCCCCACGGAGCCCGAGAGCACGCCGACTATATTCCCGTCTTCGTCCACCACGTTCCCCTCCGCGTCCACGCTGACAATGCCGCTTCCGTCCACCACGTCCCCTCCGGAAGCGGCGGGGGGCCCCCCCATCCGGTCCCTGATCCACACAAAGAGGGAGGCCGCCGAGAACATCACGGCCACCATCGCCACCAGGCATACCAGCATGGCGATGATCCGGCGGCGCACCCCCCTTCTCATATACCTCCTGCCTCTATCCAAATCCCTGCGCCTCATCCCGTCTCTCATACCGCTCCTCTCCTGCCGGAACAATCCCGCCACAATTGCGGCTCATCCGCCTATCTTCATTCCTGGCTTCCCGTGATGCCCTGTCGGCATCTATGGCAGAAAGCATCCTCGCTCACACCTTCCATAGTAAACGAATTATGGCCGGAAGAAAAGGGCTTTTTTGCGATTTCATAAATTTTACAGAATTTTATACTGCACACCGGTTAAATCTGCAGTGCAACCCGACTGCAGACCGCCAGCCAAGCACTTTCCCGGAGACACTACTGTAAATCCTGGCGGTCTGCAGTATAAAGTTCAGCGGGCCTTTTCCCGCAGGTTCAGCAGGATCCTCTTCTCCATGCGGCTGACCTGCACCTGGCTGACCCCCAGCCTGGCGGCGATCTCCGTCTGGGTCTTGTCCTGGAAATACCGCATGTATATCAGCTCCCTGTCCCCGGGATTCAGGCTGTCCAGAAGCTGCCCCAGCAGCATGTGGTTGAGCACCTCTTCCTTCTCCGCGTCCTCCCCGCCGCAGCCGCCTGCCACGCTGCTGCCCAAGCTGCCCTCGCCGCCCCGCACCACCTTATCCACCAGGTAGACCTCGCTGCCGTCGTCCTGGTAGACCGCGGCGTAGATGGACTCCACCGAAGTGTCGGCCTCCATGGCCAGAACCACGTCCTCCACGGAGAGCCCCGCCGCCTCCGCCAGCTCCTCCACCGCGGGCTCCCGGCCCATGTCGGCCTGGAGCCTCTGCCTGGCCAGCCTTACCTTCAGCCCGTTCTCCTTGATGGTCCTGGATACCTTCACCGGCCCGTCGTCCCGCAGGAACCGCTTGATCTCCCCTGTGATCATGGGCACGGCGTAGGTGGAGAATTTCAGCCCCAGCTCCAGATTGAACTTGTCTATGGCCTTCATGAGCCCGATGACCCCTATCTGGAAGAGATCCTCCAGGTCGTGCCCTCTGCCCGCGAACCTCCTCACGATATGGCGCACCAGCCCCAGGTTGCTCTCTATCAGTACCTCTCTCGCCTCGCTTTCTCCCGCCTGTGACCTGGCAATCAGCACTGATGTTCTATCCATCCGCCCACTCCTATTTTCTTGATCATGCGGACTTTTGTCCCCTGCCCCGGAGCGCTCTCCACCTCCAGGTCGTCCATGAACGCCTCCATGAACGCAAATCCCATGCCGGAGCGCTCCAGCTCCGGCTTGGAGGTGTACAGAGGCTCCATGGCCCGCTCCACATCCTGGATTCCCTTTCCGCTGTCGATCACCTCTATATACAGGATATTCTTCTCCAGCGCGCAGCATACCCTCACCTTGCCCGGATTCGGCTTATGTATCCCATTGTCCTCCTCCCCGCCGGGTCTGCCGTAGCCCTGCAGGTTCTCATAGCCGTGTATGATGGAGTTGGTCACCGCCTCCGACACGGCCGTCTTGATATCCGCCATCTCCTCCAGGGTGGGGTTGAGATGGGCGATGAACGCCGCCACCGCCACCCGGGCGAATCCCTCGTTGTCCGACAGGGCGTCAAAGATAATCTCCATTTCATTCCTCATGATTCCAGTACCTCCACTATTTTATTCAATCCTGACAGCCGGAAGATCCTCTCTATCTGCCTGTCCACATGGACGGCGTAGACCCTGCCGCCGAAGCAGGATATCTTGCGGTAGCGCCCCATGATGATGCCTATCCCGGAGGAGTCCATGAACTTCGTCCTCCCGAAATCGAACACCACGTCCCGCACGTCCTCCCTGACCAGATACCTGTCCGCGCATTCGCAGATGAACCCCGCCCCGTGGTGGTCGATCTCCTCCGGCAGCTGAATCAGAAGGCAGTTGTCTATGACCTGAAAATCCTCTGTAGCAATCTGTCCCATAACCTGCATCCTTCCTTCCCGCATTGTTTTCCTGTATAAATGTCTTCACATAAAAGCATACCAGTAAAGGCATTCGGATAAAAGCATTTGCACAAAGCGAACAAAAAAGAACCCGTATCGTCTACAGGTTCTCTTCTTTCGTACTTCCTTGCACGCTTAACCGGCGTTCAGATTATCTTTGCGGTACTTGGCCAGCCTGGCGTTCTCGGTGTCGGGGAACAGTTCTATCACCTTGTCATAGGTGGTGATGGCATTTGCCGTATCGCCGCTGGAGCGGTATGCCTCCCCCAGATGGTAGAGCGCGTCCGCGTTGGCAGCGTCATACTTCACCGCCTTGCTCAGGGTCTCCACCGCCTCCTCGTAGCGGCCGGTGTAATACTGCTGATAGCCCACCTCATAATATTCCTCGGACAGGTCCGGGCCGATGGCGGCATTCATTGACTGGTACAGTCGCTGGAAGCCCTGGGGCATGGCCGCCATGTCCACCTGGCCCGCCAGCGCCTCCAGCTGGTCGGCCGCCGCCTGCTTATCCTCCGTCTCCGTATATTCCGCGGCTATCTGGAGCAGGCTCTCCGTGACCTGTATGGTGCCGCCCGTCCCCGCGTACCCCTCGATCTCCGTGCGCAGATCCTGGACATTTCCGTTCAGTCCCTCTATCTGGCCCTCCAGCTCCTGGATCCGGGCCGTCTTGGCATCCGATTCGCTGCTGATCTTCGTGATGGTCTGCTGCTCCTCGTTCCTGACCCGGGACTGGGCCGCAGGCACAACCAGGAAATACATGGCCGCCACGCCGATGATGAGGCCGATGATCATATTCAGCACAGTGGAGAAGCCGCCGCCCCGCTTGGGCTCCCTGACGTTCAGGGGCTGGATGATGATCTCATTCTCGCTCTGGTATCTGACAGTCTCTTCCTTCCTGCGCCGCTTTACCCCCTCGTCCGGCATCAGGGCCTGCTCCACCTCTTTCAGATAGCGCAGGGTCTGGAGATTGTTCTTGTCGATCTCCATGCACTTGCGCAGCTCCCGCTCCGCCCTGTCCCACTCCTCCTGCTCCATGTACAGAAGCGCCAGAAGCTGGTGGGCCCGTATGAACCTGGGGTTCATGGACAGCACCTTCCGCAGTTGAATCACCGCCAGGTCCTTGCTGTCCTGGTTGCACAGGGCCAGCGCCCTGTTGTATTTCTTGGCCGTCTGGTTGATGGAGTCCAGCCTGGTGGAATTGGAACGCACCTTGTCGATATACTCGTCCGCAATGTTCTTCTCCGGGCTCATGTTCTTGCTGATGACCCATTCCCTGAGGGCAGTGGCCGCCTCGCCCATCTCGAAGTACACCAGCCCCAGGAGGTTCCGCGCCTTGATGTTGTTCTTGTTGAACTGGAGGCTTTGGCGCAGACAGGCCACGGCTCCGCTCAGATCCCTGACGCCGGCCTTTTCCAGGCCCTCATTATAATACATGTTGGAGACATGCATCACCTTTTTATACAGAGAGACATCGGCCCCGCAGGAGGTGCAGAAATCATGCTCCGACAGGCGGCGGCCGCAATTATAGCAAAAAATCATTTTCCTTCTTTAAACTCCTGTTCTAAATCGCCGTCCAGCTCCGTTATCTTCTTGATCAGCAGGTCGGCTATGTCCGTCAGATCCTGGCTGTAGATGGCATCCTCCACATCCTCCACTTCAAGGCTGGGATGGAATTTTTTCAGTTCATCCTCAAAATTTATCATGCTTCAAGCAACTCCTTAATCTCACCGACAAGATACAGGCTCCCCGCCACATAGATGCGCTCACCGTCCCCGCGGCTCTCCAGCAGCCTGCGGAAAGCGGCCCCGGAATCCTCATACGCCTCACAGGCGCAGTCCGGATATCCGCCGAACAGCGCCGCCAGCTCTTTTACCTCCAGCGCCCGGCTGCTGCGCATACAGGTCACGCAAATCCTACCGAACAGGCCGCTGGACGCCAGCTCCTGTATCATGCGCCTGTAATCTTTATCCCTCGCCACACCGAACAGCAGGCTCCTGGCCCCCGGATGCCCGTCCCCGGACACCGTCTCCAGAAAGGCCCGGATGCCGTCCTCATTGTGGGCGCCGTCCACATAGACCTCCGGGAGCACCTCCTCCATGCGCCCTGCCCAAAAACAGTCCGCCACACCCTTACGAATCTGCTCCGGCCCGATTCCTCCGCAGGCCCCCAGCGCCTGGATGGCCCGCACTGCAAGCGTACAGTTCTCCATCTGGTAGGCGGCGATGGTATGGATCGTAAGGGTACAATCTCTATCATACAGATTGCGTAGGCAAAAATCAATGCTTTTTCTCTTAAAATTTGAAAAAGAGTAGTCATTTTCCGACACGGAATATGCCAAAATCCCAAGTTCCTCCGCCCGTCTCTTGAAGACCTCCGTGGTCTCCTCGCAGGTGTCCCACCACACCGCCGGTACGCCCGCGCGCAGGATTCCGGCCTTCTCAAAGGCGATTTTGTCCAGGGTGTCCCCCAGGACTCCCACATGATCCAGGCCGATGTGCGTGATTACGGTCAATTCCTTTTGGTTCACCGAATTCGTGGCATCCAGCCTGCCTCCCACGCCGGTCTCCAGGATACAGAAATCCGGCTCCGCCTCCCCGAACAGCACCATGGCCATGAAGAACAGATATTCGAAGTAAGTGGGGTGGTAGGCCTCCTCCCCCCGTTCCAGGGCGTCCCAGTCCAGCATACGATAGATATGGAGGAACGCCCGCAGGAAATCCTCCTCCGTGACCATGCCCCCGTCCACCAGGAACCGCTCCCGGATGCACACCAGATGGGGCGAGGTGAACAGGGCCACCCGGTATCCCGCCGCCTCCAGGATGCTGCGCAGATAGGCGCAGACAGAGCCTTTCCCGTTGGTGCCCGCCACATGGATGATGCGCAGCTTCCGATCCGGGTCGCCCAGCCTGTGGAGGAACCCCTGCGTCTGCGCCATGGCATGCTTGGAAGTAAAGCGCGGGATTTCATCGATGTACGCTACCGCCTGCCCATAAGTGTCAATCTCCTGTCTCTCCAAAACAGCGCCTCCTCGCTCCCTCACCGGGCTTTCCTGTCCTTCCGCGTCCCGGCCGCCCTTCTGCCTTTCAGGCATCTCCTCACGAGAACGGCACCGTACCCGGCCGCCAGCCGAAAGCCCATGGCCGCATAGGGGAACATAAAGACATAATACGGAAAAATATATCTGGCCTTGGCCTCATAGATGATGCTGAACAAAAATCCGCCGATCATGGTCACGGCCAGCGTGTGCTGCAGGATATTGCTGTCCTTCCTGACCGCCAGCAGAAAATAGCACAGCATCCCGGCATAGACGATCATCTGCCATCTGTCGCACACAGCCAGCGCCTTGAAATAATGCTCCCCGTGGAGCCCGGCCGCCAGGGATCCCCGGGCAGGCCCCCCTTCCGCCTCCGGGCTTTCCGCGTTGAAGTACAGCGCCTGGTACAGGGGCTCGTTCCACTGGGACAGCAGCTTTTGTTTGAAGAAGAGCTCCGCGTATTCCCGGTCGTCCCCGAAAGCCCTGAGCCTCTCCTCCAGGTCCTGCTCCGCGTATTTCGCCATGGCCCTCTTGTCGCCCTCCACCACCCGGAAATACAGCTCCTTCGGGTAGTCGTTGTACCATCCGTATCTCCCGTAATTCTCCATCATCCCCATGGTCACCCAGGCGATGATGGGAAGCCCGTCGTCATGCTCGATGCCGGAACGGATTTCATACATCTTATAGATGGCCTCATAGGAGCCGTAGGAGAGCGCAAGGGCCAGAAGGAACGTGATTAAAATCCGTCTGTCCCTGTGCAGAAGGGCATGCAGCAGGACGGTGAGCCCCGCCGCCACCAGCAGGATCAGGGAATTCTTCCGCACCAGCATGGCCAGGGCCAGGGAAAGCGCCAGTATCGCCAGATGCCGCTTCCTGTGCTCCGCCAGATAGCGCAGCAGCATCCACTCAGCCAGCAGGGCGAAGAAAATGCTGGGGATGTCCCCATACACCCAGGGCGTATAGAAAATCAGCGGCAGGCACCCAATCATCAGGATGTCATAGGCCAGCAGGGCCGCCGTGCTCCTGGTCATCTCGGCCAGCACCCGGTAGCCCAGATAGACGCTGCCCACCGCCAGGATAAGGTTCAGTATCTGGAACGCGCGGTAATTGTACGCGCCCGCCACCCGAAACAGCAGCTCGCAGAACGCCGTCAGCCCCAGTTGATAGGGGTGCATGGCAAAATAGGCCCCCGTGTCCAGGAAGCCGTAATCCCCTTCTATGAAGTAGGACGCGCCGCCGTAGATGAACGCCTGATCCCCCACGGGCACATGGGCCGAGGAGCTCAGCCACCATATCCCCGCCCCGGCGATCCACAGAAGGGTCGCCGCCAGCGCCCACCGGCGCAGGACGGCCTGACGCCTGCTGTCCATATATTTTTCCACCAGCAGCAGCCCGGCCATGATGCCCGCGGCCACCGCCAGCCCCAGCAGGTTCCTGCTGCCGGAGTCCCGCACGTCCACCGGCAGCTCCCTGCCGCCGGGCAGCATATACTGCGTGTACCAGAAAGAATACCACGCCAGAAGCAGGAATATGGCGCTGCCCACCACCCGCACCACCAGATTTCCGGCAAAATACAGATACCGAACCGCCTTTCTCCCGTTTTGCTCCATATCTTCCATTCTCCTGTCCTCAGCAGGCCGCCCTCCGGAAAACCCCTGACGGGGGAAATCTCCTGTCAGGGGGCTTATCCGGAACGGTACTGCCCCCGGCCTACTCGCCCTGCAGCTGTGAAAGCCGCAGCTCCACCTGCTCCATCATCTGGGTATATTTCGACAGCTTCTCCCGCTCCTGGGCTATCTTCTCCTCCGGGGCTTTGGACAGGAACCGCTCATTGGACAGCATGCCGTTCACCCGGGCCAGCTCTCCCTCCAGCCGCTTCTTCTCCTTGTTCAGGCGCTCGACCTCCTGGGCCACGTCCACCAGCTCCGCGAAGGGGATGTACAGCGTAGCCCCGGGAATCACCACGGACACCGCGTCCTTGACGATACCCTCCATCTGCGCATTGACATCCTGTCCGTTTTCCGTGAGCGTTTTTTCGTCTTCTCCTGCTTTCAGAACCATCCTCACCTCGTTGGCATATGCCAGGGAGGCGAAGAAAAGCCTGCCCTCCGTAAAGGTGCGGATGATGTCCTCCCTGTCGCTGACCACGTAGATGCTGGTCTTGCGGCTGGGCGGCACGTTGCTGTCGTTGCGGATATTTCGCACGGCCCGCACGGCCTGCTTGATGATTTCGATGTCCTTCTCCTCCTTGGGGAAGCTTCTGTCCTCCCTGTACAGGGGCCATCTGCTGATGACGATGGACTCCTCCATGAAAGAATCCCCGGCCATATCCCGCAGGGTGCAGAAGATCTCCTCGGAGATGAACGGCATGTAGGGATGCAGGAGCTTCAGGGCATCGGTCAGCACGGTCTTCAAGGTCCACAGCGCCGCGTTCTGGCTGGCTGCGTCGTCCGTATTGTACAGACGGGGCTTCACCATCTCGATGTACCAGTCGCAGAATTCGTCCCAGAGATAGTCCACCACCTTCTGCACGGCGATGCCCAGCTCGTAGTTCTCCATGTTGGCTGTGACGTCCTTTATCAGGGTGTTCAGCCTGGACAGTATCCATCTGTCCACGGGCTGCAGGGTCTCCGCAGGGGCTTCCGTCACGTTTTTGCCGTTCATGTTCATCATGATGAACCGGGAGGCGTTCCACACCTTGTTGGCGAAATTCCGGCTGTTCTCCATCCTCTCGTAGTAGAAGCGCATGTCGTTGCCCGGTGCGTTGCCCGTGATCAGGGTCAGCCGCAGGGCGTCCGCGCCGTACTGGTCGATCAGCTCCAGCGGGTCTATGCCATTGCCCAGGGATTTGGACATCTTCCGGCCCTGGCTGTCCCGGATCAGCCCGTGGAAGAGCACGGTATGGAAGGGCTTCTCCCCCATCTGCTCGTAGCCGGAGAAGATCATCCGGATGACCCAGAAGAAGATGATGTCATAGCCTGTCACCAGCACATCCGTGGGATAGAAATACTTCAGGTCCTCCGTCTCATCCGGCCACCCCAGGGTCTCGAAAGGCCACAGCGCCGAGGAGAACCAGGTGTCCAGCACGTCGGGATCCTGGGTGAAATGCTTTCCGCCGCACTTCGGGCAGGCATCCGGCGCATTCCGCGACACCACCACTTCCCCGCATCCGTCGCAGTAGTAGGCGGGGATCCTGTGGCCCCACCAGAGCTGCCTGCTGATGCACCAGTCCCGGATATTGTCCGTCCAGTTGAAATAGGTCTTCTCCATGCGCTCAGGAACCAGGCGAATCTCGCCCTTCTTCACCGCCTCCACGGCAGGCTTTATCAGCTCCTCCATCTTCACGAACCACTGCTCCTTCACCAGAGGCTCTATGGTGGTGCCGCAGCGGTCATGGGTGCCTACATTGTGGGAATAGTCCTCTATTTTCACCAGCAGGCCCAGCTCTTCCAGCTCCTTCACGATCGCCTTTCTGGCCTCATAGCGCTCCATGCCGGCGAACCTCCCGCCGTTCTCATTGATGGTGGCATCGTCGTTCATCACATTGATCACAGGCAGGTCATGGCGCTTGCCCACCTCGAAGTCATTGGGGTCGTGGGCGGGGGTGATCTTCACCACGCCGGTGCCGAACTCCCTGTCCACATAGGTGTCCGTGACCACGGGAATCACCCGGTCCATCAAAGGCAGCATGACGCTCTTCCCGATCAGATGGGCATACCGCTCGTCCTCCGGGTGGATGGCCACAGCCGTGTCCCCCAGCATGGTCTCGGGGCGGGTGGTGGCGAAGGTCAGGAATTCCGTATCGCTGGGGGTGCCGTCCTCCTGCATCACCGGATACTTGATATGCCACAGATGGCCTGCCTGCTCCTCGTACTCCACCTCCGCGTCGGAGATGGAGGTATTGCAGACAGGGCACCAGTTGATGATCCGGGCCCCCTTGTAGATATAGCCTTTCTCGTGCATCTTCACGAAGACTTCCGTCACGGCCCGGTTGCACCCGTCGTCCATGGTGAACCGCTCCCTGTCCCAGTCGCAGGAGGAGCCCATCTTCTTAAGCTGGGAAATGATGCGGCCGCCGTACTCCCGCTTCCAGTCCCAGGCCCGCTCCAGGAACTTTTCCCGGCCCAGGTCGTACTTGTCGATTCCCTCCTCCTTCAGCTTCTCGATGATCTTCACCTCCGTGGAGATGGCGGCATGATCCGTGCCCGGCTGCCAGAGGGCATTGTAGCCCTGCATGCGCTTGAACCGGATCAGGATGTCCTGCATGGTATTGTCCAGGGCGTGGCCCATGTGGAGCTGCCCTGTGATGTTCGGCGGGGGGATCACGATGGTGAAGGGTTTCCTGTCGTAGTCCACCTCCGCGCGGAAATACTTCCTGTCCAGCCATTTTTGATACAGCCTGTCCTCCAGCCCTCTGGGGTCGTAGGTCTTTGCCAGTTCCGTGGAATGCCTTTCTTCCATGGAATGCTTTTCTTCCGTGGAATGCCTTTCTTCCATGCTCATAAGCTTCTCCTTTCTGCGCTGCGGCGCCGCCCTGGTTCACGGGAATGCCCTTCTTCCATACCGTCCAAAGGCCCGATCCCTGAAAGCAAAAAAGCCCTCTGCCGACTCTCGTCAGCAAAGGGCGTCATCAACGCGGTACCACCTTTGTTCACAGCGGGGCGCACTCGCGTCCACACTGCCTCAAGCGACTTCTACTAAAGTCCTATCCTGTAACGGGGATAATGCGTGAGGCCCTACTTTCCCTGGCATATCGTTCTTGCGCAGACATTTCTCAGACCCCCGGCTTGGAAGCTACCTTCCGCATCCCTATCCTCTAAGCCGCCTCGCAGCATCCGTCCTCCGGATGGCGGCCCTCTCTGGCAAGGGGAAATGCGTACTCCTCTTCGTCATCGCCTTTTCCTTTTCCATACTATAAGCCATCCGACAGGTTTTGTCAAGGACTTTCGAACCACCTATCTCTCCCTTGTGTACACTCCGTTCCTGAGAACCAGAAATCCGGAGGCAACGCTACCCCCTAAGGCTCCAGCCGCCTTGTACCGTCGATAGGGGTCCTGTGGATTTAGATTCATCAATGCTGTATATGCCTTCGCAATGGACATCGAACACCCTTTAGCTTGAAAAACCTGCAATACCATATTATATGTCTCCTCTCATTATTTTATTAAATCTAGCATCTGCCCTGCTCAGCACCCGGACATGAGCAGAAAATTCCCGGCCGCAAAAGGAATACCCCCCACAGAGCAGACGCTGTTTAATATTCACTGGGATATAGAATAGTGGTTACGCTCCTATCCCCTTCGGTTATAATCCAAATCGTTTCGTCCGTTTTTGGGAAAGTGTAAACTGAATACAAGCTGCCTTCCCCACTCTCCAAAGCCTCATCACTCCTTATTCGGCCTTCTTCGGTCTTCTCGCCCCAGTCTCCATTCAAATGCCGTCTTAAGGACATTTCGCAGAACTCCTCGAATGCCTTATCCTCTTTGGCTCTATCTGCCACACCTTTGGTAGCAACTATGCGCCCAGGACTAAACTTTTCCTTCATAATTTTTCTCCTTTCATCTTTTCTTTTTTCTTTCTGCGCTTTATATGTTCTTTGCGCTTTGTTATGTCCTAATTATATACGCATTCAGACTCCCTGTCAATACTCATTTTGCAAATTGCCATGTTCTTTGCATTTTATCATACACTTCATATCCTGAAGTGTAATACATATTCATCCCCTTGTCAATAGCTATTTCTCAAATTATCATTATCTTTTATAGCAAAAAGCACTCAACCGAAGCCGAGTGCCGACAAGCAATCCATATAGAAAACTCCTCATCCTAACTTACAGCAGACAATTGTCCTCAAAAATTTTGATGATACCGGAACGCGCATTGGAAATATTTACTGGCAAAACCTCTTCTGTCAACAGCTTATATGCATATTCCATCATCACCTTTGCCAACTGTTTGTCAGATACCTCCTTCACCGGAGGTCTGCCGTTTAAGTTGCGGGCGCATATCAGAAGGATATCTATGACCTGCGCCGGGAACAGCGACCTTCCAGTCTCCTTATCAAGCAGCTTCTTCAAATCTGCCAGTTTATCGTTTGCCTCCACAGTTATGTTCAGGTTTACCGCCGTGCCGCTTCCCTCCTGCTTTATATCAGACTCGGCTATCGCGCTTTGCAATGCTGCCGCATCTCTGATGTAGAGAGGATAATCATTCAAAAGGTTCGTCACAACATAGCCCTTTGTCACCCTCATTCCTTTGTATCTGTCCTGGCTTCTTGTATACAAATCAAGATTGGCTATCGCTCTCGGTTGTAATTTGGTCCGCAAGTACATAGACATCACCCTTTCTGCACTTTATGTGCAACTTGTTCTTTTCAAAATGATAGCACGGCCAGCCCTATCTGTCAATACCAAACACCCCCCTCCGTCTTGCGCCATCCCGTCCTGTCATATGCCCAGAATCGCCGCCATACTGGCCAGCACCAGGGCCACCGCGGCGTGCCGCTTCCAGGTCAGGCTCAGATAGCCACCGAATTCCCGGAGCAGGGCGTTCAGCGTAAAGTACCACTTCGTCTTCGCCCCGAACCCCACGCACTTCATCCCCTGCTGCCTGGCCAGGAGCAGGGCCCGGAACACATGATAGGCCGTGGTGACCAGGATGACCCTCGGGGTCTCTTTTTCCATCAGCGCCCTGGAAAACAGCAGGTTCTCCTCCGTGGATGCCGACCTGTCCTCCACCACGATCCTCTCCGGATCCACGCCCTTATCGATCGCATAGTCCGCCATGGCCCGGCCCTCCGCCAGATCCTCCCCGGGCCCCTGGCCGCCGGACATGATCAGCATCGCTTTCGGGTTAAAGGCCAGCAGCTCGATCCCCTTGTCGATCCTGGCGGCCAGCAGCGGCGTCACCCTTGCGCCGATCAGGCCCGCTCCTAATACAACAATGTAGTCAGCCCTCCGCCTCTTTCTCAGATGGATCAGGTTCAGCACAGCGGAGAGGGCGTAAGTGGCCAGCAGACTGAGGAGGTAGAACGCCAGCAGGCTGATCAGGATATACAGCCTCGTTCCGAATATGCTCCGCCCCAGGCCTCCCATGGCGGGCCAGACGGTCAGGTAGCCGAAGAGCATGACGGAGAACGCCACGGACAGCATGTTCGCCGGTTTCCTGCCCTCATGCCGGATGACCTTGAGCCCCTGTACGAAGAACATGACAGCCAGGGCAATGGGGAACACGGCCACGCATATCAGCGCTATCATCAGCAATATGAGAAGAATCCATATCAGGACAGTGCGGGACGCCAGCCAGGCCGCGCCGCCAGCCAGAACCAGGAACATGACGCCAGCCAGGCAGAGCATCATCCAGAAAAAAGACACCCCGCTCCTCAGCGACCTGGGCTCCCGCACCATGACCCCCACAAAGAAACAAAACGATACCACGAATAAAATCATTGCAATCTGCCACATGGCCACTGCCCCTCCCCATTTTCTACAGGCATCCACTCCATGCCCCGGATAAGCACATTATAGCATATGTCCTGCGATAAAACCTTACGATCGAGTGACATTTTCCTTACGGTTTTGCAGCGCGCGGCAGTCCGGCTGAAAACCACGGCGGAATGATGCCTGAAAAGTTACTGTTCACAGGTGCCTCCGCGAAGTGTTTTCGTGCGCATTATGCACGAAAATCACGAGACAGCAAGCGCCAAAATGAGCGTACTTTGCTCATTTTGTGTGCATCATGTTGCTGTGAGCGGCGAAGCCGTGAACAGTAACCCTGAAAACAAAAGCCGATAAACAAAATCGAAAAAAGCTTGACACCGTCCCCCGCATACCGTATAGTATACCACAAATACATATACTGCAAATTTAACCAGTGCGCAGTATAAATCACCGCTAGGGGAGCACATCGCTGAGATTGAGACCGCATACCGCCGTCTCTAACCCTCACTACTTGAACCGGACAATACCGGCGTAAGGAAGCGCAGCAACAGACGGACTGCCGTATTTTTGGCGTCCCGGGCTGTCGATGTCGTTCCTCCTTAGCCAGATGCAAGGAGGATTTTTTATGTTGTACAATGTCATCAAAGACGGGGACTCCGTCAGCTATGTCCCCACCACCGCAGGCAAGATACTGTTGATCGCGGCCCTGGCGATTCTCCTGGCCGCAGCCGCCTTCTTCGCCGGAAGAAGAGCCGCTGCGAAGAAGCCCCGCCCCGACGCTCCCGGAGCGGACAGCCCGGAGAAAAGGCCAAAGGGCGCTTCCGCCAGGATCACCGCCAAGCAGATGGCCTTCTGCGCCATGGCCATCGCGCTGGGCACGGTGCTCTCCAACCTGAAGGTCTACAGCTTTCCCTTCGGCGGCTCCGTCACCCTGCTCTCCATGCTCATCATCTGTCTCCCGGGCTACTGGTTCGGGCTGGAGACGGGTTTGATTACAGGCATGGCTTACGGCGTGCTGCAGCTGATCATCGACCCATATGTCATCCATCCGGTGCAGCTGCTGATGGACTATGTGTTCGCCTTCGGCGCGCTGGGGCTCTCCGGGCTGTTCACGGATAAAAAGAACGGGCTGCTGAAGGGGTACTGCGCGGGCATCCTGGGACGTTGGCTCTTCACTGCCCTCTCCGGCTGGATCTTCTTCGCCGAATACGCCTGGGAGGGATGGCATCCCCTTCCCTATACCTTCGCCTACAATGGCTGCTACATCTTCGCGGAGGCCGCCATCACTTACCTGCTTCTGGCCATTCCCTATGTGCGGAAGACCTTCGCCAGGGTGAAGCAGATTGCCGTGCAGCCCTGACAGGCCGACACTGCTCCGGGCAGATCGGACATCCGGGCAAAGCTGCCTCTTGGCGGGGCTGCCACGCACCAAGGCATCTCTCTGCGGGGCGGGCTGCCACGCACCAAGGCATCTCTCTGCGGGGCGGGCTGCCACGTACTAAGACGGCCCTGCAGAGCGGAATGTCCGGTATGTCCCGCCTCCCTCCTCCGCCAATAGACTACATTTCTATAGTCGTTCCAGGGCAGCCCCTGGCGGCCAGCAGCGCATAGTGCACCGCCCGCCGGAACTCGTTGGAATTGGCGACGGGGCCTCCCTCTGGGCGGTAGTATTTATTGGTGAGAATCACCGCTCCGATGTCGAACCCTCGGCTGAACCATATGCTGGTGCCGGTGAAGCCGCTGTGGCCGCAGCCCTCCGGATAGACATCGCTCCTGTCGAAGCCCAGCCCCCGGCCGCAGATGTCCGTCTCCATGGCCCGCAGAAAGTTCGGCCTGTCCGTATTCATGTAGAACTGGCATAGCTTCGTCAGCGCCCGGGAGCTTCCGAAGGTTCCCGCGTGCCCGCTGGCCCCCTTCCAATAATAGTAGGCATTGCCGTCATTGCAGGTTCCCCGCACTTCCACCCCGTCAGGCCGCCAGCCCGCAAATTCGATTCCCCTTTCGGCGCACATGCGCTTCTCAATCTGATTGCCGAAGCAGCTTGGGGCGCACAGGGACGGCTCCACAGGCCCGTAGGCGATCTCCCCGATGCCCATCTCTCCCCTTATGTACTTCTCCAGCCCTTCCCGCAGGCCCAGCCCCGTGGCATATGTGAAAATCTGGCCCAGCAGCATGAAGTTCAGGTCGCTGTAGGCCATCCCCTCCTCCACCGCCGATGCGGCCAGGGCATGCTCCAGCACGGCGTAGAATTCCCGGCCGTCCGCATAGAAGGGATACCAGGGCAGGATGCCCGAGGTATGGGTCATCAGGCGGGCGATGGTCACGCCCTCCAGCCGCTTTTTGGTCACAGGCCCCAGGGCCTCCCCCGGCAGATATTCCAGCGCCAGATCCTCCGCCGCCAGCCGCCCCTCCTCCATGGCCCACAGGAGCATGGTGGTGCAGACAATCTTGCTCACCGAAGCCAGGTCATACCAGGTGCCGGGGGACGCATCCCCGAAAGCTTTATGGTATAACGTCTTTTTTCTATCGAAAATCTGGCACACCGTCGACGGGTAATACCCACTCTGCCGATACTCCTCCAGGATACTGTCGATTCTATCGAAATCCATAGGACAACTCTCCTCTCGCGGAAATCATCGTCTCCGATTCCCCTGTGCCTCCAGTATAGCAAAGGCAGCACAGGAAGTCCATACACCCGGCTCAATTCAGCATGGACACAGTTCCCGCGGGGACAGGGATTCGCCTTGTCCGGGGTATGCTTTTTTTGGAAAATCTGTTATAATATGACACATGCAACAGCAATCTGACGCAGAATTCCAAAGCGACAGGAAGGAGGCTTCAAATGATATTCCAGACCATTCAAGGGAAAAAAGTCCGCCGGGTGGTGGGCATGATGTCGGGAACCTCCGTGGACGGCGTGGATGCCGCCCTGGTGGAGATCATGGATGCAGGGCATTCCATGGAAGAAGGGCATTCCATGGAAGAAGGGCATTCCATGGAAAGAGCGCATTCCGAAGATGGACATGCCGTCGAAAGCGGCGGGCCCCTGCGGGTGAGGCTCCTGGCCTTCGAGAACAGACCCTATCCGGAGGCGGTGCGGGAGCAGATCTTCGCCCTCTTCCGCCCGGAGACCTCCACGGTGGACAGAATCGGCTATATGAATTTCCTGCTGGGGGAGATTTATGCCCAGTCCGCCCTGTCCGTCATCCAAAAGGCCGGGCTCACCCCCGGGGACGTGGACCTGATTGGCTCCCACGGCCAGACCATCTGGCATGAGCCTGTGCCCTGCGGGAAGGACGGCTTTCCCGTGCGCTATACGGTACAAATCGGGGAGGGCTCCGTCATCGCCGGCCGCACGGGCCTGGTGACAGTGTCGGATTTCCGGGTGGCGGACATGGCGGCCGGGGGCCAGGGCGCGCCCCTGGTGCCCTTCTCGGAGTACCTCCTGTACCGCCTGGAGGACGAGACGCTGCTGCTCCAGAACATCGGCGGCATCGGCAACATGACCGTCATGCCCGCCGCCGCGAAGCCGGAGGATGTCTACGCCTTCGACACAGGCCCGGGAAATATGATCATCGACGCGGTGGTCTCCGCCCTCACCGGAGGCGTGCAAGCCTTTGACGACGGCGGCATCTTCGCTTCGAAAGGCAGCGTGAACCGGGAACTCCTGGCTCTCCTCCAGCAGGAGCCCTATTACACGAAAGCCCTGCCCAAGACCACCGGCCGGGAGCTCTTCGGCACCCAGTACACGGAAAAAATCCTGCGCTGGCAGGAAGCCCACCGGATTCCGGAGACCGACCTGGTGGCCACGGTCACCGACCTCACCGCCTGGTCCATCGCCAGCGCCTATGAGCAGTACGTCCTGCCAAAGCACCATGCCTCCAGGCTGGTGGTGGGAGGAGGCGGCAGCTACAACAAGACGCTGCTGGGTTTCCTGCGGGAGCGCTTCGCCCCTTACGGCGTAACGGTCCAGACCCAGGAGGATCTGGGGCTGAGCAGCGACGCCAAGGAGGCGGTGGCCTTCGCCCTGCTGGCGGACCGCTGCGTCCGGGGTCTGCCCAACACCCTGCCCAGCGTCACCGGAGCGCAGAAGCCCTCCGTCATGGGGAAGATATCGCTTCCTTAGCACATTTTGTCAAAAATAATTTTTTGACAATTCCTTAGTGTCCCGATGCATGAATCCTTGAGCGATCACCGCAGGAGCCGCGCCAGGACAGGGCCGTCCTTGTCTGATACCGACGCAGTGCCGAGGCATACAGCCGGGACGGATTGCTCCGGGATTCATACAATGGGGCGCCGGACATCCGGTTCCCCCGAATCTCCCGGGAAACCGCAGCCCGCCAGGCCGGAAAAAGCAGCTACCTCCCGATAGCTGCTTTTTTGCGGTACACGCCCGGAATTCCCTCTTGCCCCGGATGCGCCAATCCGGCGTTCATCTCCCGGAAATCCTGATGCTCCCGCTGCCGGTGTTGGCCTTCACCTTGCAGGCGCTGTTCCCGTAGGCATAGGTGCCGTTCTTCACCTTCTGGCTGTCTTCCCCGCCCCAGCCGATGTGCACGCTGCCGGAGCCGCTCCTGACCGTAGCCTCCATGCCCTCTGCGCCTTCCAGCTCCAGCTTGATGCTGCCGCTTCCGGTGCCCATGTCAATCCTCTCGCTGGCCCCCACGGACCTGACCTTGATATTGCCGCTTCCTGTTCCAAGGTGGTACTCCGCCACAGCGGCGTCCACCTTGATGTTGCCGCTCCCGGTGCCGCAGTGGATATCGCGGCCCTTTACCATCTCCGCCTTCACGTTGCCGCTGGCCGTGTCCAGGCTGGCCGAGATGAACTCCGTATGATCCACCTTCACATTGCCGCTGGCCGTGTGGGCCTTGAGCCTGTCGGCCACCACCTGTTCCACGCCGATGTTCCCGCTGGCGCTGTTGGCCTCCAGGGACTCCAGCTCGATTCCCGAGATGTCCACATTGCCGCTGGCCGCCTTGGCGGTGAGCCTGGGCACGCTCTTAGGCACCCGCACGGTCAGGGTGATGTTCTGCCCGCCTACGCTGAAGCTCCCCACATTCCCGTAGGATATGATGGTGCGTCCGAACAGGGTCACCTTCACCATCTTCTCCTCATTGTCGCCCTCGTCCCTGGCCCCTTTCCTGCGCTTCACGCCCGCATAGAAGACGCTGTCCTCTTCATACTGGTAATACTCGTAATTCACCTGGCTGCTGACGCCCTTGGCTTCGTACTCCACATGGATCTGGTCGTCCTCGGAGCGCTCCACCCGCACATTTGCCACTTTCCCCTCCAGTACCATGGCCTTGTAGAAGCCCGAGTAGGAAAATGTCCTCCTCAGATCCGTGTCCCTGGGCTCCCTCTGTGCCGCCTCCCCGGCCCCGGAGACCTCCTGTCCGGCGCTCTCGCACAGCCCGCCCTGCTCCATGGCCCTCTGGGCGAATTCCTCCGGCAGGTCGTCCTCCGCCAGCTCCCTGATCATCTCCTCGATATTGCCCAGCTCCTCGATGATTTCCTCATCAGCCTTTCCTTCATTCTCCCCCTCGGCGAAATGCTGCCTGTAGTCCTCCAGGATCTCCTCCTGCAGCTCCCTGCCGAAGCGCTCCAGCTTCTCCTGTAAGTTCGCCATATACTCTTGTTTCGTCATCTCTCATCCTCCTATTCCGGTTTTGCGTCCGCCCATCCACATTTTCCGCTATCCGCATTCCTCAGCAAGCCTATCCCGCAATCAGCTGGTTCACCGCGCTGGCGAACGCTTCCCACTCCTGCCTCACATCCGTCTGGTACTGTTTCCCCTTGTCGGTAAGCTTGTAATACTTCCTGGCCGGGCCGGATTCCGATTCCACCAGATAAGTGACCACGTAGTCGTCCGCCTTCAGCTTCCTCAAAATGGGGTACAGCGTGCCGCTGGCAATGGACATCACGCCGGATATCTTCTCCGTCAGTTCATATCCGTACTTGTCTCCCCCAATGAGCTGGGACAGCACGCAAAGCTCCAGGGCGCCTTTCTTAAATTGTGTATTCATGCATATCCTCCTTTCCGATTTTTAGTACTCGTCTTTGACAGGTTCAGTTTATCACACACTATTATATATTGCAATATACTATTCTCAAATAATTATAAAAAATCCATAAACTCCTGCCCCAGACATATACTGCATGACGCTGAATACTGCCTAATGTAATCATTCGATTGAACCAGTCAGCGTTATGCAGTCTGTTTTCACGGCAAGTGAAATCGTTAAGCAGTATAGCTTATACTGACAATCACCAAACCACGCCAAGCAACCAGACTCACGAGCGAAAGATTCCGAAGACATCGCGGCAAATTTCATCGCTCGTGAGCATAAGGCCGGGAAACAGAACTGCTCCCCGGCCCCGCCGTGCATCGGGCCCATGTCACGCAGACCCCTCTAAAACCACATATTCTTTATAGCATCCGCAGATGTGTCTGTGATAATAAGTATCCGGATGGTAGCTCTCTCTGAGATGATACCAGGTTTCCTCCGGCACATCGCTGTACTGCCGCACCTTTCCGTCGCCCACCAGCCTGATTTCCAGAAGGGCGTACTGTGGGTCATACCCCATCGTCTGAATGATTCCACTGTAGAAGCTAATATGTCTGATTGTTCCATCCTCCTTCTCCTGTATGCTTTCTGATTCCTACATGTCCTTTGAAGGGCTTTTCCCTCCTTTCCACAAACCCGATTTGAATTGTCCTTCTACTATATATATGACTTCAAATCGACAATATATTACAAAATATTCTTCATTTCTACAAATTTTTCATCCTATCGGCTGATCTCCTCCTTCAGCTTCTTCCGGAAGCGGAACAGGCGCACCCTCATATTGTTCTCCGTCACCGACTCGGAGCGGGCGATCTCCGCAATGGTGGTCCCGAATACGTGATAGGCCTTGACCATCTTCCATTCCTCCTCGCTGAGGGTAGCCACCGCCGCCAGGTCCAGCTCCACCTCGCCATAGCGGCAGTCCTGCGCCGCGAGCTCCAGGCACTCCTCCAGGGGCTCCATGCCCCACCGCCTGGCCCTCCTGTACTGCTCGCGCAGCTTATTGCGGGCCGTGCGCAGCAGCCACAGTTTGGGCTTCGGATGCGCCAGGAATCCCTCCCCCAGTTTGAACGCCGCAACGAAGGTATCCTGCGTGATGTCCTCCGCAGTCTGCCTGTCCGAGATTCTGTGATATACTGCTCTGAGCACATCGTCAAAATACATCTGATACATCTTTCCGAATTCGTCAGTACCCACTTCCAACGACTATCCCTCCTTTGCTATGGAGCCCATACGCCTACACTCCTATAGTCTAATTTACCATTGTTTTCCGGCCATATAGCCCGATTTTATAATTAGTGAATTCTTTTTCATAAATTCTATTTTCCTTAAACAGCTTGCGGGATGGACATTCCTATATTATAATGGGAAATGGTCTTGTTTTTCACGATACTGAACAGAAAGGATTGCTGCGGCAAAGAAAAATACCATGAGCTTTACATTCATAAAGCATCTTCCCACGCCGGACCAGATCCGACAGGAGCACCCGCTCCCGGAGAGGTTCGCCGAAATCAAGCGGGGAAGGGATGCGGAGATCAGAGATGTGATCACAGGAAAGAGCAGGAAGTTCCTCGTCATCATCGGCCCCTGCTCCGCGGACAACGAGGACTCTGTATGCGACTATATCAGCCGGCTGGCCAAGTTGAACGACAAGGTGAAGGACAAACTGATCCTGATCCCCAGAATCTATACCAACAAGCCCCGGACCACCGGGGAGGGCTACAAGGGCATCGTCCATCAGCCCGACCCGGAGAAGAAGCCCGACTTCCTGGCCGGGCTGATTGCCATGCGCAAGATGCACATCCGGGCCATCGAGGAGTCCGGGCTCACCGCCGCGGACGAGATGCTCTACCCCGAGAACTGGGGGTACATCTCCGACATCCTCTCCTATGTGGCCATCGGGGCCCGCTCCGTGGAGGATCAGCAGCACCGCCTCACAGCCAGCGGTTTCGATGTGGCGGCCGGCATGAAGAACCCTACCAGCGGCGACATGTCCGTCATGCTGAACTCCGTCTACGCGGCCCAGCACCCCCACTCCTTCACCTACCGGGGCTGGGAGGTGGAGACCACAGGAAACGAGCTCACCCACACCGTCCTGCGGGGCGCGGTGAACAAGCACGGAAACAATGTGCCCAACTACCACTATGAGGACCTGAACCTCCTGCTGGAGCTGTACGGCAGGATGGATCTGATGTACCCCGCCTGCGTCATCGACGCCAACCACTCCAACTCCGGCAAGCAGTTCGAGCAGCAGATCCGCATCACCAAGGAGGTCATGCACAGCCGCAGGCTGAATCCCGACATCCACAGCCTGGTGAAGGGGGTCATGATCGAGAGCTATATCGAGGAGGGCTGCCAGAAGGTGGGCGGCGGCATCTACGGCAAGTCCATCACGGATCCCTGCCTCGGCTGGGAGGCCTCTGAACGGTTGATCTACGAAATCGCGGAATATGAGTGAACGCGCAAAGAAACCAGGGCTGTCTTCGGACGCTGCCCTGGTTTCTTCTAACCAGTCTTCTATCGGATCTCGTATCCCTGCCCAATGCGGCAGGCTTCCCTTGTGCCCGGCCCCTGCCGGAGCCTGCGGCCTTCCCTTGTGCCCGGCCCTGTGCCGGAGCTGACGGCCTTCCCCCCATTTCCTGTCTGCTCCCCTGAGACCCGAAAAATCAGAAGATTCTCAAAAACCCCAGCAGCAGGAAGGGGTTCACATATCCCTCCAGCAGGCAGCCCACCGTCATCGCCAGGAGGATGGCCAGGAACCTCCCCGCCTTTTTCAGCAGGACTCCCTTGTCTCCTCCGGAAAACTCCCCCCTCACATAAATCCCCCGGAAGAGCTCCTCGCACCAGGCCAGCAGGAGCAGCACCCCCGGCACATAGAGCAGGAAGTGGGGGAACAGCCCGACGATGGCCAGCAGTATGCCCTTCAGCCCGTAGCGCAGGGCCAGGGAGGTCAGGAAGGCCCCGGCGGACATGCCGTACCAGAACGCCGCGCCCATACAGGCCACCAGCCCCAGATAGGTGGTGGAGAGCACGGCCAGTATGAGCACCCTGCCCATCCTCTTCCGGAAGATATAAGAAAAAAGGGCATTGCTGTCCACTGTCATATATTTCATATGATAGAGCGTGGCTTCGTCGAACAGCCCCGTCTCCCCCAGCAGAATGCCCTTTCCTATGTTCACCACCACGATTCCGATCAACAGCCCCACGCCGAAACAGACCAGGAAATTGCGCTGGAATGCCTCTCTTCCATATCCGGCCAGGAACCTCCTCCCAGCAAACTGCATCCGCCCCACCGCCCTTCTAAGGTTGCGGCATCCCATGGAATGTCCTTGATGTCAAACGCGCATCCCTGGAATGCTCTCCTTCCATCTTATGCGGGCAGGCTGTCATCTATGCGGAAGAAAACCCCTGTCCGGCAACGGGCAGGGGCATATCGTCAATCTTTTTCACAAAATCCGGTCCTTCACCCGGCCAGCCTGTCGCTGAAGCGCTCCGCGTCCCGGGCATGCTCCTCCAGAAGCTTCTCCACGCTCACCAGCTTCACGCACAGCACGAACAGATCCGTGGCCATAGCCAGCTCCTCCGGCGAAGGATAGGTGGGCGCGATGCGGATATTGCTGTCCCTGGGGTCGAGGCCGTAGGGATAGGTGGCTCCGGCTCCCGTCAGCGTGACCCCGGCTCCCTTGCACCTGGCTACGATCGCCTTGGCGCAGCCCTCCATTGCCTGGAAAGAGATGAAGTAGCCGCCGTTGGGCCTGGTCCACTCTCCGATCCCCGTACCGGCCAGCTCCTGCTCCAGCACCTTCAGCACGGCCTCGAACTTGGGCCGCATCAGGGAGGCATGCTTCCTCATATGGGCCTTGATGCCCTCGAAGTCCTTGAAATACCGCACGTGGCGGAGCTGGTTTATCTTGTCGTAGCCGATGGTCTGTATGGTCAGGGTCTTCTTGATGCATTCCAGGTTCGCCATGGACGAGGCGATGGCCGCCACGCCCGCGCCGGAGAAGCTGATTTTGGAGGTGGAGGCGAACTCATATACCATGTCGGGATTGCCCGCCTTCTCGCACTCGCTCAGGATGTCCAGGATGCTCTCCTGCCGCTCCTCCTCATCATAGAGATGATGCACCGAATAGGCATTGTCCCAGAAGATGCGGAAGTCCCTGGCCGCGGGCTTCAGGGCAGCGAACCGCCGCACCGTCTCATCGGAATAGGTATAGCCCTGGGGATTGGAATACTTGGGCACGCACCAGATGCCCTTGATGGCCTCATCCTCGGCCACCAGCTTCTCCACCAGATCCATGTCCGGCCCCTGGGGGGTCATGGGCACCGTGATCATCTCGATGCCGAAATGCTGGGTGATGGCAAAATGCCTGTCATAGCCGGGAACCGGGCAGAGGAACTTCACCTTATCAAGCCTGCACCAGGGCGTGCATCCCATGACACCGTGGGTCACGGCGCTGGACACGGCGTCATACATGATGTTCAGGCTGGCATTGCCGTATATGATTACATTCTCCGCCTTCACGCCCATGATGTCCGCCATCATTTGCTTGGCCTCGGCCAGCCCGTCCAGCACGCCGTAATTGCGGACGTCCACGCCTTCCATGCTCGTCATGTCGCTCTGGGAATTCAGGACGTCGAAGATGTCCATCCCCATGTCCAGCTGCGCCACGGAGGGTTTCCCCCTGGACATGTCCAGCTTCAGCCCCTTGCCCTTGGCATCCTCATATTCCTTCTCCAGCTTCGCCTTCAGCGACAGCAGTTCCTCTCTGCTCAGCTCCTGATATGCTTTCATGCTTACCTCCCTGCACATGCTCTCATTCTACTTACAAATTTGGCGCAAGACCGGAAGAACGCTTTTCCTGCGTTCTCCATCCCGTTGTATCATTGTATACAATCATGCACTTGCATTATCATACTATATACTGCCAATATGTGCAAGTGGTAATATTACAAATTTAACAGTGATATCCTGTCACAATTTGTGAAAATGTATAAGAGACGCCGGTTTGCGCCCGGCGTCTCTTTCCATGCATTTTCCCTATTCAATTTTTATGATTATTTCGCATAATCAATGACACGGCTCTCGCGAATGACATTTACCTTGATCTGTCCGGGATATTCCAGTTCAGCTTCGATCTGCTTGGAGATATCACGCGCCAACAGGACCATATCGGTATCCGTAATCTGTTCCGGAACTACCATTACACGTACTTCCCGGCCTGCCTGAATAGCAAAAGACTTGTCTACACCTTTGAAATTGTTTGTGATTTCCTCTAATTTTGTCAGCCTGCTGGTATAGGTCTCCAGCGTTTCCCTCCTTGCCCCCGGTCTCGCGGCGGATATCGTGTCTGCAGCCTGTACGATACACGCGATCAGGGTAGTGGGCTCCACGTCGCCATGGTGGGATTCCACGGCATTGATGACTGTGGCGTTCTCCTTGTACTTCCGGCAGAGCTCGACGCCCAGCTGGATATGGGAGCCTTCCATCTCATGATCCACGGACTTTCCGATGTCATGGAGCAGTCCGGCGCGCTTTGCGATGCGGACGTCCAGTCCCAGCTCCGCCGCCAGCAGTCCTGACAGCTGCGCCACCTCGATGGAATGCTTCAATGCATTCTGGCCATAGCTTGTCCTGAACTTCATCTTGCCCAGCAGCCTGACCAGCTCGGGATGGATGCCATGCACGCCTACCTCAAGCGTGGCGGCCTCTCCCTCCTCCTTAATCATGATCTCCACTTCTTTCTGCGCCTTCTCCACCATCTCCTCGATCCTGGCGGGATGGATGCGTCCATCTACGATCAGCTTTTCCAGCGCGATCCTGGCCACCTCCCGGCGGATGGGGTCGAATCCCGACAGGATCACCGCTTCCGGCGTATCGTCGATGATCAAATCGACGCCGGTCATGGTCTCCAGGGTGCGGATGTTGCGCCCCTCCCGTCCGATGATCCTTCCCTTCATCTCATCGTTTGGCAGCTGTACGACGGAAATCGTGGTCTCAGAGACATGGTCTGCAGCACATCTCTGGATAGCTGACACCACATATTCCCTCGCCTTCTTGTCTGCTTCCTCTTTGGCCCGACTCTCCATTTCCTTGATTATCACGGCCGATTCATGCTTCACTTCATCTTCAACAATTTTCAATAAGTAGTCTTTTGCCTGTTCAGAGGTCAATCCGGAAATTCGTTCCAGTTCCTGCACTCGCTGCTCGTTCAGTTTGGAGACCTCGACCTTGATTTTGTTCAGGTTCTCTTCCTTTGCGGCCAGGCTTGTCTCTCGCCGCTCCAGGGATTCGGTCTTCTTGTCGATGTTCTCTTCCTTCTGCTGGATCCTCCGCTCCGAGCGCTGTACCTCCGCCCGGCGTTCCTTGATTTCCTTGTCCAGTTCGTTCTTGGTCCGAATGGACTCTTCCTTCACCTCAAGCAGCGCCTCGCGCTTCTTGGATTCCGCATCCTTGAGAGCTTCATCGATAATCTCCCTCGCCTTGTCCTGCGCATTGCCGATGGTGGCTTCCGTGGTCTTCTTGTGGTAATTGGAGACTACGAGCGCTGTCACCACTGCGGTCACTGCTGCAGAGACAACGATAGTGATTATAATCTCAAGCATTACAGGAGCACCTCCTATTCCGTTTTCATTGTACATTTCACTGCGCGGCCGCTTCCCGGCCCCGTAGCTTTAGAATGTATGTACAACATTCTAACAAGCAATTCACAACAAATTCAATTCTAACCGCAAATCGCTCTAATGTCAAGCATAAGTCTACGTATTTTATAAAACATCCTCTTATAATCCGGAAGCATTCTTGTAGCATTTGCACAAACCTACAGCCTTTCCGGCCCCTGCGGCTCTATGCCCTGGCCCCCCGTCCTGCCCGGAAGGCCCGAAAAAGGCGGCTCCGCGCCCGGAATCCGCGCAGATCCGCCTTCCTCTTACCAGTCCTCCGACAACAGGGCCTTCCTCACCTGCTCGCAGTCAAAACCCTTCCGCATCAGGTATCCGTACATCCTCTGCCGCTCCTTAGGCTGGGCCGTCCCCCGGTCGAAGCCCTTCTTCGCCAGAAGGGCCTGTATCATGGCCTGCTCGTCCTGGCATCCACCCTCTGCCTCGAAACCGGCCCAGGCGCTCTCCAGCGTGTCCCTGTCGATCCCCCTGCCCAGCAAATCGCTCTCGATCCGTCTGCGGCTCCTGTCCTGTATATGGCAGCGGATGAAATTCTCGGCATAGCGCAGATCGTCCGTATAGCGGAAGCCCTGCACATAGTCCAGGGCCTCCCCTATGATTTCCTCCGGATAGCCTCCTTCTCTCAGCTTATCCCCCAGCTGCCTTACCGTATAGTCCCGGTTCTTCAGGAGGTTCATGGCCCGCAGCTTCGCCCGCTTTGGCAGGATTTCCTCCATGACGGCGCGCAGCGCCTCCTCCTCTATCTCCTCCCCCTGGCGGATCCGGAACCTGCGCAGCTCGCCTCGGTACAATACGAATGTGAGTCCCTCGTCCGTGGATATCCTCATCCGGGACTTGGAGACCTCCGTGATTTCCGTCACCCTCATATCCGCTCCCGAATCCCGGCCGCTCTATCGGGCCTCGGATCCTCCTTCCTCCGCGGAGGGCTCCTTTTCTGTGGCAGGCTCTTTTTCCATGGAAGGGCCCTTTTCCATGGAAGGCCCCTTTTCCATCTCCCCATCCGCGGCCTTCGCCTCAGCCTTGGCGGCTCCGCGGCCGCGGCTCCCGGTCCGCCCTGTGGCCTTAGCCTCTGTCTTCGCCCCGTCCTTGCCCGCCGCTTCTTTCCCGGCGGCATCCGCCTCCACAGCCTCACCGCCGCCGAAGCCGTAGTGGGCCCTCACCTTGTCCTCGATGGCCTTGCAGACTTCCGGATTGTCCCGCAGATACTGCTTCGCGTTCTCCCGGCCCTGGCCTATCTTATTCCCGTCGTAAGCGTACCAGGCCCCTGACTTCACCACGATATTCAGGTTCGCCGCCAGATCCAGGATGTCCCCCTCCTTGGAGATGCCCTTGCCGAACATGATGTCGAACTCCGCTTCCTTGAAGGGAGGGGCTACCTTGTTCTTCACCACCTTGACCCGGGTGTGGTTGCCTATCACCTCGCCGCCCTGCTTCAGGGCCTCCACGCGCCGCACGTCCAGGCGGACGGAGGCGTAGAACTTCAGGGCACGGCCGCCGGTGGTGGTCTCCGGGTTGCCGAACATGACGCCTATCTTCTCCCTCAGCTGGTTGATGAATATCACCGAGCAGTTGGACTTGCTGATGACGGAGGTAAGCTTGCGCAGCGCCTGGGACATGAGCCTGGCCTGCAGGCCCACATGGCTCTCGCCCATGTCGCCGTCTATCTCGGACTTGGGCACCAGCGCCGCCACGGAGTCCACCACTACGATGTCGATGGCCCCGGAGCGCACCATGGTCTCCGCGATCTCCAGCGCCTGCTCCCCGTTATCGGGCTGGGAGATATAGAGGTTGTCGATGTCCACGCCGATATTCTTGGCATATACGGGATCCAGCGCGTGCTCCGCGTCGATGAAGCCCGCGATGCCGCCCATCTTCTGTACCTCGGCGATCATATGCAGGGTCACCGTGGTCTTACCGCTGGATTCCGGTCCGTATATCTCTACGATCCTCCCCTTGGGGATCCCCCCCAGCCCAAGGGCTATGTCAAGGCTTAAGGAGCCTGTGGGGACGGTCTCCACGTTCATCCGGGAGGAGGGGTCGCCCAGCTTCATCACCGCGCCCTTGCCGAACTGCTTCTCAATCTGGCCGATGGCCGCATCCAATGCTTTTAATTTCTCTTCTCTTTCCATCTGGAATCTCCTTTTTCTACAAGAACAAATGTTCTATATCCTTAGGATAAAGCATTCGTCCGCATTTGTCAACTATATTCTACCTTATTTTAAGTACCTTAAAACTCCCTCAAAGGCATCCCACCCTCCTGTCCGGAAATTCTCTCTGAAATATATGGCGAAGCCGCCGGAATCCAAGAATGATACTGACATACGAAACATCAGAGGTATTGATTCAGACAGATATATCTTACCACAGACAGCCCCGGGTGGCAACCGGAAAATGCCCCAAATCCAAAAAAGACGGAAAAACAGAAAGAAAAAAGGAGTCAGGACTCCTTTTTTCCGAATGTCACCTTGCTGAAATATTCCAGCACACAGCTGCGGGTCAGGGTCAGCGCCGCGGACACCGCGGATTCCCTTATCTTGTCCCGGTTGCCGGAGAACTGGCATTTCTTTACGGTAATCTTTCCCTTCACGTAGCAGGCGATGTACACCAGGCCCACGGGCTTCTCCGGCGTGCCGCCATCCGGCCCCGCTATCCCAGTGACGGCTACCGCCACATCCGCCTTGCTCTCCAGGGCCGCGCCTTTTGCCATCTCCTCCGCGGTCTTCTCGCTGACCGCGCCTGCTTTCCGCAGGGTGCTCTTCTTCACCCCCAGGAAGCGTCTCTTGGCCTTGTTGGAATAGGTGACCATGCCGAATTTGTATACCCCCGAGATGCCCGGGACGTTCACCAGCCTGGCGGAGAGCAGCCCGCCCGTGCAGGACTCGGCGCAGGTGATGGTCAGGGCGTTGGCCAGCAGGAGATCCGCCACGGACTTCTCCAGGGTCACCGCCTCCTCGGTGGTGTACACATGGTTGCCGAACCTGGCCTTCAGTTCCTTCACCACGGGCTTGATCAGCTTCGCCGCGCTTTTCTTGTCCTCGCCGCTGGCGGTGACGCGGATATGCACCTCCCCGGTCTTGGCGTAGGTGGCGATGGTGGGATTGGTCTGGCCGTCGATCAGGTCCTTCACCATGGTCTCCGCCTTGCTCTCCCCCACGCCGCAGATCTTCACCGTGGTGGAGCTGAGGGCCTGGGAGTTCAGGGAGGCCAGGTAAGGGGCCGCGCTCTCCTCGAACATGGGGTACAGCTCGTTCGGCGGGCCGGGGAGCAGAATCACCCTGGCGCTCTCCGTCTCTATGATCGCGCCCGGCGCGGTGCCGTTGTGGTTCTCCATGACGATGGCCCCCTGGGGCAGCATGGCCTGCTTCCAGTTGTTCTCCGTGGGCTCCGTCCCCCTGTCCGCGAAGAACTTCTCTATGGCCTTCTTGCTGGGCTCGTGCAGGTACAGGGGCCTGCCGCAGACCTTCGCCGCCGTCTCCTTGGTCAGGTCATCCTCCGTAGGTCCCAGGCCTCCGGACAGGATGACGATGTCGGAGCGCCCCATGGCCGTCTCCAGCGCCTGTGAAAGCCTCTCCTCATTGTCCCCCACCACTGTCTGGAAATAGCAGGAAAGCCCTAAACCGGCGCATTTCTCCGCCAGATAGGCCGCATTGGTGTTCACGATGTTTCCCAGCAGAATCTCCGTCCCCACGCATATCAGTTCAACCTTCATCATAATCCTCTCCTCCGCGCCGCACTCCGGGCCGCGCTACTTCGTCTCCCGCATCACTTCCCTGTTCTTCATCAGATAATCCGCCAAAGACACCACGGTCAGTATCAGCGCCGCCCACATGACGATGTCCGTCACCAGCCGCAGCTCCTCCAGATCCGCGATCATCAGGCACACCATCACCATCTGGAAGGTGGTCTTGAACTTCCCCCAATAGCTGGCCGCTATGACTACGCCCTTGTCCGCCGCCACCAGACGGAAGCCGCTGATGATGAACTCCCTGCTGATGATGACGATCACGATCCAGGCGGGGATACGCCCCAGCTCCACCAACGCGATCATGGCGGCGCTGACCAGCAGCTTGTCCGCCAGGGGATCCATGAACTTGCCGAAATTGGTCACCAGCCCGTACTTGCGGGCAATCTTGCCGTCGATCAAATCCGTCAGGCTGGCGATGATGAAGATTGCCAGCGCGATATAGTCCACATATTCCGGAATACCGCCGAACAGCGCCCGATACCAGCCCCAGCCGCCGCTCTCTCCCAGCAGGAGCAATACAAAGGGCAGAATCAGAAATACACGGAATATCGTCAACTTGTTCGGTAAATTCATCTTATTCATGGCTCGTCCTCCCTGTGATCCACCATCTCGCCGATCAGATCATACTCGTTGAAGTCCGTGACCCGCGCCCTGACGAAATCGCCGCTCATCAGCTCCCTGTCCGTGTGCAGGAACAGGTATCCGTCCACATCCGGCGCATCCCGGTATGTCCGCGTCACGTACACGTCCTCCTCCGTCATCCTGCCCTCTACCACTACCTCCAGCTCCTGCCCGATCATCCCTTCGGCCTTCTCGAAGGCAATAGCCTGCTGCAGCTCCATCAGCTCGTCCCGCCTGGCCTCCTTCACCTCGTCCTCTATCTGGTCCGGCATGGCCGCGGCGGCAGTCCCCTCCTCCTGGGAATAGGCGAACACACCAAGCCTGTCGAACTCCATCTCATTGACGAAGCGGTAGAGCTCCTCGAAGTCCTCCTGGCTCTCTCCGGGAAAGCCGCTGATCAGTGTGGTCCGCAGACAAATATCCGGAATCCGCTCCCGCAGTATCCCGATCTGGCGGCGCAGATGCTCCTGATCCGTCCTCCTGCCCATGCGCCGCAGGACTTCATCCGAGGCGTGCTGGATGGGAATGTCCAGATAGCGGCATATCTTCGGCTCCGCGGCCATCACGTCGATCAATTCCTCCGTAATCTCCTCCGGATAGCAGTACAGGACGCGGATCCAGTGGAGATCCGGAATGGCCGCAAGGCGCTTAAGCAGTCCGGGGAGGCTCTTTCTTCCATATAAATCCACCCCGTAGAGGGTGGTCTCCTGGGCCACCAGTATCAGCTCCCTGACACCTCCCTCCGCCAGCCTGCGGGCCTGCTCCTCCAGCGTCTCCATGGGAATGCTGCGGTACTTTCCCCGTACCTTGGGGATGACGCAGTAGGTGCAGCGCTTGTCGCAGCCCTCCGCGATCTTCAGATAGGCGTAATGGCCCCCTGTGGTCACGATCCTGTCCACACAGGCGGCGGGAGGCCCGTCAAGGGGCCGGTAATGGTCCTGCCCCCTGCCTGAGAGGGCCTCCTCCACCGCGTCCCCGATTTCCTCTATGGCCGAGGTGCCCACCAGCGCGTCCACCTCCGGAATCTCCCTGCGGATCTCTTCCCGGTAGCGCTGGGCCAGGCAGCCGGTGGCAATCAGCGCCTTAATCCTTCCTTCTTTGCGAAGCTGCGCCATCTCCAGCAGCGTTTCGATGCTCTCCTCCTTGGCGTCCCCGATGAAGCAGCAGGTATTGACTATACATATGTCCGCCTTCTCTTCATCGTCCGTGAAGCCGAAGCCTCTTTTCTGCAGGATGCCAAGCATCATCTCCGTGTCGGCCAGATTCTTGTCACAGCCCAGCGAAACGAACAAAATATCCATGGAATGCTCCTCTCCACGGCTCAGCAGCCAGTGCGAAAATAGCTGGCAAACCACCAGCTACCCTTGTCTCATTCGCCGCCCAATATCTTTATCTTGCCCTGGTTGAGCTCCTCCACGGCCACGGACAGCGGCTTCTTGTCCTTGCTGTCCACCATGGCCTCCTCGCCGCCGATCAGCTGCCTGGCCCTCTTGGAGGTGGCCATGACGATGGAGTACCGGCTGCTCACCACAGGGGCCTCGCCCTGCTCTACCTCTTTGTTCACTACCTTCATCAAATCTGAATAGGATGGATGTAACATTATTCCTGCGCTCCTTTCGCGAAACTGTGCAGTTCTTCCCTGATTCCTTTTACAAATGCTTCCCTTCTCACCGGAGCCCTGCGGGCTGCGGCCACCAGATGGTGGATCTCCTCCGCGCTTTCCTCCAGCTTGTCGTTGACCACCAGGTAATCGTAGAGCTCTACGCCCTCCGACTCCTCCGCGGCCCTGGCCAGACGGCTGGCGATGACCTCCCGGCTCTCCGTGCCCCTGCCCTCCAGCCTGCGCTTCAGCTCCTCCGCATTGGGAGGCGTGACGAAAATCAGCAGGCTCTCCGGAAACTTCTCCTTTATCTTCAGGGCTCCCTGTATCTCTATCTCCAGGATGACATTCTTGCCCTCCGCCAGCTTCTCCTCCACATAGGCCCTGGGAGTGCCGTAGTAATTGCCGCAGTAGGAGGCGTACTCCACCAGCCCGTCCTGCTCTATGGCCTCCTCGAAGCGCTCCCTGTCCGTGAAGAAATATTCCACTCCGTCCCGCTCCCCGGGCCTGGGCGAGCGGGTGGTCATGGAGACGGACAGCACGTAGTCCTGGCCGTGCCTGCGCAGCAGCTCCCTTACCAGTGTGCCCTTCCCCGCCCCGGAAAAACCGGATATGACGATCAAAATCCCCTTTTTTTCCATATGTTCCATAAGATATTGCCACCTACTCCCTTTCATCGGTTCCCTCCACGCCGCTGTCCTCCCGCGTCTGCGCGCTGCCCTGCACACGGCCCGCGATGGTCTCCGGCAGAAGCGCCGACAGCACCACCTGGCTGTTCTCCATGACCAGAACGGATTTGGTCTTGCGCCCCTGGGTGGCGTCGATGACAGTCCCTTTTTCCCTGGCGCTCTGCACCATCCGCTTCACAGGCGCGGAGTCGGGGCTGACGATGGCGATGATCTTCGAAGAGTTCACGATATTTCCGAATCCAATGTGAATCAGCATGCCGTACCCCTACTCTATGTTCTGGATCTGCTCCCGGACCTTCTCGATCTCCGTCTTGAGCTCGATGGCGCAGTTGGAAATCTCCAGGTCGGTGGACTTGGACAGGATGGTATTGGCCTCTCTGTTCATCTCCTGGGCGATGAAGTCCAGCTTGCGGCCTATGGCGCCACCCTCCAGCAGGGTCTTCTTCGTGGTCTCGATATGGCTGTAGAGCCGCACGATCTCCTCGTCCACGCAGACCTTGTCCGCGAAAATCGTCACCTCCGTCAGCAGCCTCCCCTCGTCCACGGCGGTGTCCGCCAGAAGCTCCCTGACCCGCTCCTCCAGCTTGCGGCGGTACTGCGCCACGATCTGGGGGGAGCGCTCGGAGATAAAGTCCACCCGCTGCCGCATTCCGTCCAGCTTCTCTATCAGGTCGCACTTCAGATGCTCCCCCTCCGCCACCCGGGTGTCCACGAACATGCGGGCGGCTCCGGTGAGGGCGCCCAGCAGCTCCTTCCACAGCTCTTCCTGATCCACCCCGGCCTCTTCCATGGTGAAAATCTCAGGGAACCTGGACAGCGTGGACACGCGGACATCGTTCTCCAGCCCGAATTCCTCCCCCATCCGGCGCAGATACCGCAGGTATTCCTCCGCCAGCTCCCTGTGGTAGCACACCACCGATGTCTTCTCCGAGAAGTCCTCATAAGAGACATAGACGTCCACCTTGCCGCGGGAGATATAGCTCTTCAGTTCGCTGCGTATGGATGATTCAAAGAAATTGAGCGCTTTCGGCAGCTTGATACTGACATCCAGATAGCGGTGGTTCACCGATTTTATCTCCACCGTGAATTTCCTGTCGTTCTCGGCCATCTCACATCTGCCGAAACCGGTCATGCTTTTTATCATATGACGCTCCTGTCCGGGAAAGAATCCCTCTTGCTGCATACTTCCATTTATTATAGAATAAGATTGGGAAAGCGTCAAGCTTTTTCCGGCATCTGTCTTGCAAACCGCAGGGGATCGTGCCATAATGAAATCATCTCATTCCTGAAGCGAAAGAGCCTCAGGACCCAGATTTAAGGACGGAGGATACAAAGATGGCCTTTGACGGCGTGACCATAGCAAATGTGGTATCGGAACTGAAAAGAGAGCTCACCGGCGGGCGGCTCTATAAAATCGCCCAGCCCGAGGCGGACGAGCTGCTGCTCACCATCAAGCAGCCGGACGGCACGAAGAAGCTGCTGATTTCCGCCCAGGCTTCCCTGCCCCTGCTCTATCTCACCGGCGAATCCAAGCCCAGCCCCATGACGGCCCCGGGCTTCTGCATGCTCCTGCGCAAGCATCTCCAGAACGGGCGCATCACGGGCATCTCCCAGCCGGGGCTGGAGCGCATCGTCCACATCGACGTGGAGCACCTGGACGAGATGGGCGACCTGCGCAGGAAGACTTTGGTGGTGGAGATCATGGGGAAGCACAGCAACATCATCTTCTGTGATTCGGAGGGGACTATCATCGACAGCATCAAGCACGTCTCCGCCGCCGTCAGCTCCCTGCGGGAGGTGCTGCCGGGCAAAGCCTACTTCATAGCCGCCACCCAGGACAAGCTGGACGCCCTGTCCACCGACGGGGAGGCTTTCCGGAACGCCCTTTCCGCCAGGCCCCAGCCTGTCTTTAAGGCGCTCTACGGCAGCTTTACGGGCATCTCCCCTGTCCTGGCCCAGGAGCTGTGCTATGAGGCCGGGATCGACGCGGACCTGCCCACCGCGGCTCTGGGCGATTCGGACTATGAAGGGCTGTACGGGGCATTTTCCCGGATGGCGGAGGCCATACGGCAGGAACGCTTCTCCCCCAACATCGCCTACACGGATGGCAGTCCCGTGGAATTCTGCGCCCTGCCCCTGACCATGTACGGCTACGGCAGACAGGACGCTCCATCGACCGATTCGGTCAATCCGGGTGAAAAGCCTGCCGGGGACTATACCGTCCCCTACGGCTCCATGTCCGCCCTGCTGGAGCATTACTACGCGGAGAAGAATGTCCTCACCCACATCCGCCAGAAATCCGCCGACCTGCGCCGGATCGTGCAGACCGCCCTGGAGCGGAACGTGAAGAAGTACGACCTGCAGCTCCGCCAGATGAAGGATACGGAAAAGCGCGACACCTACCGGGTCTACGGAGAGCTGCTGAACACCTACGGCTACAGCGCAGAGCCCGGGGCCAAGTCCCTCCAGGCCCTGAACTACTATACCGACGAGACGGTGACCATCCCCCTGGATCCCACGCTCTCCGCCAAGGAGAACGCCCAGAAATATTTCGACAGATACGGCAAGATGAAGCGCACCTACGAGGCCCTGTCCCAGTTGACCGTGGATGTCAGGGATGAGATTCAGCATCTGGAATCCGTCTCCAACGCGCTGGACATCGCCCTGTATGAGGAGGATCTGGCCCAGATCAAGGAGGAGCTCACCGAAAGCGGCTACATCCGCCGCAAGGCCGGGAACCGCGGGAAGAAGCAGAAGATCACCAGCAGGCCCTTCCACTATCTGAGCAGCGACGGCTTCCATATGTATGTGGGGAAAAATAATTTCCAGAATGACGAGCTGACCTTCAAGCTCGCCACGGGAAACGACTGGTGGTTCCACGCCAAGCAGATCCCCGGCTCCCATGTGGTGGTGAAGACGGGCAACGCGCAGGAGCTGCCCGACCGCACCTTTGAGGAGGCCGCGCGCCTGGCGGCCTACTATTCCAAGGGAAGAGGACAGGAAAAGGTGGAGATCGACTACGTCCAGAAAAAGCATGTGAAGAAGCCGAACGGCGCGAAGCCCGGCTTCGTAGTCTATTATACCAACTACTCCATGGCCATAGACAGCGACATCTCCGGCATACAGCCGGTAAACGAATAGGGGCCTATCTCATCAGCCCGCACTTCTTCGCCAGCTTCACCAGGAGATACCCCTTCGGGAATCCCCGCAGCTCCTCCTCCGACAGCCCCCTGAACAGGAGCAGCATGACGAAGTACACGCAGGCCGCGATGCAGATCGCGATCACCACGGAAATCCTGGGGGAGGCGGTCAGCATCAGCAGGCCCTCGTAGACCGCCCAGGCTATCCCGCCCATGCAGACCGAGGCGAGCCCGGGAATCAGGAATGTCTTTACGATCTCCTGCCTGTACCCCACGGCCCTGTGCACCGCGATCTGGTTCAGCACACAGAGGCAGACCGCGTACAGGGTATTCGCGATCACGATGGCATACAGATCCAGATCCGTGTAGAGCAGCAGCAGGATGGCGGACACTGTCTGCACCGCCAGGGCCACGCCCGCGTTGACGATTGGTATGCTCACCCTGCCCAGCCCCTGCAGGATCTGTCCCGTCAGGGTGGACAGGGCATAGAACACGATGGACAGGGACAATGCCATCAGCAGCCCCGTGGCCAGGTTCTCTTCCTCTATGCTATTGCGGAAGAGCAGCCCCGTCACAGGCCGGGCCAGCACGCACAGGCCTACGGCGCAGGGGATGGAGATGACCATGGTGCTCTTGATGGACAGGCCTATCTTCTCCCTGGCCCCCTCATGGTCCGCGGAGGCGATCAGCTGCGCCACCACGGGGATCATGGCCGCGGCCATGGCCATGGCAAAGGCGGTGGGGATATTGGATATGGTGATGGGCTGCGTCTGGAACACGCCCCAGCGGGCGCTGAGGGCCAGCTCATCCACTTCCTTCCAGGCGGGCAGGAGCTTTAAGTAGATGCTGTTGTTCACGGCGCTGCCCATATTGTACACCGCGCTGCTGAGGATAAAGGGGGTCACCACCATGGTGATCCGTTTGAAGACGGCACCGTAGGACTCCACATTGTCATGCCTGTCGTTCTCTATCCGCCGTCTGATGATGCTCCGGTTCAGTCCGTAGACGCCTGCCATGAACAGCAGCGCCACCAGCACGCCGGCCCCGGTTCCCGTGGCGCTGCCGATGGCCCCGTACACCGCCCGCCTCACCTGTCCCGCCTGATCCGCCGGCATCTCCAGGCTGCCCATCTGGGTCTTTATCAGCAGATAGGCTACGCCGATGGTCACCGCGGCATTGGAGATCTGCTCCAGAATCTGGGACACGGAGGTCTGCACCATGCTCTCATGGGCCTGGAAATAGCCCCGCAGCACCCCCAGGATTCCGTAGATGAACACTGTGGGGGCAAACGTCCGCAGCACCGGGACCGCGTTCTCCGACACGAAAAGCCCGGCGCCGAAGTACAGCGCCAGGCTGGCCACGCCTCCCACCGCCAGCACATAGCCGATAGCCCCCAGGAAGATCCTGTGGGCATTGCGGTACTCCTTTACGGCCAGCTTCTGTGCGATGACCTTGGACATGGCGGAGGGGATGCTGTAGGAGGATACCATCAGAATGATGGTATAATAATTGTACGCCGAGTTATAGTAGCCCATCCCCAGCGCCCCCACGATATTGTACAAAGGGCTCCTGTAAAGGAGCCCGATGATTCTGCTGACGATCCCGGCCACAGCCAGGATTCCTGCCTGCACGATGAAATCGTTGGATCTTTCTTTCTTACCCGCCATACCTTTAACCTATCAGCCAGTCGTACATTTCCTGATATTTCCTGGCGGATACATGCCAGGAGAAGTCCGCCGCCATGGCTCTGTCAACCAGCTTGTTCCATTCACGCTTCTTATCATAATAGATACGCTCGGCATACCGTATCGTATTCAGCATTTCCTGGGCATTGTAATTGGTAAAGCTAAAGCCCGTGCCGGAGCTCTCGAATTCATTATAAGGCTGCACCGTGTCCTTCAGGCCCCCCGTCTCCCGGACGATGGGGATGGTGCCGTACCGCAGGGACATGAGCTGGCTCAGGCCGCAGGGTTCGAACAGGGACGGCATCAGGAACGCGTCGCAGGATGCGTAGATTTTGTGGGACAGAGGGTCGGAGTAGTAGATATTGGCCGACACCTTGTCGCCGTACTTCCAGTCGAAATGACGGAACATGTTCTCATAGCGGGCCTCGCCGGTTCCCAGCACCACCAGCTGCACATCGTCCCGGCACAGCTCATCCATGATGTACGCGATCAGGTCGAAGCCCTTCTGGTCCGTGAGCCTGGACACCACGCCGATCATCATCTTCTTGTCATTCTGGGCCAGCCCCAGCTCCTGCTGCAGGGCCCGTTTGTTCTTCACCTTCTCCTTGCGGAAATTCACCGCATTGTAAGGATTCACGATATGCTTATCCGTCTCCGGGTTGAAGTCCGTATAGTCGATGCCGTTGACGATGCCCCTAAGGTCGCCGCTCCTGGCCCGCAGCAGGCCGTCCAGGCCCTCTCCGTAGAAAGGAGTCTTGATCTCCTCCGCGTAGGTGTCGCTGACCGTGGTCACCGCGTCCGCATAGACGATGCCGCCCTTTAAGAGGTTCGCGTCCTTATAGGCCTCCAGCTTGTCCGCGGCGAAGAAATAGTCCGACAGGCCGGTGATGTTGCGCACGGTCTTGATGTCCCACTTGCCCTGGAACTTCAGGTTGTGGATCGTGATGACGGACTTCATGCTGCTGAAGAACTCCCCGCCCCGGAACCGCTCCTTCATATATACAGGGATCAGGCCGGTCTGCCAGTCATGGCAGTGCACCACATCCGGCCTGAAGTCCACCACGGGCAGCGCGGAGAGCACCGCCTTGGAAAAGTACGCGTAGCGCTCGATCTCCCACCTGGGGTCGTCCGTGTAGACCTTATCTCCGCTGAAGTAGTATTCATTGTCGATGAAGTAGTAGTGCACGCCCTCTTCCTCTGCCTCGAAGATCCCCACGTACATGCTCTTCCAGTTGAAATCCATGTAGAAATGGGTCACGTATCTCATCTTATCCTTCATCTGCTGCTTCATGCAGGCGTACTTCGGAATCATGACCCTTACATCAAAATACTGCTTGTCGATACATTTCGGCAGGGATCCCACCACATCTGCCAGACCGCCGGTCTTGATGAAAGGGACTCCCTCTGATGCCGCAAAAAGAATTTTTTTCATCGGAAACCTCCACTGATTATGATTGCATTATTAACCCCGCTTTCATTATACAACAATATCCGTCCAGTGGAAAGCTTTTTCCATAAACATTCCCAAAAATCCCAAAAATATCCTATTTCGTCCGGTAGGAGAGCCTTATCCTGTCCGCTATCAGGGCGATGAACTCGGAATTGGTGGGCTTGCCCTTCCCCGTATCGATGGTGTAGCCGAAGAGCGCGTCCAGCGTCTCCATCTTCCCTCTGCTCCAGGCCACCTCTATGGCATGGCGGATGGCGCGCTCCACACGGCTGGGCGTGGTCTGGAACCGCTTCGCTATGGTGGGATAGAGAATCTTGGTGATGGAGCTGATCATGGCCGGGTCGTCCACGGACATCATGATGGCCTCCCTCAGGTACTGGTATCCTTTGATATGGGCAGGGACTCCTATCTCGTGTATCATGTCGGTCACATCCTGTTCCAGGTTCCGCAGCACCTCCGGGGCCTTCGGCGGCTCCTGCGGCGCGTTCCTGTGCGCGGCGCCTTTCCCGGACGGCACCGTGATCATAATCTGGAACTCTTTGTCCCCATTCATCAAATCGCCCAGAATCCTGTAGATCTTCTCGTTATCCTTTGTAGCTGTGATGTTCAGCTGTTCCATTTCTTACCTCCTCGCGAAAATTCGTGGACTTTTTTTGCTCTCGCGTTACAAATTGTCTAAATTCGTCCTTTCCCATTATAAAAGAGAACCCTTTGTTACAGCAACCTGTATTCATCGCACAATTCATTAAAATGTGCAAAATAGATACAGAATAAAAAGGATATCAACGGCGTTTTGCAAAAAGAAGTATAAAATTCCATAATATTTATAATTTCTTGAACAGTTTTAAGATTTTGATAAAAAACGACTTTTTAATTTCCGCTTGACAGCACGGCCCGTCAAAGGGCACAATAAAAGGGTGGAAAGAAGCCCGGAAAGAGGTTCCTATATGAGACAGCTCAACGAAGACATCAGACAGCAGAATTTCAGGCAGGTCTATCTCCTGTACGGACAAGAGCGGTATCTGCGCAGGCAGTACCGGGACAAGCTTAAGAATGCCCTCTGCCAGGAGGGGGACACCATGAACACCCATTTCTTCGAGGGGAAGGACGTGGCGGTGGGGGAGATCGTAGACCTGGCGGAGACCCTGCCTTTTTTTGCCGACAGGCGTGTCATATTCATCACGGACAGCGGCCTGTTCAAGTCCGGCGGGGAAAAAATGGCGGAATATCTGTCGAATCCAAGCGAGTCCGCCTACTTCGTCTTCACGGAGAGCGAGGTTGACAAGCGCAGCAAGCTGTACAAGGCCGTCCAGGCGAAGGGCTATGCGGCGGAATTCGGCGAGCAGGACGAGAACACCTTAAAGCGCTGGGCCGCGGGAATCCTGGCCAGGGAGAACATGAAGATCACGGAGAGCACGGTGCAGCTCTTCCTGGGAAAGACCGGCACGGACATGGAGAACATCCAGATGGAGCTGGAGAAGCTGATCTGCTACTGCATGGGCCGGGAGGTGGTCACGGCGGAGGACGTGGAGGCGGTGTGCACCGTGCGCATCTCGAACCATATCTTCGACATGATCAACGCCATCGCCGCCGGACAGCAGCGCCGGGCCCTGGAGCTGTACTACGACCTGCTGGCCCTGAAGGAGCCGCCCATGCGCATCCTGTTCCTCATAGCCAGGCAGTGCAATATGCTGCTCCAGGTGAAGGAGCTCGGCGCAAGGGGGTTCGACAGCCGGGCGATCGCCCCCAAGATCGGCGTACCGCCCTTCGTGGCCGGGAAATACCTGGGCCAGGCGGCGAAATTCAAGTCCGCCGCCCTGCGCGGCGCCGTGGAGAAGTGCGTGGAGGCCGAGGAGGCCGTGAAGACCGGGCGCATGAACGACAAGATGAGCGTGGAGATATTGATTCTGTCCGTACTGCAGACGGCATAGACGGCAGAACGACATAAAGCGGACGCAAAACCGGGAACACTTTCCATACAGCGAAAGCGTTCCCTGTTTTCATACATCTCTGTCGTTCGCAGTCTTTCCCGCTGCCTCCTCTCCCCTCTGGAGAGAACGTCCCTACAGCAGCAGATTCCTGAAATAGCGGATGGTGGCGTCGATGCCCTTTTCGCCCAGCTCACCTGTCCAGTTGGCGGAATGAGGCTCGATGCTCAGGCCCTTGTCGTATCCTTTCGCGTACAGGATGGCAAGGAAAGCGCCCCAGTTGGTCTGGTCCATGCCAGCAGGCGGATCGTCATAGCGCTCCCCGTCGACCACCAGAGATCCCTTC
>OFGG01000087.1_pt1 | contig 77788 bp, 77 predicted proteins | sample 1521701 | NCBI WGS metagenome assembly OFGG01 (sample SAMEA3504081, study PRJEB24116) | mouse gut metagenome | biome: mouse gut; feature: mouse-associated habitat; material: faeces | place: Denmark | collected 2011
ATCGGGACTGATAACTGGTTTTGTAATCATAATTATTCCTCACATTCCAATAATACAGAAGGATTCCATATCTCAATCATTTTATATCCTTCCAAATTTGTAATTGCCCTTACCCCTCTAATTGTCTTTACATTTACAATATGCTTAAAGTTCCACGAAATAATACAGTCACATTCATTTATAACCGCTGCTCCTATATGCTGGCAGTCATCAAAACTTTTTTGTGTCAGTATCCCCATTTCAATAATTTTATTTGCTATGTTTGTAATATCTTCTGTAATATCAAGAGTTGTAAACTGTATTTCATTCAAGCGATCAATAAGTTGTGTTTTCTTCGGCTCTGAACATTTCTCTATTTCTCTTAATGTTACTGTAGACAAATACACCTCATACTTTCCATCCTTAAACATTTCCCATAATTGCCTTGTATCTGCCATCTTCTCAGGCACATCCTCTTGTAACAAATGGCTGATAACCGATGTATCTAAGTATACCTTTAATTTCCGCATAGATCATCACTCCTTAAATAATCTTTTGGCAAAACTGATTGTTTATCATCATACAAACCATTTATGCCCTGCATAATCTGTAAGATAAATCCTATTTTACGGTATCTTTTCCATTTCTCTTATTGCGCGCTGTCTTAATGTTGTCATAAAACACCCTCCAGTCTAAATCATGATCTGGTTTTATATCAACAGTATATCATTCTATTACCGTTTTCACAACTCTTTAATGCCGAACAGGGACAGATTTCTCCATCCCTGATTCTACACGATTCAACCATTAAACAGGATGTTTTCCAGTTTTTTCATAAAATATTCTTTAAATGGCTTATATAAAGCGTCTTCTTTCACGATCCTGTATTCGCCTTCTATCCATATACTCTCACAATCATCAAGCCTGGAAATTACAATAGATATTTCCAGTGCAGATTTTCCTTCCTTATTAAGAAATGCTGTCAGCCTTGCACAAAGACACAATTTTGACAATTCCGGAATATATCCATTTTCAGATATATAATTGCAGAGCATTGATTCAATCATCTCTTCTGTTTTATCCAGAATACCATACGGAATCACTGATGATGCCAGGACAGGAAAGCAGATATTATTACTGGTATTGTCTGTAAAACTGTCTGCATCCTCAATTTTACCAAATCTATGTATATTGCCAGTTATAATTCCTCACCCTCAATCATAAAATAATCATCCCATATATACCGCCGTATACACTCTCATAATACGCTTCTGACCTTCCTCATAACTTTTACATGTCTCAATGATCTCCTGCACATCTTCCCGATATAAAAGTCCAAAGTCACTTGCAAGCACTTTTAATTCTTTCTTTTCCTGTTTGTTTATGGATCTGATACAGTTTTCATATCTGTGTAATATACTTACACCTATTCCCAAGATTTTTGCAAACTGCCTTTTAGTAATATCTCCATACTTACCATCCAGAAACTTTTTGTATTCTCTGGCAAATCCTTTGGGAACACCTGCTTTCATCCCTTCTGCTGGTCTTCCAGCTGACCTTCCTGTTTTCTCCATGTTATTTTCCTTCAACTTTATTCTCAGGGGACAGCCATGATCCAGGCCATCCCCACGCCATTTTTTACTGTACAACTTCTTCATTCATACTTACAGCTTTGAAGAATCCATCAAAATGTTTTTCAATCTCTTCCAGCCTCTTTCTGACGGATTCCTTTTTCGCTGACCCGCTTCCGGCATTCTGGTTATAAATATCCGATATGGAAGCCGACTTTTTACCGGAGAAAAACTCCGATGCCCATCCCGCCATCTGTTCATCTGACAAACCTTTCTGCAATGATTTCCAGACAATTGGTACAATACTGATTAAATGTGTTCTGGTCAATATCCGCTTTGCGGTCTTCTTGTCTTCAATCAACCCATGCATGGCAACAATCCGGTTATAAATCTCCGTCAACTGCTGTCTGTCCTTCTCCGTGATATCCGCATCAGCCATAAGCGGACGAATGACCTTTGTTTCCATGGATGGCTCTCTTTCATGAAGCATGGCATACGATTTAATCACAATATCTTCATTCGTATACCGCGCCATAGCCTTTTCCGTCAGAGCACTTCTGAACAATTCATGCTGTCCGATCTCCCGAATCATATCCATAGATTTTGCTCTGGCTCTTGTCAGTTCTATCGCTGACAATGGCTTTCCGTTGTTGAGTCTGAAAAACATTTCTGATATTTCATCATCTGTGATCCCGTCAAAGTAGTATACAGTCAGGGAATAGGATGCTATCTCGCCTCTCAGTGCTTCCTCCAGTTCATCAAAATGTAGTGTATTGATATCCACCATATCGGTAGTGCTGTCTTCATTTTCCACTTCCACTTCCGGAACATCGGTCAGTTCAAATCTTCCATTCAGAAAATCAACAATGGCATTGGTCCGCTGCTTTCCGTCCAGCATATCATAACCATCTTCATTTTTGGCTGCATAAAATGGTTGGATAGGATATCCGATCAACAGAGAATGAATCAGCAGACTTTTCCTTTTGTCATCCCATACAAGCCCACGCTGTACCGCATTGTCAAATCGAATACTGCCGTTCTGTGCCATTTTTGCAAGCTGACGTGCATTCCAGTTGATATTTGCTCTTTTTAACATTTTGATTTCCTCCATCTCTTTCTACATATTTTACTTTCCGTTACGCTTCCTACAATTTCTTTCTATACGGGCAGTTCCATTTTCCAACTGCCCGTAATTCCAACACCGATTATCTGATATTCAGAACACTGCTTAGAATCTCTTTGATATTTTCCATCTCTGACAGATATTCTTTCCTTCTAAGTCCACAATGACGGCAAATATCTCTGTCTGAGAATCCGTCCATTTTAAACAGCACCATCTCCATCTGACTTTCCGACAGAAAGAACCATAATTTTTCCATCAGGACTTTATCTTCTTCGTCCCGAATGATGTTTTGGACAATATCCGTTTTCATGTCCTTGATGATCTCTTCATAACAACGGCCTGAGTCTCCATATTCCGCTGAGATCAGGGTTGACAGACTGATGATTCCATATTCCGGATGCCGTTTCTGTGTACTTTCTGCTTTCCAGTGATTTCTTACGGCAGTCTGCATATGTTTCCATGCGATCGTGGAGAACTTATACTGCTGCAACTCTTCCCTTTCCAGATAAATCTGGCAGGATCTCAGGTATTCCTCTATGACAACCGTATAATAATCTTCCATCGGATAATGATTCCATTTCAGGAACCGATACACAGTATCATGATTTTCCTCTGCAAATTTCTGCTCCGCTGTAGTCAATGGACGAATCTTAAACGCTTCCGCTCTCTTCAGAAAAATCTACAGCAATAGTCAATACCCAAAATAAAAAAAGGCAGAAATTTTTCATTCTCTGCCCTTTTCTCTCGATATTCAGTTGACAAAGTTCACTCATGAGTTAAGGGCCGTGGTGGAAATCGAATCCACCATAAAGCGCCAGCCAGCCTTAATACTTATTTTTTAATCAATCGGGAATCATCAAACCATTTGACGGTTCCATCTCTGTTGATGGGAATTTCCACCCTGTGACCATTTCCATAGTCGATGATCTTTGCCATCCTGCTTTTTCCTTCGCTGGTCAACTCCGCTCTTGTGGATATCCTTGCTAATCTGTTCATGATACCTGTCCTCCATATTTATCAATTTATTTATCATCAGCTTTCCGCTGTGATCATCGCTTTCTCAAATTTCTCAATATCTTCCATACTGAGCCATTCCGCCTTCCCATCTTCCGGAAAACTGTCCAACAGTGCTTTCATGTTTGCAATGTGTTCCTCTTCATCTTTGGACCATAGATATTTTGCATTGCGGTTCCCATTGCCGAGATAATACAGGCAGTCCATGACCATGCGATCCAGTAAAACGTATTTATAGCTGTCTGTCGCTGGACGTTCTGCAATTAAGTTTTTGATATATTCACTTACCATTGATTCATCCTCCTTCTTTTTGACTACCTCCCACCCTGTAGAGTGGGAACGCTCACAGCTTAAAGCCCTGTTTATAGTGGCCGTGACCACTTTCTATTTGATTCTTAATACATTGAAAGATGTTTTCTTTTCGTACTCTTCCAGACTGCCGAGATCCTCTTCAAGCCTTGCCTTGTCCAGTGTCGTTCTGGTCTGCGGTTTATAGGTGATCTTTGCATCCGCTGTAAACTCTGTATCAAGTTCATTTTCTGTCATGTACTCAATGATCTGATGCTCGATTGACTTTAATTCGTTTTCAAGCTCTTCTTTCATTGTTTTCAGATTTCTTAATTCCTGTACCTTCTTTTCAAGTTCTTTTTTCGTCATACACATAATTCAATCTCCTTTTCTTTATTTGGTTTACAGCCCTTCTGTCATCTTCCTGACTATTGGCACTCCCGATTAAGTAGCTCACAGGTATATGGACGGAAGTATTAGAAAGCTTTTCGGGCTTTCGGCTGTATTTTTGAGAACTAAAAAAGGTGTAAAGCCCTTGATAATTCAATAAAGACTTTACACCTTGATTTATAGGTTGATTATGCGGTTATGACTGACTATCTGTCAATGGCGGTTTTTGGTAAAGTTTGCGATTGATTTCATTTTTGATGATTTCAATCTCTTCTTTTACCGCCTCAAGATCACCTTTTTTAACCTGTCTTTCTATTCGTTCAACCGCTGAAAGCTGGTCAAGAAGATAACCATTATATTCTTTTTCATTAGTCGGCATATGCTCACCCCTTTTCACTGCCTTATGATATGGTATTTTGTTACTACCTATATTATAATTGATGTGATGGAAGGTGTAAAGCCTTTATTGAGTTATCAATGTGCTTTTGTAAGTCTGTTTTGTTTGACCCGGGAGTTTGACAGTTGAATATTAGATAAATACCTTGCAGGTCGCATAAAACCTGCCTTTTTTATGTCAAATTTTCTGTTTTATTTTATTGTATTTTATTGCAATGTATAGTAAAATATAGAAAAGGAGGCGTTCCCTGTGAGAGTTATTACTTCTAAATCCAAAAATGCGGAATCTTTTTATATCTCAAAAGGATTCATCAACGATAAAGGAATAAGCACTTCTGTTATTGTCCGAAAACTTGGAACATTAAAAGATCTTCTCCTTGAACATGGCCCCACTCGCAATGATGTAATGGCCTGGGCAAAAGAAGAAGCCAGGCTTGAAACCTTAAAGTACAAACAAGAGCAGCTAAACAAATCTGTCCAGATTACTTTTCATGCAGACCGTCAACTGGATTTTGATAAACAGGCCTTCTTTCGCGGCGGATATCTTTTTGCCCAGGCTATTTATTATCAGCTGCAAATATATAAAGTTTGCCGCAAATTGAAAGCAAAATATAAATTTCAATACGATATCAATGCCATTCTTTCTGATTTGATTTACGCAAGGATCCTGGAACCTTCAAGCAAGCGTTCTTCCTTCAAAGTTGCGTCCGAATTCTTAGAAAAGCCTTCTTACAGTCTTCATGACGTTTATCGTGCATTAGATGTTCTCGGAACAGAATGCGACCTTATTCAATCGGAGGTTTATAAAAACAGCCATTTTTTAGGAACCAGGAACGACAAGGTCCTTTATTATGATTGTTCGAATTATTACTTTGAGATTGAACAGGAAAACGGAAGCAGGAAATATGGGAAAAGTAAAGAACACAGACCGAACCCGATTATCCAGATGGGATTGTTTATGGATGGTGACGGTATTCCGCTTGCTTTTTCACTTTTCCCAGGCAACTCAAATGAGCAGACCTCTCTAAAACCATTGGAAAAGAAAGTCCTTGGGGAGTTTGGATGCCAGAAATTCATCTATTGCAGTGACGCTGGACTCGGTTCGGAGGATATCAGGGCTTACAACCACATGGGGGAACGTGCCTATATCGTTACCCAATCAATTAAAAAATTGAAAAAAGAAGAAAAGGAATGGGCCTTTAATTCGAAAGGCTTCAAAAGAGTTTCTGATGATGCGCCTGTGGATATCACGAAACTGCCTGCCGATGACAAAGGGCTCTACTATAAAGAAGAACCTTATACCACAAAGAAACTCCATCAGCGTTTGATCCTCACATATTCTCCCAAATATGCGCTTTACCAGAAGACTCTTCGTGATAAACAAGTGGAACGTGCGCAAAAAATGTTAGATTCCGGAAGCATAAAGAAGAACCGAAAAAATCCAAACGATCCCGCCCGTTTTATTGGAACCACAGCTGCTACAAAAGAAGGGGAGGCTGCTGATATCCATCATTACCTGGATGAAAATAAGATTACAGGAGAATCTGTGTATGATGGACTTTATGCTGTGTGTACAGATCTTCTCGATGATAAAGCAGGAGATATTTTAAAAGTCAGTGAAGGAAGATGGCAAATAGAAGAATGTTTTCGTATCATGAAAACAGATTTTTGTGCAAGGCCTGTTTATTTACAGGATGAAAACCGAATCAGGGCACATTTCCTTGTTTGTTTTCTCGCATTAACACTCTACCGTTTTCTTGAGAAAAAACTAAATTCAAAATACACCTGTGAAGAATTGTTAGACACTCTAAAAACGATGAATTTTGCAGAAATACAGGAACAAGGATTTATCCCTCTATATAAACGGGAAGCTATTACGGATGATCTTCATGAGGCCTGTGGCTTTCGAACCGATTATCAATACATAACCAAAAGTAAAATGAGAACTATCCAGAAAAAAAGTAAAGGAAGGGAATAAATTACTATACTTCGTGACAACGGCAAAAATCGCTGCAACCCAGTAAATACAAGGGATACAGCGATTTTTTCTTTTGCTAACTGTCAAAGACGGGATAATACCACATACTTTTCGTTTTGTCCAGTATATGATTCTTTTTTTTTTCGGGTTTTTCTTTTTTCTTTTGCTTTTTTCTCCATACTGCTGCAATGCGATAAGAAAAACAGCCATGCCGCAGCTGCTCCTGTGGCATGGCTGTCTGGCTTTACACCTGAATGCCTTTGTTGTTTTGCGTATCCTCCTGCAGGGGAGACCGATATCGCTCAATCACACGGATCGTCGCCCAGTCGGGCTTCCTTGGAGCAGAAACTTCACTCTTTTCTCTGTCCTGCGTATCCGCTCCCTCTGCATGACCGGATTGTTCTTTCTTTTCCAGCTCGTCTTTCAGGGCCTTTAATACGATACTCTGCCATGTCTGGCCTGATAATGCGTTCATATATAGAGAATTGCCAAAGCCTCCGCCAAGCCCCTGCGTAAAAAGCCCTGTACGGTAATTTAGAAGCGCCGCGTCCAGATATCCGGAAAAATTTCCGGTTTTTCCACTGGCAGCACTCTGCTGGGTTCTGGCATTTTCGGCTGCATACATAGATTCTACAATACCGTTTACATTTCCTACCATAAGCGCCGCCTAGCCCCAGAAATTATACATATTCTGCGTAAACGAATTCCAAAAATCCCTGCCGCTGCTGTTATAGCCGCCCAATATGCTCGCCGATGACACTTTTGCACTCTCTGCCACTCTGCCGCCCACAAAACCGGCTTTTGACGAAAATCCGGAAGAACTGCCAAACGCCGCCTTTAAGCTGTCGATATCCGCCGCCTTTAGCGTTTTCTCATCGATGCTGATTCCTCCGTCTTTCTTTTTCGTAACGCCCACTTTTTTCAGCGCGTCCGCATGTTCGGTCAAATAGGAGTTCAATTCCTGCCGGTAAAATCTTTCCAGCCCGGAATCGGAACCGTTTAAATGCTTCAGCGTGTTATTATAAGCCTGCGCCATCCCTTTGATATGCTCCACCAATTCCGATGTATCTTTGGAAGCCTCGGCTTTTGCAAACAGCGATCCTTCTCCGTCTTCGGCAAGTTTTGCAGCATAATCGCTCAGACTTTCCGCTGCTTCTTTTAACTCTTTCCTGCTCTCACTGTTGATCTTCTCCAAAAATGCATTCGTACTGCTTTTGGTCGTTCCCACAGAAGGCAGCATACCGCCCGTCGAAGACGAACTCTTATTCATAATGTCGAGTAATGTATTCTGCTGAAGCGGAATTCCTGTTCTTTTTGCCGTGTTCTGCATCATCTGATTTGTAATACGCATAATATACCTCCTGTCATTGTACAAAACCTGTTTCCTGAAATACATATCGACATGAAACAAAAAAAATCCACCGTTTTGTAACCAATCAATGATTTTCTGCTACGAAATCCCGCCTGCCCTGCAGCATGACGGTCAGATAAAAACGGTTTTCCGCCTGATATGCTTTCACGGTGCCGTAATACTTTTCCGCGCATCTTTGGATGTTCTTGAGACCAAACCCATGGCCTATGCCGGGTTTTTCCGATACGGGCAGTCCGTTTTCCCAGACAAGCGCGGCGGAAGACGTATTTTCTATCGTCAGAAGCAGCATATTTCCCTTTTGTTTTGCAGTCAGAAAAACACAGGGCTGCTCCGCCGCTGTTTCACAGGCTTCAAACGCATTATCCAGCCCGTTATTTAAAATCACGCTGATATCGAACGCATCGATGCCAAGATGATGCGGAAAAATAAAATCACTGGAAAACGCGATATTCCTCTGTGCGGCAATCCTGAAATAACGTCCCAGGATTATGTCTGTTACCGGATGTTTTGTCTGGTATTTTAAATCCAGATGTTCCAGCGAGGCCTGCATGGAATCCACATACCGGCGCGCTTCCTCTTTAGCAGCCGCATCACCGGAAAATGCCTGCGCCAGCAATGCGTTGACATCCGCGATATAATGTTTCATGTCGTGTTTCATTCCGCGGATCTGTATATTGACGCTTTCCATATCCAGCACATGCGCCTCCAACTCTTCCATACGGCTTTGATACAACTCTGCCTGGCGTCTTTTTTCATGTTCTTTTTCCATTTCACCAAGCATTTTTACGCTGAAAAGAATCGACGCGGTACAAAGCAGAGACAGCAGCGGGATCATCAGGTTTAATTCCGCGTAATGTTCGATCAGGTTATAAACTTCCGTATCATAGTAAAACAATATACTTCGTAACATCGCCGTAAACATAAGCCCCAGCAATGCCGGCAGAAACAACAGCGTCTCTCCGTAAAACCGGTAAATACTTTTACACAAAAAATACTGCCGATATCTTCGAATACAAAAGAAAAGAAGACCCCCTATGGCAAGAAACAGCAGCATATTCCATAAAATCTCCGTTCTCTCTATCAACTGACGATAGCGTTTTACGTCAATTGGCCCTTCCTCAAAAAACATGCGGCTGTAATATTCGGAAATCCGTCCCATACTGCCCACAGCCAATGGATACACCGCAAAACGAATCAGTTCATGCAGCGCATAAAACACAGTTACCAAAGACAGCAGGCGCATGTGATTCCTTTGATATAAGAGAATGCCGGCAAACAGCGTAACCGCCATGCTGACCGCCACCGGAACAATGCTCTGCCTGCTGTCAGCAATATATAACGCTTCGCCGTATAACAGCTTTTTAAGCGGCACAAAATAGGAAAACGCCATTCGAACCGCTGCATACTGCAGACACATAATCCCAAACGGCAGCTTCCTTGTTCTGCCGAACCGAACCGTGAGCACATCTTTCATAAGATACGAAAGCATCGCCCCGAATACCATATATTCTGTAAGATCCATCCAAAAATAAAGCTGTTCCTTCATACTCTTTACCCGCTATGTCGTAAGATAATCCATATACGCCGCGACGAAGCCGCTGTATTTTTGTTTTGACAAAAATACCGTATCCCCGCATTTTAACGTAATACTCATCCTGTCATACCCGGCAACTTCCTGTAAATTTACAAGATATCCCCGATGAGAGCGAAAAAAACCTTCCGCAAGCTTCTGTTCCAGAACTTCCATCTTTTCATAATAGGAATAGTCCCCGTTGCCGGTGTGTAGCGTAACTTTTCTTCCGTCATTCTCCGCATAATAGATTTCGTCCACCGGGATCCGGACAAATTTTCCGTTCGTCTTGATCAAAAGCGACGGTACATTTTTCTTTTCTTTCGCTTTCGCTGCCGCCCTTGCCGTCACTTCTTCCAGTTTCTTTTCATCAATCGGTTTCAGCAGATAATGAAACGCTTCCACATCATACGCTTCGTATACGTAATCCGGCATCGCCGTAATAAATATAATCAACATGTCCGAATGCGCCCGAATTCTTCTGGCAGTTTCCATTCCGTTCAAACTGTGCGCTTCCTCCCCTTGTTTCAGACAGATGTCCAGAAAAAGAATATCGTATTCCGTCTCCCTGGAAAGAAGCTCTTCTCCCGATGCATAAAGATCTGCCTGTACGCCGGTTTGTCTGCTGATTACGGTCTGCAAATACCCGCGCATCTGTTCATCGTCATCACAAATTGCTATTCTTAACATAAAACATCTCCTGATCCGATCCGAAAGGGTATAACATACATTATTTTTCGGATGTTTTGTAATATAAAAAGTCGATATAATAAAAATATCGACTTTTTACCTCTGTATTCTTTAGCTTTTCTGTCATAAATTATCTGCTTTTTGTAATGAAAAAATTACGAAATATTTTTTTCTGCAAGCTTTAATGCGGAAATTACCGGAACAATCAGACATCCACAGAAGAAATTGCTTACCCCATGGATCAAATCAAACGGCAGTCCCGCGGCAATCCACGCGATCATGCCCGGAAAGTTTAATCCAAATAAAACCGCCTGAACGGGAGCGTAAAGCGTTCCGAACAAAAATCCGTGAACGGCGCACACCGACATATAAACAACCGGACGTACTTTCTTTGGCATATCCTGCGGAAGCAGCATGACTACTCCCCAAAGAACGGTCCAAACATATAAATACGGAACCCACCAGGCAGAAAAGCCGCTGAATATTCCGTTCAACATCACATAAATATAAATCGGATACAGCGCTTTTTTTCGATAAACCACCGTAAACGCAACTGTAAAAACTCCAAGCAGGTGAATATTAGGCGCAACTTCCATCAGTATTTTGGAAAGATACATGACCGTCCCCAGCATGGCAAATACGGCAATTTCTTTCGTTGTAAGTTTCACCGTTTATTCTACTTGAAAGGAGTAATGTTCTCCTTCTGTAACGGGAGTTACATCCACGCCGGATTCGGCATATTTCCCATCCACATAAAACGCCCAGTATTTGCCGTCCTGGTCAAAATCAACCGTAATGCCGTTTACCGTTTTCACAAACAGTCCGTACTCACTGTCCTCCCCTTCGATGACGCCAAGCTCTGACAAGGCGGCTCCCACCGTCTCCTGATCCGTATGGATTTCAAACTGCGTCTCGTTTCCGTCCGCATCGATAACGGTAAAATCAAACTTCTTCTCACCCTCTCCAAGCGATTGGACATCTGTCTCCTGTTCGGTTCCCACAGGGGATTTTTCACTTTCACCACTCTTGCCACTGCACCCGGTTGTATACATCGCCATAGCCACAATCAGCGTCATACAAAGGATCCACGACAAAATTCTTTCTCTTCGTTTCTTCTGCATAAGTTATCTCCTTTGATTTTTATTTTCCCTCACGCCGGCGCTCGCGGCTTTATTGCGGGAAGTTTGTCGTCCGGATATTCCGACTCGGCGCTCCGCCTGCCGGCCTTCTCAGAACGTCTGTGTTTTCACAGACTTTATTCCAATGGCTTTTCCCGGAATGTGGCTTCCGGTAAGGCGGGCGGCAATTCTGCCCCTTACGGCGACGGGCTCGTACAGGCATTTCACCTGTTTCCCCGGACAACAACATTTATCATACGCATTTTATTCTGCGGTGTCAACCATTACGATGCTGGAATCCCCTTTCTCCGCCTGCTGCAGCGCTGCGGCAGCAAGCTTCTGAAAAGAACCGTAGGAAGACGTCGCTCCGCTTAACGCGTCGATTCCGTCCGCATTCTGATGATCCAGCAGCTCTCCGGCATAATAACGGGTGTACTGATTTGGGTACGTTCCGGAAACGTGGAACATGTTCTGCATATACGCGTTGTCCCAGCTTTTAATAAACCCGCTGGCATTTTCGGCATTATACTCCACGGAAACAATGCTTCCGCCTTTGACCATGATCGTAACGTATTCTTTCCAGCCGTGACTAAACTCCGCCGCCTGCGCCGTATAGTAACCGTCCTTGATTCCGCCCTTTTCTCCGCAGCCTGTCATCGCTGCGAAAAGAAACAGAAGCAGCATTCCTGCAGCTATTCTCTTTTTCATCCGTTTTTCCCCTCCTCTGTCACAAATTTCTCCACCTGCGATGAAAGCGCTTCCGCCTCACGCGCCAGAAGACCGCTGGATTGTTCCGTTCCCTCTGCATTCTGCAGATTCCTGTCCGCAATCGAAGAAATCGTGCCGATCTTCTCTTCCATAATCGCAAGCGCTTCTTCCTGTCCCTGCACCGCAATGACCAGATGATCCGTAAATTCGCCGATCTGGTCGGAAACGTTTGAAATATCGGCAAGAGATCCCGCCGTTGCCGCCGTCAGCTTCACTCCGGTCTCAATGATGGATCTTGTACTTCCCACCATTTCCGTCGCATGTTTTGCCGCTTCCGCGCTTCTGGATGCCAGCTGCCTGACTTCCTCAGCAACTACGGCAAAGCCTTTCCCTGCCATTCCGGCACGGGCGGCTTCCACAGACGCATTGATCGAAAGGATATTGGTCTGAAAAGCAATATCTTCAATTGCCTTGGCAATCTTTGTTATTTCCTGGGCATTGGCGCTGATATTGTCCATTGCGCCGGAAAGCGATGTCATCCGCTCATTTGCCTCCTGCACGCATTGGACGATTTCTTCCGTCTTGGTACGCGTCTGACCGCTGTGCTCAGAAACTTTTGCAATCCGCTCTTTTACGTTGGATACTTCGCAAACCAGCTCTTCCGTAGACTGATTCTGTTCCAACGACGCATGGTGCAATTGGCCAGACTGCTCTTTTAACTCTTCCGCCATACCTGCAAGACGTACTGCGGCAGAACGAAATCCTGCGATTGTTTCATTCATAGACTGGAGAATCGTCCCCAGGCTTGCCCGGATCAACGCAAAATCTCCTTTATAATCTACCTGCGGTTTTACGCGCAGATTGCCGTCTGCAACCTGCGTAAGCACCTGCCGGATATCCGATATGTAACGATTGACGCTTTGTACGGTATCGTCCAGCGTTTCCGTCAACACTTCCAGCTCGTCTTTGGATCGAGCATGCTCCACCTCGGTATGCAGATCGCCTTCGGACAATGCCAGCATTCGTCCGGTTACGCTTTTCACCGGACGGGAAATCGACCGTGCCAGCTGAAGAACAAGCAGCATAGATACGACCAAAACCGCCAGCGTGGCCAAAACCGCTACCAGCATTGCTCCGTAAATCTTGCTGTTATAATCTGATTTTGGAATCTGGATCACAAGCGACCACTGTGTTCCGCGAACCGGCGAAAACGCCGCCAGAATATTCTGACCGTCCACTAAAAATTCTGCCGCCCCTGTCTCTCCGGTTGTCACACCGTCAAGCGCCTCTGCGTTTCCGCCGCTGACCTGCTCTAACGTATTTTGTTCCAGCGCATGCGTCTCATCCGGATGCGCAGTCACAACCCCCTCTCGGTTAACCATGTACGCCATACCGTGTTTTCCCAGGTTAATACTTCCGATCACGTCATCCAATGCATCGTATTTGTAAACTCCCACTACATACAACGCGGTTTCTTCGCCGTCTTTAACCGGCATTCCCATTGTAATTCCAAGATTTTTCTGAACAATGGTAGAAGAATCCGTAGTCAGATTATCCGTCTCTTTTAAATAAGAAAAAAAAGTCTCATTCAGTTCCTCCGGCGCATCGCCGATTCCCTGGATCAGCTTACCGTTTAAATCATACAGAGCAATGGTATACAGTTCATACACCTCTGCCGCTTCTTCCAGAACTTCATTCCGGCTGGCTGCAGCCGTTTCTTTGTTTTCGGGATTCATACGGTAATCTCCCGCAATCTTCATCATCCGGTCTGCCAGCATATGGATATTGGCTTCCACGGTTTTCGCAGACTGACGTGCCATCGGCTGCAACGTATCCAGTAAAATATTATTTGCCAGAAACTGCATCGCCATTGCCATGATCCCGCAGCATACTACGACCAAAATCAAAATATTAATCATCGTACTTCTTAATATCTTCCAATTAAGACTTCGTTTGATTCCCCGCCGAGGGGCGTTTACTTTCTTTTCAGCCACTGTATGTCTCTCCTTTTCCTGTCATTATTTTAGCTCAGATTTTATTGCGATTATCCTTAAAAAAATACTGCGTGGGCATACTACACCGGCCTGACGGAAAACATGTAGTCTTTTGCCGCTCCCTGCGCCAGAAATTGTACATATTTTTTTTCTTCCATATTAGTATTCGGCACCTGATCCAAAGTTCCGGCACACCATGGTTCTATACATAGAAACGGCGCACCTTTTTTGATCGGCGTCCAAAACGCCACTGATAAATAATCCGGAAAATCAAACCGAATTCCTTTTTCCGACTTCTGATGTACCAGCTTTACGGTATGTTCTTTAAAATCCTCAAATAAAATGGCGTCATTGTCAAACATCGGATAATTCAGATGTACGTCTTCCTTATCTTCATCTTCAAAATGGAGCATATATTCTTCAAACGATTCTCCCTCTTCCATCGGACAGAAGAATCCCGGATGTCCGCCGATCAGAAACGGCATTTCTTCCGTTCCCTGGTTGGAAACACCGTAAATAACTTCCAGAGCTTCCTCGTTTAACCGGAACGTAACGGTAAAAACAAACGAATAAGGATAAACGGCAAGCGTAGATGCATCCGCCTTTGTCTGAAGCACAACATAGTCTTCGCCCTGCCTGGCAACTTCAAACTCCCGGTCTTTTACAAACCCATGGCGTGGAATTGCAAAAGCGGTTCCGCGAATGCCGACCGTTTCCGGAACGGGTCCGACATATGGGAAAAGGACAGGCGAACACTTTGCCCAATATGCAGGATCTTTCTGCCACATATATTCCTTTCCCGAAGCCGTCTGATAAGACAGAAGCTCTGCCCCAAACGTCTGACAAACTGCGGATGCAAACTTGTTTTTCACGGTAATGTTCATACTAACCCCTCCTGTAGTTATTTATTCTAAGTGTACGCCCGGCCTGCGGATGCGCCGCAAAAAACGGCAGCTCTGCCTGCCGGAAGCCAGGTAAATTATAACATTTTCTTTTGTAAAATGCCATACCGGCGTATTCTTTATTGACAGAATTCCAAGAAAATGATAGCGTTAAAAGAAAAAAGGAGACCAAGAAAAATGACTGAAACCACCATTCCTTACAAAATCTATCTCAACGAACATGAGATGCCGACGAAATGGTACAATGTCCGTGCAGATATGAAACATAAACCGGCTCCCCTCCTTAACCCGGGCACACACCAGCCGATGACCGTGGAAGAACTTTCCGGCGTCTTCTGTACGGAACTGGCAAAACAGGAGCTGGACGATACGACTCCCTATATTGACATTCCGGAAGAAATCATAAAATTTTATAAAATGTACCGCCCTTCTCCGTTAGTCCGCGCATACTGCCTAGAGGAAAAATTAAAGACTCCGGCAAAAATCTACTACAAATTCGAGGGCAACAACACAAGCGGAAGCCATAAACTCAACTCAGCGATCGCTCAGGCTTATTATGCAAAACAGCAGGGCTTAAAAGGCGTCACCACAGAGACCGGAGCCGGACAATGGGGCACGGCGCTGTCCATGGCATGTTCTTATTTTGACCTGGACTGTAAAGTCTATATGGTAAAAGTTTCCTATGAACAAAAACCGTTCCGCCGGGAAGTCATGCGGACCTACGGTGCAAGCGTAACGCCCTCCCCGTCGGAAACGACAGAAGTGGGACGCAGGATCCTCGCAGAACATCCGGGAACATCCGGAAGCCTCGGCTGCGCAATTTCAGAAGCCGTAGAAGCTGCGGTAAGCGCAGAAGGCTACCGCTATGTACTCGGAAGCGTATTAAATCAGGTTCTTCTGCATCAGTCCGTGATCGGTCTCGAAACAAAAGCCGCGCTTGACAAATACGGCATTGTACCGGATCTGATCATCGGCTGCGCCGGAGGCGGTTCCAATCTGGGCGGTTTGATTTCCCCGTTTATGGGCGAAAAACTCCGCGGCGAACGGGACTATCATTTTATCGCGGTTGAACCGGCATCCTGTCCGAGCTTTACCAGGGGAAAATTTGCATACGATTTCTGCGATACCGGAAAAGTATGTCCGCTTGCAAAAATGTATACATTAGGAAGCGGCTTTATTCCCTCTGCAAACCACGCGGGCGGCTTAAGATATCACGGAATGAGCACCACCCTTTCCCAGCTGTATGATGACGGGCTGATGGAAGCGCGTACCGTAGAACAGACCTCTGTATTTGAAGCAGCAGAACAGTTCGCAAGAGTAGAAGGCATCCTTCCGGCTCCGGAAAGCTCCCACGCGATCCGCGTTGCCATTGACGAAGCCTTAAAATGCAAAGAAACCGGAGAAGAAAAGACCATCGTATTCGGATTAACCGGAACCGGATATTTTGATATGGTCGCTTACGAAAAATACAACAACGGAGAAATGGAAGACTACATCCCGACAGACGAAGATTTACAGCCGGGCTTTGATTCTCTTCCAAAATTCTAATCTGCTGCCCCGCCCCGCAGTTCCTGCGCCGGGTTAACGATACGGCAGACATATCCCGGGAAGGAACCCGATCGAACAAAGACGGTTCCTTCCTTTTTCTTTTCCCAGGATTTAATCAAAAAATGCTTTTCCACAGGTTAAAGAGCGGAAAATATAATCGAAATTTACTTATAGAATAAAGCAGCCAGTTATTTTTAAGAAACGGAGTACCAGACCTATGAAAGATATCCGCATTATTACAGGAAAACCCATCATTCCGCCCCCGGATACGGTAAATGCCCTTTTTGCCGGCACGCATACGGCGCCGGATGTATCGGGTATCACAGAACTTTATGACCGGCTTCTGCCGAAACTGAAAATACACACGCTTCCAAAAGCCGCTTTGTGCATACAGGAGCGGAAAAATATACTGCATTCGGATCATTATAATCCTGACGCTCTTCTGCTTTGCGCCATGCTCACCATCGGAAGCAGTATCCAACGCCTAATCGACCGTTATGCCGCAGACGGAGATCCGCTCGCCGCTTCTCTTCTGAACGCAATGGCAGACAGCTGCCTGTTTGCATGGGAAGAACAGCTCCACTCTGCCATGCTGACACTCTGCCGGGAAAAAAACTGCGGCATTTTAAGGCGGCTGGAACTTCCTTCTGACCTTCCCATGCACACACAGAAAGCTGTTTTTGAAGCTTTGGATGCAGACCGTACCCTGGGTCTCTCCCTCACGGAAGGTTATATGCTCTCACCCGAAAAATCTATGAGCCTTATCTTTGAACTGGACGAACTTGCCCCAAAAAAAGTGCCGAGACATGACTGCGGCAAGTGCCGTCATCCCCGGTGCGGCTTCCATTCTTCCGTAAATTTGCAGATCGAGCAAATCCGGACGGACGGAACGCATACGAGTCCCCGTACCATTTCCTGCAAAAAAGGAAGCCGTCTGTTTGATGTCCTGCAAGAACACCGGATACCGATTTCGGCGGACTGCGGCGGAGCGGGAACCTGCGGTAAATGCGGCGTAACTGTCCGATCCGGCAGCGTCGGCGTCTCTCCCGAAGATAAGCTCATATTTTCCGAAGCAGAATTAAACCAGGGTATGCGGCTCGCCTGCAGCATTCGACTGGAACACGACCTGTCCGTCCTCATACCCCAGGCAGAAGAAACGGCATTTCAAATTCTAAAAGGGCGCACCTCTTACGTACCTCTTGCCGAACAAGCCCGATATGCTCCAGGCAGCTACGGAATTGCCATAGATATCGGAACGACAACGATCGCTTTTGCCCTTTTGGATCTGCACACCGGAATCTGCGCAGCTTCCCATACAGCCATAAATTCCTGCCGCGCCTTCGGCACAGACGTCATTCGCCGGATACAAGCTTCCAACGAAGGAAAAAAAGATCAACTGCAGAAAACCATACAAAAAGACCTGCTGCGGGGCATCGACGCGCTGTTGAACCAGTGCCCGGCACAAACCATTCGACTGCAGAAAATTGTAATTGCGGCAAATACCGTAATGCTTCATCTGCTGCGGGGGTATTCCTGCGAAGGATTCTGCCGCTATCCCTTTTCTCCCGTAACCCTCGAACGAGAGGTCCTTTCTTTTACGGAAGCCTTCGGCGCCTCTTTTGATGCAGGTACGCCGGACGTTATTTTGCTGCCGGGTATCTCCGCGTTTGTCGGAGCCGATATCACCGCCGGACTCTCTACGTTAAGCACACGGGCGCGAAACGGCTCCTGTCTGTTTTTGGATCTCGGTACGAACGGCGAACTGGCGCTGTTTGACAATCACCGCCTTTTTACCGCTTCCACAGCCGCCGGCCCCGTATTTGAAGGCGGCAATATCCGATGGGGTACCGGAAGCATCCCCGGCGCCATTGCAAACGTCTCCATAGGGGAAGAAGGGCCAAGCGTCTGCACGGTCGCAGACATGCCTCCAATCGGAATCTGCGGCACAGGCGTAATCGAAACGGTTTCCGAACTTCTTTCGGCAGAGATCATAGACAAGACCGGAAAGCTTAAGGAAGCATATTTTGAAAAAGGTTACCCGCTTGCCAATACAATGAGCGGCAAAACAATTCTTTTTACCCAGCGCGATATCCGCGAAGTCCAGATGGCGAAAGCAGCCATCCGCGCCGGCATCGAAATTCTGCTGCTGACAGCCGGCATATCCTGTGATAAAATCGAACAGGTTTTTCTTGCCGGAGGCTTCGGATACTATTTGAATATTCCAAAAGCCGCTTCCGTCGGTATCCTTCCGAAAAAACTTGTTTCTAAAACCACAGCCGCCGGAAATACCTCCTTAACGGGCGCCCTTTTCTATCTCGCAAAACAGACAGACGCCGTTCTCTCCGAACTGGCCGCAGACGCCGTCGATGTTCCTCTGGCAGCCGACAAACATTTTCAGGAACTCTATTTGTCCCATATGGAATTTGAAAAAATTACTTGACCTGTCGTAGTAATTGTGCTACGCTGTATTCATCAAATTACTACGACAGTCGTAATACCAGAGAAAGGAGACGCCGTATATGATAAGCAGCGACGGTATACGCGGCTACAATGATATGATTATCCTGCGGCTGATCTTAGAAGAGCCGTCCTACGGATATGAAATTTCAAAAGCAATCAAAGAAAAAAGCCGCGGCAAATATATCATCAAAGAGACCACCCTCTATTCGGCATTTACAAGGCTCGAAAAAAACGGTTATATCGAATCTTTTTTCGGAAACAAAACAAACGGAAAACGGCGGACTTACTATCGAATCACAGATTCGGGGCGCAGCTATTATCAGGAAAAATGCGCCGAATGGGATTTGACAAAAGAAGTCGTAGAAAAATTCAGGCAATAGGAGGCGCTTATTTATGGAGACAATCATCAGTTACATCGACAACCTGTTTCGGAATTATCCCAACACTTTGCAGCTGCAAAAAGCAAGAGACGAACTTTTTGGCATTATGGAGGATAAATACCATGAATTAAAAGCGGAGGGCAAATCCGAAAATGAAGCCATTGGCATCGTAATTTCCGAATTCGGCAGCATGGAAGAAATTGCAGCCGATCTCGGATTGGATCCGAAATCATCCGCAGCGAATGACGACGCATTGGATCTGGAAGAAGAAAAAAATCTGACGCTGGCACAGGCGCAGGAATACGCCAAAGCGCAGGAAACGTTTGGATTAAAAATCGCCGCAGGCGTCGCCCTGTGCATTCTATCTCCGATTCCCGCCTGCATCATGAACGCTTTAGAAGAAGGCGGATTTTTGGCCCATCGTATCGGCGATGCAATCGGCGGAATTTCTATGTTCCTGATTGTGGCGGTTGCCGTGGGTATTTTCATTCTCGGCAGTATCTCCAATCAGCGCTATGAAGAATTCAAGAAAAAACATCTTTTGCTGGACGCCGCCGCGCAAACCGCTTTGTCGCAGGATTTTGAAGATTACTCCCATACATTCGGCAAAATGGTATCCGGCGGAATAATCTTATGTATCGTAAGCGTCGTTCCAGTCATCCTTTTTGACAGCCTGTTTTCGTATACTTCGCTGCATTGGATCAGCGAATTATCCGGCGCATCTTTGTTTGCCCTGGTAGCTGGCGGCGTATTTTTACTTATTTTTGCCGGCGTAAAACACAGCGCTTACGAACTGCTGCTCAAAAAAAAGCCCTCCATGTCCCTTCGCGAAAAAAAGAAAAAAGACCGTAGGATTTCCATTCTGGCATCCATTTACTGGCCCATCATTACGGCAGTCTATCTTACGGTAAGTTTTTTTACGATGCAGTGGGGCATGACCTGGATCATCTGGCCGGTATCCGGGCTGATCTTCGGCAGTATCAGCGCAGTCGTCTCTCTGACACAGGAAAAAGATCCGCACAATATGCGGCAATGATCCGCAGTATACGGAAGGAAAACAGAACCTGATGCACGGGTTCTGTTTTTTTGATAAAAACAGTTGACATATGCGTTTTAACTGTATATACTGTCTATATACAGAAAGGCGGTTAGGAACATGGATATTATTATTAAAAACTCCAGCAGCCAGCCCATTTACGAACAGATTTATTCTCAGATCAAGGATATGATCTTAAACGGCTCCCTGACCGAAGGTGAAATGCTTCCGTCGATCCGGGGACTTGCAAAAGATCTTCGAATCAGCGTAATTACCACAAAGCGCGCCTACGACGAACTGGAGCGGGAAGGTTTTGTCCATACGGTAGGCGGCAAAGGCTGTTTTGTCGCGGGTACCAACCGGGAACTGATCCGGGAAGAAAATCTGAAAAAAATCGAGGCGCATATCCGGGAAATCCGCAGGCTGGCAAGAAGCTGCGGCCTTTCCGAAGATGAACTGCTGGAAATTTTTCGCATATTGGAGGTAGAAGAATGAACGCAATTGAAATGAAGCATGTGACAAAATCCTACGCATCGTTTCGCTTAAACGATGTCAGTCTCTCACTTCCTTCCGGATGTATTATGGGACTTGTCGGGGAAAACGGCGCAGGCAAAAGCACAACGATACAGCTGATCATGAATACGGTACAAAAAGAAACCGGAGAAATCCTCGTACTGGGCAAAAACAACACGTCTGAAGATTTTAAGCAGGTGAAAGAAGACATCGGCATCGTTCTGGACGAAGCCTACTATCCCGAAGTGTTAAGCCCGGCAAATGTCAGCCGCATTATGCGGCACACCTACCGCAACTGGCAGGAGGATCGCTTTTATGATTACCTCAAACAGTTTGGTCTGCCGGAAAAGAAAAAATTCAAAGAATTTTCCAGAGGCATGAAAATGAAACTCGCCATCGCCGTGGCGCTGTCCCATCAGCCGAAACTTTTGATTCTGGACGAGGCCACCAGCGGGCTGGATCCCGTTATCCGGGATGAAATACTGGAGATCTTCAACGATTTTACGAGAGACGAATCGCACTCCGTATTACTCTCTTCCCATATCATCAGCGATCTGGAAAAAATCTGCGACTACATTGCTTATCTGCATCACGGCAGCTTACTGTTTTGCGAAGAAAAAGATGTTTTGCTGGAAGAATACGGTATTCTGCATACCACAAGCAGCCAGGCGCTTCATGTGCCGCAGGAAGCCGTTTTAGGCAGGCGGGAAGGTAAATATGCTACAGAGCTTTTTGTCCGGCGGAGCCGTATTTCAGACGCCTTTGACGTAGAAAAAGCCGGAATTGAAGATATTATGCTGTTTTTCGCCAAAAAGGAGGGCTAAGTTATGAGAGGTTTACTGATCAAAGACGCTTATACCATGATCAAAGAAACGAAACTGTTTTTGATATTTGCCGTTATCATATCCTTTATCCAAAATGACTTTCTGTTTTCCTATGCCATTTTTTACTCGGCGATGCTGCCGCTTACCGCATTGTCCTACGACGAGCGCTCCAAGTGGAACAAACTTGCGGATATGCTGCCCTATTCGGCAAAAGATATTGTGGGCAGTAAATATATCATCGGGTATCTTTGTGTTTTCTGTATGTCTTTTTTGGTTTTCTGCGGTAAGATACTGTTTACAGGCTTAAATCACCCCATGCCAGGCGCCGAAGACTGGATGGTACTCCTTGGCGTCGCCTGTGCGTCTACGATTATCCAGTCTGTAAATCTTCCGTTTATGTTCTGGATCGGCGTGGAGAGGGGCCGTTACCTGTTTATTCTGTTCTCCGTTACCGCAATCATCGCCTCCCTCACATGTCTGGAACATATGGATTTGACCCGGATACAGATTACCCCCGGGGTCTTACTGTCCGGCATACTGACATTTACGATCGTATGCAACCTGATTTCCTTTCTCGTTTCCAAACGCATCTATCAAAAAAAATCATAAACTCTGCAGTATCAAAAAAACACCCGGCAGGCTTTTCCTTTCAAGCCCGCCGGGTCTTATCTTTTTTCTTTTTATTTTTTCCGTACAGGGAAAACACTCTTCCCGTTTCGATATAGAGAGGTCTTTTATCTTCCGGAATTGCCCGGTAAATATTGACCAAATGGCGTTCTTCTGCGTTATAGGGAATAGTGATCGGATCTCGTACAGAGGTCAGGCCATAAATGTAATCTGTCGTTGTATGAAAATAAGACGCAATTCGGATCACCGTTTTGGCATCCGGCTGCCTGCGGTTTTTCACATAACCGCTTAACGTGGAATCCGAAATATTCAGCGCCTTTGCCAGCTCTTTTTGTGAGATCCTTTCCTGATCCAGCAGATTACGCAATTGTCTTCCGATGTCCAAACATATTCCCCCTCTCTGACGAGAGTCATTTTAAAGCAAGGCTGTATCTGGCACCCTGGAAATATGCAAAATGCGAATAATAACTATTCGTACCGAACACACTACGCACAACGCGGATTGAATGCTCATTTATGAAATTATCTGAATTTTATAACCACCCTCCGTCAAAACGAATGACCTGCCCGGTCAAATAAGACGGTGCCAAAACCAACTGACAGAGAAACGCGGCAACTTCTTCCGGTTTTGCAAAATAACCTGCCGGTATTTCATTTTCCAGGGATTTTCGTTCCGAAAGATCTAATGCAGCATTCATATCTGTATCTATTACGCCGCAGGCAACGGCATTGACCTGTATATTGCTGGGGGCAAGTTCTTTTGCCAACGCCCTCGTCAGCGCGTTGACGCCTCCCTTCGCCGCCGAATAAGCCGCTTCACAGGATGCGCCGGAAATCCCCCATACGGAAGAAATATTGATAATCTTGCCTTCCTTCTGCGATATCATATAAGGAACGGCGCATTTACAGCAGGAAAAAACCGACGTAAGATTTGTATGCAGCATGCGCTCCCATTCCTCATAGTGCATCTCGCTCAACAGACCGATATAAGAAATCCCGGCATTGTTGATCAAAATATCGACTCCCTGGCAGAATTCCCTGACTTTTTCAAACATTTCACAGACAAACGCATAGCTGGCGATATCTCCGCAGCAGCAAAGCGTTTGAATATGAAAATCTTCTTCCAGTTCCAGAGAAAACCGCCTGAGTTCTTTTTCCGAATGAATACAGTTTAATACAAGGTCATACCCTGCTTTGGCAAATGCCGCCGCGGCGGCGCGCCCGATTCCCCAGACTGCTCCTGTGATCAATACGGTTTTTCGCTTCATAGGCTTCCCCCCTGATAATTATTTTCCAAACAAAACGGCAGCGAAGATTCTTAACCCTCGCTGCCGCCCCCGTCTGTTACACGTTGCTTTTTGCCCTTTTTTATCGATTAGAGTCTCTTTAACAATTCCTCTCTGGCCGCTTCATAACCCGGCTTGCCAAGCAATGCAAACATATTCTTTTTATAACTTTCCACGCCCGGCTGATTAAACGGATTCACACCCAGCAGATACCCGCTGACGCCGACCGCAAATTCAAAGAAATAGAACAATTCACCCAGATAAAATTCGTTCTGTTCGGGAATTTTAATCATCAGATTCGGCACGCTGCCGTCGGTATGCGCAAGAATCGTTCCGTTCATTGCGTTCTTATTGACAAAATCCATATCTTTGCCCGCAAGGTAATTTAAACCGTCCAAATCTGCCGCCTCTTCTTCGATCACGACATTTCCTCTGGCATTCTCAATACTCATTACGGTTTCAAACAGATTTCTGGCGCCGTCCTGGATAAACTGCCCCATCGAATGCAGATCTGTCGTAAGGTCAACGGATGCCGGGAAAATTCCTTTCTGATCCTTTCCTTCGCTCTCGCCGTACAGCTGTTTCCACCATTCGGATACATAATGAAGACACGGCTCATAATTGGCAAGCACTTCGATCTCTTTGCCTTTTCTCAGCAGGATATTGCGGATCGCAGCGTATTTTAACGCGTCGTTTTCTTCAAATTTCTGCTCGATTGCCAGTTTCCTTCCTTCTGCCGCGCCTGCCATCAGCTGGTCGATATCCGCGCCGCTGACTGCGATCGGAAGCAGTCCGACTGCTGTCAGGACAGAAAACCGTCCGCCGATATCGTCCGGTACGACAAACGTTTCATATCCCTCTTCCGTTGCAAGCTTCTTCAATGCGCCCCTTTCTTTATCTGTGGTCGCATAGATACGCTTTGCCGCTTCTGCTTTCCCGTATTTTTCTTCCAGTTTTTTCTTAAAGATACGGAACGCAATTGCCGGTTCCGTCGTAGTTCCGGATTTTGAGATTACGTTGACAGAGAAATCCCGATCCGCCACTACATCCAAAAGCCCTTCCAGATACGCGCCGCTGATACTGTTTCCCGCATAGTAAATTTCCGGCGTTTTCCTTTTTTCTGCGGAGAGGTTGTTATAAAATCCATGCCGTAAAAATTCAATCGCAGCCCGGGCTCCCAAATACGAACCGCCGATTCCGATTACAATGAGCACCTGCGAATCCGACTGAATTTTCTGCGCCGCCTTTTTTATCCGTTCAAATTCATCCTTGTCGTAATCCACCGGAAGATCGATCCATCCTACAAAATCGTTCCCGGCGCCGCTTTTTGATACAAGCTGCTCCTTTGCATCCTCTGTCAATTTGCCCATATAGCCGACTTCTTCTTCACTGATAAATCCGGCTGCTTTTGAATAATCCAAAACAACTTTACTCATGATGAACGCTCCTTTATCTATAAAATCCAGTATTTTGCAGTTACTATTTTAGCAAACACTTCTCCTTTGTTCAAGACCTAAAAAACTTCTGAAATGACATCCATCAAAAGCTTGATATCCTCTGTTTCCCTGTCTTCTCCCTGCTCCATTCTTTCTTCACTCGTCTGATACACAGGGATCTGTGTACCTTCTTCCGAATCTTTTGGCGCCTCTGCCGCCTCCGGTACATCTTCCGTTAAGATCACGTCGAAATATTTCCGGATCTTTTTACAGATTTTATGTACTTCTCTTCTCGTTCTCGTCACCTGAATCAATACCAAAAGCAATAATAAGATAACGGCAGTTCCGGCAATAACCGCCGTCAATACCGGATTTTCTCTGATGTACAGTACGATCTCATCCTGCAGCATAACGATGCCTCCCTCTTTTTTCTTTACTTCCGAATTTCTCTGCACGCAGGCTCTCTGCTGTTGCGATCCCTGCCAATGCTTTCGGATGTATCTTTATTATAGAAAAAAAAGGTGGACAAGAAAAGAGTCCGATTCCATATTTTCGTCGCAAGTTCTGACATCTTATATGGAGAGAACCCCTGTATTTACAATTTATCATCCGATTTCTGTCAGTCTATGTCTTCTTTGGGAATAATATAGCCGGAAAAACAGCAGCCGATCGTTTCGTCCACCGCAAGAAAACGGTAGTTGGATTTGGTTAATACAATATCGCTCACTACGCCAACGGAAGTAATGTCATTTTTACTGCAGATCCAATAAATCCTGCTGTTTCCCGGAGTCAAATTCAGGATTTTATGGTTCCAGTCCTCGCCGCTTCCGCAATTCGGAACGCTCACACCTCGGATTCGAAACCGGAACCGAAAGAATCTGGCTGCAATTTCCGAAAGGTATCGGTTCAAATTGACATTTCCTAGCATGAAAATTCCAAATCTGGATACCCATCTGTCTTTTTCTGTTTGAGACCGTATCATATCATAATCTTTCTGGTAGATACAGCTCACCGTACACATACATCGGTCGTCTCCCCTGCATCTGACCCGTAAGCTTCTGCATTCTTCTCCGACACTTTCCTTTTCCGTCATAAAAATATCATTTTCTTCGGGATTTGCATATAATGGTCCTGCATACATCGCCAACGTAGTTGCGGGAGAACTTCCAAACTTGCTCAAATACTCCGACAACAACCGTTTCATATGACTGATATAATCCTCATGAATATTTTCCGACAGCTCGTCAATATTTTCCATGTGGCTGAAATAATCTCTGGTAAAATTGGACACAATGCGAATGTCCAGCCCATACACGCCAAAATAAAACAACCAGCCGTTTTCGACGATATACCCCGCACGTACAACGGGAACCGCATATCCTTCCATTTCCTGAACCAACTGCAGCGATTTTGGGTCTACACGTTCAAAATGAACGCCGTGTTCCAATTCTTCCGGCTCACGGTCAATCAGAGCCCCGTTTCCGTACAGAAAATATATCCTTCCGATTTGATATTCTTTCAGAAAGCAGTAGGGATCCTGCAGAAATCGTATCGCTTCTTTCTCTGCCACCCTTTTGTCTTTTAATTCTTCTACCAAAACCAGCCGCTGAATCGGCGCCAGATACGGTAAAATCACTTTTTTAATCCGATGATGTTTGACGATCCCGATCAGTTGTATAATATCCTGTACCGTATAACCTCCCATGACCAAAAGATCGATCTGTTCCGGAATCCCGTCGCCTTGCGCAAAAAGTTTTGTGCTTCTGGACTGCGCCCCGTTCCGGCAGTAACTTCCGACCATGTAGATATAAGTGGTCATATTCTGCTTTTCTTTATCATAAATACTGCCCGTATGCAGTAATTCCCCGTCCAGGCTCTCAAATAAATACCGAAAATATTTTCCACGCATATTTCCTGCGTCTTCCTTTCTTTACGTATCATATCCTTATTTTAAAGTATCTTTCGGTTTTTACAAGTCTTTTCTTGACATTTTGGAACAGGAGTATAATATAGTTAAATATCAGCAAGAAAGGCAACAGGTAATCCATTATGAAAAAAATTATTTTAACCGGCGGCGGCACTGCCGGTCACGTTACTCCGAATATCGCCCTGCTCCCGGCTCTCAAAGAAGCGGACTACGATATTCGTTACATCGGCTCGTACCGCGGCATGGAAAAAGAACTGATCGAGGCGGCGGGCATTCCGTACTACGGAATTTCTGCCGGAAAACTCCGCCGCTATCTGGATTTAAAAAATATCTCCGACCCGTTCAAAGTATTAAAAGGTCTCGGCCAGGCAATCCGCCTGCTGCACAAATTAAAACCGGACATTATATTTTCCAAAGGCGGCTTCGTCTCGGTACCGGTCGTTTTGGCAGCCAGATTCTGTAAAATCCCTGCTATTATCCATGAATCCGACCTTACGCCGGGGCTCGCCAATAAAATCGCCATACCTGCAGCCCGAAAAGTCTGCTGCAACTTTCCGGAAACACTAAAATATCTTCCAAAGGATAAAGCTGTTTTGACCGGCTCCCCGATCCGTCAGGAGCTTTTATCGGGAAATCCCGAACACGCACGTTCGTACTGCCGCTTTCGTACCGATCGGCCGGTACTTTTAACAATCGGAGGCAGCAGCGGTTCCAAAGTAATTAACGAAACAATCCGTGCACAGCTTCCTGCACTGTTGAAAAAATATCAGGTCATCCATCTGTGCGGCAAAGGAAATCTTGACGACCGTCTGATTTCTACCGAAGGTTATGCGCAATTTGAATACATCAGCCAACAGCTGAAAGATATGTTTGCATTGGCGGACATCGTCATTTCCCGCGCAGGCGCAAACGCAATCTGTGAACTGCTCGCTCTGCGCAAACCGAATATCCTGATTCCGCTTTCTGCCGCCGCCAGCAGAGGCGATCAGATCTTAAACGCAAAATCATTTGAAAAACAGGGATTTTCCTATGTAATCGAAGAAGAAAATCTCTCTCCGAACAGCCTTCTGCAGGCCATAGAAACCGTTTCTGCCAAAAAAGCTTCTTATCGTTCGGCAATGGCAGAAAGCGGTCAGATGGATTCCATTCAGACAATTCTTAATCTAATCGAAAAGGAGCTTGCGCGCTAGCGCAGCTCCTGACAGATTTCTTTCATCTCTTCTTCTGTAAACGTCTCATGATTCCAGATCAGGATATCCTTATTTTTCATATGCTGATATCTTGGAATCAAATGCAGATGGAAATGAAATACCGTCTGTCCGGCCGCTTCCCCATTATTCTGCACTAAATTAAAGCCGTCGCACCCAAGTTTCGCCGTCATATCGGCGGCCATTCTTTTGGCAAGCTTCATTGCTTCCCCCGCAACGGTTTCATCTATTTGATACAGGTCTTTATAATGCTCTTTCGGAAGAATCAGCGCATGCCCCTTAGATGCCGGCGCAGCATCTAAAATCACACGGAATGTATCGTCTTCATAAATCGTATGGGACGGGATCTCTCCCGATGCAAGTTTACAGAATATGCAATTCTCTTCTTTCATATCATCTACTCCTTTTTTCTGTCGAATTTTGTATTATTCCTTATATTGTAACAATATTTTGAATATGTTATACTGATTATGGGACTTCTGGCGCATACTACTGGAGGCATTTATATGACAAATCAAGATTATGAAAAAATCTTTCATGAAATAAAAAATAACATTACTTTTATCAACAGCTCGCTGCAGCTGGTAGAAAAATCACATCCCGAAATAAAATCGTATCCGCACTGGGAAGATTCTATTCAGGAACTTTCCTCCTTAAAACAGATGCTGATCGAACTGTCCTCTGCCCGGCTGTGCAATGACTTAAATACAGAGAAAATATCCCTTGAAATTTTCCTGCCGGAGCTGATCCGGTCCTTTTTATCTCTGTTTGATTCCGACTCGTTTCATTGCCGAATCGCGTTAGAGCCTTCTCTTCCGCAGTTGTACATCGACCCGCACCGTTTTAAACGCGCGCTTTTTAATCTGGTCAAAAATTCTTACGAAGCAATGAACGGAACCGGAACCATCCGGCTCAACGGATGTATCAGCGGCTCTTTTATCCGCCTGGACTTGATCGACTGCGGCGGAGGAATTGCATCGGAATACCTTCCGAAACTGTTCTCTCCGTTTGAGACGACCAAAGAAGGCGGTACGGGACTTGGTCTTTTGATCAGCAAACAGATGATCGAAGCGCACGGCGGAAAACTCCTTGTAGATTCCAGACCCGGAGACGGCTGTACGTTTTCCATATATCTTCCCTGCGGCTGATTCTGCAAAACCTGTCCCTGCGTTTATTTCATATCAAAATTAAACACCGTATCGAGCATGCGCAGCGTCTTAAAATTCCCTTTTGCCGTCATAGTTCCCGTCATAAATGCCCGCTGAAACGTCATTCTTCCGTTGACAATACTGCTCATAACGTCAAGGCTCAACTTTGCATATACGTCAATATTTTCCCGGTTCCCGTACGCACAGGTCAGCTCTCGCTCACCCACATCCAGTAACAGCGGCTGTTTTTTGCCCTCGATCATAAATAAATACGACGCCTGAAAACCTTCCTGCGGAATAAAATGACTTTCAAATTCCTTAACAAACATTTTATCTTCCTCTTCACTGCTTTTCCCGAGAATATCTTTAAACATGGAAGCCAGCTCTTCAATATCTTCCTTTTGTTTTTTGACATACGTATCGTCGGATACATACTTGGACAGCTGTTCGCTTTCCTGCGGCGTTAAATCCATAGACTGCGTACGCAGCACCGTCTGTTTCATCGCCTGGTTGCTGCTGGGAAGCGCTTTGATTTTCTGGGAAATCGAACGGTAAAGGTCTTCCGCCTTTTTCTCAATGATCAGCGTATATTCCTGATTCATCTCAAAGCTCACAAGATCCTCCACATATCCGCAAAGACCGCTGCAGGGCTGTCCGCCGAGGATTACCCATGCATTTTCCAACGTCATCACGCCTTCCCTCTCCCCGTAGCTGGTAGACATTACGATCGGCTGCATATACAAAGAACTGATCAGTTCCTTGTCGCCGTACAGCCAGCATGCGTCTAAAAACTGCTGCATGTAGCCGCCGATGCCAAGCCATTCCACCGTAGTTGCCAGAATAATCCCGTCTGCCTCCTTAAACGTATGGGGGAGCGTATAAATTTCGCTTTTATGTTCAAATATATTAAACCGTTCTACGGAAACACGAAGCTCCTTTAACACATCTTCCATTTTCCCCAGCACGTATAGTGTAGGATCGTCCAGTAATCCCCTTCCGCCGTAATATATATTGATTTTCATTGCAACCTCCATCCAAAGATTTTTCCATATTCAAAAGGTATCTCCCAGGAAATCAGTCTATTACAGTCTTGTTTTGACAGACACACTTTCACTGTATAGTATATGGTTTTTTGCGTATAAAATCAATGGCTTTTGAAATCAGCGAAACAATACATCCCAACAGGAATCCTCCCAAAAGCCCTCCGATATGTCCCCAGTTATCCACGTCTGCCGACGTAAAGCCATAATACAGGCTAAGCGCCGCCATGCCGAGCAGTCCCCGGACCGATAACCCTTCCACTTTTCCTTTATGCCAAAGCGCCCATGCGATCAATGCACCGACGATTCCGAATACAGCCCCTGATGCGCCTGCCGAAACGGCAAACTCTCCCGTCCGAACCTCCTGATACAGAGAAAGAAAGCTCCCGCACAGACCGGAAAGGATATAAAGCAATCCATACGGAATACTGCCCATGACATACTCCAGCCGCATTCCCATCAATCCCAACATCAGCATATTGTTGATCAGATGATCCGCACCGAAATGGAGAAACATACAGCTGAACATCCGCTGCCATTCTCCCCGTTCTATCAGGTACGGGGTATATGCGGCGCCGCAGCGCAGCATATATTCTGTGTCCTGCGTATCGCCGCAGATCTCTAACACAAGCCAGATTCCTATATTTATACCGATCAAAATCACCGTTACCACCGGAAGTTTTCTTTGTGTGTCTTTCTCCATGGAATACCCCTGTCTTTTTCATATTCCATTTTATTATAAGGCATGCCGGGATTTTTTCAAGTCTTTATACAAATCGGTAACGTTCTTTTGCAAACAGGATTTTATCGTTTTTCTCCAATTTTACCTTTTCTTTATAATGAAGCGGCGTACCGTTCCGCGAGGTTCCGTTGGTAGAGTTCATATCTTCCAGATAATAGTCTTCCCCCTCTTTTGTAATTCTTGCATGAATTCTGCTGACCGTATCCGCTGAAATGATTCCATCCGCCTGATCTTCCAGGCTTCCAACCAGAAAGAGGGACTTTGTTATTTTGATGTTTTTTTCTTCTCCCATCCCTTCATATCTGAGTTCTCCTATTACACAGGGCGTTTCGCTCCCCAAAAAGACAGTGGGATTGGCCTCTTCTTTCTGACAGTCCTCCGGCTCAAATACCACCGGCTCCGCCGCAGCTTTTTTCTTTTGCCCAAATGAAAACATGTGCTTCCATCGTTCTTCCCGAAATATCCGATCTTTCCACACCGTCTTTTTTTCCGGAATCGGTTCGCAGATCACCTCCTGCACAGCCGGCCCGGTATCCTCACGTTCAAATAAAATCTGCAGAAGCTCTTCTGGCAGTGTATGTCTGCACTGGCATTTTTCGTATACATCGTAACATTTCTGCGCCTCCGCTCTGTTCTGATGCGCCATATGCGAAAGATAATATTCCATAAACCCGCGCAGCGACTCCATAAACGGCTTTTTGTCAAATGGTTTGTAGCAAAACGCAAGTTCTTCTTTCACGGGATCAATAAAAATTTCTTCCGGACTTAGAGAAATTCCGCTGTCATACAGCAGATAATCCCCCGCACGCCGAATCGTCTCTGTAAGCGACTCCATAAATTGTCTTAAAAAACTGCCGCCCGGTTTTTTGATTCCAAACCAGTCGTCCAACGACTGCTTTCCACTGATCTCATACCAGAACCGCTTCTGGCCGTTATCCTCTGAAACCTGAACCGGCAGCAGCCCCCGAATCGTCTGTTTTGAAAGAATTCGATATTCAAATCCGCCTGTTTTTACATGGTCTTTTAAGATCATATAGCTTTTTCCCTGATACCTTCTGTATTCTGTCATTTCCATTCCTCCGACATATTTCTCGCAAACCGAACCGCCCGTACCTTTTCCTCCGCACAAAACGCTGTGTCATAACCGCAGACGGACACTTGTACGGTCTCTCTATAGAGTTCATATCCCATATAAACCGGGAGCAGCAGTGCAAGCAGGACTGCCGGAAGGAGCAGCGCAAGTTCCACTGTATAAGAAGCTTCTGCTTTTTTCATGTATCCTCCTACTTAGATCCACATCATCAAACTGTAACCTGCAAACAAAAACGGAATCAGGGGTATTTTTTCGTTTTTTTTGCCATGACGTATGGTCACCCAAAAAAATGCGAATATTCCCGCCAGCAAAAACGACAGCGCCATCAGCATGCAATTATCCTCAAGCCCCAGATATAATCCCGTCAGCATAAAAACCAGTCCGTCGCCCATTCCGATTTTCCCCTTTGTCAGTCTGCCAAGAATAAAAATACCGATTCCCGGCAGCATTCCCGCAAGCATTGCATAAATACTCTGGTTTTGAAACAGCAGATGCAGTATAATTCCAACAATTCCGGAAAACAGCGTAATTGTGACGCTTATTTTCTTTTCTCTGATATCCTCGACGCTGTGTACGCCCAGTGTTCCCAACAGCACGTATGCCTGTATCATATTCTACTCCCTTCCGCACTTGCTGCAGGCTCGTTTGCCTGCAGCTTCCGATATTCGGACCGCAAGAATTGTATGTTTTATTTTTCTGCAGTCCCTTCTGCTATGGTACCGGTCTCCATATTTTGTGATATATACCGCCCCGTTATTCGGATGTTTGCGTTTTATACACGTGCTGCACGGATAATATTTTCCCCCGTCCGCATTTCTTGCCTGCGCTATGTTCGTTCCGTTTACGCTGTGAACTACCGGCGTCAGATAACTGCAGGTCTTCTTTCTATGGTATACATCGCCGGACGGCGTAAGATATACTATATCTTCGACAGCAGATATCCCCGTCCTGCCCGTCCATTTTCTGCACTTGATCCTTTGCGTGACAGGAATATCCCGTCTTCCGAAAAACCCTGCCGGAATCCGAATCCCATAATCCGCTCTTAATACAATATATTCTCCCGAAAGATCTGACCCTGCCAGAGAAATTCCGATTCTTCCTCCCCGGACAAAATATTCCGCTGCCGAATCTTTCGGTAAATTCTTAATAAACAGCCCTTTTGCCGCCGCATATCCGCCTGCATCCGTCACTTCTTCCTCACACAGGAGTACAGAAAGTTCCCTGGCAGAGACCAGCAGAGCGTTCCCCACCTCCTGCTGTATCGACAACACTTGAAAAAAGAACAGCATTACCGCTATACATGCCGCAAAAAAAGGAAGTGCTGCGGCAGTTTCCACCAGATAGGACGCTTCCATGCGGATACAAGGGAACGTCCCTGCATCGGACGGTTGCATGGCATACATACCACTCCTATGTTCTACAGGCTGAGAGATTTTTTTTGTCATAGTTACGTTTGACATAGAGACGCCCCCTTATATCCGCATACTGCATCAATGCTCATATAAATATTCCGACTGTTCCTTAAAATGATACCAAATACCGCGGTCTTCGCCGAATATGCCCAAAAACACCGGCTTTGCGTCATACTCTGCAGCAATACGGACTCCCGCTGCCATATAATCCATTCTGCACGCCGCATATTGTTTTTCCTGCTGCATATTTTTTTCCATCAGGTCCATGCTGCGGTATGCGATTTGTTTGAGCGATTTTCCATATAACAACACATCCAGATAATTTTCATACGTGAATCCTCTGGCCTCGCCCGCATACTCCCCGGCAAGCGACTCGCTGAATGCCGAAAGCCGCGTATGCCAGCTGTCCGGGCTTTTGATCAGCGGTATTTTTCCTCCTGCGAGCAGTCCTTTTACGTCGCTGATACTTTCCACATATGCCCATGCAGCCAAAATCCCCTGATGTATTGCGGCAACCACTGCAGGATTCGCCAAAGCGCCGCCAATCGCGCCCGCAATCGCCAACGATTCAGACTGTTTGGCCTGATCTGTCTGCAAATACAGATAATTGACCGCTTCCCGCAGCAACAGCAGCCTGTTTACCGTTCCTTTTAAATTGGAAACGTCGCTGTCCTTTCCGCAGATCAGATATTCCGTTCCATAGGAAAGGACGCCCGTTTCTTCAGGACTTACCGCGCTGCCTGCCAGCGGCTTTATAAATTCCTGCATAAGAATCCTCTCATACCATCCTGCGGAGTCTTTTAGCTTTAAATTCCCGCTCCTGCACTTTCGCTTCATCAGGCAGTTATCCACGGAAATCGTTTTGGAAGAGACTGTTTTCCCCGGCGGCATTACGAATGTGAGGATTCCCTGCTGCTGAAGTTGTTTCAGCGCCTCCAGCGGATTTTCCGTCTCTTCCCTGTGGAACGGCTCCGCCTGCCCGAGAAGATTTGCCTCATCCCCCGCATCCTCTGTCTGCGTTTTTTCTTCCAGCCCTTCTAACGCTTTCCTGGCATGATCAATTGCTTCCCCGGGGTTTTCTGCTTCCTGTTCCGTTTTCTGCACTTGTTTGATCCGATTGCGTATTTCTTTTGCCGCACGCTCTCCGATCGTCTTCTTCATCGTCTTTGCAGCCTGTACTGCAAAGACCGTTCCCGCGCCGTCCGTTGCCAGCAGATACCCGTCAACCTGCGCGTCTGCATGCATGCCGTACAAAAAAATTCCGTCCCTGCGATTTCCGTCAGAAGTATTTTCACAGAAAAAGTCTCTCAATTCATCTTCGGCATGCTGCATCGTCCATTTCCCCTGGCCAAACCCGGCATCCAGAAAAAACATCCGGTATCGTTCAAATAAAAACGGCTGATACCCGGCGCACAGCGATTCCGCCGCAAGGTTTGTCAAATCTTCTGCGTCTGCCTTAAGCCCGTCATAACGCGCCCCCTCTGCAAGCGTTAAAAGCAATACTGCAATTGCCGTAAACGCCAGACAAAGGGAAACCGTTATGGAAGCGTCTTTTTTTCCATACGTCTTCATGTGATTGCTTTTGCTTTCTTTTCTACAGAGTCCAGCAGATCTCCTACCAACGACTGCAGCTGTTTGCGAAATATAACAACCGCTCCGATTAATACGACAAGAATCAATATGACCTCTACCACGCCGTTCGCTTCTTCTTCCATTAAAAATTCGTTCCATCCTCTCATACTGTGTTCTCCTTTTCCTTTTTATTTTTGATACATGGATAAAAATGCCGGAATCGTCACAATTGCCATGACGATCATAAGCATCATCATCATCGGAAGCAGCAGCTTCGTTCCCGCTTCTTCCCCAAGTTTGCGCGCTGCCTGTTTGCGTTCCAGAAATACTCTCTCTGCTTCTTCTTGCAGCTGTTCGATCAGTCTGCGGTTACCTACTTTCTGCCCCTGTGTCAGAAGGGAAACCAGCTTTTTGTATGCGCCGATGCCGCAGCGATTTGCAAACTCCTGATATGCACGCGTCTCTCCCATGCCGTTATCGATTTCACAGAGCATTTGATCCAGCGCTTCGTATACCTCCGATTTGGCTGCGCCCTGCGTTTTCTTCCGCTGATACATCTGGTTCATTTTCCGCAGAGCTCCGGAAATTGTCATACCCGCGCCCAAAAGCAGCGAAAGCGTGCTGACAAAATCCGGGTAGGACAAAAACAGCCGGCGTTTTTGTCTTTGTATCTGTTTTTCTTTTTGCTCTTTTTTTACATATGCCAGAGCCATTGCCGCCAGTATACCCAGTCCAAATAACTGAGCCGCCAGCCGGTTGGATGTTTCTTTCCATCTCAGCGGTTTCCCGTCTATGGAATCCGGCAGCCTGACATATGCCTCAGTTGCTTCCTGCCGCGCAATGTCTTCTTTAATTTTTAATAGTAAATGTTCTATTTTGCTTTTCTTTTTCGGAACCACCCAGAAAGAAAACCGATAAAATTCCTCGCTTTCTCCGCAGCTTAAACTGACAAACGCTTCTATCTTCTGTTTGTCTTCGCCAAGCGCATGCTGATCGATATGCCCCTGCGCGGAAATGATCGTTTCCTCCGAAAAGGTCCACTCTGCCGAAACTTTCCCGTTTTGACAGCTTTCCAAAACAATCGGATCGGAAATGATCTGCCGTAAAGATGTGTTTGTTCCGCAGAATTTTTCAGAAATTTCTTTTTTTGCCGCCGCAATCAGCATCTCTTCTTCTCCCTTACGGTATCTGCGCTCTTCAACAGTAATGGAAATCGGATATTCCGTATCTTCCTGCGGCAGCATGACGTAAGCCTCTGTCTTTGCCTCGCCTTCCCCGGGAGCCTTTCTTTTTAACTTTCCCGATGCGATCCCTCCCGCGTCCATACTGCCTGCCGTCTCTGCCAGTATTCCCAGTACGCAGAAACACATAAGCAGGGCGCAGGGACTGCGGATGTTTCGAAACATCGGATGCGTTCTCGTTAAAATCATTACAACCGCCAGAACCAGGCAGGCTATACCACATAGAATCATTCTTACACCTCAACCTCCATCATACGCACTCCCAAAACAAATGCCGCAGCATAGAGGACCAATGCCGCTGTCATAATCAAAATGCCCGTCAAATTTCCATACAGCAGACCGATAAATTCCGGTGACGTTAGACGAAAAAACAATAATACGCCTGCCGGTACTACGCACATGATGTTTTGTTCGAGCCGTTTTTCTGCCATTACCGTATAAATTTCCTCTGTCACCTCAATCTTATCGCAAATCCTTCCGACCGAAACGGCAATCAGATGAATAAAATCTCCGCCGCCCCGTTTGGCAAAACAGAATATCTCAACAAAATTTTCGATATCCTCACTGCCGCTTTCCGCCGCAAAGTCACGCAGAATTGTTTCAATCGTCTCCTGCATGAAAAGTCTCTGCTCCATACGTCCAAGCCGTTTCAGCAAAATACAGTCTTCTCCGTGCAGATGCCTGACATCACCCAGTGCCGATACAAATGCGCGTTCTGCGGAATATCCTGCCGACAGCGCTCCGCTGACTGCATACAGATAGTCTTTAAACTCCAGATTCAGCTCCGCTCTTCGTCTATGCTCCCAACGCCTTTTAAAACACTTTCCGAAAAGGAAATACGCCGCCGGAAAAACGCCAAGCCCCCACGGCGAATGATAACATACATACGCCGCCGCGCCGCTTGCCATAAGTGCGGCTCCTGCCGTTTTCCATCTGTCGTTTGGCTTTAAAATCCTGCAGCTTCCCACTTTTCTCTGTGTATCAAAGATCCTGTCTTTTCCCATTTTCCTTCGATCTGCCCTTTCTTCTCTCTGACTTCTGCAAAACGATACAGTACATTCAGCCGGATTTCTCCGTCTTCCACACCGGCAAGCTCCGCAATCTCCAAAACTTTCCGGCTCTTATCACGCAGCCTTCCAAGGTGGATCAAAAGATCAATGCCCGATGCGATCTGCCTGCGTATCGCGGGCAGCGGAAGTTCCATTCCCATCAGAACCATTGTTTCCAATCGCCCGATCATATCGTACGTACTGTTTGCATGGCCCGTTCCAAGGCTTCCGGAATGCCCCGTATTGTTGGCGCTTAAAAGATCGATCGCTTCTGCGCCGCGGCATTCTCCCACGATCAGACGGCTTGGACGCATTCGTAGCGCCGTCTTAATCAGATCACGAATCCCGATCGGCGCAACGCCTTCAAACCCTGCCGTTCTCGTCTCAAGCCGAACCAGATTTGCGATCCCGTTTAGCTGAAGCTCTGCGGAATCTTCGATCGTGACCACCCGTTGATCTTTTGGAATAAATTCCGACAATGCGTTTAAGAATGTCGTCTTCCCCGAACCTGTCCCTCCGGACACAAAAATGTTATAGCCGGCGATCACCAGCTTCTCTAGGTATTCTGCAATCTCATCTGACAGGGAACCATAGGCGAGCAGTGTCTGCATGTTCATCGGTTCCTTTGAAAATTTACGAATCGAAATGCAGGAGCCGTCCAGGGAAATGGGATGCAGCACGATATTGACGCGGGAACCGTCCAAAAGCCTGGTATCCACAATCGGAGACGCTTCGTTTACCATTCTTCCGCCGCCTGCGCAAATGGTCTGAATCAAATCGGACAGCTCTTCGTCTGAGGAAAATGTGCCGTGAAATAAATGCAGTGTTCCCTTTTTTTCATAGAAGATCCGACTCGGACCGTTGACTAAAATCTCCGTCACTTCTTCATCCTCGATCAGCTCCTGTAATACCCCGAATTTTCGGAAAGACGCAAACAGCCGGGTTGCATACTGCCTGCGCGCCGGAAAAGAAAGCAAAGAGGTTTTATCTCTTTTCTGCAGCTCTTCATCGATACGCAGGCTCAGTTCCTCATCCGAAAGCTCTCTGGTGTGTTCCATGGACTGCAGGATACGTTCTTTGACTGCAGGATATAAATTCTTATCTTCCAATTTCCGCCCCTCCGTAAAGGCATCCGCGGATATAATCTCCCATGCCTCCATATATGCCCTCATCCAGCAATCCGGCTTCTGTAGGAGAAGACTTCATTTCCGGAAGCAGAATGTGTTTTACCAGATCCACGGTGTATTCGCCTTCCTTTCTGAGATATTCCATAAATTCTGTCATCCGGTATCGATTTAACCGCCCTTCTTTTCCAAGGCAGTAAAAGCCTCCAAATACGGGAATCATCTCTGCAAATCCTAAAAATACCCTGTCGAAATCAACCACCACAATGTCATAACCGCTGCGTCCCTTTAAGATTAGAAATAACTCTTCCAACAATGGTTTTGTAATTTCCGATATATGTTCCGGATTGACCGCCGGCGGAATATAATCCACATTTCGGTAGGTCCTGCGTATTTTATGCAGCCCTGCGGCAAAATCATGGTTTTTCTGCATCATGGCATACAGCAGATCTCCGATGTCCTCCGTAATTTCCTCATTTGTCAAAAACGAAAATCCGCTGTGCTCCATTAAATTCACGTACAGAACCTTCTGCGTCTCTCCTAAAATCTGCGCCATTGTCATACTGAACAGCAGCTGGCTTTCGTGGCGGATCGGAGAATAAATTCCGATCAGTTTTGCGGTATGCTCAATAAAAACTGCTCTGCCATCGGTTTCTTCCTGCCAGAGCATCGCAGAAATCTGTTGAAACAGCTGTTCTGCGGACTGGTATTTTTCCAGAAAGAGCCGCCCGTTTACGTCTTTTCCGTCTTCTTCATATAAGAGTATTTTCTTTGTGTCTGCTGCAGCGCCTTCTAACGCTTCCCAAAACACTTCTGTCATCACAACCGCATCAAATTTCTGTTCTTTTTCCTGTACCAGAAATGCTTCTGCTTTAGAAAATGCAGCGATTTTGAAAAAAAGATCTTTTTTTCGAATTACATATCCCTGTAATTGTTCTAAATAATCCTCTTCTTCGTCTAAAAATGCAATATTTAATTGTACCAAGATACACCCCCGTTCCGGCATCTTACGGAAACAGCAATGCCGCCGCCGTTCCGAAGAACACCGGCACCGCAAAAGCAAACGGCACCCGCGCCTCTTCATCCAAAACGGTATATGGCTTCAGCTTTTTTGTACAAAGAACGTCCAGCAGATATTCCGCTGCATTAGCAAGCGTTCTCCTCCTGTTGTGATCTGCCGCCAGAATAAACGCAGCGAACACACCGGCTGCCAAAAAGCTGTACGCCATGCATTGAAACAATTTCCCGATCGTAAGTATACTGCCTGTCATGGAAAATAATTTGATATCGCCTGCCCCAAGGACACGCATTTGAAATAAAAGATATAAAAGAATAACAGGAACCGAGATGTTCCTGAGAAAATAATAAATGCCCAAAGCCTGGTATTCCGCTGCCTGGAACAGGCTTCCGATCGAAAGACCTGCGACAATGAGCTTGTTGGAAACTTTTCCAGCCAAAAGATCCTGTACCGCTGCCAATAGTAAAAGACTAAGCAGCAGTCCTGTTTTTACAATTCCAATCCCTCACCTCTCTTTTGTTTTTGATGGTTTGCATTATAGCGTTTCTCTCTTCATTTGTCCATAGCTTTCTGACAAATTTCTAAAGTTTGTAGAATTTTCACAACATATTGTAAAAAAGTATTCCATACAGCAGCGCAAATCCGCCTGTACCAAGGCTTCCGACTGTCAAAACACTGATCGCATTCATGCCTACCGCCTGCTCGATTCCGACCCCCATCAGCACCGCATTCCCGATATAAATTGCCAAAACCCCCAATACCGTACGTACCAGAAAGTTTAAAATTATCTCGGCTCTTCTCCGCAGAACGCCGATCGCCAGTACCAGAATACAAATACCGCCCAGAATAAGCGCGCTCATTTTTAAATCCATACCCATACCTCGTCTTATCTTGATACAGCATATGCCTGCAACCGGCTGTTTATGCCCGTAATTCCAACAGTATTCTAACACAGCCAAAGAATTTTTTTGAAAATATGCCTGATTTTTGTATACTCTGGATATTTCTGACTATAATTTAAGTAAGCACTTTTTTATTACGGCACATAGGACATGTGAAGATTGTGCGGTAAAGATTTTCACACGTCCATGCAAAAAGCCCAGAAAGCGGGGATACTTATGGATCGAATTCTTGAAAACAGCATTTTGCTGGACAGACGCTACTCTCTGTTATTAGAAGATTTGGACAGGACAAAGCACGATCTGGATTCTGCCTATACCAATCTTGCCAACGCCGTTGAACCGGATCTGATCGACTGCTATATCTATGAAGTACAGTCTGTGCAAATGCGCTATCAATTCCTGTTAGGCCGCGTAAAACAAATAGAGGATTCTTATGCTAAGAATCCTCTGGAATGTTCCGGCGCCTGAAACGACTCGTTTAATTGCGTCCTGCCGTATGTCATACCGGCATATACCTGCTGCGCATTCTGCATCAGGGGGGTCGAGTGATCCTGTTTTGCGGCTTCCGAAAAAGCCTCATGCAGGTTCACAAGAACCTCCTCTGCCGTATCTAATTCATCCAACCGCTTGGTAACCACGGTTTTTGCCATGGCTTCCTTCACAAAAATATACAACGGATATAAATCTTTTGAAACTTCGTACCCAAAATCGAGCGATCGAATCAATTCATCCACGCCTGCCTGCGCCTTCTTAAGCGCCTCTTTAAACCCTTCGTAGTCATCTGCGGATAAACACTCTTTTGCCTCTTTTATGTATGCAAATATAATATCAAATACGATCACAACCAGACCGCTTTTGTTGCTCTGACTGATCCTTCTGGTAAAAATCTGTACCTGTTCCTGCTTCATATCCGCCTCTCTTACTGCAGAAGCTGAAGTACCGTCTGCGGAATATCGTTTGCCTGTGCCAAAACAGATGTTCCCGCCTGCTGAAGTACCGTATATTTGGTATATTCAGACATTTCTTTTGCCATATCCGTATCACCGATACGCGAAATCGCATTCGTTAAATCTTCCTGTGAAGAATCCAGGCTGTCTACGGCATGTTCCAAGCGGTTTTGATAGGCTCCGATTGCAGATCTGGCAGAAGACGTAATCGAAATCGCCTGATCCAGCTGATGAATCGCCTTGCTGGCTCCTCCCGCCTTTGTCACATCTACTTCGTCTAAATAAAGCGTTTTCTTGGAAATCTCCGGAATCCGCACTTCCATCGTCTGATTTTCATTTGCCCCGATCTGAAGCGTCATCGTTCCGATATCAGTCACTTGTATATTAAAATCGCCCGTTTTTCCGGGTTCTACCATAAAATCCATCTGGAAACCGGAAATATCCGTAATTTTTACTTTATTTCCGTCCATGGAAACCGTTGCCTGCGCTCCAAACGAAGACGTCAGATCCAGCGTAATATCCGCATTTTCTCCGGGCGTCGTTACTTCTCCGCCGTCAAGACCTAAAAATGACTGCAGATCCGCATTGCTGCATACGATCTCTACGGAAGAACCCTCTCCGAACTGATCGGATATAAATGCCAGCGTATCGCCCTGTGCGTAGGTCTTCTCGATCTGCGTATAACCGCCGGTCGTCGGATTTGCCTCAAAATCCAGCGGCTGCGTCCTGTCTGCTACGATCAGATTGACTCCCGCAGTTTCCGCACCTGTCCTCAACTTTTCATATACGCTGGAAATATCTTCTCCTTCCGAAATCACGACTTCCACACCGTTGATAATTACGCTTCCCGCAGGAACCGTCCCGGAACTCGGCGTACAGGATACCGATCCCTGTTTCGCCGCAGCCCCCGCCGCAATCGTAAATTTATAATCGCCTGTTCGTACCGCATCGGTAACCGCCATTCTGGAAAACCCTTCTCCGTACACGCGGGTATCAAAGGAACCGTCTAATAACGTCTGCGTATTATATTCGGTATCCCTGGAAATACGGTCTACTTCTTCCGTCAGAGAATTAATCTCCTGCTGGATTGCCGCCCGCTCTTCTTGCTGATTCGTATCGGTAGCAGCCTGAACGGACAGCTCCCGGATACGCTGCAGAATAGAAGTCACTTCTCCCAGTGCAGAATCCGCGATCTGCAATACGCTGATGCCGTTGGATGCATTTTCCGAAGCCTTTCCCAGCCCGTCGATCTGTGCCTGCATCTTATTGGAAATTGCCATTCCTGCCGGATCGTCTTTTGCATGATTGATCTTAAGTCCCGAGGAGAGACGCTCCATAGAAGCTGCCAATCCGCCTTCTGTTTTCAATAACTGTGCATTGGTAACAACCGCCGACATATTGTGGTTTACTTTCATATTCTATACCTTCCTATTCTTACGCGTCCCTGCCATGCTGCTACATCCTTGTAGTGTTTCTGATTTGCATTCTGTTTCTCTGACCTTTATATCGGTCTAAAACGAAAGTTTCTTAATGCCCTCTAAAAATCCCTTTGCAATTTTATAAAGACGCGCCGTCTGTACCTGATAGGTTTCTTCGTCCGCTTCCCGGGCAGTTTCTTTTGATTTATAGTGATCGGAAAACCGTGAAAAATTCAATTTGCTGACATAAGTAACCTGAAAGTCGCTCTTTTCTTCTTCAAATTCTTTGGTAATATCCTGTATATGCTGCTCCAGCATCTGCTGCATTTCCTTGTTGTCTGTCGCGGCAAACCCGGAAACGCCTTCTTCTTTCGCTTCTAAACGCGCCGCCACTTTTCCTGCCCGATCTGTCTCAAAGAGAATCTCTACCATGCCCTTTTTTTCGGTTCCGCGTACGATCTTAAGCGAAATATTGGTTACGTCGCCGCCTACCAGAACCGGTATCGTATATTCTTCATTGTCCGCCATCTTTCCGGCAATGGAAATCTGCGTATTCATAAGCTTTAATTCCCGGATATCCATACTGGTAATATGCTCTTTATCCGCGATCATGGTCTTCATCACACGTTCCGCCGTATCCGCCAGAGCCTCCTGCGCCGCCGCCATCTCTTCCGGCGTCTTAAGGGCCTCTGCAAAACGGCCTAAGATCTCTTCCTGGATCGCCGCAAAATCGATCGGTCCTCCGGAAAACACCTCGTCGCTGTTGAACATCTTAGAAAAGATCTGGTTGCGCCTGTTTACCATACGGTTGGCTGCCAGAATGTGTTCCGTCGTATCCGGCAGCTGATACCGCTCTAAAAGCTGATATACTTCCTCATCTGCCGCCGCTGCCTGCTTCAATTCTTCCAACTGGCTTTCTGCATAACTGATATCTAACGCCTCTTCTTTCGATGACGTCTCTTTGGCATATTCATCCAAAGCGGCCTTCAACTGTTCCGGCGTATAATTTTCCCAGTCGGGATTTTGCAGTAGTTTCTGCATCGTTACAGGCGTTAACGTTTCCATCACGTCCTTCATACAATCGGCCTGGTATGCCGTTTCGATCTGATCCGTAATGGATTTCGTATTTGTCTCCGCCGCATCGATCCCGCCGAACGAATCATCCACCGCATAATCCATTCCGCTCTTTTTCGCGCTTCTGACTGCGGTCAAAAGATTCCGCATCGTAAATTCCGCGCCCTGGCTGACTAATGCGCCGATCGCAGCCCCGTCCGTCTTTTCAATTTGATGAATCAGCCGGTAAATACCGATAAACGACTCTTTCTCTTCCGGCGTGATGCTGCCGTTTTGCTCTAATTTCCAAAGGTATTCGCTAAAACGCTCCGTTTCCGTACCTTCCTGACGGATCGCTTCCACCTTTTGATTCAGCTCATCCAGCGGCAGATCCAGCGGATTTTCTCCCTGTCCGATCAGCTCACGCACCGCTGCCGGCGTAAGATTGGAAAATGTGCGCTGTACGCGTTCGTCCGCCGCTTTCATTGACAATACCGACTCTTTCGTAATCTCTAAGCTGTTGTATGCCAAAATCCTGACCGCACGGCGGTTTGCCTCGCTCTGCTCCATGCCCAAATCTTCCAAAATATCGTTCACGTTGGAAAACGCTTTCTGAATGGAATCACCAAGATCTTTCCTGGGTTCTGTCATCAGCGCTTCGTAACTTTCCCCCGCTCGTTCCATCGTTTCCTTTAATACGGTTCCTGCTTCATGCAGTTTTGTCACCGTATCCAGAGAATATTCCTTCATACCAAGCAGATAGGCAGGCATCTGCTTTAAATCGGAGACTTTCTGTTCCGTTTCCTCAAACAGCGCCGCCATGGAGATATCGGCAGTTTTGCCGTTTTCGCCAAGCAGCTTCGCATAATAATTCTGTTCCTGCTCTTTTAACTGTTCCACCAGTTCTTCCAGAGGTTTCGTATCAATGGAAATTCCCTGTTTTAAGAGCGCGCGGTTTGCTTCCGTCGTCATGGCAAGACGCGTCTCTTCCAGAATTCTTTTTGCTTTTAAGAATGCGAGTCCCTGATCGGAAACGGCTTTCGCTTCCTGACTGCCGCTATCTGCCGCCGCTGCCGCAGATCCTTCGTCTATGACTTCTTTTGCCGCGTTCGGATCCAGGGCCCCCTGTCTGCGCAGCGCTGCCGCCCGTTCTAAATTTTCTACGGTAAGTTCCATCCGGTTCGATACCAGATAGGCAATGTCTTCATCCGAAGCTTCCGTTACAACCTCGACCGCATGCTCCGCCTGCGCCGTGATACTGTATTCACGCAGCAGCATGGCGTCCTTGGGACGGTCTCCCTCCGCCACTGCCGCCGCAATTGCCGCCGCAGTAACGCTTCCCTCCGCCGGAAGCTGAAGGTCCAAAAGCTTCTGCATATAGGAAAAATTATCCGCTGTATACGCAATCCCGCTCTGAATCATCCATTTACTATCCGCAATGGTCTGTTCGTTTACCGTCTTGCCGGCAGCGGTAATCACCTGTTCCATCTGTCCCCGCAGAGCCTCAAAATCGATCTCTTCTTCCGCTGGCGCATATGCCGCGCTTCCGGAAAACTCCGCCGTAAACAGATTTGCGATACTTGGAGCCAGTCGGTTATCCAGCATGTATTTGACCGCGCCTCTGGAAAGAGGCGTTAATTCCTCCGCCTGTTTCCAAGCCTCCATGCCTTCCGTCATATTTTCTTCTGTGACCGGAAGAGCGGCAGACTCGAAACTGTGCTCTAACTGCGCGGCAGCGGCAAGACTGCCCGCAATCTCTTCAAACTGCTCTTTTGTCAGGGAGCCGCCCATATGGGAAACGTCTACCCCTGCTTTTGCAAGCTGCGCTTTGATCTTATCCGTTACCGTAACCAGGGTCTGTCCGTCGGTACTGCTTAAGGAAAACCCTTCCTCCTGCGCCCGTTTATAATCTTCCGGTGTCATCGTATTTGACAAAACCGCCATCTGGTTTTTGCGCATGGCGGCGTCCATCTGGTTTCCGATCTTTGCTTCCAGTTCTTCCATTGCGCTTTTTGCCTTTACTTCTTCTTTGCTGTAGCCGGTCAATCCTGTGCGGACGGACTGCTCCAGCGCATCTGTTTTCGCCTTTACCGTCTCTGAAAAGGATGTCGTTACGCTTGCCTTTTCAAACGGTTTTTCGTTTTGGACCTGCTGATTGAACAAATCGTTTTTTTCTATCTTCATATTCTCTGCTCCGTATCTTTGTAATCCCCGGTCTGTCTGCTGCGCAGAAATGTATGCTTATGGAATGGTCCGCATGTATACAGCAGCAAACCACTCTGCATCCGCATGCCATTGCAAAAAGATCTGCCGGGTAAATGCTATCATATACTATGTCGGTTTGTTTACACAAAAAATAAACACATAAGCGCTATATTTCAACTGTCTGCTTATGTGTTTTTTTGTAATGCCATTTATGAAATATGATTTACCTACCGTATCCTATGAAGCTTTCCCTGATCCATCTCATACACCTCATCGCAGAGGGAATCGATGTCTTCTTTGTTATGGCTTGCAAATAAAAGCGTCCTGCCTTCTTCTTTCATGTTTAAAAACAGGTTCCGCATATGCGCTACGCCTTCTTTATCCAGGCCGTTCATCGGTTCATCCAAAATCAGAATATCCTGTTCCTCCATAATTGCCTGTGCAATGGCAAGCCTTTGTTTCATGCCGAGCGAATACTTTTCCACCACTTTCTTTTCCGCCGGATTCAATCCCGTCAATTCCATGGCCCGCTTTAACTTTTCGGTATCTTTTTTATGATTCAGGCGGTATAAAAGCTCCAGATTATGCAGGCCGCTGTATTGCTTTAAAAAAGAAGGTTCTTCAATGATCACGCCCGCATTTTGGATCATATCGACGTCTTTACCCATTTTTTTGCCCCGAATATAGATATCGCCCCGATCCGGGAAATAAAATCCGCAGATACACTTAAACAACACGGTTTTTCCCGAACCGTTATAACCTACAATCCCGTAAATTCTGCCGCTTTCACACGCCAGCGAAACGTCGTCCAGCACGGTATGGCCGCGAAATTGTTTTGTGATATGTTCTACACGAATGGTTTCTCCCATGATTAGTTCCCTCCGTTTCTCTATGTTTCTTCCTGGTTTCCCCAGGCCGCGCGGGATATTTTTGCCTGTCCCGCCCATCCCAACAGCAGCAGCAGTAAAAAAAGCGCCGTATAAATATAGGTAAGGCTCGGATAATCGATATTCTGCCCGTACCGCCACTGACTAGGATACATCCAGGAACACGGAGAAATATATTGGATATCATACGGCATCCACTCCATTGTGGGCAGAAATGCAATCACAATCGTAATCAAATACCCCCAGATTCTCGGCAGATACAGCCCCAGCACATATAAAAGCATCCCGATACATGCAAAAACCAGGCTGTCGATCGCTATGATATGCGCCAACAATTCAAACGGAGCAAACGCCGTAAGCGTTTTTCCGGATATATAAGCGCCGATCGTACTGCCGGTTACGGAAAGCGTATGATATACCGTCCCCCATGCATTGCTCCATGTGGCCGCCGGAGCAATCGTCAGGCTGCTTAAGAATGCCAAGCACAGTGAAAGGAAGAAACTGCTGAAAAAAATATACCGTATGTTCCGCCTGCCCCAGCGGTTCCGCCCGGTCCGAAGCACGGCATACATCTCGCCTTTCTCCATAAACGGCGCGTTCGAATAGAAACACAGCACGCCCAGCAGAATGACCTTGCTGAAATACATATCCGTCTGTACAAACGGAAGAACGACAAACGTATCTTTTACCCCCAGCGCAGCCGCCTCGTCCCGAAACGCGCCCAGCGTAATATCCAGCATACAGATCCATGCCACAAGCAGCGTCACGCTCCGCAGGGAACAGATACGATGTATAAAAGTGTCCAGTTCCGCTCTGACATTCATCTTTTCACCCCTCTCACCATACGGCGCATCCGGCGGTATATCAACACCATAAAAATACTTACGCTGCACGCCGTAACAAATACTGTGCAACCAAAAGAAAGCAGCGGATCCGATAAGAGATTACCGGAAAAGAAATACATCCCGTTAATCGAAAGCATATCATCCTTGATACAGTTTACCAAAATATAATACGCCGCAATCGGCATACACATGGCAAACATCCTGTTTTTTGCAACCAGGGAAAGCCACATCGCCGCCAAAGCCAATATTCCCGCCAGAAACCCGATCACCATAGACGATAAGAGAAAATAAACCGGCATCCACTGTCTCTGCAAAAAACAGCCGAAGACCTCGGCCTCCTGCTTCCTGACAATCCGCATCATGCCGTATGCTTCCTCCGGATCCGCAAGCGGAATCCGCAGGCTTTGCACAAAGACAAAACACATCGTTCCCATGATTATGGAAAGAACCGCCGCGCAAAAACAACAGGCGCTTTTCGCATAGACATAAGCTTTCAGGCTGCCACGCAATACGGCGCTCTGATAAAAGCCGTGTTCCCAATCCTCTAACAGGCTGTTTGCATATGCAAAACTGCTGCAGGCAAACAATACGATAATCAGGCTGAAAAATTTGATAAAATAAAACAAATCAAATACGCTGAGGCTTCCCACGCTCTGCAGGCTGCTGACCATATAGATCAAAAAAACGCTGGCGATCGATATATAAAACTGCGGCGACCGAAATAACCGGTAAAAATCCATTTTTAAATACCTGATCATCCTATGCATTTACAGATCACCCCATTTCCGTCATTTCTTCTCCCGTGACTGCATGAATCGGAAGATACATTACGCTGTCCGAATCTTCGTACTGCAATGTGCAGACCCAGACCGGTACAAGTTCATAGGTTCCTTTTCCCACGCGCAGAGGATATTGAAAGAGCCTGCATTTTGTAACGGTAATTTTAAATTCCAGAACTGCTTGTTCGTATTTTTTTGTTATAGTCTCCGCAATTTTTTCAAACGGTGCAAGCGTTAATGGTTCTTTTCCGTCTTTGATGTCAAACAAATAATTTGCCTCCAAGCTAAGCAGGCCGGAAACTCCATAATATGCCCGCACCGCGCCAAAATCAGGATCCTCCTCATACTCTATGACTTCTTTCGGATAGAATACCGGAAGTCCCTGATCCTTTTGAAGCAGGCAGTAAAAATATGTATTATCTTCTTCGCTCCAGTTTCCCTTTTTTTCGTCCGGTTCGAGATTTCCGTCTTTCAGCATTTTCTGCTCTTCCCGCTGAAGCGTCTGATGATCAAGCGCATAACAATAGGAAACAACATAATCGTTTGCCGTAATCCCTAATGTATTCAGTTCCGATATCAGCCCGTCCCATGCATTCGTACTGCTTAAATTTTCCAGGTCCGCCGTTTTTGAAAGGATATCCTCCGTCCCTTTATTGATATTATATTCCAGGCAGGCGTGTGTCTGCATATAACTCATACCCTTGTAATAAGACGATTCCTGTCCGGAAAGATATAAGTACAATTCCTCACTTTGATAATACTCACATAACGCAAGTCCTCCTTCGCGCGTCGTTCCGCCTTCCGGATCCTCCTCATAACTTTCATCTCCCTTCAAAAATCTTTTTTTCCATTTATTCATGTCTAATTCCTGTATTTCCGCCGTTGCACGGCAAATTTGATTGGGATCAAAATCATCCGGCACGACGATGTCGGCATTGATTGAGAAGGTTTCATTTACATTCGCTTTGTAGGTTTTAGGAAATTCCACTTCCTGTTTTAGCGCTGCATCTTTCTGTACCGGATTTCCGAAATTCTGATCAATTTTGATATGGGATTGTTCCCATAAAACTCCTACTGCAGCGATGCATATGACCAGCAACACTATATTTTTTATATATTTCTTCATGTTATTCTGTTCCTTTTTTCAAAATATTGAGGAATGCCGTACCGAAAGACGATACGGCATTCCCTGTTCACGGAATTAAGATGTGTAACGTCCGGATATGGTAATGGTATAGCCTTGGGTTGCATTGTTATTTCCGGTTCCAAACAGTTTGTAAGTAACTCCTGCGTTTGCCCTTGACGGATATTTCATTTTCTGTACGCCAGTCATTCCTTTGTACAATCCCAATTTAGACGATGAAGCACGTGCCTGCGTCTTGTTCTTTGCAGAGGTTAAAATAAGCCGGGGCTGTCCGCTGGTACTCAGGTTCACGGAATTTGTAATGGTAACATACCAATATTGTTCATTGTCTGCCTTAACTTTTTCAACAACTTTATAGTAGGTCTCATTATTCGCCACTGTGGTGATGCTTTTGTTTGTAAACGTTTTGCTTGCTGCCATTACATTTGTAAACGGAAACCCAACTACTGCCGTAACTGCCAATGCAGCCATAAATTTTTGCATTTTCTTTCCCATTATATTTTCTCCTTTTCTTTTTTTTATCTTTTGCATGCATTTGATGATTTCTTTATATTATACAGATTTATATCTTTTGTCAATAGTTCTATATGCTTTTCAATTAAATTATTGATTTTCCATTTTAAAATAAAGTTAACATTTTAATTAAATTTTAATAGTGCATTTATTTTGCATTCATGATTGATTTTATTTCAATTCAAAAAAATATCATATCTTTAATAAGCCCCCTCCCATGCCTCTCTCTTTTCAGTAAAGAGGGAACCCCGTTTCCATGCTTATCCTAAATCCTCCGCCCTTGCTCATTTTTATGCAAATAAAAAATACGAAATGACCGAAGAACTCATGAAAGTTCCTCGGTCATTTCGCATCTGCCGATCGTACCGGTCATTTTCCCCGGATCACATTTCCTTAATAAGAAAACTTAAACACCGCCACGCCGTATGCCGGAAGCGGATAGGCAAACGAATATTTCCTGCCGTCGCATTCCAGCTTTTTCGCCCGGTAACTTGCCGGACGTTTTGCCCCGGTTCCGCCGAATTTCGCATCGTCGCTGTGGAAAATCAGCCGGTAGGATTTTCCTACGGGTACGCCTACCCGGTAATCTTCCCGTTCCACCGGCGTAAAGCTACAGACAAACAGCAGACAGTTTTTCCCGTCTTTGCTCTTACGGATAAAACTGAAAATACTTCTTTCATTGTCGTTTGCATTGATCCACTCGAAACCGTCCCAGCTGTGGTCCAGCTCATACATCGCCGGATATTTCCGGTAAATATGCAGAAGCTCTTTCACATAATCCTGCATATGCTTATGGTTCGGATCCTGCAAAAGATTCCATTCCAGCTCCGTTTTTTCGCTCCATTCATGCAGCTGCGCAAACTCCTGTCCCATAAACAACAGTTTTTTGCCCGGATGCCCCATCATAAACGCATACCCGACCTTTAAGTTCGCGAATTTATCCTCTCCGACGCCGGGCATTTTATTGATCATGGAACATTTCAAATGTACCACCTCGTCATGGGAAAGCACAAGGATATATTTTTCGCTGCCGTTATACGACATGGCAAACGTCATCCTGTTATGGTTATCTTTGCGGAAATACGGGTCTAACTTCATGTAATCCAGAAAATCATGCATCCAGCCCATATTCCATTTCAGGGAGAAGTTCAGTCCGCCTTCCTGCGCCGGTCCCGTAACCATCGGCCACGCCGTAGATTCCTCGGCAATCATAACCGCTCCTTTGTTGCGTCCCGTGATCAGCGTATTGATATGGCGGAAAAATTCGATCGCCTCCAGGTTTTTATTCTCGCCGTACTGGTTCGCCACCCACTGTCCGTCGCTCTTGCCGTAGTCAAGATAAAGCATCGATGCGACCGCGTCGACCCGAAGCCCGTCGATATGGTAATGTTCTACCCACATCAGCGCGCTGCCGATCAAAAAGTTTTTCACCTGGTTGTTGCCGTAATCAAAGATCTTGGTCCCCCAGTCCGGATGCTCTCCTTTTCTCGGATCTGCATATTCGTATAACGCCTGTCCGTCAAATTCGGCAAGTCCGTGGGCATCCCTTGGAAAATGCGCCGGAACCCAGTCTAAAATAACGCCGATATTATTTTTGTGGAAGTAATTGACCATCCAAGCAAAATCCTCCGGCGTACCGTAACGGGACGTCGGAGCATAATATCCGGTCACCTGATAGCCCCAGGAGCCGTCAAACGGATATTCCGAAATTCCCATCAGTTCGATATGCGTATAGCCCATCTCTTTGACATAGGCACAGAGCGCTTTTGCAAATTCGCGGTATGTATAAAACCCCGTATCTTCCTGATAGCCCGGATGGCGCATCCAGGAGCCCGGATGCACTTCATAAATACTCATCGGCTGCTCATCCATCGTTCCTGCCGCCGCACGTTTTTTCATCCACGCATCGTCCGACCATTTGAAATGATCGATATCTACGATACGGGACGCCGTGCCCGGACGTTCTTCCGCAAAGTTTGCGTAAGGATCCGCCTTGTAGAGCTTTCGTCCGTCCGGCGTCTCGATCATATATTTGTAGAGACTGCCTGTCCCAAGATGCGGCACAAATAATTCGTAAATCCCCGTTTCTTCCGGCTCCAGTCTCTCCATCTCATGCGAAGTTTCATCCCAATCATTAAATTCCCCTATGACAAATACTTTCCGTGCATGAGGCGCATATACGGAAAAGCAAATTCCCTTTTTCTTTCTGCGGGTCTGGGGATGCGCTCCTAACTTCTTGTAAATATCATAGTGCGTTGCCTGCCCGAACAAATACATGTCCAGTTCTGAAAAATTACCCATACTTCTACCCTCCGTTTTTTATTCTTCAAAATCTTTTTCTCTGAGAAGAATATAATCGTTCTCAGTATATCTTCTGGAAGTAATAATGGAAAACGCTTTTTTTAACGATTTCTTTTCCGCTTTCTCAATCGCCTCGTCTACGATTTCTTTTACTTCTGTCAGCGTAGTAGGCTGATCCAGTCTCTGGATATTGCTGATCCTGTTATATAACGCAAGCACGCCCATGTTGTCGATCTCATAGTCAAGATCATGCGCATATGCCTTTCCGAATTCAACCAGTTCGTCACTGGTGAATACCGGTATTTTTATCTTCTCCGTAAATTTCTTTGCAAACCCGTCATCCTGCCCAAGCGCCGTATCCAGCCCGCTTCTCGTATCTTCCATGATTACGAGTACGCCGCTGTCGTCCTGTTCCAATAACAACGAAAGCTTTACGGCGGTTTCCCTGCTGATCCCGCCCGCCCGCTCGATAATCAGACAGCCGCCCGCCACTTTCTTGAGCATCTTCGTCAAATCTTTTTTATTTAATATGCCGGCGTCGATTTTTCCGACTTTTCCGTTCAAATGTTTTTCTTCTTTCTGAAGCGCTTTTATCAGCGCCGCGGCAAGCACGGTTTTTCCGCAACCCGCGCCTCCCTGTATCAGTATGTTCCCTTCCGCGGAAGCCTTGCCGGCTGCAAACCTCTGCGTCGTATGCGACAATACTTCGCAGATCTGGCGTTCCATACCGGCAACGGGAACAAAATAGGAAAAAACGGCTTTCTGTTCTTCTGTCAGTTTTGTCTGCTGCGGCTGCTTTTTTTCGTTTTCCTGCCGTTTTCCTGTCACCTGCGGTTGTTTCGGCACGGTTTCTTTCAGCGCCTGCTCGATTTCCTCTGCCCGGATCTCTTTTGTATCCTGCTTGATCAGAGACGCTTCCGGCTTTACGGTCTCATCTTCCGGCGGCTTCTTTAATCCCGCGGACTGCTCCAATTCCTCCACCGATACCCCATAAAATTCGGCTTCTGCCAGACGCATTTCTTCGGTAAGGTCCTCCGAGAGTTCCGCAACCTCTTCTTCCGGATGATCCGTATCCTGCCGGTTTCTTTTCAGAAAATCCGCCGCCAGCGTATCCAGGCGCTCTTCTTCCGATACTTCCTCCTTCTCTCCGGGCTCTGCGCGCAGCTCTTCCGGTTCCTCGAACTCTTTCGGAGCTTGCGGAGAAAATACTTCCGGCAGATCGCCCGTCTGTGCCGTCAAATCAGGCTCTTCCAGAAAATGCGGCTCCGTTTCCGGCGGCGTATGTTCAAACTGTGTCGGCACATACGCCCGCAAGCCGATCTGTTCGTCAAAATTCGGCTTTGCCTGTTTGATCTTACGCATCAGCTCGTGCTCAGTCTCTTCTTCTGCCCGCGCCTCTCCCTTCAGCTTGTCGATCTGCTGCTGTAATATCTGGTTCATATCCGCCACGTATCTTCCGGCGCGTTCTTCGTTTGAAATCGTCTCTTCCTGAAGATGTTCCTTCTGCATCAGCTGCATCGGTGTAATTCCTGCATCCAGTTTCGGTATCACGTCGGCAAGCCGATCCATAATATCTTCCGCTTCCCGCATCGCTCTCGCTTTTGCAGACTCCAGTTTCTGCTGCTGCGCCCGCTGCAGCGCCGCCTGCGCCGCCCGCCTAGTCTTCTCCCAGCCGCTTAAGACAGCTTCAATACTCATCTGTCCGCCGCTCTGCAGTTCGCCTGTGCCGTTTTCGTCCGGCATGCCGTAACGGGTGTCGGAATCTTCGGAAAGCATTTCCTGAAAATGGCTGCGGAGCGATCCGTCGATTTCCGCATCCGTCTCGATATGTTCGCTCGTCTCTTCTGCCCGCTCTTCATGATTCGGCATTTGAAGATAGGGAATCTCTCCTACCATTTTTTTGATGTTATCCATGGTATCGTCTACGGCTTCTTTCTCTGTCGCATCCATAATCTGCTGCATGCTTTTTTTGAGCTCTTCCTGCAGATTTGCCGTATTGAATTTCTCGACGGTTTCCTGAACAACCGGGATCCGAACCGAAGTTTCCTCCCTGGGATACACTTCTTTCAAGCCGTCCCTGCGCTGCCGAAACGAACGGTATTTATCTTCCTGCGCTTTTGACAGCGGCTGATAGAGCATCTTAAGCTCAAGTGCCCGCTCCACGTAAACGCCTTCCCCAAACCACAAAATCAATTCATCACAGGTATCGATGCACTTTTCGATCTCGCCTGCCTGATGATACAGATACGCAAGCTGATATGCCCATTCCTCCGTATATTCCGCTTCCTTTAGCTCTTCCAGAATTGCGATCCTGGTCGGAAGGTCCGCTTGATTTGCCCTGCTCATCTTGTAGCGCAGCACATATTTTAAGTTATCATGAGGAGCAATTTCTACAAATTCGTTATAATATTCCTCCGCTTCCTCCAAATCCTTCATCTTTATGGAAATTTCCGCAAGCCGGTATATGATCATCCGTCCGATCGGAGAACGATCGTACGCCATCAGAAGAATTTCCTTCGCTTCGTCATATCGTTTTAATTTGGCATAAATGTCCCCTGCTTTCACCAATAGATTTACATTTTTCTCTTTGCGCCAGTTAATCGAGTCTGCAATTTCTGCCGCAGCATTATAATTACCTTCGGCGACCAACGCTTTCATCTGATCTTTTTTTAAATTATATTCATACTTATCCAATCGTGTCACCTCAAAAAATGCAGTTCTATTTCTCTTCGTAACGAAGTTTCCCGGTATTTACATCCACATCATGCATTCGAATATATTCTTTCGTTTCTTCCGGCAGCTTCCGCCTGCGCAGTATATACGCGACCGACTCGCGGATCAGATAGTAAATGACCGCAAACGTCGGCACGCCCAGCAGCATTCCCATAAATCCGAACATACCGCCGCCCACTAAGATTGCAAAGATTACCCAGAAAGAAGAAAGTCCCGTCGAATCACCCAGAATCTTTGGCCCGATAATGTTGCCGTCTACCTGCTGCAGCAGAAATACAAAGATCAAAAAATACAATCCTTTGACAGGTTCTGCCAGCGCAATCAAAACAAACCCGGGCACAGCGCCGATAAACGGACCGAAAAACGGTATGACGTTTGTTACGCCGACGATCACCGCCACCAGCAGACTGTACGGCATTTGTAATATAATCAGCCCGATATAGCAGATTATGCCTATAATGGCAGAATCCAAAATTTTACCGCTGACAAAACCGCCGAAAATCTGATTGCTCACCCGCATCGTATGGATGACGACATTGCCGAACCGGGACGGCAGTATGGCATAGACAATTTTTTTGCTCTGCCCGATAAACGTCTCTTTCCGAAACAGCAGGTATAACGCGATCACAAGGCCGATCACAAAATTAAATACCATCCGGACGGCACTGATGACGCCGGTAGTGATAGATGCAAGATAGGTCAGGTACGTATTTACCTGCGGAAGAATCTGTTTCTCAAACAGCGTCTCCAGATAATTGCCGACACTGTTTAAATCAACGCCCATAAACGCCATCCATTCCGAGATCTGGCTGTCGCCCGCCAGAACACCCTGTGCCCATTCTTCAAAATCTTTCAGCTCTGCCGGAATACTGACCATCATATTGCGGATACTTTTGATCAATTCCGGAATCATCATATACAGCAGCAAAAAGATGATCAGAAGAAGAAACAGCAGCGCGCCGATCGTTCCGAGAGTACGCGCCGTCCGTTTGGCTTTTCTCTCGTCTTTCATCTTTGGCTGCAGGTAACGGTTCAAATGTCGTTCCAGAAAGACCATGACCGGATTTAAAAGATAGGCAACAATAAATCCCATGCTCACCGGCTGCAAAATCCCCATCGTCTTCTGCCAGTACTGGGCAAATCCGTGGTACCGGTAGATAAAAAAGAAAAACAGAATGCAGCAGCAGAACGTTCCGAACGTCACTGCCGCAATCACAATATATTTTTTTAAATCCCAATCCGAGGCGGTTTTCTTTGTATCCGCTTCTTTATGCAGCTCATCCAAACGGCTACCTCCTATTTTCTGTTGTAATTGATCAGGCAGCCCTTTAAGATAATGCTTCTTTCATCATCTGTCATATCGCCAAGCATCAGTTTAAATTCTTTTAACGCCCCGTCTTTTACCACATATGCCGAGATATCCGCCGCTTTTTCTTCCACTGCTTTGCGGATGTCCGGAAGGAAAATATAATCACCGTTTGCAAACGGAAGCTCACCCTGTTCGATCAAAAACGGAAGCATGCCCCAGTTGATCAGATTGGAACGGTAACGCTTCGTTGCATACTCATTGGCAATATTTGCCCAGCCGCCCAGCACTTTCTGGCAGGAAGCCGCCTGCTCTCTCGCGGAACCGTCTCCCGGCTTCACCGCAAAAATCGTGCTGCCGATCCCGATCGTCCCTCTGCCGATATCGCTGTAATTTGCTTTTAATACATCCATCACCGGTTTCAATTCCGGAACGGCTTCACACGGGCAGGTATCCGCCTCAATCGCTTTCTGCGCTTTTTGGATCTCTTTTGCCTTTCCGACATAGGAAGGATCTTTTCTGGAAAGCGTAAATTCCGCCAAGCCCAGCGGATTGGAACGGTAAGAAGACGTTTCCCCGGACGGAATCAGCTCGTCCGTCGTCGTGACCGGATCGTGGATTTCCGCAGCCACCTGTAACAGCATATGTTTGGGAAGCGCGCTCATTTTGGGCCAGTCCTTGATATTTGGTCCGAATTGGATCTCTACCGAAGGATCCGCCTTGCCCTTACTGTCATATACCCGGTTTTCATATATCTTGCTGTCAAAGAAATAACGCGGTTTGCTAAAATCAATGTCCAGATCGGTTGCCGCCGTCAAGTACCCTTTATTTGCTGCAGTCGCCGCAATGGAACGCGCGTCCATCAGTGCAACAGACGCTACCTGGCCGTTCTGTACCTTGGAACCTTCCCGATTCGGGAAATTCCTGGTCGAATGGCGGATGGAAAACGCATTATTGGCAGGCGTATCTCCCGCTCCAAAACATGGACCGCAGAATGCCGTTTTTAAAACGGCACCCGTCTGCATCAGCGCAGCAGCCGCTCCGTTTCTTACCAGTTCCATATAAATCGGCATGCTGGCAGGATAAACGCTTAACGTAAATTCATCCGGTCCGATGGAAGCGCCTTTTAAAATATCCGCGGCATCGCAGATATTTTCAAATCCGCCTCCGGCGCAGCCCGCAATAATCCCCTGATCGACATATAATTTTCCGTTTCTTACTTTACTCTTTAAGTCCAGGTTCACCGCTCCATCGAAGCTGACCTGTGCGCGCTTCTCGCAATCGTCCAGTATATCCAGAAGGTTTGCGTTCAATTCGTCGATGGTATATGTGTTGCTCGGATGGAACGGCATGGCAATCATCGGACGGATCTCGCTTAGATCGATCTCTATCATACCATCGTAGTACGCCGTTCCGTTCGGGCTCAGTTCTTTATATGCTTCGCTTCTGCCGTGAATTTCATAAAACTCCTTGACTGCCTCATCCGTTTTCCATATAGAAGAAAGACAGGTTGTCTCCGTCGTCATCACATCAATGCCGATCCTGGTGTCTACGCTTAAATTTGCAACGCCCGGTCCGACAAATTCCATAACTTTATTTTTCACATAGCCGTTTGCAAATACTTCCCCGATAATCGCAAGCGCAATATCCTGCGGTCCTACGCCTTTGACGGGCGCGCCGGTTAAGTATACGCCGATTACCTGCGGCATATTGATATCGTATGTCTGGCTTAACAGCTGCTTCACCAGTTCCGGTCCGCCTTCGCCCATTGCCATCGTGCCGAGCGCGCCGTAACGGGTATGCGAATCCGAGCCTAAAATCATCGCTCCGCCGGACGCAAGCATCTCTCTTGCAAACTGATGAATCACTGCCTGATGCGGCGGTACGTACATGCCGCCGTATTTTTTTGCACAGGTGAGCCCGTACATATGATCGTCTTCATTGATCGTCCCGCCGACTGCGCAAAGGCTGTTGTGACAGTTTGTCAGAACATAGGGAATCGGAAATTTCTCTAACCCTGACGCTCTCGCCGTCTGAATGATCCCTACAAACGTGATATCATGTGAAGTCAGTTTATCGAATTTGATCTGAAGCTTTTCCATGCTGCCTGACGTATTATGGTCTCTTAAAATCCCATAGGCAATCGTGTTTTGCGCTGCTTCTTCTTTTGTAATCTTTTTGCCCGTTCTGCTGTAAATTTTATCTTCCGCAGATCCGTTATCTTCCATTATTTCACTGCCGTTTACCAGGTAAACTCCGTTTTCATAAAGCTTCATTCTAATAATCTCCTTACTTTTAACCGAAAGGATCCCGTTTTGCCGTCCGGCTGTTTGCGGGATACCCAATGGTACTCCATAGTTATTCAAATTATAAATGTACGATCTGGAAAAGTCAATATCTACAAGCCATGCCGCCGTCGGGATCTGCACTTTTTCAGCAACCGCCCGGACCTCTCCCTGCATTTGCGGGACCGATCATAATAACAAAACGGACCGGTCCCATATCGGATCCCCGGTCCGTGTGTTTTCCGTCAAGGTTTTGTCTCCGACGGAATCTGCGTATCAGACATTTTTATAACGACATAATTTTCCTTCACTTTGATATAACCTTCCTGCGGATAACAGGGCATATCTTCCGCCGCTTTGACCGCTTTATTCCTGTATTTGCTTTCGGCTTCCACATCAATGCCGAGCGTTTTCATAAATCCCACGACCCGCCAGGTGGCGCCTGTCGGATTCCCCAAAGAATGATCCCACTGGAAAAACGAATATCCATAAATATCCGTAGGTTTTGCCGCCTGGTTTAATTTTGCCTTCCGCTCTCCCACAAAAATAACCGGCATCCCCTCCGCCTCTTCGATCCTGCCAAGATCCGTTGCAATCGTCTGCGCGACAATGGCGTCCTCCCGATACCTCAGATCCTCCGTATATTCCATATTTAAGATCAAAGACATACAAATCCAGACAATTGCCGCTGCCGCCGCCATACTTCCCCATCTAGCAAAAACCAGTTTTCGGTCAGAGCTTTTCTTACAGAATCCCCAAAACAGCATACACACCGCCGCGCACGCCAGAGGCTGGGCAAACTGTGTCCGGGCGATGGCTTTATCTCCTATATAAATCGAAAAGAGGAACGGTGAAAGCATCAATCCGAACAGCCCCAAAAACAGCATCACAAAGTTTGTCCGCTTTTTTAAAACGTAAACGCCGAATAAAATCACCACGCAGATACATCCCAACGGAAATGCCGAAACGTCGGATGTCATATGCCAGTTCAGCATACATTTTACATGATCCAGGATTAAAGAAAAGCTCTGCGCAGCCGGATATTTCCCCCATTTGACCTGCGCATCCAAATAGTAACTGTTGATCAGCGTAAAGCGGATCATCAGATTATAAGCGGCATATACAAGAGCAAACCCGATCAAAAGCCCCAGAATATGTTTTGCATAAACTTTCCATTCCCTTTGCGTATCCCTGAAAAAATCCAAAAGATAGCAGGTAATGCACAAACTGATATACAAAAGCGCACAGCTTTGGTAGGACGCCAGACACCACACACCAAAAAACAGATACAGAAGAAACCAGTAAACCCTGCGCTGCCCCAAAAATAACATCTCACACAGGCAAAATACAGAAATCACTCCATAGAGCATGCCCATAACGACTTCTGCCCGCTGAAGGCTGAAGTAAAACTGAATCATCCAGACCGGGCATGTGGAAAACAAAACGGCAAACCAGCCGTACGGATACTTGTCATCCCTGCCGCTGATGCGCCAGCACAAAAACATAATCACACTTCCCAGCAGGATAAATCCTGCCAAAAACAAAACGCCTTCCAGATAAGGATTGTATTCCATAACCCCAAACAGGCGCTTCGTATACAAAAGCCCCTGTCTCCCGATTCCATCCCACTGCATTGTCACGCCGGGATAGTTGATCACATGCTCCGTATCAATTCCCACATTCTGCGAAAAAACGAGATGCCCGTAACAGATCACGCATACGCAGGCATTGACAAACAACGCCAGTTTGTGTAACCCAAGGAACTCTTTCGCATCTTTGTATAAGTTTTCCATCTATTCGCCTCTTTCCCAAACCTTTGTCTTTCCTTCTGTTTCTTTGTCCCATTATACCTAAGATTTTAAGTCCCCGCAAGCAGATCATACAGCCCCTTACACCAGCCTTCCTGCCCGTCCTTCCACCGTTCCACCAGTTCAATGACTACGGCGTCCGGGTGTTGCTCTCTACAGTAGGATGCAAAGTTTTCCGTATTTCTGGAAAACCGGACGTTTGCATAATCTTTGGCAATCCCCATTAATGCGTAGCCGAACGAATCCATATACACCAGCAAGCTGCGCGAATCTTTCGCATCGGAAGCAAAGACAAAATCCTCTCCGTCCCTGCTCTCGTTCACCGTAACTTCTTCTTTATATCCCGAAATTTCCCACTCCGTATCGTCCTGATACACGTTTCCCATAGACAGCATATGCGCCAGATCGCCGCTTACATTTGTCTGTACGGGCCGAACCGAAACATCTTTTAATGAAACGTACTCGCCGTGGAAATGTTCGTTCAGCAGCTGACCGCCCACAAAACCGCCGAGGCTGTTCCAATGCGTATCATATTTATAGAAAAGCTGATGGCCCTCTTTTTCTTTCCTTAACGCATCTTTTGTATATAAGAGGGGCACGGAAGTATTTGCCTGAATATAATCGACAAGCTGATCCGTCCTGCTGTAAGAGCCGGCGGGAACGATAGAAGACGGCATGTATTCCGGATAAACCTGTTCTTTATTCGCCGCATAAAGGACGACAAGTTCAATCCCCATCTCCTTTAACTTATCGTACAGCCTGACATAACCGTCCGCAATCTGTACAAGCTCTTCTTCTTCATAGAGGTTATTGCAGATATAATCGTTAAACGACTGCTGCTTTTCTGCATTATAAAACAGCCAGTTATCTTTTCCCCGGATGACCATTGAACCGGTCATATATTCCATCGCCGTTGTTCCGACGCCGATCCAGTCATTTTTGATCGTGTTTGCCATCACAAGCTGATTTTTATATGGAAGATGATCATTGAACCAATCGTCAAACTTCTGCGGAAACGACGGCAGCGTCTGAACGGAAAGCCGCGGCCGTTCTGCAAATACTCTGTTCTCATAATTTTCAGAGTCAATATAGTCTTTTACAAACGCAAACGTAACGACCGGAGCCGTAAGCATCAGTAAAAACAGGGTAAACAGTAATTTATTTTTCATATGCGTTCCTCCCGCAATTGTATCAAAGCCCGCCATCCGGCGCATATCGTCATACACGTGCCGGCTCCGCCATACCCCCGCGCCTTAAAACCGAAAATAAATAAACGGATTATAAGAATCGGCAGCAAGAGAACAGATGCAGAGTAAAAAAATCGCGAACAGACATCCCATCTGAACCGCCGATATGTCTTCCTTCCGGTACAGCGCCTGTTTCAGTTTTGGAATCCCGTTCTGCAGCATCCCGCAAAAGAGAATACCAAATACGAGAACAAGCACCGCTTCCGCATTCAGACAGGTAAACAGATTGTATTCTCCTTTCTGATACACAAACATAGCTTTGAGAAAGGACAACCCCTTTCTCATCCCGTCCATCCGGAAAAATACCCAGCCGCAGATTACGACAAGCCACACATAGATCCGGTTCAAAAATTTCAGAGGATTGTTTTCCAGTATTTTTTGAAATCCCAACCGCTCTATAATCATAAAACAACCGTGAAAAACGCCCCAAAATAAAAATGTCAGGCTCGCTCCATGCCAAAATCCCGTCAGCAGGAACACAAGAAAGAGATTGAGGTAAGTTCGTACCACTCCCTTCCGGTTGCCTCCGAGCGGAATATACACATACTCCCGAAACCAGGTGGAGAGAGAAATATGCCACCTTCTCCAAAATTCCCGTATGGACTTTGCGCTGTACGGATAATTGAAATTTTCTTTGAATTCAAAGCCGAACATGCTGCCAAGACCGATCGCCATATCCGAATACCCGGAAAAATCATAATAGATCTGCAGCGTATAGAAAATCATCGTCAGCCAGATCAGCCCCGTGCCAAGCTGGCCTGCCTCAAACCCCAATACCATGTCCACATATTTTCCGAGCGTATTGGAAAGCAGCACTTTCTTGCCGAGTCCATAAATAAACCGCTTCACGCCGTATGCTCTTTTTTCCGGCGTATGGATCCTTCCTAAAATCTGCGCTTCCACATCTTTATATTTCACGATCGGACCCGCCACCAGCTGAGGAAACAACGACACATACAACAACAGGGAAAAGAAATTTCTCTGCGCCTTCACTTCGCCGCGGTATACGTCGATCACATACGACATTGCCTGGAATGTATAAAAAGAAATTCCAAGCGGCAGTGCGAACGAATTCATCGGTATATAATCTCCGGAAAGCGCCCGGTTGATATAAGAGGCAAAGAAATTGAAATATTTAAAAAACCCCAGAACGCCGATATTGAGCAATACCGCGGATGCCAAAATCCACGTTCGGCAGCGCCCGCCGCGGCTTAACAGTAATCCGAACAGGTAATTCATCACAACGGAACCAATCAGCAACAGTATATAAACCGGTTCTCCCCATGCATAGAAGATAAGGCTCGCCAGCAATAATATGATATTTCCCGCAAAATTCTTTCCGAAACGCTCTGCCGCCAGATACAAAAGCAGCACAGCCGGAAGAAACGCCCATAAAAATGTCATTGAACTAAAATACATAGCTACCTCCAGAAACAAATGCGATTCTTTTTTTCCTATGGGAGAATTACCGGAAACGCCAGGGAAACGATAAACAGATCTCCGTCCAGCTTGATCTCAAACGTTCCGCCCATGAGATTTGTAAGATTTCTGGCTATGGAAAGACCCAGTCCATGACCTTCCGTACCTCTGGACTCATCTCCCCGGACAAACCGCTCGCCTAAATCCTGCGCCGACTTATGAATACCCTGCGCCGAAATATCTTTAATGGAAAATTCTGCATAGCCTTCATTTACTTTTAATTCTACAAAAACCCTCGTATCCTTCATCGCATATTTGGCTACATTATTGTAGAGATTCTGAACCACACGCCAGACCCGGCTTCCGTCTGCCAACACCATAACCGCCTCCTGGGGCAGCCTTGTGATCACCGTTAGTCCGCACTCTTCAAAAATCTCGTTAAATTCGCCTCCGGTCTGACAGATCAATTCCACCATGTTGATCGGCTGCATATCCAAACAAATATTTCCGCTTGTGATCTGTGAAACCTCCACCAGATCTTCTGTCAGCTGTTTTAACCGGGCGGATTTTTTTTCCAATATACCCACATAATTTTCCACGTTTTCATTCCATGCCCCTTCCATCTTAATCAGACTGATATAATTGATGATCGAAGTCAAAGGCGTCTTGATATCGTGAGAAACATTTGTAACCAGCTCCGTCTTTAATCGTTCGTTTTTGACGTTTTCTTCTACTGACTGCATCAGACCGTCCCCGATCCCGTTAATCTCCTCTGCCAGTTCCGTATAATCACCGTTAAATTCTTTTACGTTAAACTTATAATCCAGCCGGCCCCGTCCGATTTCCCGGATCCCTTCCAGTATTTTCTTTCTCTGTGCCGCCAGCTGCAGAAAATGCACAGCCGTATAGGCAAACAGAAACATCAGTCCGACCGCCGCCCAGATATGCCTGTAAATCATCGCTTCCCAGAAAAGAATCATCAAAACCACGGTATAAATCGCAAATTGGATTTTTGCTCGGTTGGCAATTCCCTGTTTTTTCATACTTGCTTTGATCGTATGCACGATATGCGCCGCCAGACTGCATTTTGTAAAAATATCTGCTTTGATCTTTCTGACAAAACTCAAATACAATGCCAGCAGTGCCGCATCCGATAAAAATACCAGCGTACCGGTTAAAATCAGCGAACTGGACATGCCCCAGTCCTTTTCGCTTAACCGAGCGCAGAATGTAATCAGTCCCGTCATAAAAATGATCATAACCGCAAACAAAATTTCTGTCGGAAGATAGTCGATTCTGTGCAGCCGGATCTCCTCGTCCGATCCGCTTCTTCCGGCTGCCAGCGTTAAGTAGATCATACAGAGCAGAAAACAGATAAATGCCAGTACCGCCGCAAAAATAGCGATTCTGATCCAGGGAAAGTACGTCTCATAGACGGATGCCTCTTTAGATAAGGTATCCTTGTGAGACAGAGACGTATCGACCGCGATCATAAGCCCTCCGCCTCTGCCTTTCTGAAACAGCTTTAAAAATTCCAGATCGGAAATCTCCGTCATATGCGCCAGATTCCCCTTGATACTGATGTCAGAATCGTCATAATACAGATAACTGCCCATTTCCTTTGCAAAAGACATCGCTTCTTCCATGTCTTCTGCCTGAGGCATATTGGTAAGAATGGCGCCGTCCTGCAGAAACCAGTAGTAGAAATTGGTTTCCTCCGTATTGAATTTCAGCTTTAAATGCTTATATCTTACATTATCCGGTTCCCGTACGGGTATGGTTTTTTTAATCTGAAGATACACGGCAAGGTCTTTTACTTCTTCCGTGACGCGCTCCATATAAAAGTAAGAATGAAAAAAGGAATAGTTATTCCCGATGTCACGAAAACTAAGCCTACTCCTTTCAAACAAATTTAAAATCAAGGAAAACGTCACGATGACGATCATCAAACAAACCACCTGAAGCAGAACCGCAACCGTTTTAAATCCATTGCCAAACTCTTTCGTCTCCATACTTTTTCCTCTATGCTTTATCTATTTTATAGCCGATTCCCCAAACCACTTTGATATAACGCGGTTCTTTCGGATTAATTTCGATTTTTTCCCGAATGTGCCGGATATGAACGGCCACCGTATTGTCTGCGCCAATTGCGTCCGCATTCCAGATACTTTCATAAATCTGGCTGATGGAGAACACCTTTCCCTGATTTTTCATCAGCAGCAACAGAATATTGTATTCGATGGGCGTCAGTTTTACAGCCTCGTCGTCTACCGTTACCACTTTTAATTCGTCATTGATCATCAAACCGCCCGTCTGATAGACTAAATTACTGTTTTCCGCTGCATTTCCAAGCTTTGTATACCGCCTGATCTGCGACTTTACCCGTGCAACCAGCTCCAACGGGTTAAACGGCTTTGTCAGATAGTCATCCGCGCCAACATTCAGCCCCAGGATCTTATCCGAATCCTCTGACTTTGCTGACAATATAATGATCGGTATACTGCTCTCTTCCCGGATTTTTAATGTGGCGCGGATACCGTCCAGCCTTGGCATCATCACGTCGATAATCAAAAGATCTACCTTCTGCTTTTTCAGCACTTCAAGCGCCTCAGCCCCGTCATATGCCTTGATCACTTCATATCCTTCCTGCAACAAGTAGATTTCAATCGCTTCTACGATCTCCCTGTCATCGTCACAGACAAGTATTCGGTTCATAATCTTCTGCCTCCTTACACGATTCCTGTGCATCTTTTATTTTCTTCCAAACGGAAAAAATCTCTGGTGTTTTTCTTTCTTATCTTCTTCTGTCATCTCGTCCGCTGCGTCCGCATCCTCTGCAAACTCGGCGGCTTCTTCCTCCAGAAAACTTTTTGCCCGTTCAAAATATTCCGGATTGACTTTGATGACCGGTTTTTCATACACGATTTTTTCTTCCTGCCGTTCGATCGGCGTTTCTTCTGCCGCTTCTTCCTGTTCCTGCACTTCCTGCGTATCCTTCCGCTGATACTGCCTGGCTTCTTCTTTTTCTTTTTTCTGTGCCTTTGCTTTGGCGATTTCCCGATTGCGCTCCTCGATCAGCTTCATGTATTTCGACGAATCCTTCATGTCCTCCAGCTGCGTAATCAGTTCCAGCTGATTGCTGCGGACCACCCGTTTGGATTCTGCCATCTCACGGTTTAAACGCTTAAACATTTCTCTGCCGGATGCCTCTGCTTCCTCTATAATACGCTGTATCCTTCCGAGCGCATCCTCTGAATACATTACGGACGCCGCGTAAATATCCTGGGCCTGCTGGTTTGCATTGCGGATGATTTCCATACGGTGTTTTTCCGCCTCCAGCTCCCCTCGGTTTCTCGCCTGCTCCGTGATTTCATAGTGATCCATCATTTCACTGACCGCCGCACCAAGGCTCCCAAGCGTCTTCTGCATTTCTTTTTTATGGACCAGGACGTATTCTTCGTGGATCTCGGAAACCGGTGCCCTGGACAGCATAATGTGCAGCTCCCTTAAAATCCGCTCCAACTTATCCTGTATATTCATAACCCCTCCTGTGGATCTTCATAAAACAGCGCAAGACTGCGGTCTAAAATGCCGTGCATTTCCGCGATCGCCGTCCCGTAATTTGTCATGGGGACTCCCTGTTTTTTGGCGCAGGACAGCCGGTACTGCATTTCACGTTCATTTAACGTGCAGCCGCCGCAGTGTATGACAAGCGCATATTCCGACAAATCCTGCGGAAATTCGTTTCCGCTTGTATATGCGAATCTAAAGTTCTTCCCCGTGTATTCCAAAAGCCACCGCGGCAATTTCACCGTGCCGATATCCTCACACTGCCTGTGATGCGTACAGCCTTCGGAAATCAATACCACATCCCCCTCTTTTAACGTTCGAATGGCTTTCGCTCCCGCCGCCTGCTGTATTAAATTACCCTTATACCTGGAAAACAAAATGGAAAACGACGTCAGATACACATCCCCCGGCGTATCTTTTGCCGCGCGCTCAAATGCCTGACTGTCTGTAATTACGATTTTCGGCGGCTTTGCCAGCTGCCGCAGCGTCTCTTGTAACTCATGCTCTCTTGCCGCGACCGCGATCGCGCCCGCTTCCAGGCAGTCGCGGATTACCTGCTGCTGCGGCAGGATCAGCCTGCCTTTGGGCGCCGACGCATCGATCGGAATCACAAGCACGGCAATATCCCCGGGATTTAAAAAATCCCCTATGATTTTTCTGCCGCTTCCTTCGCCGCGGATCAGATGGGCCGCGTGTTCTTTCAATTCTTTTATCTGCCGCCCCAGCTTAGCGCTGACAAACAAAACCTCGGCAGGTTTTTGAAAATAAGAAGCGATCTTTTGTTTTTCTTCCTCTGTCAGCAATTCCGATTTGTTGACGGCAATCACACAGGGAATCTTCTGCGCTTTCAATGCCGCCAGCAGCGGCTGTTCCGTTTCCCGGAGCGTCGTTTCATCCGGATGCTGCGCGCCGTCTATCACCAAGATCGCGAGATCCGTTTTATGCATCGTCTGATAGGCTTTCCGCACACGCGCCGCCCCAAGCTCCCCCGTATCGTCCAGCCCCGGCGTATCGATCAGTACGACGGGACCTAACGGCAGCAGTTCCATTGCTTTCTGCACAGGATCGGTCGTCGTCCCCTTGATGTTCGATACGATCGCCAGATCCTGTCCTGTCATAGCGTTGATCAGACTGGACTTCCCGGCATTTCTCCTGCCGAAAAGCCCGATGTGTATCCGGTTTGCCGAAGGCGTTTCATTCATGCCCATGCCGTATTCCTCATTTCATCACCTGATAAGACCGTACGAAACTGCTTAAAAACGGAAATCACGTTTGCCCAAATGGATATTCTCGATATATTCCGCCGCCTTTTTCTGCACGGTTTGATTCGGTATCTTTTTTAATTCTTCCAGGATCAGCCTGCCGCCGATCTCTTTCGTCTCATCTGATGCGTAGTCTTCCAGATATTCTTTTAATGTCATTAAGGCGTTCGGATGACAGCAGTTGATGATCTGCCTGTTCTTAAGCAGCGTCATAAACCGGTCTCCGGTGCGGCCTTCCCGGTAACATGCCGTACAAAAACTCGGCACGTACCCCAGTTCCATCAGCCAGCGGACCACCTCGTCCAAACTTCTGTGATCACTGATATCAAACTGCGCGGAATTCTCTTCCGGCTCCTCTTCTTTCGCATAACCGCCTACGCTGGTCTTCGATCCTCCGCTGATCTGGGAAATGCCGAGTTTTAGTACGCGTTCCCTGCTTTCTTTGGATTCTCTCGTTGATACGATCATGCCGGTATACGGCACGGCGATCCGAAGGCAGGCGACGATCTTGGCAAACGTATCATCCGAAATGCCGTTGTCAAATACATCGGGATCGATATCGTCCGCCCTGCGTACACGAGGAACACTGATCGTATGCGGTCCCACGCCGCCGTAGCGTTCCATATGCTCCGCATGCATAATAATCCCGGCAAAATCATAGCGGTAATTATTCAGTCCGAACAGCACGCCGATCCCCATATCGTCAATACCGGCTTCCCTTGCACGGTCCATCGCTTCCGTATGGTACGCATAATCGCTTTTAGGTCCCGTCGGATGCAGTTTCTCATACGATTCTTTATGGTAGGTTTCCTGAAACAGAATGTATGTCCCGATTCCCGCATCCTTGAGTTTTTTATAATTTTCCACGGTCGTTGCAGCAATATTGACATTTACCCGGCGAATCGCGCCGTTTTTGTGTTTAATGCGATAAATTGTCTGAATGCTTTCCAATATATATTCGATCGGATTGTGAAGAGGATCCTCGCCTGCTTCCAGCGCAAGCCTCTTATGCCCCATATCCTGAAGCGCCGTCACTTCCTGTATGATCTCTTCCTGCGTCAGTTTTTTTCTGGCAATATGTTTGTTCTTCAAATGATATGGGCAGTATTTGCAGCCGTTGATACAGTAGTTGGATAAATACAGCGGCGCAAACATTACAATCCGGTTGCCGTAAAATTCCTGCTTAATCGCCTCTGCCAGACGGTAGATTTGTTCATTCAGATCTTCCAGCCCGCAATCTAACAGCACGATCGCTTCCCGGTGGGAAAGCCCCTCCATTTTGGAAGCCTTTTCTAAAATCTGTTCTATAAGTTCTCTGTTGTTTTTATTTTCTTCTGCATAAGCTAAAGACGCCCGAATCTCTTCGTCACTGATAAATTCTTCTGCCTTCGGCGACATTACGTCATACATAATTTTCCTTCTTTCCGTTTCTATGATTTACAATGATCTGCATTCCCCTGCCGGATCTCCGCGTTCTGTCACAATCGAAAACCCGATGCGCTCCATACGGCGCATAAGGCAGCTCCTGCATTCCGCCGCTTCATCCCCGGTACAGATTTTATTGTCATATAACTCATATTGTTTCCGAACCCCGGTAGGGGAAAGATTAGGCATGACTACATTGGCGCCCGCCAGAATACCGCGCTCGCGGCCCTGACCATCCACAGTGCCAAGCGCGGTAGTTGCCGGAATCAAAAGATTGGGTTTTAACAGGCGTAAAAGCCCGATCAGATAGAGCGTCCGCTCCACCGAACCCGCCGGCTCTTGTGCAAACGGCGTTTCATGATGCGGGATAAACGGTCCGATTCCCACCATCTGCGGATCCAGCTTGGTAATAAACATCATATCCTCCGCCAAGCATTCTGCCGTCTGTCCCGGCGAGCCGACCATAAAACCGCAGCCCACCTGATAACCGATCTCCCGTAACCAAAACAGGCACTCTTTCCGGCGGGAAAGCAGCATATCCTCCGGATGCAGTCTCCCATAATGCGTTTCGTCCGCCGTCTCATGGCGCAGAAGATACCGGTCTGCCCCCGCTTCATAAAATCGAAGGTAGCTTTCCTTTGGTTTTTCTCCGACGGATAACGTAACCGCACAATCCGGATACCCCTCTTTGATCGTCCGAATCAGCCTTGTCAGCCGTTCGTCCGTAAAATAACCGTCTTCTCCTCCCTGCAGCACAAATGTCCGGAATCCCAGCGCATATCCCTGCCTGCAGCAGTCCAAAATCTCCGTTTCCGTCAGACGGTAGCGCTTCACCCTGCGGCTGTCCCTGCGGATCCCACAGTAATAACAGTTATTTTTACAGTAATTGGTAAATTCAATCAGTCCTCTGGTAAAGACTTTCCTGCCGTAATACTTTTTTCTTGCCAGATCCGCCCGTTCAAACAGATACTCCCGATCCGCGCCTGCCGAAATCAAGGCGGTCCATTCTTCTTTTTCCAAACGGCGTTCTTTTTCGAGCCGGTCGATCAAATGACGCATAGTATTCCTCCTGCACTTTTGCATACAGCGCTTTTGTCAGGTGTCTGCCTTCTGGCTCAGATCCAATTCGTTACGATGCTGCTGTCATTTTGTAATACTTTTCTGCACTTGTCAAGTTTTAGATCTCGATCAGTTCATACTGATCCGTACCAAGTCCGATTTTGACGCTGTGCGCGATACAGCTTTCCCACTCCGTATCCGGGTGCGTCATATGAAAATGATCTTTGTGCGCCGTACATTCCTGCCGCGCCGCCTGTTCTGCCAAAACGCTGCCGGCTATGATCGGCTGGCGGTTGCAGGCGTCGGCACATGCTTTATCCAGCGCTACCGGGTCAAACGATGCGAACATGCCCACATCCGGAATGATCGGAATATCGTTTTCGGCATGGCAGTCGCAATTCGGCGAAACGTCGCATACCAGCGCGATATGGAAACACGGCCGGTTCTGGCAGATCGCCTTTGTATACTCTGCCATCTTGCAGTTTAAGTTTTTATTGGACGCATCAAATGTAGCTTCGATCGCGTCTTTCGGGCAAACCCCGATACAGCGTCCGCAGCCCACGCATTTATCGTGATCGATCTTTGCTTTTTTGTCGGAAACGGTAACGCCCGTATGCGCGCATACCAGCGTGCAGCTTTTACATCCGATACATTTATCCGCAGCAACGGTGGGCTTGCCGTCGCTGTGCATTTCCATCTTTCCGGCGCGCGAACCGCCGCCCATTCCGATATTTTTAATTGCGCCGCCGAAGCTTGTGGCCTCATGTCCTTTAAAATGCGTCAGAGAAATCAATATATCCGCATCCATAAGCGCACGTCCGACTTTTGCTTCTTTTACATATTCTCCGTTCACAGGAACCAACGCTTCGTCCGTTCCCTTTAACCCGTCTGCAATGATGACCTGGCAGCCCGTCGTCATAGGAGAAAATCCGTTTGCATAAGCGGTATCCAGATGATCGAGCGCATTTTTCCTGCTTCCTACATAAAGTGTATTACAGTCTGTCAAAAACGGCATGCCCCCTGCCTCTTTTACAACGTCGGCAACTACTTTGGCATAATTGGGTCGTAAAAACGCAAGATTACCGTATTCTCCGAAATGAAGCTTAATTGCAGCGTACTTATCTTCAAAGTCGATCTCTTTGATTCCTGCCGTTATGATCAGCCTGCGCAGTTTTGATAACAGATTTTCCGTAAAGCTGGTTTTAAATGTGGTAAAATATACTTTTGATTGTTCCATATCCGGCTTCATCTCCTTTTTGTTTTTCCTACCTAATATATTACTTGAAATCCGGCAAAATGTAAACCGTGCGGGCCGTTTTGTTTTAGACGCAATTTGGACACAAAATCTTAAAGAAATCCTAATTGAAAATGCGCTTTCTGTGCGGTATCATACAATAATATATTTGAACGCTTTTCAACAGGAGGTTCCCTATGCAAAAACGATATCAAAAATTTCTCTCTCTCCTTACCGTATTCTGCTGCATCTGTTTCACAGGCTGCAGTACAAAACAAACGTCTGTCTCGCCGGAATCCGAACCGGCTGCGACCGAGACGTCTCCGTCTGCATCTGTTTTGGACCATACGCAATCTGTATCGCCCGACGGCAAAGATCCCGCAGAATGCGCCTATGGCATCAAAATTACAGAAGAAACGCAGTCGCCTTCTTACACGGCGAAAAAAGACGCTTCCGTTACGGTATTGAAAGCGGACGCTTCTTATCCCGTGTTCGGCATCGAGGGAAATACCGAAGCTGCCGCACAGATCAATGCCGCCATTCAGACAGAACTGGATACTTTTTTGAATTTTGAAAAAGAAAATGCCGCGAACGCAGAAGAAGCGTACCTTGCTTCCTTAGACTCTTCAGATTCTGCGTTTCAGACGTATACGGCAGATTTTTCTTATCAGCTGAAACGATGCGACGATAAGGTCATTTCCGTCGTATTCTGCCAGAACGATTTTTCCGGCGGCGCACACGGCAATACCTGGAGCTACGGCGTCACGTTTCATACGAAAACCGGAGAACGGCTGTATCTGGAATCTCTGTGTTCGGATTATACGCCGTTTCACGAGCTGCTCATCAATAACCTGAACACGCAGGCGGCTTCACCCGCTTATCATGATTATATTTCAACGGAATTAAATTCTGATATAGACAATGCTCTGCTGAACGATTCCACCTGCTGGTACTTAGACCGCAGCGGATTAACCTTTATTAGTAATCCCTATGTCCTTGGCAGCTATGCAGCCGGCACGTTTGAATTTAATATTCCGTATGCAGAGCTGGACGGACTGAAATCGGAATACGCTTATCAGGGTCCCTATATCCGCAAACTCTTTCCCGGCAGTATCGTACGGCACGACCTCAACGGAGACTCAAGCGCAGAAGACCTCTGCTACTCCATCCAGACCGATGCCGACTTTTCCTCCCCGAAACCTGCGCTGACGATCAACGGCAGGGATTTTTCTGAGGAACTGGAACAATTACATCTGTCTTATCTCTGGACGGGAGCCTATTATCTGATGGATATTGATTCCGAAGACCCCTATACGGAAATCGCCATTTCCAACGAAAATACGGAACGTCCAAAGGAAACCTGCACGCATTTTTTCCGATACCATACGGACGGAAAACTTGTATATCTGGGAAACACCGCGGGCATTTTTAACGAAGACATGCAGGTGCGCTATAATTCCAACGGAAATCTGATCCTCTGCGACCGGAACGGAAATCCACTCGGTTAAAAAAGACCGCGGTCCCAGATCCGGATATTCTGCTCTTTCAACAGCGTGCCACACATGTGCTTTCACAGAAAAAAACTCTCGAAACCACTTTTCCAGCCATTTCGAGAGTTTTTCTGCCCGTTTCCCATTCCGTTACTCATTATAGAAGAATTTTTCCCTCAGAGTTTTCTTCTTTCCAGAAATCAATCGGTTCATAATCTCTAAGTTCCGCCAAAAAACCTCTGTGTCCCAGCTCTGACTGGATCCGGTCCAATACCTCTTCGCTTTCTGCCGTCACCGTATGATAATGATAGCCGGAAGTCACGTCTTTTAATGATTTTGAAATGCCGCTTTTTAATTTTTCCATATAATCCGTAACATCCAGACGGGATTGCAACCCCATCTCCACCCGTATGACGTCATATATTCTGTGATAAACAAATTCGTCTTCGATCCTGCCGCCAAAATCCACATAGAGATTCAGTTCTTCTTCCATTTCATCATCGGTATGGTGCACTTTAAAAATACGACGGCATATATGCTCTCTTTTCATGATATATCCGCGGCAGGTACTGATAATTTCTTTTTTACCGGCCCGAAGCAGGGCGATATCCTGTACGACTACCTGCCGGCTGACGCAGCACAGCCTTGCCAATGCTGCGCCGGATACCGGACGGTCTGCATTTTGCAGAACTTCGATCAATTTCTCTCTTCGTTCTTCTCCGCTCATACATTTCATTCCTTTAATCATATCTCAAAAGCCACTTCGGATACCTGTATGCGCAAAAACCTGCGCATACATCAGGAGACCGGATGCAGGTTTTTCAGTGAAATATCGAGAATGGGCGCAGAATGCGTCAAAGCTCCGCTGGAAACATAATCCACGCCAAGCTCTTTTATTTTTTCAATATTCTCTTTGGTTATATTTCCCGATATTTCAATTTCCGCGCGATGATCAATCCATGCAACCGCTTCTTCCATTACTTCCGGCGTCATATTGTCCAGCATAATAATATCTGCTCCCGCTTCCACCGCTTCTTTTACCATGTCCATATTTTCCGCTTCTACTTCGATCTTTCGCACAAACGGCGCATATTCCTTTGCCATCTGAACGGCTTTTTTTACGCTTCCCGCAGCGCCGATATGATTATCTTTTAATAAAACGCCGTCCGTCAAATTGTATCTGTGGTTCTGGCCCCCGCCGATCCTGACGGCATATTTTTCAAAAATACGGTTGTTGGGCGTCGTTTTTCTGGTATCCAGCAGACGAATGCCGCTGCCTTCCAGAAGTTTGACAATGGAGTGTGTATATGTTGCAATTCCGCTCATCCGCTGCAGATAATTCAGTGCCGTCCGTTCTCCAGTCAATAGCGCACGGATATCGCCCCGGACTTTTGCCATTTGTTCCCCCGCTTTTACGGCGTCGCCGTCTTTTACAAAGATTGTCACTTCCACTTCTCTGTCGATTAGGTCAAACACTCTTGCAAAGACATCCAGGCCGCAGACAACGCCGTCTTCTTTACAAATCAAATCCACTTCACCCAGACACTGATTCGGCATCACGGCGTTCGTCGTCACGTCTTCACTCGTCAAATCTTCTCTTAATGCACTTAAAATATATGGATCTGCGTTTAATTTCATTGTAATAGGATCATACATAATTATTTAACCTCTCAATCTCGTTTAATATTGTTTTTTTATAGCCGGCAGCCAATGCCTCTTCATCCTGATACGGCAGAAGGCTTTCTTCCGACAACATATGTCCTTGACGTTTCACCGGCATTACGGCTTTCTGGCGTGTTATTTCTTCCGCCGCCCGCCCCGCAAATACAAGGCTCTCCAGCAGAGAATTGCTTGCCAGACGGTTTCTGCCATGTACGCCGTTGCAGGCGGTCTCTCCGACGGCATACAGCTGTCCCATAGAGGTACGCCCGAACAGATCGATCCGAATTCCTCCCATAAAATAGTGCTGCGCGGGAACAACCGGAATGCACTCCCGAAAGACATCATAGCCCTTTTCCCTGCAGTGCTTTACAATATTGGGAAAATGAACGGTCAGCTCTTCCTGCGGAATATGCTCCATAGACAGCCAGACATACGGCGTCTGGTCTTTCTCCATCTGCTCATAGATTTTTTTTGTCAAAATGTCTCTGGGTAAAAGCTCATCTACAAACCGCTCCATGTTCTTATTGTACAAAACGGCGCCTTCGCCGCGCACCGATTCGGAAATCAGAAAGCTCCGCTCCTGCGGCTTATCGCAGTACAGGGTCGTGGGATGAATCTGCACATAATTGATATGCTCCAGCGCAACGCCGTGTTTGAATGCGACTGCAATCCCATCTCCGGTCAGATGCCTGTAATTTGTCGTATACCGGTACAACCCCCCGATCCCTCCACAGGCAAGTACCGTCGTCTCTGCCAACACAGTCGTAACCGTCCCATCCGGCAATCGGACAACCGCTCCGTAACAGCAATTATCCTCGCTGAGAAGATCTAGCATCGCAGCGTATTCCAGAATCTGCACGTTCGGACGCGCTTTCACTCTCTCCAATAGTTTGGACGTGATTTCTTTTCCGGTGATGTCCTCGTGAAAGAGAATGCGTTTTTGAGAATGCCCGCCTTCTCGTGTAAAACTCAGTTCTCCGTTTTCTTCCCGCTGAAAGGAGACGCCCAGGCGAATCAGCTCTTTCACAACCGTCTGTGAAGAGCGGATCATAATTTCTACCGATTCCGGATTATTTTCATAATGTCCGGCGCGCATCGTATCTTCAAAATAACTCTCATAGTCCGAATCGTCTTTGAGCATACAGATGCCTCCCTGCGCCAGAAAAGAATCGCTGTGCCTGACCGCATCTTTTGTAATGATCAAAACCTGTTTCTCTTTCGGAAGGTGGAGCGCACAATATAAACCTGCGCATCCGGCGCCCACAATTAAAATATCTGTTTTCATTCTGCCTCCATGCAACTTACTGTTTCGCTAGAACAAGCATCTGTTCCAGCGGAACCTTTGCCCGTTCTGCCGTCTGTGCATCCAGCAGAATCTCCGGCTCAAATTCCAGGCGTTCCAAAACTCTGCCGATGTTATCAAGGGTAATCTTTTTCATATCGGGGCAGATCTGGCAGCCGATGACCGGATAAAACTTTTTATCCGGATTTTCTTTTTCCAGCGGATAAAATACGCCGGTTTCCGTCGCGATAATAAATTCTTCTGCCGTACTTTCTTTGGCATAACGAATGATATCCGCGGTACTTCCTGCATAATCCGATAATTCCAGAATTTCTTTTGCACATTCCGGATGAGAAAGGATCAGAGCGTTCGGATGCGCTTCCTTTGCCTGCAGAAGTGACGTTTTATCGATCTTTTGATGGATAGGACAGTACCCGTCGTGAAAAATAAATTCCTTTTCGGGAATTTCCTGCGCCACAAACTGCGCCAGATGCCGGTCCGGTATAAAATAAATCTGTTTCTGCGTCAGCTTTTTTACCACCCGTACGGCATTGGACGACGTTACACAGACGTCGGAGACGGCTTTTACCTCTGCATTGGAATTGACATAGCAGACCACGGCCGCTTCCGGGTATTCTTTCCGAACGGTACGCACATGAGCCGCAGTTACCATATCCGCCATCGGACAGCCCGCCGTACCGTCCGCCATATATACATGCTTATCCGGATTTAACAGCTTCGCGCTTTCTCCCATAAAAGATACGCCTGCAAACAGGATATTGTTCTGTGCCGCTTCCGCGGCTTTTACCGCCAATGCATAAGAATCCCCTATAAAATCCGCAATCTCCTGCACGGCTGCTTCCACATAATAATGTGCTAAAATCACAACGTCTTTTTCTTTCTTTAATTGATAGATTTTTTCCTTTATGTCCATACGATCCTCCCGGTCAAACGGCTGTTTTTATCCACAGTATGTATCCGTAGAATTATAACACACCTGTTCCGAACTGACAAGACAGATGTCAATTCACTTTTTTTGCATTCACTGTTGAAACACAATCACCCGGAACCAAGAGGATACCCGCTCTCCCCTTTCATACAAATGTTCCCCTGCAGCATCGAAAACCCCGAAAACTTTCGTCTCCGGGGTTTCTTTCCTGTCTCTTATTTTACTTTCAGGCCTGCTTTTTTGATTGCCTTCTTTAACTTGTTCTTATCTTTCGACTTTAATCCTT
>OFGG01000092.1_pt1 | contig 76269 bp, 79 predicted proteins | sample 1521701 | NCBI WGS metagenome assembly OFGG01 (sample SAMEA3504081, study PRJEB24116) | mouse gut metagenome | biome: mouse gut; feature: mouse-associated habitat; material: faeces | place: Denmark | collected 2011
TGATTGAATGTGCAGTTGTCAAAGTTCAAAGCAAATGAGTTTCACTGATTCAGGATACTTTTATGAATGAGGAACTGATTTCTGCGTTCCAGGAAAGAAATGCCCTGCGTTTAAGCTACAAGAGCCAGGCGCTGGAGGATGATGAGATTTTCACTTTGATGAACCGGCAGTATGAGCCATATTTTATCTTTATTGCGGATTTGGTAAATTATGTGGAGGTACTTCACAGGAATGAAAAGAATTATTGCATGGACGGAGCGATGACGAACTTTCTGGAAAAAGGAAGCATGCAGAACATATATTTCTTTGCCGCTCTCAACCCGGATAAAACAAGCAGTGCTGCAGGGGACAGTGTGTACGAGTCATTTGTATACTACAGGACAGGTGTTCATCTGGGAGGTTATGCCGATTCACTGTCACATATGGAGTTCCCAGGAATGGGATACAGGGAGCTGGCTGTCGGAGATAAGCCCGGTTGTGGCCTGGTATCTGCCGGCGACAATACCCAGGCCATCCGTATTGTGACGCCATTTGCCAGGGGGGAAGCGAAATGATCATTGTGGATATTGAGGTGCCTTCAATTGAGAGGAAGTACCAATTCAGCGTGGAAGAGCAGGTTTCTGTAGACAATCTGATTGCCGAGCTGGTAGAGATTATCTGCCAGAAAGAGCAGTGTACTTTAAAGGGAGACCTGTCAGAAATGTGCCTTTGTGCGGGAGAGCAGGGAAGGATACTGAACCGGGGCGATTCTCTGGCCAGACAGGGAGTCGCCAACGCCGATTGGCTTTTACTGGTGTGATCCGGAATCCGAGGGGGTGATGAAATTGGCAGTGAAAGAAATTGCAGTGGACACAGCGATTCTGTCCAGAGACATAGGACGGCTGGAAAGCTTACTGACCAGACTGGAAAGTGGCAGGAGAAAAATGACTCAGGAAATCCAGGAGTTGAACACCATGTGGCAGGGGCCCTCCAATCAGGCATTCAACATACAGTTTCAGACAGACTGCGGCTGTCTGGAAAATATGTGTAAGACAATCCGGGAAATGATCCAGGCAATGGAACATGCAAAAACAGAATATGATCTTTGCGACAATAGGGTAAAAGAGATGATTGTCGCGTTAAGAGTATAGGAGGGAAGAGAATGGCATGGACAGATGGCGGCATTCTGGCGCAGGGAGCGTCCGGAGCAGCGGGCCTGGCCGCAGGAGCGGCGGTGCAGGGAGCGTCCGGAGCAGCGGGTATCGCCGGAATGGGCGGCGGCATTTTGACTTCTGGAGTGATGGGGGCGATACAAGCTGCGCGGGACAGATTACAGGGAACCAGTATTTTGGTTGACACAGGTAGGATGATTGCCAAGGCGGAGACGGTGAGTTCCGCGATTTCCGATGTGGAAAGTACCTTTGACGAGTTACAGCATATCATGGACAGAACCTCCGCTTACTGGGTGGGGGAGGCAGGGGATTACCATCGGAAAATGTTTCAGAACGAAAAAGATAACATTATATTTATCCTGACCAGGCTGAAAGAGCATCCCGAAGATCTGAAGCTGATGGCCAATAATTTTGAAGTGGCGGAGCACGGACTCAGGGATGTGAATCGGCAGCTTCGCACCGACTATATCTAGGAGGCGGCAGGATGAAAAGCATAGCGCGGATTAAGATGGATTTTGCGAAAGCAAAGGATGATGCGGATAAGATTGACAAGATTGCCTCTGAGATGAGGAAGCTGTCCAGGAACAGGCTGGAGAATTCCATGAATGAGCTGGCGTCCGTATGGATGGGAGCGAATTCAAGGATGTTTCTTACGAAAGAACAGAAAATCCAGGGAGAGATTGAGAAGACAGCCGAAAGCCTGAACGACATTGCGAGTGATATCCGGAGAATAGCCAAAAAAATTTACGATGCCGAAAGGCAGGCCTGTGATATTGTGTCGGGTATGGGCGGCAGGTAGGAGAAAAAGGTCATAAAGGGCTGCATTATGACAGAGTTTCATAATCATGACAGCGCTGTTTTCTTATAAAGCCTGAATAAAAGAGGAGGATGTAACCATGGCAAAAATCAGAGTAACCCCCAGAACCCTCAGAAGCAGGGCGGATGAGCTGGAAACCTTGAACAACAAGTTTAAGAATGAAGTGACCAGGCTCCGGGAATTCAATACCACTCTGGGCAGACAGTGGAAGGGCGACTCCCGCAATGCCTTTGACAAGGCATTTCAGAATGACGCGACAAAGTTTGACGAGTTTTACAAGGGGATTTCGGATTTTATCCGTATCCTGCGCCAGAATGCGGACGAGTATGACCAGGTGGAGAACAAGAATACGAGCATTGCCAATGTGAGGAAGGCGTAAACCATTGACAGGAGGAGGCAGAGAGTATGCAGGATGAATTGATGGTAACACCCCAGGAGCTGAAAAATACCGCGGGCTCCTTTGAGCAGAGCAGCCGGACAGTGAAATCTACCACGGATGCCATGATGACGAAGGTGAATTCTTTGAAGAGCGCATTTGAAGGGGATGCCGCCACGGCCTATATTCAGCAGTTCGGCCGTCTGCAGGAGGATATGAACCAGATCGGCAGAAAGATTGCGGAACATGTAAAAGACCTGCAGGAGATAGCGTCGAACTTTGAGAGCATCGAGCTGAAGAATGTACAGTCCAATAAGGCATTGAGGACGGACTATATCTGAAAATGAAACAGTTCAGGCAGGCCGCAGTTTTGTCTTCGCTGCAGGGGCTGTCTGAACTGTTACCTGAAAACCACATTAGGAGAGAAGGCCCTGCCTCTGTCTGAAAGCTCACGGGGCGGGGCCCTGAGAGGATCTGTAAATGTTTATGCGAAAAGCTTGGAGCGGATGTATGATCGGATGTTTGCTGGCATTGTGTTTCTGTGCCCATACAGTGCTGGCGGCAGATGCCAATGGGATTTTAAGCTTCGGCACGGAAGGAAAAGATATAGTCATGTATGTGCAGAATCCCGGGGAGGGCTGTGAAATCCAGTGTCAGGTTGGGACCAGCGAGGCTGAGAAGATAGAAAGTCATCCTATTGAGCAGGAGACCGTTCCCATCGAGACTATTATTCTGTTGGATAATTCCCTGTCCGTTGTGGAAAAATACCGTCCTACAATCAGCGCGGTTATGTCGGAACTGGCGGCAAACCGGATGAATGGGGAACAGTTTACCATTGCCGTGTTTTCCGATGAGATCAATTACCTGGTTGAGAAATGTTCTGACTATGCTCAGGTAAAACAGGCTGTGGACAATATTACATATAACAATCAAGAGACTTACCTGACAGATGTGCTGTATCATCTGCTGTCAGAAATAAAAGAGGAAGATAATACGGAAAATAAAGCGCCCCTGAGACGTATTGTGATTATTTCAGACGGCGTTGACAATAAATCCATCGGATATACAAAAGAAGAGTTATATGCTGCCCTGGAGAAAATGCCCTACCCCATCTATACAGTGGGGTGTACCTATAAAGAGAATAATGAACAGCTCAAAAATATGTTTGCCTTGTCCAGGATGACAGGAGGAGCTTCCTGGCTTCTGGACGATGTCTCGGATTATATGGAGATTGTAAACGGCATTTCTTCGCTGAATCAGGCCCTGAAGATCGTGGTTACGCCTCAGGAGAAGGACTGTGACGGAACCACCAAGGGAATTCATCTGAGGGTGGACTCGGAAGGAGGGCAAATATCCGGCTCCATAGAGATTACCATGCCCTTTGGCAAGGTTGAGGAGGTTGTGGAGACGCCGGTTCCGGAGGTATTGGAAGAAACGCCTTCTCCCACAGCGGAACCTGTCCCGGAGCCGGCGGAACCCACATTTCCGGCAGGACTGACCCTTGTCCTGGCAGTGGGCGGAGGCGTCCTGCTCATGGCCGGTGTGGTCTTTGGAGTGCTGACTGTGAGATGGGCGGGCCGGAAGAAAGAAGATTTCGTGTCCGCCGGTCCCCGCAATAATGCGTCAGGGGATAGTTCGGGCGGGGGAGAAAGTACAAGGAAGCGTGAGACACAGATGGTCGGGGGCGATAAGGATTCAGGGCAGCGTTCCACCAAATTTGTGTGGGGGCAGGAGGCCGCCCGCACCCTGATACTGGAAGATGTGGCGAACCCCATCAAGAGATTTGAGGTATCCCTGGATACGTCCCTGCTGGTGGGGTATGACAGGGACTGCCGGATCTGCCTGAACTATGAGGAGACCGTATCAGGAAAACACTGCCGGATCTATACTTCCGACGGGAAGGTATATGTGGAAAATTTAAGCCGCAGCAACGGCACCTTTGTGGACGGCAAAAAGATAGGAAGTCCCGTTGAAATTTATACCGGCTGTGTGCTGAAACTGGGCAATCTGCAAATGAGGGTTGAAATTCGATAATGAAAATTCAATATACGTCATTCAGCGAAACAGGGCTGATCAGAAAAGAAAATCAGGACGCTCTGTTTTGCGGTACGGATCATGGGGCGGGGTTATTTGTGGTGGCGGACGGAATGGGGGGATGCCAGGACGGAGGGCGTGCCAGCACAATCATAAAGGAAAAAGCCGCCCACTGGTGGAGCCGGTATAAGCATTCCGTGAAGCCTCCTGATTTTCTGACGGCAGTCCGGGAATTGCAGGAGGTCTTTGCGGAGGCCAACGGAACAATCTATTCCGGCACGGAAAGCGGAGCCAGCTGCGGGTCAACTCTTGTGGCTCTATGGCTGGAACAAGATGACTGGGCCGTGATTTCCTGCGGGGACAGCCGCTGTTATCAGGCAAAGGCTGGAATTTTTGGAAATAAGCTTGTTCAGCTGACAATGGATGATGTGTGGGAAAACCAGTTATCCAATGTTCAGGGTATGACCAGAGAGCAGATTGAAACAGATCAAAAATTTGGCTTTCTGGTGAGGGCCGTGGGGGTAGAGCCGGAATTTCAATGTTCCGTACAGTGTGGTCAGTGCAAGGGAAAAAATATGTTTATTCTGTGTAGCGACGGTATTTATAAATATTGTTCGGAAGAGGTCATAAAAAAGTTATCACTTTCGGCAATGAAATCAAAGAAACTGGATCTTATGTCACAGGGAATCTGGAGACAGGTGCTCAAAAACGGAGCGGGGGACAATCTGTCATTGGTTTTGGTTCTGGCTGAGAACTGAACTTTGAGAGATGGCAGCAGTTCAGCGCCCTGTCTGGACTGTTGTGAGGGATGGTTTATGTCAGATGCAAAAGATTGATGGAATCGTGAGAGAAAGGTGGCGGTGGTATGAGTGAGTTTAAAATGAAACCTCAAAGAGTCCGGTCAGCCGCGCAGGACATGAGCGATATAGCAAAAAAAATGAATGATCTCGAGGAGGAGATTCTGAAGATCCGGGGGAGACTGAGTTTTGAGGTGGCACAGAAAGAAAGGATAAGGCAGCGCCTGAAGACGGCCGGAGATAATACTGAGATGCAGTACAGGGGAATTTACAGGGCATCCTCAACACTGAACAATATCGTGAATACATATGAAGCCTCAGAAAGCCGCCTGGCGGGAGCGAGCATACCCCAGTACGAAAAACAAATGGATACATTGTGGGACAGGATCAAGGATATTCTGTCACTGTCCCCTCTTTTATTGAGTCCTGTTGTGCCCAGTCTTGGAATAGGAGTTCCTGTCCCTGGTACTCAGATTGGCCCACTGGTAGACAAGCTGATATATGGGGACAGGGCCCTAGATGAGAAAAACGAGACGGAGATTAAGTTCGGTACCATACAAAAAAAAATTCATAAAACCGAGCCGGAGCATGAAAAAAACTTTGTATCCGTAAACAACAAGAAGGATGAACTGAGTCAAAGCGATATAAAGCCCTTTAAAATAATAGAGGGAAAATGGGAAAATACGAAGTCATTGTTCCAGAGTGAAGGTTCCGTAGGTGACAAAGACGGCACACATTTGAGTTATCAGTTTGATGTCCTCAAACGTGAAAAATCCGCTGAACTTTATGGAGGATTATATTGTACGGATTCATCAACCGGAGAGAAAAAACTGCGGCTTGCTGCAGGGGCTGAGTTGGGCTATACCCTTTCCGCGCTTACATTGAAGCTCGAAGAACAGTGGGGAGATTCCAACTTTGGAGCTTATGCCAAAGGGGAGGCAACCGCCGGAAAGGTGGAGGCAAAATTCAGCGGAGTGGTGGGACTTCGGGATGGTGACGGAAAACTGAATCCCACTGCCCATGTCAAATTATCTGCAGAGGCGTTGGCAGGGGAACTGTCAGGCAAATTGGGCGTAAAAATTTTGGGAGGGGATGTGGGGGTAAAGGGCTCTGTGAATATGGGAATAGGAGCACATTTGGAAGGCGGATTCAAAGATGGAAAGCTCAGTTTGGATGCGGGCGCAGCTTTATGGGTTGGCGCCAGTGTGAAACTGGAGGTGGATATAGGGGGGATGGTGGATACGGTGTGCGGTACCGCAAAGTCCGTTTGGAATAAATTTACCGGCTGGATAAAATAGGTAGATATTTTTCTGCATTCATCGTAAAATATAATGAAAAAGTAAATGCTTAGAAAGGAACATAACATGACGAGAGATATTAGTTATTTCCCGATTGGAACCGTGGTGGTTCTGAAGAATTCAACAGCTGCCACTGTCATTTCCGGATATTTGGCGGAAAATGTCGATATGCCGGGGTATACATGGGATTATTCCGGTTTCGTATATCCTATCGGACTGAGGGATGAGAATGAAGTTTACACCTTTGACCACACACAGATTGAGCAGGTATTGGCGATAGGGTATCAGGATGGAGAGTGCTTTGCCTTTATGAACCATCTGAGAGAAGTGGCCGGTAAGCTGGCGGAGATTGATGACATGAAGGCAGCGGTTTCTGGTGCGGAAAATGGAAATCAAGGGCGGGAGGGGGAAGAGAATCATGTTTGAGCGGACATTGCCGGTGGGCTCGGTGGTATCATTGTACGGCGGTGAGAAACGCCTGATGATTTTGGGTTATGCGAAATATCTGAGGGATGGTGACAGTAACAAGGTATATGATTATTGCGGTTGTACTTATCCGGAGGGATATGTGGGTTCGGAAGTTACGGCGGTATTTGACCATGACGATATTGAGCATATTTATGCAGTGGGATTTCAGGATGAGGTACAGTTTGAATTCCGTGAAAAACTGAAGATAATTCTGGAAGAAAGAGCCAGGGAAGATGAGATAGAAGAACTTGAGAAAAAATAAAAGGTATTTTGGAGACCGATGTGGCTTTGCCATATCGGTCTTTATTTCAAAAGATAGACTTACATGCAGGAAGAGTTCCTTGCTGCAGCGCCTTGACTTTTCTCCATCTCTGGCATAAACTTTAATTGCTGGCGACGGGCGAGGCAGTGGTCAGCGCCATAGAGGAAATATGAGGCGTCAATGACCTGAACACTTCTATCACGGTTTTGTACTTGGCCTGATGGTAGATTTGGCGGACAGGTATCGTATTACTTCCAATCGTGAGAGCGGCCTGGGGAGATATGATGTGATGCTGGAGCCTCTGAGGGCAGAAGATCCTGCCTTTGTGCTGGAATTCAAGGTGCGGGATCCGGAGGATGAGGGAACCCTGGCGGATACGGCGGCCGCCGCACTCCGGCAGATAGAAGAGAAGGGATATGACACGGAGCTGGAGGCCAGAGGAATTTCCAGGAAGCGGATTCGGCATTATGGGTTTGCTTTTGAGGGGAAGACAGTGTTGGTGGGCTGAGTAGATGGCATAAATAAAACTTGCTGTTTTCACGTTCTTGTATCTGTGCTATAATAAGGAAGTATCTGGCAGTGGTGTCTTGTGTGTAATATGGTTCAAGAATAAAGAGGTAAAAGAGATGGGACAAAAACAGGAGAGACGGCCAATGAAATTATTAAAAATCACAGATCCGGCTTTTAAAAAGTATGGCAGGGTAATTGACAACATAGACTTCTCAGAGCTGACAGAGGCATTGAAAAAGACGCCGGTTCCGGAGGGTGTGACATATGAGCCCTCAGTGGCGGAGCTGGAGGGCCTGCCTGTAATGGAGACAATTTCCAGGGTGGCTTATGGGGAGATGCCGGTTCAGATCGGGTACTGCAACGGGCATAATACCATGCTCAATGCTTTGGAATACCACAGGGATTCCGAGATCAATGTGGCGGCTTCAGATGCGGTTTTGATGCTGGGACTGCTTGTGGATGTGGAAGAAGACCATACCTACGACACAGCCCTGGTGGAGGCGTTTTTGGTGCCTGAGGGGGCGGCGGTGGAGCTGTATGCTTCGACTCTGCACTATGCGCCCTGCCATGTGAAAGAGGGAGGTTTCCAGGTGGCTGTGGTGCTGCCCAGGGGAACAAATTTTCCTCTGAAAGGATGTCATGCAGAGAACACAGCCGGGGAAAACGGTGTCGATGAAGATGCCCTTCTGGCAGCGGTGAACAAATGGCTTATCGGCCACCCTGAAGGGGGACTGGAAGAGGGAAGCTTTCTGGGATTAAAAGGGGAGAATTTAAGCCTGGAGGCATTTCAGAGGAACTAAGAACATAAAAGGGTCATTGCCGGAGAGAATAAACTATCTAAAAATAAAGGAGATAATAAAATGCTGTGTAATAAAAAAGAAAATGAGCTTCGGACAAAAACAATGCTGAAGACAGTGCTTTCCATGTTAGTCCTTGGGACAGTTCTGATGACAGGCTGCGGCAAGGGGGAAGAGGACACAGAGCAGGAGAGCGGTCAGAGACAGGAGGCTTTGGACGCCGCAGGGGAAGCGGGCACGGCGGAGCCCATTGTCTTTAAAGGCGAGGACATGGAAGGAAATGTCGTATCCTCCTCTGTGTTTTCAGAGGCTAAGCTTACCATGATCAATGTGTGGGCAACTTACTGCGGTCCTTGCCTGAGGGAAATGCCGGAACTGGGGGAGTTGGCTGGAGAGTATGACGCCAAAGAGTTTCAGCTGATCGGGATTGTGAGTGATATGATGGATGGTGTGGAGCAGGAAGAGTTTGACATGGTCGTTGAACTGATAGAGCAGACAGGGGCTTCCTATACCCATATGCTTTTAAACGAATCCCTGCGTGATGCTTTTTTGACAGACGTCACCGCGGTGCCTACCACTTTCTTTGTGGATGAGAACGGAGTGGTTCTGGATGTGGTTGTGGGGGCCATGGGAAAGGACGACTGGAAGGAGAAAATTGATGAACTTTTGGAAGACCTGTAAAGGGTATGCCTGCCTTCTGGGGATGTTTGCCGGTGTTCTGTTTCTGGGCCTGGGCGTCTGGCAGGGGCAGCATGAGGATATCTGGAAGAAAGCGGTTATGATCTGCCTGGAATGTATCGGAATCGGATAGGGCAGATAAAAGAGGGCATAAAATTATGAAAAAATTAAGGCTGGGAGTACAGCTTATTTTTACCATTGTAACAAACGGTTATGTCTATGGATTTCTCCAGGGCAAAATATACCAGGGAAATCTGAAATATGTCTGTGTTCCGGGGCTGAACTGCTATTCCTGCCCCGGAGCTGTTGGTTCCTGCCCCCTGGGAGCGCTCCAGGCTCTGCTGAACCAGAGAGGATTCCAGGTTCCCTTCGGGGCGCTGGGATTCCTCTTTTTATTTGGCAGCTTTCTGGGGAGATTTGTCTGCGGGTGGCTCTGTCCTTTTGGGCTGGTGCAGGATCTTCTACATAAAATTCCCCTGTTCCGGAAGCGGAAAAGACTGCCGTTTCACCGGGTTCTGAAATACGGAAAATATGTGGTTCTGGTTCTGTTGGTCTTTGTGGGATCCTCCTTTCTCTTTGGCGGTTTCGCCAAGTTTCCTGCCTTCTGCAAATTCCTCTGTCCTTCCGGTACGCTGCTGGGCGCACTGCCGCTGCTGGGGAGCAATGAGGTCCTGCGCAGCCAGGCGGGGGGCCTGTTTTTCTGGAAGCTTGGGGTGCTGCTCTTCCTGCTTTTGCTCTCGGTGAAAGTCTATCGTCCGTTCTGCCAGTATCTCTGTCCTCTGGGAGCCATATACGGGTGGTTTAACCGTTTCAGCCTGGTGCAGATTCACTGGGAGGAAGAGAGATGTACTTCCTGCGGGGCCTGTGAAAGAGCCTGTCCTGTGGGCCTGGCGGTGGAGGAGATTTCCCGTTCGCCGGAGTGTATTCGCTGCGGCAGATGCGTGGGAGCCTGCCCGGGAAAGTGCCTGCACTTTTCGGCGATAGTCCGCCGGGAGCAGGAGCAGCCCGGGGGCCGGGACAATTGCACCGAAATTAATAATTCTTAAGAAACAAAGGCAGATTTTGTGCTATAATGTTAAAACAGAAGATGTAAATGTATTTGCCGAAAAAGAGACGAAAGACGAGATGTGACAGCAATGATGGTTTTATGGGGCAGTCTTGCAGGGCTGTTGATGTACCTGGAGTTGGTCTACCATTTTGTGGGGTTTGGGTGGGAAGAGTTTCGGCCGGCATATCCGGCGGCGCTGATTTTTGCCTGGACAGGGGTGGAGACATTGTTGATCGGCGCCCTTCGGGGGCGGATCAAGAGAGTATGTTTTGTTTTGGCGGTTTGTTTTCCGGTGGTGTGGACAGGAGCTCAGATAGTATATCTGCGGATCTTCAGACAGCCTCTTCTGTGGGAGGCGGTAGTCCGGGGAGGCGGGGACGCACTGGCGAATTATTGGAGGGAGGCGCTGGCAGGAATTCTGGGAGCGCTGCCTTTTCTGATTCTGCTGGTGCTTCCGGCGGTGCTGCTGGGGCTGATTTTAAAAAGGCGGGGATGGAGCCCGCCGGATCTCTCCCCGGGACAGATGATCAAGACGGCGGCAGCCACCGGCTGTATGGCGGCTGGCGCCATGGTGATGGAAGTGGGCAAAAGTGCCGACGCGGAATATTATGAGGATTATCATGAGTTCTACGATCCTCTGACGGTGGCCAGAACCATGGGGGTGCTGTCCATGCTGCAGCGGGATACGGTCCAGGAGGCGGCGGAGCTGATGGAGACCGTGGTCGGCGTGGAGATGGCGTGGAATGGTTCGGAGGGGGCTGTGGGAAGCGGAGCCGGTACGCCTGGTTATCATCTTGCGGGTGGGTTTTCCGGCCCCATGGTGCAGGTGGCAGACCGGTTCCAGGAAGATATGGCCGGAGAGAACACGGGCCAGGCCGGAGAGGACACAGGTCAGATACCGGGTGAGAGTCCAGGCCAGGCCGGGAATGTTACACAGCCGTCCCATCCCCAGGCGTTTTCCCTGGATTATGTGCAGCTGCACGATCTGGCTGAAAATGACCATCAGACCTGGCTTGCGGACTATATGGAGGGTCAGGTTCCTGTAAACTCCAACGAGTACACAGGGAAGTTCCAGGGGTACAACCTGATTTTCCTTACCGCGGAAGGATTTTCCACCTATGCCATCGACCCGGAGCTGACTCCCACCCTGTACCACTTAAGTCACAGTGGTTTTGTGTTTGAGAATTACTATGTGCCTCTGTGGCAGACAAGCACCAGCGACGGGGAGTACATCAACTGTACAGGCCTGATTCCCGACGGGCAGTACAGCATGCGCAAAAGCGCGGACAACAATATGGCCTATACGCTGCCGCGGTTTTTTGCAGAGGAGGGTGTATCCTCTTTTGCCTACCACAACAACAGCCTCACTTATTATGACAGGTATTTGACGCACCCCAACCTGGGCTATGATTTTAAGGCCTGCAGGCTGGGGGAACTGTCGGAAGAGGAGTGGGGGGACAAGATATTTCCCATGGAGCACCCCAATGCGTGGCCGGCTTCGGATCTGGAGATGATGCAGGGCACCATGTCGGAGTACCTGAACCTGGAGCGGTTCCATGTGTACTATATGACGGTTTCGGGACATATGAACTATGATTTTTCCGGCAATGCCATGTCAGGCAAGAACAGAGAGGCTGTGGCGGAGCTTCCCCTGTCGGAAAATGCCCGGGCTTATCTGGCCTGCAACATTGAACTGGACAAAGCTCTGGAGTATATGCTGGAACAGCTGAAAGAGGCAGGGCAGCTGGAGAGAACGGTGATCTGTCTCAGCGCCGACCACTATCCCTATGGCATGACGGAGGAACAGTACGAGGAACTGGCGGGGAAATCTCTCAAAGAGGGGCTGGACCAGTATCGAAGCAGCCTGATCCTGTGGAATGCGGGCATGGAGGAGGAATCTGTTCACATTACAAAAGCCTGCGGTTCCATGGATATTCTTCCCACGCTGCTGAACCTGTTTGGGTTTTCCTATGACTCAAGAATGTATGCAGGCCGGGATATCTTTTCCGACAGGGAGGGGATGGTTATCTTCAATGACCGCAGTTTTGTGACGGACGCCCTTGTGTACAGAAAGGGAAAGGATCCCATCTGGCTTCAGGACGAGTTCGGCAGCTGGATCGTTCCTCAGGAGGGCAGAGAGGATTATCTGGCGGAAAGGAAGAAGGAAGTAAAGGACCGGTATCAGTTCAGCGCATACATCCTTCAGGAGAATTATTATGAGGATGTATTCCAGGCTGTACAGCCCATGGGAGAGCCTGGGAAATCTTGACTTTCGCAGGACAGCGCTGCCTATTTATGGGTAATGGATTTTTCCCTTGACATATGAATTTATTTGGATTAAAGTGTGTAAAGAATCTGAAAATCAGGAAATACAGTGGAATTCCGCTATATTTTATCATAAAAAAGCGGAATGATACTGGGAAGATTTAAATGTATCAGAAATTTATCTATGCAGGGCATTGTGCATGAGCACCTTGTGGGTTTTTGGAAAGCATAGAAAGAGAAGCATGTAGACATGTGTGAAGAAATGAGAATTTTTTGAGTTTCTTCCATATGTAAGGAAGAAAGGGGTTTCTGATGGAAAAAGTATCCAGTGATGCTCCTGAAGACAGCAGGGAGAGCAGTTCTGAAAAAGAGAAGGAGGAAAATATGTCCGGCCCGGAAGGGAAGGCAGAATCTGATGTCAGCCCAACCGGAAAAGACAAACCTGAGGATAACACAGCCAGAAAGGACAAACCTGAGGACAGCCAGGCTGGAAAAGACAAACCTGAGGACAGCCAGGCTGGAAAAGATAAACCTGAGGACAACACAGCTGGAAAGGACAAGCCCGAGGACCTCGCTGCTGATAACAGCGACACCGAAAACAGCGCTGCCGGCCCTGCGAAGCCGTCCGGAAAATCCAGGGTGCTGATCTTTTGTCTGATCTTCTTCCCGCTGTTGCTGCTGCTGGGGGCAGGGGGGCTGTACTTTATCGACAGCCTGGCTTATAATGTCTGCAGGGTGGAGGCTGGCGTGAAGGTATCCCCGGGAGATTTTCTGAAATATGAGGACGAGGAGGCTGTATTTGCTCCGGACAGCGCTCCCTTTGACATTACCTGCCCAGGGGAGTACCTGGTGAAGATAAAAAGTGGATTTTTTACCCACAGTTGCAGGCTTATTGTCCAGGACACCATTCCTCCCACAGGGGATCCGGTGCAGGTTCAGGCCCAGATGGGGGGATCCTGCGAGCCGGGGGAGTTTGTGGCAAACATTGCGGACGCCACGGAGGTTGCGGTGTCCTTTGTGGAGGAGCCGGACTACACAATATCCGGGGTTCAGCCTGTGCGGATTCTTCTGGAGGATATGGGGCACAACCAGACCATAATAGAGTCCCAGCTCTTTATCACCCAGGTGGTGGAGCAGGTGACGGTGGAAGTGGGCCAGGAGGCCCCGGGTCTGGAAAGCTTTGTGGTGGCAGGCCAGGAGGCGGCTTTTGTGACGGATCTGGGGGAGATCGACTTCTCAGTGCTGGGTGAGTATCCGGTGGAAGTGCAGGTGGACGGTCAGGTATACCAGTCCCGGCTGCAGGTGGTGGACACTGTTCCGCCCCAGGCGGAGGTTCAGGATGTGGAAGGGTATGTTCTGGCCCCCAGAAGCGTGGAAGAGTTCGTCGTCCGGGTGGAGGATGCCACGGAGGTGACGGCGGCTTTCCGCCAGGAGCCGGATCTGACTCATACAGGTGTCCAGAAGGTGGAGATCGTCTTCACTGACGCCGGGAACAATGAGACGGTCCTGCAGGCGAAGCTGACTTTGAAGGAGGACACAGAGCCCCCTGTGATCCAGGGAGCCAAAGATATCAGCATCTTTGTGGGGGACAGCGTCTCCTACCGGAAAAATGTCTCCGTGGCGGACAACTGTCCCCAGGGGGTGGAGCTGGAGGTGGACTCCAGCGGTGTGAATCTGAAGGAGGCAGGGGTGTACCCTGTGATTTACACGGCCCGGGACCTGGCGGGCAATACTTCCAGCGTCACAGTGAATCTCACAGTGAAGGACAGAACCTTCAACGGGGAGGAAGTGTATGCCATGGCGGATACTGTTCTGGCGGAGATTCTCACAGAGGGAATGACCCCTCTGGAGAAGGTGACGGCCATCTACGACTATGTAAAAGGCCATGTGGCCTATGTGAGCCACTCGGAGAAGGGGGACTGGCTGAAAGCCGCCTATCAGGGGCTGTCCGAGGGCAAGGGGGACTGCTATACCTACGCCAACACCTCCAAGCTTCTGCTCACCAGGGCCGGCATCCAGAATATGGACATCGCCAAGATTCCTGCCAAGTCCAACCATGTGTGGAACCTGGTGGACATCGGGGACGGGTGGTATCATTTTGACACATGTCCCAGAAGGGGGTTGACGGAAAAGATTCTCATGTGGACGGACGAGCAGCTTATGGAGTATTCCGACAGCCACAACAAGTCCCACAACTATGACCATTCCGCTTACCCGGAAGTCAATTAACCCAAACCAGAAAAATCAAAAAATGAAATAGAAATAAAATATAATCAATTTAAAACGGGTGAAATGCATGCAGACAAATATTCTTGACTATCTGAACCAGACTGCGGCCCTGAAGCCGGACAAGACCGCATTTGCGGACGACCGGGACGCTCTCACCTTCGGGCAGCTTCAGGCCCAGCGGGGGGCCGTGGGCACCTGGCTCCACCAGAAAGGCGTTTACCGGGAACCGGTGGTGGTCTATATGAACCGGCATCCCAAGGAGGTGGCGGCCTTTTACGGGGTGGTCACGGGAGGGTGCTTTTACGTCCCGGTGGACGAGGAGATGCCCAAAGGAAGAATCCAGCTGATCCTGAATACAGTGGGCGCCAGGGTTATCATCTGTGACGCCGCCACAAAAAAGACGGCTGAGGCCCTGGACTTCCAGGGGGACATTGTCCTGTACGACGAGATCAGCCGGACGCCTCCGGATCAGGAGGCCCTGCAGTCCATTCGCGACCGGGCCATTGACACGGATCTGGTCTATATTATGTTTACCTCCGGATCCACAGGAGTGCCCAAAGGAGTGGCCGTGTGCCACCGGTCCCTGATCGACTATATTGAGCAGCTCTCGGCGGTGATGGAGTTTAACGAGGAGACTGTATTTGGAAACCAGACCCCCCTTCACTTTGACGCCAGCCTGAAGGAAGTGTACCCCACCCTGAAGTTCGGCGCCACCACTTACCTGATTCCCAAGAATCTGTTTATGTTCCCGGTGAAGCTGGTGGAATTTCTGAACCAGAAGAGGGTGAACACCATCTGCTGGGTGGTATCCGCCCTGACCATGGTATCCGCCTTCGGGGCTTTTAAGACAGCGGTGCCGGAGTACCTGCGGACCATCGCCTTCGGCGGGGAGGTCTTCCCGGTGAAACAGTATCAGAAGTGGAAGGCGGCGCTGCCGGAGGCTAAGTTTGTGAACCTATACGGCCCCACCGAGGGAACCGGCGTGTGCTGCTATTACCAGGTGGACAGGGAGTTCGGACCTGACGAGGTGATCCCCATCGGCCATTCCTTCCCCAACAAGGAGATCCTGCTGATCAATGACAGGAACCAGCGGGCGGCCCAGGGGGAGGTGGGAGAGATCTGTATCAGGGGCGCCTCCCTGGCCCTGGGCTATTACAACAACCCCGAGAAGACCGGCGAAGCCTTTGTCCAGAATCCTCTCAACACCGCCTACCCTGAGCGGATCTACCGCACCGGGGATCTGGGCCGGTACAATGAAAGGGGAGAGCTTCAGTTTGTGTCCCGGAAGGACTATCAGATCAAGCATATGGGACACAGGATTGAGCTGGGGGAGATTGAGGCCAATGTAAATGCCCTGGAGGAGGTTAAGACGGCAGGGTGCATCTACGACAAGGCCAGGGATAAGATCCTGCTGTACTATGAGGGGGAGATGGAGGAAAAGCTGGTGGCGGCGGCCCTGAAGGACAGGCTTCCCCGGTATATGATCCCCAACCACATCTGCAGGCTTGAGCGGATGCCCCTGACGGCCAACGGCAAAGTGGACCGTGTGACACTGAAAAGCAATTACCAGGAAGGAAAGGAAAAATAATCATGGAAGAATTACTGGAGATTTTAAACGACCTGCACCCGGATGTGGACTTTGAGACCTGCGACAGCCTTATTGACGACAAAATTCTGGATTCCTTTGACATTGTGACCATTATCGCGGAGGTCAACGACAGGTTTGACGTGACCATCTCCGCGGAGAAGATCACCCCGGAGAATTTCAACTCTGCGGAGGCTCTCTACGCCCTGATCCAGGAACTGGAGGATGAGGACTAAAGCATGCTCCTGACATCATATGAGTTTCTGGGCTTTCTGGCGGTGCTGCTTGTGCTGTACTACCTGGTTCCCAGGGGGTTCCAGTGGAAGCTGCTTCTGGCTGCCAGCTACCTGTTCTATTTTGTGGCAGGGCCTCTTTTTCCGCTCTATATCCTTGTGACCACGGCCACCACCTATCTGGTCTCCTGTCGGATAGAGGGGATCGGGCGGAGGCAGAGCGTTTATCTGAAGGAGAACAAGGGCAGCCTGTCCAAGGAGGAGAAGAAGGCCTATAAACAGAAAAACAAGACCGCCCAGTGGAGGTGGATGCTTGCCTGTCTGCTGTTCAACCTGGGCATTCTGGCGGTGGTGAAGTACGGCAACTTCGCCATCTCCAATATCAACGGTCTGGTGCAGGCCCTGGGGGGCAGGGGGGAGTTTGGCCTTTTGGGGATTATTGTGCCCATGGGAATCTCCTTTTATACCTTTCAGTCCATGGGCTACCTGATTGATGTGTACCGGGGAGTGGTGCCTGCGGAGAGGAATTTCTTCCGCCTGGCGCTGTTTGTGTCCTTTTTCCCGCAGCTGATCCAGGGGCCCATCAGCAGATTCGGGGATCTCTCCCAGACTCTTTTTTCGGAGCACCCCTTTGAGGGAAAGACTCTTTGTCTGGGCCTGCAGCGGGTGCTGTGGGGATATTTCAAAAAGCTTGTGGTGGCCGACCGGGTGGTAACGGGCATCACTACCATAACACGGGGGGGTATTTCGGAGTACGAAGGCGCTTATGTGTTTGTGGGCATGATGTTCTATGCCCTGCAGCTGTACGCGGATTTTACCGGAGGCATTGACATCACCATCGGCGTGGCCCAGGCCATGGGGATCCGTGTGGCAGAGAACTTTAACCGGCCTTTCTTCTCCAAATCCATCAAGGAATACTGGAACCGCTGGCATATGACCATGGGTTCCTGGTTTACGGACTATATTTTCTACCCCATCTCCGTCTGCAAGCCCATGCTGAAGTTCTCCAAGTTTGCCAGGGCCCATTTCGGGGAGGCTGTGGGAAAGCGCATGCCGGTGTATCTGTCCTCTTTTGCGGTCTGGTCTGCCACCGGCATCTGGCATGGGGCCAGCTGGAACTTTATCGTCTGGGGTCTGGCCAACTGGGTGGTGATAATGATCTCCCAGGAACTGGAGCCCCTGTATGCCCGGTTTCACGGCCGTTTTTCAGTGCAGGGAAAATGGGGATTTAAGCTCTTCCAGGTGCTTCGCACCATTCTGCTTATGAGCAGCCTGCGGATATTTGACTGTTACCGGGATGTAGGCACGGCCTTTCGCATGTTCGGCACCCTGTTCACCAGGTGGAACTGGCAGATTCTCTGGGACGGCTCTCTGCTTGAGCTCGGGCTGAGCGGCTTGGATTACGGGATACTGGCAGCGGGGCTGCTGATGATGGTTCTGGTGAGTCTGGTTCAGAGGACCGGCAGCGTCAGGGAGAAAATCGCCGCAAGGCCCTACCCGGTGCGCTTTGTACTCTGGTACGGGCTGTTCCTTCTGGTGCTGCTTATGGGAGCCTACGGCGTGGGCTACGACGCAAGCCAGTTTATCTATAACCAATTTTAGGAACTGTCGGAAAATAACTGCTGCAATTTGTTTAGGCAAAAGCCCCGAAATGCAATAAAAATTGCCATATACCTGCAGCAGTTATTTGTAGACATTTCCTTAGGGACCGGTTTTGGAAATTTGCCGGAAGAGAGGAGTTATGAGCAGGAAAAAGGTTTTGAGGGCAGCGGGCTCGGCGCTGGTGGTACTGGTGAGCCTGTACCTGCTGCAGAAGCTTCTGGTGCCGAAGTATGTGACGGATGTGGTGGAAGGGGCTTTTATTGCAGAATACTATCAGGAAGAAAAAGACCATGATGTGATATTTATAGGGGACTGCGAGGTCTATGAGAACTTTACCCCGGCCCTTCTGTGGGAGGAGTACGGCATCAACAGCTATATCAGGGGAAGCGCCCAGCAGCTGGTCTGGCAGTCCTACTATCTTCTGGAGGACACCCTGCGGTATGAGAAGCCGGATGCGGTAATTTTCAATGTGCTGGCCATGATGTACAACGAGCCCCAGAAGGAGGCCTACAACCGCATGACCCTGGAGGGGATGAGATGGTCCCCTTCCAAGGTAAAAGCAGTCCAGGCCTCCATGACGGAGAGTGAGAATTTTCTGGACTATGTCTTCCCCCTTCTGCGCTACCACGCAAGGTGGAGCCAGCTGGAGCCGGAGGATTTTACCCATATGTTCCAAAGGGAGAAGGTGTCCCACAACGGATACTATATGAGGGTGGATGTAAAGCCGGCGGAAAATGTGCCGGAGGGCAGGATCCTGGCGGATTACAGCTTTGGGCAGAATGCCTATGACTATCTGGACAGGATCACGAACCTGTGCAGAGAGGAAGGCATACAGCTGATTCTGGTAAAAGCTCCCAGCCTGTACCCTTACTGGTATGAGGAGTGGGAGGAGCAGATGGAGGAGTACGCCGCGGTCAATGGGCTGCTCTATGTGAACTTCCTGGATCTGCTTGAGGAGACAGGGGTGGATTTTACCACGGACACTTATGACGGCGGTCTGCACATGAATCTGGCCGGGGCGGAGAAGATCACCAGGTATCTGGGCAGGGTGCTCAGGGACCAGGCAGGTCTGGAGGATCGCCGGGGAGAGGAGCATCTGTCCCGGATGTGGGAGGAGAAGCTTGCCGCCTATGAGCGGGAGAAGCAGGAACAGTATTTGAAGTATGGCGTGGAGGAGGCGGGAGAGGGCGGAAATGCCCGGGAAAATTCTGCCGAAAACACAGGATGAGGAGAGATATGATGAAAAAGCAGGCAGTGGTACTGATGACAGCAGGATTTTTGTTTGTGTCCTTTTTGACAGGCTGCGGAAATGACGAGAAGGTCATTGAGGGAAATGGCAGCAGTGTCATAGAGGGAAGCCAGGAGTCCGGGGAGGAGGAGCAGGAAAGCCAACCCCTGGAGGTCTCCTCCGGCAAGGGTTATATATTTGAATACAAGGGAACAAAAGTGGAGATCGACGGGGAGGCAGCTCCGGTGGTGGAGGCTCTGGGGGAGGCAGCTTCTTATTTCGAGGCTCCCAGCTGTGCCTTTGAGGGGATCGACAAGACATATACCTACAGCGGCTTTGAGCTGGACACCTATCCCCAGGGAGAGGTGGATCACATCTCGGCGGTGGTGTTCAAGGATGACTCTGTGGCCACGGCGGAGGGAATCTGCATCGGGGACACCAGGGAGAAGCTGGAGGAGGCCTACGGCGCAGGCACGGAGGAGGGCGGCATGCTGGTGTACGCCAAGGACGGCATGAAACTCTGCTTTATCCTGCAGGGAGATGAGGTGGTCTCCATTGAGTACCGCTCCACGGTTCTGGAGGAGTAGGACAGGGACGAGTCAAGAGCCTGTCCAGACAGAATCAACAGCAAAGATATTTATAAAAAATTCCTAAATTTTTTTCTGAAACAGCCGAAATAAAAGTATATGGACAGGTGCAGTGCTAAGGACAGCGAACAGAGGTGGAGACACGGTTTGCTGTCCTTTTTTATGTGCATACTTTCCCGGCTTGATTTGGCCGGAACGGTTCGTGACATGGAAGGCCGCGTTTCGTTACATTTTCCAAAGGTCGGGATGTATCCTGCCGAAATAAAAAGTGGTATGAGGTGTGGGGCATGAAAGTCGCGGTATGTGATGAGGACAGGGAGAGTCTGGCCAGGCTGCGCCGGATGGTGAAAGAGCAGGAGCCGGAGTGTGAGGTGGTATGTTTTGACTCGGGAAGAAAATTCCTGGAGGCAGGACAGCATTTTGATATTCTCCTGCTGGAGATCCAGATGGCGGAGATCAGCGGGCTGGAGGTGGCAAGGGCACTGCGGGCCGGAAGGGAGAGCACGGTTCTTATCTTTGTGACAGCCCTGAAGGAGTATGCCCCGGAGGCCTTTGAGGTTTCCGCTTTCCGCTACCTGCTCAAGCCCCTGTCCCCGGAGAAGTTCCGCAGGGCTTTCAGGGATGCCTGCAGGGAAGCGCTGGGGCACCTGGCCTCTGGAGGAGAGCCGCTGTTTTTTCGGACCAGAACCAGGAATTTTACCCTCCACAGGGAGGAAGTCATCTATGTGGAGAGCAGAAGGCGAAAGGTGGACATCCACACCCAGGGAGAGTGCTTTTCGGTCTATGCCACCATGAAACATATGGAGGAAGAACTGGGCGAGGGATTTTTCCGGTGCCACCGGGGTTATCTGGTGAATCTGGCCTGTGTGGCAGGGTACGGCGGCGGTTTTGTTCTACTGCAGAACGGGGAGCAGATCTACCTGGCCAGGGAGAAACAGGCGGAGTTTTCCAGGGCATATGCCAGATTTCGTGCCAACTAAACGTGTTTCAGAATACAGGAAATGAGGGATGAAAGATGCGAATCAGGACAGGAATGAGAAGAATGACAACGCAGATGCTGAGCAACAGCAGGCGCAGGGCGGGGTTGTCCACCAGAAAGAGCCCGCTCCTTAGTTCCGTACAGAATACGGGAACTTCCAGGCTCAATATGCTGCAGGCCAACAGCATCCAGGGCAACAGGCTTCTGAGAATTGACTATGAAAATCTGCGCAAGTCGGCCGACTCTCTTGGATACAGGGCGGAGCTTCTGGCCGAAAAGGTGGACAAAGAGGAAAAGGATGTGACCTCCACTGTGGAGAGCCTGGTGGAGGATTTCAACGATACCATGAAGTATCTGAAGAAATCTTCCGGTGTATTGAATGACTATTACCGTCAGACACTGCGGGAGACTGCCCTGACTAACAAGACAGCTCTGGGTGAAGTGGGCATTGTGGTGGGAACCGACGGCACCCTCTCTCTGGACAGGGATAAGCTGGCGGGTGCGGACCAGGAACAGGTGAAGAAGATTCTGGGTTCTTCCAGTGATTTTATCAAAAGGGTCAGCACCGTTGCGGACAGGGCGGCGGACAATGCCAGCGCCAGCGCGGAGAATGTCTCCCGCCAATACACTGCGGCAGGGGGGCTGAACAGCTCTTATCTGAGCAAGTATAATTTCTGGGGCTGAAAACCGGCAGGTTCCCCAACGGAAGGAGGATGGACATGAGAATCGGTGCGAATGTCCCGTCTGTGGAGGCGGCGGGAAGGAAGGCGCCCAGGGAGATGGGAAAGCGTTTTTTCTACATGGATTTTTCCGCCGGGACTTCAAATCTTGGGGAAGCTTCCCCAGGGCTCGGGACCTGGATGCCCCAGGGGAGCAGGATCCAGGAGCTGGCAGATAAGGACAGGAAGGAAGAGACTCTCGGGGAAGAGACATGCGGCCCTGTCAGGTCCGAGGCGGAGAAGATCTACGAGGCCGCCAAAGCCGGTAAGGAGAATCCCTATGGAAATATCCGCCAGGCCTCCAAGGTGCCCTACGGATATCTGGCCAAGGACGGGATCATTGAATATAATGGTGTGATTTTTGTCTGTGATGAGGAGACCAACAGTATCTGTCTGGGGGATATGACGGATAAAAAGAATGTGCTGAACATTCCCCTGTCAGGTGGAGGACATCTGAAAGTAAACCGCAACAGCATTGGACTATTGTCCAGAGCGGCGGGGATGTTTACTCCGGAGGATCTGAATATTATCATGCGTGCCATTGCCCAGGACACCAAGCTGCAGTCCGTGCAGGAGGAGATTGAGGATACCAAGAACGGCGCGGGCACCCTGGCGGAAAAAGGGGATGGCGCCCAAGAGGACCAGTGAAAACAGTACCTGAATGGAGAGCGAAAGCACTTGCTGCTTTCGCTTTTCCTGTTCCTAACCCGGGAAATGCGGAATCGCTTGACAGACTGGGCCCGGTCGGATATACTCAAACAAGTCTGTTCCGGTGAGAGAACGGCCATGGGAAAAGGGGAGGATAAGAGAAAATTCCTGGAGAACCGTTCCACGCCATACAACAATAACGATCTGCAAATGCAGGACAGGAGAGAAAATTTGAAACATTTTAGCCAGAACTATGCTCCAGAGGTGCATATGTCCCTGACTCCCATGGCGGAGATAGAGGGATTTCCGGTCAGGCCAGGACTCTTTGACGTCCATGGGGCCATGATGCTTCCGGTGGGAGTGAATTTTACCGTTCACACCCACTACGGAACATCCTGTACGCTTCTACTTTTTCACAGGAACGCGGTGACGCCCTATGCGCGTCTTCCTTTTCCGGAGGCCTACAAAATAGGGGATGTGTATTCCATGATCGTATTCGGTCTAGACATTGAGGAGTTCGAGTATGCCTACCAGGTGGACGGCCCCTTTGAGCCGGAGAACGGGCTGACCTTTGACAAAGACGCCGTTCTGCTGGACCCTTACGCCCGCTCTGTGGCGGGGCAGAGGGTCTGGGGCCGGAAAAAGGCAGGTTCATACCATGCCCGCGTAATCAGAGATGTTTTTGACTGGGGAGATATGCCCCAATCCACCCGGACCATGAGCGACCTGGTGATCTATGAGCTTCATGTGCGGGGATTTACCTTTCATCCATCCTCCGGAGTAAAGCACCGGGGAACTTTCGCAGGGCTTATGGAGAAAATTCCTTATCTGAAGGAGCTTGGCATCAACGCGGTGGAGCTGATGCCCATATTTGAGTTTGACGAGACCATGAACGCCCGGGATACGGGGGACGGAAGGCTCCTGGACTACTGGGGATACAATACGGTGGGATTTTTCGCCCCCAATACCAGCTATATTGCAAACGACGAGTACAATTCCGAGGGCACGGAGCTGAAGCTACTGATCAAGGCGCTCCACGACAACGGTATTGAGGTTATTCTGGATGTGGTGTTCAATCATACGGCGGAGGGCAACGAGAGAGGCCCCACATTCTGCTTCAAGGGCTTTGACAACAAAGTGTACTATATGCTGACTCCCGAGGGGCATTATTACAATTTCAGCGGGTGCGGCAACACTTTGAACTGCAATAATCCCATTGTGCGGCAGCTGATCCTGGAATGCCTGCGGTACTGGGCGGTGAGCTACCGCATCGACGGCTTCCGCTTCGACCTGGCCAGCATTCTGGGGAGGCATGAGGACGGTTCCCCTCTGAACAGCCCGCCCCTTCTGGAGCTTCTGGCCACCGATCCCATACTGCGCAATGTAAAGCTGATTGCGGAGGCCTGGGATGCAGGGGGGCTGTACCAGGTGGGGAAGTTTCCTGCCAGCAAGCGCTGGGCGGAGTGGAACGGCCGTTACCGGGATGCCCTCAGGGGGTATCTCAAAGGGGACAACTGGCATGCCTGGGAGGCAGCCTGGAGCATTTCCGGCTCCGGGGACCTGTACGGGGGATTTTACTCCGACAACAACAATAATTATGCAGGCTACAATTCCTGTGTGAATTTCCTCACCTGCCATGACGGTTTTACACTGTATGATCTGTACTCCTACAATGTGAAGCACAATGAGAAGAATGGCTGGGACAATAAGGACGGCGCCGACGACAACCGCAGCTGGAACTGCGGCGTGGAGGGAGGCACCTGCGACGGGGAGGTGCTGAAGCTGCGCTTCAGGATGATACGCAACGCCTGTGCAGTGCTTATGTGCAGCAGGGGAACGCCCATGTTCCTGGCAGGGGACGAGTTCGGCAACTCCCAGTTCGGCAACAACAATCCTTACTGCCAGGACAACGAGATCTCGTGGCTGGACTGGAGTCTGCTTGAGAAAAACAGGGAGTTGTTTGAATTTTTTAAATTTATGATCAACTTCCGGCACAGGCATCCTGTCATCAGGCAGATGCTGCCGGAAGCGGTCTGCGGCATGGATCCTCTCCGAACCCACGGGGCCAACGGGGAGGAGGGCTATATTTCCGGGGACGCCAGAATGCTGGCGGTGAGCTTTGCAGGCTACAACCCCAAAACGGGCAGTGACGATCTGGTGTATGTGGCCCTGAACACTCACTGGGAGGATGTGCGGATCACGGTGCCTGCCCTGAAGGGGGCCAAGACCTGGTTTCTGAGTGTCAACACCTGGGGGGATGAACAGAATCGTTACTGCTATCCGGAGGGGGAGGAGGTGCGCATAGACAGCGAGTTTATTATGCGCCCCCGCTCTGTGGCGGTGTTTACCGGACGGGATCTCTATATCTGACGGCTTGGCCGGGGAGGAAAATATGCGCAGTAATCTGACCACACTGTGTTACCTGGAGAAGGACGGCTGCTACCTGATGCTTCACCGGGTGAAGAAAGAAAAAGATGTGAACAAGGACAAATGGGTGGGTGTGGGAGGCCATTTTGAGGCGGACGAGTCTCCGGAGGACTGTCTGCTGCGGGAAGTGCGGGAGGAGACGGGGCTGACGCTGACTTCCTGGAGACTTCGGGGCATAGTCACTTTCAGCCTGGAAGGCTACGGCACAGAGTACATGTTCCTGTACACGGCGGAGGGCTTTTTGGGTGTCCTTGGAGACTGCAGCGAGGGGGAACTGGCCTGGGTGGAGAAAGACGCCGTGTACGACCTGCCCCTCTGGGAGGGGGACCGGATTTTTTTCCGGCTTCTTCGGGAGGATCGGGATTTTTTTTCTCTGAAACTCCGGTACGCAGGCAGTCGTCTGGTGGAGGCGGTTCTGGACGGAAAGCTTCTGGAAGGAACAGGCGCCCGGGAGGGCATGGGGGAATAAAAGGCAGAGGCGTCTGGACAGCTTGACAGGACGCCCCTTTTGTGCTATAAGTGTATTGAGATATCTAATACACTAAGTGTACCAAGCTGATTCATACGCCAGAGAGTAAATACGTTGGTGTCCAATTGTGCCGGCTCTCAGTGTTGGGGTATCAGAGCAACTTTCCCAGACAGCGGCTGCAAAGGGGGGACTATGATTCTGCTTGACTATAGGGACAAACGACCCATCTATGAACAGGTGGTGGAAAAATTAGAGAGGCTGATTGTCAGCGGGGGCCTGGAGCCACTTACCAGAATGCCCAGCGTCCGCAGCCTTGCCATGGAGCTGTCCGTGAATCCCAACACCATACAGAGGGCCTATGCCCAGCTGGAACAGGACGGCTATTTATACACTGTCTCAGGGCGGGGCAGTTATGTGACGGCGGAAAATGAGTGGCGGGAGAATAAGCAGGGCAAGCTTCTGCGGGAGTGGCAGGAGCTGACGCTGCAGGCGCGGGAGGCCGGGATTACCCAGCCATGCCTTCAGGAGCAGCTGGAACGGCTGTACAGGGAGACGCCGGGGAACGGCGGAACCTGGAGAGCCGGGTGCCATGGGGAGGACGGAGCATGATCGAGATACAGAAGGTGAGCAAAAGCTTTGGCGCGGTGAAAGCCGTGGACGGTGTCAGCGCTGTCATTGAGGAAGGTCATGTCTACGGGCTCATCGGCACCAACGGTGCGGGCAAATCCACCCTGATGCGGCTGCTGGCAGGAGTGCTCGCGCCGGATGAAGGCATGGTAAAGGTGGACGGGGAGCCTGTCTACGACAATCCCCGGGCAAAGGAGAAGGTATTTTACATATCTGACGATCAGTATTTTTTCAGAAGCGGCACACCCAGGGACATCATGCATCTCTACCGGACCTACTATCCTGGTTTCGACAGTGAGAAGTGGCAGGAGACCATGGATAAGTTTGGCCTGGACAGCCGCCGGAAGGTGAACACTTTCTCAAAAGGCATGAAAAAACAGCTCTCTGTCATCTGCGGTGTCTGTGCCAACACCAGATATCTGCTCTGTGACGAGACCTTTGACGGGCTGGACCCGGTGATGCGCCAGGCTGTGAAGGCCATTTTTATCAGGGAGATGGAGGAGAGAGGCCTGACCCCTGTGGTGGCCTCCCACAATCTGCGGGAACTGGAAGATGTCTGCGAGTCGGTGGGCCTGCTCCACAGAGGAGGGATCCTGTTTGAGAAGGATCTGGACGAGATGAAGATGGGGATCCACAGGGTGCAGTGTATTTTCCGGGAAAGGACCCTGCCCCGGCAGGTGAGGGAGAGTCTGGAGGTGCTGACCGTGGAGACCAGGGGAGCCCTTTACACGTTTACGGTCCGGGGATCCAGGGAGGATGTGGAGAGCTGCATGGAAGCTCTGGAACCTGTGTTCTATGAGCTGCTTCCCCTGTCCCTGGAGGAGATTTTTATCAGTGAAACGGAGGTGAAGGGCTATGACATCAAGGCGCTTATTTGTTAATGCCATGGGGGAGGACCTGCGGCATAAAATATGGATGGCGGCCCTTTTCGTCCTGGGAAATTTCCTGGCGCTGCCGGTGGCCTGGCTGATGATGAGAAACAATCTGGAGAGCAGTGAAAGTCTGATCTTGGAGAAGCTGTACCATGTTTTTGATTTTTTTACGGTGTATGTTATTGTGTTCGGCGGAATGACGGCGCTGCCGGGAGCTCTGATCACAGGGCTGGCCGGGTTTCGTTTCGTGTTCCACAAAAGGATGGTGGATCTCTACCACAGTCTGCCTGTAAAGCGCAGCACTCTCTATGGCGTCTGCTATGTGGACGGAATTCTGCTCTGGTTTGTGCCCTTTGTGGTGTGTATGCTGTCGGCCTGTGCTATGGGGGGGAGTTTTGTGTATTCTCTGGGAGGAATTCAGGCTCTTGGGCATATGCTGCAAAAGGCTCTGCTGAGTTTTCTGGTGCTGACGCTGGCCTATCTGCTGGTATACCACATGGTGCTGGTGGCGGTGATGCTCAGCGGGAACGCGCTGAATGCGCTGGTATCCTTAAGTCTTCTGGGGTTTGGAGCCGTATCGGTCTATGGGATAGCGCTGCTGTTTTTTTCCGTCTATATGGAGACTTTTCTTCAGAACAGTCATATGGAACTGGTGGGGACCGCTTCGCCTCTGTTTTCTGTCTTTTACCTTCTCTACAGCTGGGGCACGGCAGATATTGGGGAAGGATTTTGGAAGCTGGTTCTGTTAAATGGCGGGGTCACAGTCTTTCTGGGGCTGTGGGCCTGGCTGCTGTACCGCAGAAGGGCTTCCGATCTGGCGGAACAGGGGCTTGGCAGCAGATGGATGAGCGCCCTGCTGCGGGGAGGGGCCGGAATTCTTGCGGGCATGTGCGGATGGCAGCTGATGATTATGACCACCGTGGACGCCACAGCGTTAGGATGGGGGATCTTCGGGGCGGTATTGGCGGTGGTTGTGGTCTTCGGTGTCCTGGATGTGGTGTTCTGTATGGAGTTTCGGGCGTTTTTTGCCCATAAATTTCAGATGGGGATCGCCGTGGCGGTGACGCTGCTGTGCTGCCTGGCTTTTTACGGGGACTGGCTGGGCTATGACTCCTACCTTCCTTCCAGGGATCAGGTGGCGGAACTGGCGCTGTACGATGTGGAGCTTTCCAACCGCTCCCAACAGTGGGCGGAAGCTGCCATGGAAAATATGAGCATCAGGGACAGGGAGAAAATCCACGCCTACCTGGAGGCGGCGGTGGCCAGAACCGGGATGTACCCCAAAGAGTATGAAGAAGAATATGTGCAGACAAAGGTGACACTGGAAAACGGCAGAAGCTACTACAGGAGTTATCCTGTCACACGGGAGGAGAAGGAGGTGCTCTGGGAGCTTTTCACCAGCAGGGAATATCTGGAGCAGGCCTATTGCATCAGTGAGGAAATGCTGAAATTCTGCATTGAATTCAGCCTTGGCAGAATGGGGAGGCATACCAGTACGGATGTAAAGTGGGAAGACTTGCTGCGCATTGTCCGGGCCTACAATGAGGATGTTCTGGGGGATCCCCAAATGGTGCTGGAAGGCCGGGGACGGCTGCTGACCCAGGTGCGTCTTTCCTTCTGGCAGAAGGGGAAGGGCTATACGGCCTATCTGGATGTGTATGAGGGCATGTCCCGCACGGCGGAGGCACTGAGGCAGGCAGGTTTCAGGGACTGGGTGGACGTGGAGGAGGAGGCCCAGGTGCAGGCGGTGCTTCTGCCCCTGGGATACAGTGTGGGGGTGTCCGCCACCCCGGAGGAGATGATTGAGCTGGCAAGGCGCAGGTACGGCGTGCCGGATTCTGCCTCCAATCTGTCTGCTTCAGGCCAGGACGCCGTGGGATCCTGGGAACAGGCGGAAGGGAACAGCAACCAGGAAGAGAAGCTGCCGGTTATGTATGTCACTGACAGGGGGGAAGTGGAGGAGCTTCTGAAGGTTATCAGCTATATGTCCCCCTATGGCAGCAGCATATTCCAGGGCGGCTGCGAGGGCATTGAGATTCTGGGAACGGACGGAGAGAGCCATACCTGCTATATTCTGGAGGGTATGCTGCCGGAGAAGTTTGTGGTGAGATTTGGAGATCTCTGATATGATTAGGGAAAATATTTGCAAAAAAGCCCTCGGAGCGGTATCCGGGGGCTAATTTATGGGGTTTCGGTATCCCTGGGATTCATCAGATCCAGGAAAAAGCAGGTGTAGGTCATCTGCATATAGGGGTTGAGCCACAGAAATCCGATGCCGAAACTGAGAACACACAAAAGCATCAGAGGGAGGAAGCTCAGCTCCAGCCTAAAAAGCCTTCTCTTGTGCCCCTTCATCATGCGCCAGCAGAGGGAGAGGGTTTTCCCTCCCGGGTTCTGGGGGAAGTCCAGCATCAGATAGAAGGACATGGAGATGCCCAGGGAGACAGGAAGATAGAGGCACAGGCCCAGGCCGCAGGCCAGAAAGGCGTACCCGATACATTTCACGTCCCCGGTGTTTAAATAGTTCTGGGCCAGGTACTGTCCCGGCCACAGGCATACAGCCTGCAGGAGCACCATGGCGGCGGTGATCAGGAGTGTCTTTTTGGATTCTCCCTGATAGCCGTAGAACAGGTTCCCTATGCTGAAAGGCTGGCCGCAGGCCATGTTCAGAAAGTACAGGGCGATCCCGGCGTTCATCACCCCCAGGAGGATGGTGGCCAGGAGCAGCAGCGCGTCAAAGACAAAAGACAGCGCAGTGACCGTGTTCAGGGAGCCTGTCATGGAGTAGACTGTGCTCATGGTGGCGCCTGCCACACTGCTGATGGACAGCCGCAGAATTCCGCTCATAAGGGCGCTCAGCAGAAGGATAAGAACTGCGCCTCCGTACTTTCCCTCCAGTTTGTCCTTGGCGGTATTTTTCAGCTCATAGATTTTTTTATACTGTTTCATGTTTCGGTTCTCCGCAAGAGGTATGCCCGGGCCCTGTAACTGATGCAGCCTGCTTAACACAGCTTATGGAAAACCGTATCAGTTTCTGGTGACGTTCCCTTATACCGCATAGTCAAGATTCATGCCCACATACTTCATTTTGTCAGAATTCTTTAAATCCTGCTGATAAGGATTGTCCTCGTTGTAATACTTGATTTGAGTGTGGGTGGTTCCGCCGGATACATAGCTGCGTCCGCATTCCGGGCAGACGCCGGTGTGGATGGAAACCGAGGCCGAGACCACCTTTCCGTTGTCCTTGGCTGCTTTTTTGTAAGCGTTGGACACATGCTCCTGCTCGTGAGCCCGCACTGCAGAGGCGGCGTTCTCCGGGGACACATGCTGGGGGCTTTTAAAGGAGACCATCTCGTTGGAGCCGTCCTTGTACTTCCGGTTCTTGCAGGTCTTGCACTCTTCCGCCGGATCCTGGATCCCGCCCTTTTTCTTTTGGTCTTCCTCATCTCCGAAAACTTTCCTGCCATCTGCAGTCTCCTGGCCCGGCAGTACATCTGTCCCGGTATACCCTGCCCTGGCCGGGGAGGCTGTCCGGGTTCCCATGCTGCCGTACCATGCCGAGCTGTCATTTCCGATTGGGGATAACATCATCGCTGTAACCTCCTGTATTCTGTTTTCTTCATAATTTTATTCTTCAATAGAGAATCCATAAACCGTTTCCATGAATTCCCGGAAGTCCATGCCGTACACCTGCTCCGTCATCCTGTCGAACCTGCCCTGAAAGGCTTCGTTTTTCATCAGCGAAGGCAGCATTGCCAGGGAGTAGATCAGCAGGGCGCCGGCACAGACCAGGCCCACCCAGGAACACACCTGCCCCAGAAGGCAGGTGGAATTTACGGGCTTTCCCTGTCTGCGGGCAAGATGGGCAAAGATAAGGCCCAGGGCGCCCAGGGGCAGAGAGATTACCACGGCGCAGCAGGTGGTGACGGAGACAATACCGCACACCAGGGCGGCGGTGGAAAAGGCCTGCCCCTGGGACTTGTGTACGGGCTGGTTGTAATAGCTGCTGTTGGAAGCGTTGCTGTTCCACCTGTCCCACTGTCCGTTGTCCTTGTCTGGTCTGTCTGATCCGTAATTCATGTCTCCTGCTCCTTGCCGGCACTTTTATGGATGCTCTAAAGAATTTTCTTAGTATATGCCCCTATTATAGCAGTAATGCCCAGGGTTTTCCAGCCCTTTTTCACGGTTGCAGAAGGAAAAAACACAGAGGGCCAAAGAGGGCGTCCGTCTTGACTATAGGGTAAACCGTTCCAGGCAGGGAGCTGAGTGTTGAATCCATGGGTAAAATCTGGTATAATGGCTGAGGATTTATACTGCGTCTTTTATAAAGTTAATTCTTAAGTTCCTAAAAGGTTTTTCAGGGGAGGGGAGTGGGATGAACGATAAACTTCCATATTACTGCGGGGAACGCCGGCCCAACTGTGACTACCACCACGGCCAGCTGCCCCCTGTGCGGGGGGCGGGCTGCTATCAGGTGACCCGGGCCAACCGCACCCATCCGGAATGGGACGACGGCACAGGGGACACCTACAAGCACGGGGCGGATCTGGCATACTGGAAGGGGAGCTTTTACCTGCACTATTTTACCAACCCGGTGAGCGAGCACACAGGGCGGGGTCAGAGCGTCCTGGCCTCCTCCCGGGACGGCATGCACTGGAAGGATTTCCAGGTGGCCTTTCCGCCTTACCGGATCCCGGCATGCACGGTGACGGATTATAAGGGAAACACCACCACATTCACCGGGGATACCTATGCCTTTATCCACCAGCGGGTGGGGTTTTACCGCACCTCCACGGACAGGCTGCTTCTGCTTGGGTTTTACGGGTGGTCCCCCCAACCCTGGGTGAACAACTGGGACAACTTCGGGGTGGGCAGGGTGGTGCGGGAGCTGTATCCTGAGGGGAATATGGGGCCTGTGTTTTTTATCCGGCCCTGCTGGCAGGGGGGATGGTCCAGGGAACAGCTTCTCTATCCGCTGTACACGGAGGCGGAGGAGAGTTTTGCAGCCTGCTGTGAGGAACTTCTGGCGGATCCCCTTGCCACCCAGCAGTGGGCGGAGGAGAATGGGGACAGGGACGAACTGATCCGCATCAAGCATGAGCCGGATGGCTCCACCAATCAGGCTTTCTGCTGGTATCATATCAATCAGGAAACTGTGATAGGCCTCTGGAAACATGCCCGCTGTGCCCGCAGCGACGACGGGGGCGGGACCTGGAGTTCTGTGCAGGAGTCCCCTTCCCTGGTGATGAGCGGGCAGAAGGTCTGGGCTCAGAGGACGGCGGACGGCAGGTTTGCCATGTTCTATGATCCTACCCTGGAGTCCACCCATCGCTGGCCCCTGTGCGTTACCCTGTCGGAGGACGGCATTGCATACAGAGATATGCTCCTGGTACACGGGGAGGTGCCGCCCATGCGCTTCGGCGGTTTCTGGAAGGATTTCGGCCCTCAGTACATGCGGGGTATCCAGGAGGGAATGGAGCGCCCCCTGGACGCGGTGTGGGTGGCCTACACGGTGAACAAGGAGGATGTGTGGGTGGCCAGGCTGCCCCTCCCTGTCACGGGCAGGGAGGAGCGGCAGGTGCTGGAGGGCGGATTTGAAGAGTTCACGGTATACTCCCCCTGCTGGGCTCCGGTGACGGTGACAGAGCTTCCCTCCCTGCGCCTGGAGGATTTTGACCGCTATGATTACGCCAGGGCAGAGCGGGTTTTGAGGGAGTCCCGGCGGCAGCGGGTGGTTTTTGCCGTGACGCCGGGCCAGGAGGATCATGGAAGCCTTTACTGCGAACTGCAGGACCCCCGGGGCCAGACGGCGGTGCGTCTGGTGTTTCGCAGAGACGGCATGCTCTGTGTGCGCACCACGGCCCTGGTGGGGGTGTGCGGATACAGGGCGGGGGAGAGTGTGGAGCTGGAACTGGAAGCCTGCTGTCCCTGCCATGAGTTTACCTTAAGCGTCAACGGCGTGGAGCGGGGAAAGTACCGGTTTATGACGGCGGTGTCCAGTATATCCCGCTTTGTGCTTCGCACCGGCGCCCCCAGGTCCGGGCCCACCAGGGAGACAGAGCCCTGGGAGGAGGCCGGGGCGGCGCTGCCTCTGGCGGATGAGAAGGATGAGGCGGCGGTGTTTGACCTGACGAAATTCCATGTGGAGAGTGAGTTATAAATATAGAGAGTGATAGATAGAAGGAAGGCTTGGAAGACATTATGGATATTTTTCAGAAAATCACAGAAGAACTGGCAGTGCAGAAATGGCAGGTGGAAGCGGCGGTTAAGCTCATTGATGAGGGCTGCACCATTCCCTTTATCTCCCGGTACAGGAAGGAGGTCACAGGTTCTCTGAACGACGAGCAGCTGCGGGATCTCCATGAGAGACTGCTGTACCTGCGGAGTCTGGAGGAGAAGAAGGAGCAGGTGCTGGGGAGCATTCAGGAGCAGGGCAAGCTCACAGAGGAACTGAAGGAGAAGATTCTGGCGGCCCAGACGCTGGTGGTGGTGGAGGACCTTTACCGTCCCTACCGTCCCAAGAGGAAGACCAGGGCCAGCGTGGCCAGGGCAAAGGGCCTGGAGGGCCTGGCGGAGTTTATTCTTGCCCAGAACGCTCAGGGGCCCCTGGAGGAAGAGGCGGCAAAATATGTCACCGGAGAAGAGACGGAGGAGGAACTTCAGGTGAAGACTCCCCAGGAGGCTCTGCAGGGAGCCAGGGACATTATCGCCGAGGACACCTCCGACAACGCAGATTACCGCAGCTATATCAGGGAGGCCACCCTGGAGGAAGGGGTTATCGTCAGCTCTGCCAGGGACGAGAAAGCCCAGAGCGTGTATGAGATGTACTATCATTTCGAAGAGCCTGTGAAAAAGGTGGCGGGCCACAGGGTGCTTGCCCTGAACCGTGGGGAGGCGGAGAAGATTCTGACGGTAAAGGTGAACGCTCCCGTGGAGCGCATTCTGCGTTTTCTGGAGAAGAAGACCATTACCTCCGACAATCCTCACACCATGCCTCAGCTGAAGGAGGCTCTGGAGGACAGCTATGACCGCCTTATCGCCCCTGCCATTGAGCGGGAGATCCGCAGCAGTCTCACGGAGATGGCTGAGGACGGGGCCATTTCGGTCTTTGGGAAGAATTTAGAGCAGCTTCTGCTGCAGCCCCCCATCGCCGGGAAGGTGGTTCTGGGCTGGGACCCTGCTTTCCGCACCGGGTGTAAGCTGGCGGTGGTGGATGCCACGGGGAAGGTTCTGGACACCAAGGTGATCTATCCCACCGCCCCCCAGAACAAGGTGGCGGAGGCCAAAACGGAGCTGAAGAAACTGATCTCCAAGTACAAGGTGGATCTGATCTCTGTGGGGAACGGCACCGCTTCCCGGGAATCGGAGCAGATTATTGTGGACCTGCTGAAGGAACTGGATCGGCCGGTGCAGTATGTGATTGTCAACGAGGCCGGCGCCAGCGTCTACTCCGCCAGCAAGCTTGCCACGGAGGAGTTCCCCAATTTTGACGTGGGGCAAAGGAGCGCGGCTTCCATTGCCAGAAGGCTCCAGGATCCTCTGGCGGAGCTTGTAAAGATCGATCCCAAGTCCATTGGGGTGGGTCAGTACCAGCACGATATGAACCAGAAGAAACTCAGCGATGCCTTGAGCGGCGTGGTGGAGGACAGCGTGAACAAGGTGGGGGTGGATCTGAACACGGCTTCCGCTTCCCTTTTGGAGTACATCTCCGGGATCAACAAGACCATTGCCCGGAATATTGTGGAGTACAGGGAGGCCAACGGCCGCTTTACCGACAGGAAGCAGCTGCTGAAGGTGGCCAAGCTGGGGCCTAAGGCTTTTGAGCAGTGCGCCGGATTTATGCGGATTCTGGACGGGGACAATCCTCTGGATGCCACCAGCGTCCACCCGGAGTCTTACCAGGCGGCCATGAAGCTTCTGGAGAAACTGGGCATGACCATGGAGGATGTGCGTGCGGCCCAGAAAAAGGCGGCGGCAAAGAGCGGCTCCGGCAGCGGGGCGGTTCCCCAGGGGGCCAAAAAGGGAGCGGAAAAGAATAAGCCCGGGCAGAAGTCCATCCGTGTGGGCAACACCAACACTGCCATGGGGAAGGCCCTGGCGGCGGCCATGGGCGGAAGCAGTGTTCCTGAGGCAGCAGAGGGCGCCCCTGCAGGGGGTAAGAAGGCGGCGCCCGCAGGGGCCGGTGTCCGGGAGGAGATGTCCGGGCTGGGAAAGCGAATCCGGGACAAGGCACAGCTTGCCCAGGAACTGGGCATCGGAGAGATCACGCTGAACGATATCTTAAAGGAGCTTGAGAAACCTGCCAGAGATCCCAGAGAGGACAGCCCCAAGCCCATCCTGCGCAGTGACGTTATGGAGATGAAGGACTTAAAGCCCGGCATGGTGCTGAAGGGCACGGTGCGGAATGTCATTGACTTCGGGGCTTTTGTGGACATTGGGGTTCACCAGGACGGTCTGGTACACATTTCCCAGATTACGGACCGTTTCATCAAACATCCCCTTGACGCCGTGAAGGTGGGGGATATTGTGGAGGTGCAGGTTCTGGGAGTGGACGAGGCCAAGAAGCGTATCAGTCTTACCATGAAGATCAACGCGGAACAGGGTGGCCCGGCGAAGAAGTAAGAAGGTGTAGAACTGCTTATAAATACCTTTGCAGTCTGTGCATGATCCAGGGCGGGTCAGAAGGACAAACTGCAGAGGGGATTTATAAGCAGTTTTTTCAGTCTTTTTTTGCCGTGCCGGATTTGTCTGGAAAAGTTGTGGGAGAGCTTTGAAAATGAGAAAATATACAGTTGACAAAAGCTGTAAAATGCGATAATGTTAGTATGCTAACAAAAAAGTTAGTGTACTAACATTGCTGCGTGCAGGATATTTGTTACAGTACGCCCTGGGGGAAGCCCGGGACGGGAAAGGAGCATATGGAAGAGGAGCGGATCGCACTTATGCTGAGGATCATCCAGAACCGGATCAAAATGATCATACATAATGCTGTTCCCAGGTTTGAGAAGGGTCCCAGGAGCCAGCTGCAGGGTGGGATCCTGGGCTATCTCTACCATCACCGGGACGGGCCTGTGTACCAGAGGGATCTTGAGAAAGAATTCCGCATTTCCCGGGCCACGGCCACCAACACACTTCAGGTCATGGAACGGGATGGTCTGATTGTGCGCAGGGCTCAGGACCGGGACGGGCGGCTGAAGCGGATCCAGATGACGGAGGAAGCCTGTCAGAATCACAGACAGATTGAGGAGCATATGGAGATGATGGACAGGCGCATGCTGGAGGGGATGACCCAGGCGGAGGCGGAGGAGCTGCGCAGGTATCTGGGAATTCTGCTTGGGAATCTGGAGCGGATGGCACAGGAGCAGAAGATTTCGGGGGAAGACCCGGAGCTGCGGGAACCGGGGGATGGAGAACCTGCCCCGGAGCACTGGAAAGAAAGCAAAAAGGAAAGGAAGACATAAGGTATGTTGAGAACACTGGGAGCCCAGATTAAGGAATTTAAGAAGGACTCTGTACTGACACCGGTCTTTATGATAGGAGAGGTGATCATGGAGACCATCATCCCCCTGCTGATGGCATCCATCATAGACAACGGTGTCAATGGAAACAATGGCAGCGGGGACATGAACCATATTTATCTGACTGGTTGTTTGATGATTGTTGTGGCCCTGGCAAGCCTGACCTTAGGCATTCTGGGGGGCAGGTACGGCTCCCGGGCGTCGGCGGGCTTTGCAAGGAACCTGCGCAGGGCCATGTATGAGAGGATCCAGACATTCAGTTTTTCCAATATTGACAAATTCAGCACTTCCGGTCTGGTGACAAGGCTCACCACGGATGTGACAAATATGCAGAATGCCTACCAGATGATTCTGCGCATGTGCATGAGGGCTCCGGCCACCCTGATCTGCGCCATGTTCATGTCCTTTGTGATCAGCCCCCGCCTGGCCAGCGTGTACCTGGTGGCGGTGATTTTCCTGGGATGTGTCCTGGGGCTGATTGTAAGCCGGGCCATGAAACATTTTACCCAGGCATTTCCCAAGTATGACGCCCTCAACGAGAGCGTCCAGGAAAACGTGTCCGCCATCCGGGTGGTGAAGGCCTATGTGAGGGAGGAGCACGAGATTCGGAAATTTAAAACTGCCAGCAACAATATCTACAAGATATTCTGCAAGGCGGAAGGGATTGTGGCCTGGAACGGGCCGGTGATGAATCTCACCGTTTACACCTGTATCCTTCTGATCAGCTGGATGGGGGCCCACCTGATTGTACAGGACACCCTGAAGACCGGGCAGCTTATGAACATGCTCACCTACTGCATGAACATTCTCATGAGCCTGATGATGCTCTCCATGATTTTCGTCATGGTTACGATGTCCGCCGCTAGCGCCAAACGAATCTGCGAGGTGCTGGAGGAGAAGCCGGATCTGACGAATCCTGCGGAGCCTGTGAGAGAAGTGAAGGATGGAAGCATTGTATTTGACCATGTGTCCTTCCGGTATAAGAAGGACGCGGAAGGGGCGGTGCTGAAGGACATTCATCTGAACATCAAGTCCGGGGAGACCATCGGCATCATCGGCGGCACCGGAAGCGCCAAGTCCAGTCTGGTGAACCTGGTCAGCCGTCTGTACGATGTGTCGGAGGGGCAGCTTCTGGTGGGAGGCGTCAACGTAAAGGATTACGACATGGAAGTGCTCAGGAACCAGGTGGCGGTGGTGCTGCAGAACAATGTGCTGTTTTCCGGCACCATCCTGGACAATCTGCGCTGGGGCAATAAGGAGGCCACCCTGGAGGAGTGCAGGCATGCCTGTGAACTGGCCTGCGCGGACGAATTTATACAGAAAATGCCCCAGGGGTATGAGACTTTTATCGAGCAGGGGGGGACTAACGTGTCCGGCGGGCAGAAACAGAGGCTCTGCATTGCCAGGGCTCTGATGAAAAAACCGAGAGTGCTGATCCTGGACGATTCCACCAGCGCCGTGGACACGGCCACCGACGCCAGGATACGGCAGGCTTTTGCCCAGGCTATCCCCGGCACCACCAAGCTTATCATTGCCCAGAGGATCTCCAGTGTGGAACACGCGGACAGAATTATTGTGATGCATGAGGGCCAGGTGGACGGGGTGGGAACCCATGAGGAGCTGCTGGCGGGCAACGCCATCTATCGGGAGGTATATGACGCCCAGATGAGCGGCAGCGGTGACTTTGACGAGAAAGGAGGCATGTGACCATGGCAGAAATAAAAAAATCAGGGGATAATCAGGGAACCGGCAGCCAGGCTTCCGGCAACCCTAGTCCCGGCGGACACGGTCCCGGCGGGCGGGGGCCCAGGGGACCCAGGCCCAAGATTGAGAATCCCGGCAGGCTGTTTCGGCGGATTATGGGTTATACTTTGAAGGATTACGCGGTGGGATGGGTGGTTGTGGTGGTTTGTATTTTTGCAACGGTGTACGCCACTCTCCAGGGAACCATGTTCATGCGGACCCTTATTGACGACTATATTGTGCCCCTGCTGGGGAACAAAAACCCCGATTACGGGCCTCTGGCCGGCGCCATAGGAAGGGTGGCCATGTTCTATGTCCTGGGTGTGGCGGCTTCTTTTATCCAGTCCAGGGTATTGATCAGCATAGGACAGGGGACCCTGAGGAGTATCAGGGACGATATGTTTGAGAAGATGGAGGCCCTGCCCATTAAATATTTCGACACCCATGCCCACGGGGACATTATGTCCATGTACACCAACGACATTGACACCCTCCGGCAGATGATCAGTCAGAGCATACCGCAGATGATCAACAGCGTCATCACGGTGGTGGGGGTTTTGGTGTATATGATCATTCTGGATGTGCCCCTGACGCTGGTGACGCTGCTGATGGTGGGTGTCATGCTGGGGGTAACAAAGAAACTGGGGGGCCTGAGCAGCCGGTATTTTGTGGAACAGCAGAAGGCCATCGGCGCTTTGAACGGCTGTATTGAGGAGACCATGACCGGTCAGAAGGTGGTGAAGGTGTTCTGCCATGAACAGGAGAGTCTGGATCAGTTTAACAGGCTCAACGACCATTTGTTTGAGAGCGCCTACCAGGCCAACAAGTTCGCCAACATTATGATGCCTGTGAATGCACAGCTGGGCAATCTGAGCTATGTGATCTGCGCGGTGGCAGGGGGTGTTCTGACCATCACGGGAGTCTCCGGGCTGACCCTGGGAGGGCTGGCCAGCTTCCTGAACTTTAACAAATCCTTCAACATGCCCATCAACCAGGTGAGCATGCAGTTTAACAGCATTATCATGGCCCTGGCAGGGGCGGACCGGATCTTTAAGCTCATGGATCAGGAGCCGGAGGTGGACAATGGCTATGTGGAGCTGGTGAATGCGGTGCGCAGGCCAGACGGGGAGCTGGCGGAGAGCAGGGAGCGCACGGGACTCTGGGCCTGGAAGCACTATCACAAGGATTCGGACACTACCACCTATGTGGAGCTGAAGGGGGATGTGGTTTTTGACCATGTGGATTTTGGCTACAATGATGACAAGATGATCCTGCACGATATTCTGCTATACGCCAAGCCGGGACAGAAGATTGCGTTTGTGGGGGCTACCGGTGCGGGCAAGACCACCATCACCAACCTGATCAACCGGTTCTATGATATTCAGGATGGAAAGATACGGTATGACGCCATAAATGTGACCAAGATCAAGAAGGCGGACCTGCGCCGTTCCCTGGGCATTGTGCTCCAGGACACGCATCTGTTCACGGACACGGTGATGGAGAACATCCGCTACGGGAAACTGGACGCCACCGACGAGGAAGTGTACAGGGCGGCGAAACTGGCCAACGCGGACGGCTTTATCCGCAGGCTGCCCGAAGGGTATAACACTATGCTCCATGGGGACGGGGCCAATTTAAGTCAGGGACAGAGGCAGCTGCTGGCCATTGCCAGGGCGGCCATTGCGGATCCGCCGGTGCTGATTCTGGATGAGGCTACCAGCTCCATCGACACCCGCACGGAGAAACTGGTGCAGCAGGGCATGGACGCGCTGATGAAGGGCCGCACCAATTTCGTCATCGCCCACAGGCTCTCCACCGTCAAGAACAGCGACTGTATTATGGTGCTGGAACAGGGGCGCATTATTGAGCGCGGCACCCATGAACAGCTCATTGAGGAGAAGGGCAGGTACTATCAGCTTTACACAGGAAATGCTATCACCACATAAGGGTCCCGCCGGGGCCCGGAGGGAAGTGAAAAAGGGATATCTGGGCAGGGGGAGGTGTGCCGGATGATATATAAAATAGCAGTCTGCGACGACTGTGCCGCAGATGTGGAATATCTTTCTCTTCTGGCGGGGGACTGGGCGGAGGGCGCCGGGGGCCAGGCGGCGGTGAAAGCATTTCCCTCCGCCGAGGCCTTCCTGTTCCATTACGAGGAGGAGCGGGATTTCGACATTCTTCTGCTGGACATAGAGATGGGGGCTCTCAACGGCGTGGAACTTGCCCGGAAGATCCGGCAGGAAAACGGGACGGTGCAGATTGTGTTTATCACCGGATTTCCGGATTTTATGGCGGAGGGTTACGAGGTGTCCGCCCTGCACTATCTGATGAAACCGGTGTCCCGGGAGAAGCTTTTTCAGGTTCTGGACAGGGCCGCCGCAAATCTGACCAGAACCGAGAAGCGGCTGAAGGTGGTTTTTGACAGACAGACGGACTTTGTGCCCCTGGATCAGATCCTGTATGTGGAAGCCCAGCGGCAGTACGTGGTGGTCCACACCGCCGGTGGATCCTGCCGGATGAAGGCTTCCCTGGCGGACACCGCCAAGGAGCTGGACGAGAGGTTTTACAGGTGTCAACGTTCCTTTCTGGTAAATTTGAGCTATGTGGTAAGGATAAAAGGAAATTGTGTGGTGCTGAAAAACGGAGAGGAAATCCCCATCAGCAGAGGGGCGGGGGAAGAGATCGGAAAAGCCATCATACAATTATTTTAGAGGGCAGGACAATGAGCAGACTCTTTGGAAGGTGGATTGACAGGCGGATAGAGGCGTACCAGACCGACCTGATGCAGAAATACTGCGATGAAGTTGAGAGCATGTACACAAAAATGCGGGGCTGGCGCCATGACTACCATAACCATATCCAGGCCATGCAGGCCAGCATGGCCCTGGGCAGATATGAGGAGGTAAAGGAGTATCTGCGGCTGCTGAATGATGATCTGACCACTGTGGACACGGTGGTGAAGACAGGACGTGTGATGGTGGATGCCATTTTGAACGGGAAACTGTCCCTGGCTGCCCGGCATGAGATTCCCGTAAATGCCAAGGCAAAGATTCCTGCGGACTGCAGGGTCAGCGATGTGGATCTGTGTGTGGTGATCGGAAATCTGCTGGACAATGCCATAGAGGAGAACCGCAAACTGGAGGCTTCAAAGCGGTTTATCCGGGTCTACATCGGCACCAAAAACACATATCTCTACATTGCAGTCACCAATGCCGCGGGCAGGAGGCAGGAAAAAACAGGGGCCCGTTTCCTGTCCTCCAAGGGCAGTATGCATGGGTTCGGCCTGTCCCGGGTGGAGGGGATTGTGAAAAAACAGGAGGGAGTCTTTACCGCAGACAGCGAAGACGGCGGCTTTACGGCGGAAGTGCTTCTGCCCCTGTAAGAAATCCCTGTGCCCCATGAAGGCAGGCGTTCAGACGCCTGCCTTCATGGGAAGGACCCACTCTGTTTGCTGCTGCTTTGAGAGCAGATGAAAGAATTCATCCTCCGGCATGGGCTTGGAGTAATAATAGCCCTGTACATGGTCGCATCCTATGCTCTGCAGCAGTTCTACCTGTTCCTTGGTCTCCGTGCCTTCTGCCAGAAGTCCCAGTTTCAGCTTGTTTGCCATACTGACCACCTGCTCCAGAACCAGTTTTCCCTTGTTGGAGATCATGAGGTTTTCCATAAATTTTTTGTCCAGTTTTATGGCGTCAAAAGGTGTCTCCACAAGAATGTTCAGGGAGGAATAGCCGCTGCCGAAATCATCCATCAGCAGGGTATATCCTTCCTTTTTTAACTGCAGGGCCTTACTGCTCACCTGTTCGCTGTCCGCAGATTCCGTGATTTCCAGCTCCAGCAGGGATTTGTCGATCTCATTCTGGGCAATGATGTCAGAGAGAACCTTGATGCACTCGTTGTCATTCAGATGGACTCTCGACACATTGACCGAGACAGGGCAGGGTTTCACGCCCGCCTTGTTGCAGCGGCTGATAAAACGGCAGGCCTTCTCCCAGATATAGTAGTCCACCTTTTTGATATAGCCGTTTTCTTCTATAATAGGGATGAACTGGTCCGGATAGATCATGCCCCGTTTTGGATGCCGCCAGCGCACCAGGGCCTCCGCCCCGATGATTTCATTTCTTGCAATGCTGTATTTTGGCTGTAAATACATCAAAAACTGTCCTTCGGAAATGGCGGTCTGAAGGTTTTCTTCGATAAATTTCCGGTTGTACAGAGAATCTTTGTACTGTTCCTTGTAGAACAGAATATTGGTGAGAATATTGCTTTTTGCTGTTTTTCTGGCCATGGCCGCCCGGTCTTCCATCTGACGCAGCTCCATGCTCCGGTCTGTGACCGAATATACGCCATAGGTCATCTGCAGCTTTACTCCCTTATAACGGCAGATTCTGGCATCCAGCTGCTGGATGAAGGAAGCCAGGGACTTCTTGGTCTCATACTCGGTGACAATCATAAAGACATCGCTTCTCAAATTCATAAAGTACTGGTCGTCCCGGCAGTAATCCCGCAGCTGTCTGGTGATAAAACCGAGAATCTCGTCCCCGAACCGTTCTCCGTACAGGTCGTTGACAATCTTGAACTTACGGATGTCAAACTGGATGAAGGCCACATTGCCGGCGGCGGTCATCAGAAGATGAGTTACATTCCGGCGGAATTGTTTCAGTCTTCCCAGCTCTTTTAAAATAATCTGCATTTCGTCGGTTTCGGAAAAACATTCCAGATCAAGATCCGAGTCCTGGATATCCTGCAGGTACTCCGTGAGCATGTCTTCCAGGATGTCCACGCTGGCGCTTATGGCGCGGGGACATTTTTGAAGGATCATCTTTTCCTGGCGCACCGCCGCCATGCCTTCCGGCGTGGAGATGTCCTTACCCAGAATTTCCTGGCACCTGGTACGGTCCTCCATGGCGTCTTTGAATCGCTGTATGAACTCCTCGGTCTTCCGGTTGCTGTAGATTTCGGTCTCCCTGTCCTGGGGATCGCAGAAGCCGAAGGCCAGCCCCAACACCAGCATGGAGGCCGTAATGCAGCCGCAGGTGCCGCCCTGGCGCATTCCCCCTGCAAAACAGGTGCTGATCTTAAACGCGGTCTTCAAATCCATTCCGAAATCACCTGCAAACGCACCGAATAAGGCCTGTGAACAATGGTAGCCTTGATATAACAGTTGAGCGGCTTTTTCTTTATGTGTCATCCTGACGCTCCTCCTGCGGCCGGCCTGTATCGGCATTGTCGTCGGTCCGCAATTTAGATATGACTTTGCTGTTTGTCCAGCATATGTTTAAGAAATTCTAAATTTTATTGTAACATATCATTGGCAGATTGTGAAGTATTACTTAAATAAAAAAACGGCAGGCTATCTCCTGTACGAGGAGGCCTGCCGTATGGGATGTGTCTCAGCAAGAGCGCCATGTCCTGAACGACGCTCTCAGATTATATTATGTCCTGGATGCCTGTCTTCTCGGCGAAGTAATGCTGCTTTGCCATAAGTTCCTGCCGCTTTTCTGCCGGGATGCCGTTGAGCATATCTTCAAAAAGCATGTCCCGCATGGGAGTTCCCTTGGACAGGGTGAACAGCTGTGCATTCAGCCACTCGTCCCACAGGTGCGCAAACAGGCTGCGGCTGTCCATAAAGGTATCCACGTTCTCAAAGCCTTTTTCAGGATCATAGTACTGCAGCACCACAAATCCGTAGATGCCCGCGTCCAGCGCAATGATATCTTCTTCCGCATACAGTTCCGCAAAAGCATCCGCCACCTGACGGCATTTTGCCTGCTCTTCCTGGGTTATAAATTTCTTCTCGTTCATGTTATCCTCCTTCTGAAACGAAAGGTGTGCGTCATTTCAGACTTCGGATCCAGTCTTCGTAACGACACACAGGTTAATGGGTTCAATATAGTCTACAGAATATGTAATATAATCCTATGGGAATTATCATACCACATATAAGAAGTAAAGTCTATTCGTTTTCTGAAATATTTTGCGAGAATTTGTCGAAAAAGGGAATTTTTCCATAAAAAGGTCTGCCTTTTCAGTGTGAGGGGATGGTTTTCTGCAGAGTGTCTGGAGAATCAGAATGCCGGAAATTTTTACTGTCCGTATCAAAATAGATGTTTTTTGCCTGGCTCCATGCCGATATATTCAAGTATATCATGCCTGAGAAAAAATGTCTATGAAATAAGGCAAAACTATATGTACACACGGGTAAGAGGGTACTTGATTTTATCCTTATCTTGTTTTAAAATCATTTTGTATCAAACTAAGAAATATATTTACAGATAAACAAGGAGGCGAAAGGCTGTATGCAGAAACGTATTTTGGTGGTGGATGACGACGCGATGAATTTAAGGATGACGAGTTTGATCCTGGAGAAGCACTATGAGGTTCTGCTGGTGAAGTCAGGGGAGGAAGCTCTGGACAAACTGAAACGCGAAAGCATCGACTTAATTCTCCTGGATATTGCAATGCCTGGCATGAACGGTATTCAGACGTTTAAGCGTCTGAAGGAAGATGATGTAGAGATTCCTGTGATTTTCCTGACGGCATCAGGGGATGAAGATGATGTAATGACAGCGATCAGACTGGGGGCGGCTAATTATCTGAAGAAACCCTTTATGCCAAAAGAGCTTCTGGAGCGGGTGGCAAAGGAGTTTGAGAAAAAGTGAGGACAGAGGCACAGACAAGCATACATTTGTTTATGGCAGGTGTTGTCAGCACATTCAGCGTGATGTTGACTTTGATTACTTTGGCAATGCTTTGGGAACCGTGGACGGTTGTTTTGACGGTGGTAGGCTGCTTTGTGGTATGGTGGCTTCATATTGGCAGAATTGGCTCAGATCTGTTGTATGAAAATATTTGTGCCGGATTGTTGATGATGGAGTTTTTTTTCTTTGGGGTACACAGCACCAGCCTCTATGATATTCCTCTTGTGGCCTGTGTGCTTCTTGTCAGCCTGTCCCTGCTGAGCAGGAAATTGCTGTTGTATCTGATCGGCGCTCTGTATGTGGTCATGCTGTTGTACCATTTTCTGCTGCTCCAGACCATTTCAGCCCATATGGGTCTGGAAGGCGCTCTGCGGATGGTGCTGGGCGCCGCCTCCGTGGCGGGGGTGGTGGCAGTGGGAAGATACCGGATCAACAGACGCCACCGGGAGCAGAGGAAATATTCCAGTATGCAGGAACAGCTGCAGACGGCGGTGCGCCAGAATGCCGATTTTCTGTCAAATGTATCCCATGAGCTGCGGACTCCTGTGAATATGGTCATCGGGATCAGTGAGGTGGCTTATGGGAAAGCTGTATCCAAGGAAGTCAGGGATGATTTAGACTCTATAAAACTGGCTGGCAAAAGGCTGTCCAGCCAGATTAACAATATTCTCAATTATACTGAAATTGTGGAGAACACGCTTTCTGCGGTGAATGAACCCTATGCTATTACTTCTGTGGTCAATGATGTGGTTGCCATGGCGACCATACAGGGCAGCAGTCATCAGCTGGAGCTGGTGTTTGACATGGATCCCAGAATTCCTTCGGTTCTGCTGGGAGATGCGGAGAAAATTTCCCATGTAATTAAAACTCTTCTGGAGAATTCTCTTAAATTTACCGAGGAGGGCGGTATTGACGTCTATGTGGGATACCGCCGTGAGGAATATGGGATCAATCTGATTGTGGACGTCTGTGATACAGGCATCGGCATGACGTCTTCCCAGCTGGGGCAGATGAAGGATGATTTCTATCAGGCGGATTCCGGAAGCAGGCGTTATGTGGGCGGCCTGGGCCTGGGAATTCCCATTGCCCGGGGGCTGCTTCACGCCATGGGGGGCTTTGTACACTTTGAAAGCAGGGAACAGCAGGGAATGCAGGCTCACATTGTCATTCCCCAGAAGGTGGAGAATTACACCCCCAGTATTGTGGTGCCAAATGCCCAGCAGCTGTGCATTGCGTGCTATTTCCGGCCGGAGCGGTACAGCCGCGACGAAGTGAGAAGATATTATGATAATATGATACTTCATCTTGTGGAAGGGCTTGGCATTGAGGGATACCAGGCGCACAATTTTGAAGGGCTGCAGAAGCTGCAGAGAGAACATAAACTGACCCATATTTTTATTGCCCAGCTGGAATACATGAAAAATTCTCCTTATTATGAAGAACTGGCGCTGACGCATCAGGTGGCGGTGATAGCGGAGAAAGACTTTGTGCTGGATGAGGACAGCAGGCTGCTGGTGCTGAGAAAGCCGTTTTTTGCTTTGACCATCGTAAATCTGCTCAGCGGGCAGGAGCGGGACACTAACTTTGAAGAGATACATAATTTGGGACGCAGGCCATTTACCTGCAACGGCGTGCACGCGCTGGCGGTGGACGATGAGGAGATGAACCTTATGGTGGCCAAGGGGGTGCTGGGAAACTACGGCATGCAGGTGGACACCTGCCTCAGCGGCAAGGAGGCCGTGGAGCGCTGTATGGAGAAATCTTATGACATCATCTTTCTGGACCATATGATGCCTGGATTTGACGGTGTGGAGACCCTCAAGCGCATTCGGGAGATCAATGACGGGGCCTATAAGACGCTGCCGGTGGTGGCTCTGACAGCAAACACCATCAGCGGCGCCAGGGAAATGTTTCGTAATGAGGGATTTTCGGAATTCGTACCAAAACCCATTGAGCGTTCTGTTCTGGAGAGGGTTCTGCGCAGGGTGCTGCCGGAGCACTGTATCCAGTATGAATCAGAACAGGAGATATGCATAAAGATGCCGGAGGGTGTGGAGCCGGAGATTGATTCTGTGGAGATTTACCGGGAGATGCCGGAGGAGTCCTCTGCGGAAGGAAGTGCAGTGGAAGAGGAAGGAACTGGACTGCCTTATGGTTCTCTTGTGCGGGCAGGTATCAATGTGGGGATGGGCCTGGATTACTGCGGCGGAGAGGAAAGCTTTTATCTGGAAATGCTGCAAATGTTCCAGGAACAGGAAGAGGAGAAGCGCGCAGAGATCATATCCCTGTACGAGGAGGGCAATTGGAAGGACTATGCCATTAAGGTCCATGCGCTGAAGAGCACTTCGCTGACTATCGGCGCGGAAGCCCTGTCAGAGCAGGCCAAGGCACTGGAACAGGCGGGCAAGAACGAGGATGAGGGCTTTATCCGCAGCAACCATTCCCGGCTGCTGCAAATGTATCAGGAAGTCTGCAGAAGTATTGCCAATCTTTAAAGGATATGTGTCCCACAGAGGGGCAGTGAGGAGTTAGCGTGTTTAAGAAATGGTTTGACAATATCTTTGACCACAGGATCAGCCTGAGAGAGCGCATGTTCCGTCTGGTCACAAGCATCAGCATGATCGCCCTGCTCTTTATGCTGGTTATGTGCAGGTACACGGCAAACCTGTTTTTGCTGGCGGGAAGCCTGTTGTTTATGTATCTGGCCATGAGGATCAGTATTAAGAAAGAAAATATCAATGGGGGGGCCACGGCCACAGTGGTGCTTCTGCTCTGTCTGTTTCCCATTGTGTTTTTTACTGGGGGCGGGATTTACGGCGGGGTGCCGGAGTGGTTTGTGCTCTGTTTTATTTACATTATCATTACCCTGGAGGGAAAGCGGAAAGGCGTGTTTTTCCTGCTCTGTACGGCGGAGACAGTGGCATGTTATTACATAGCATATAATCATCCGGAGTATGTGATGCAGAATACCAAAGCAGAGGCGTATTTTGATTCCATCCGCTCTGTGGTTCTGGTGGGAGGGCTCACCAGCCTTCTGCTTCTGTTCCTGACCCATCTGTACGAAAAGGAGAACAAGCTTACGGTTCAGCAGAAGAAGGAGATAGAGGAGCTGAACCAGGCGGAGAACCACTTTTTCTCCAGCATGAGCCATGAGATCCGCACCCCTATCAACACCATTATCGGTCTGAATGAGATGATACTGCGGGGGGATATTTCTGATGACATTGCGGAGAATGCACGGAATATCCGGGGAGCCAGTAAAATGCTGCTGACGCTGATCAATGACATTCTGGATCTGTCCAAGATTAAATCCGGCAAGATGGAGATTGTGAACGTGTCCTATGAGACAGGGGAGCTTTTTTCGGAAATCGTCAACATGATATGGATCAAGGCGAAGGAAAAGGGGCTGGAATTCAAGCTGCACGTGGATCCATCCATACCCAGCATGCTCTGCGGCGATGAGGTGCGGATCAAGCAGGTGCTGATCAATCTGCTGAACAATGCGGTGAAATATACAAAGGAGGGGACTGTCACCCTCTCTGTCCGCTGTGAGCGGGTGGGGCTGAACCGGGTGCGGGTCTGGTATTCTGTGGAGGACACCGGCCAGGGAGTGAAAAAGGAAAATATTCCCTACATCTTTGATGCTTTTAAGCGGGTGGATGAGAAGAAAAACCGTCACATTGAGGGAACGGGTCTGGGCCTGAGTATTGTCCGTCAGCTGGTGGAGCTGATGGGGGGAGAGATCAGTGTAAACAGTGTCTACATGAACGGCTCCACATTCCTTGTGACCCTGGAGCAGGACATTATAAGCGAGAAGGAGCTGGGAATGTTCACGCTGAGTTCCCGCATGAAGGTCCGGGAGGGGGAGCAGTACAAGCACAGTTTTGAGGCGCCGGATGCACATGTGCTGGTGGTGGATGACAATGAGATGAATCTGCTGGTGGTGTGCAAGCTGCTTTCGGATACGAAGATTCAGATTGATACCGCCTCCAGCGGCGCGGAATGTCTGAGACTGACGCAGTTTAAGCACTATGACTGTATTTTGATGGATCATCTGATGCCGGAGATGGACGGGATAGAGTGTCTTCATGCGCTTCGTGTACAGCCAGGGGGACTGTGCCAGGACATTCCTGTGATAGCTTTGACGGCCAATGCAGGAAGTGACAATCAGATGCTCTACCGGAAAGAGGGATTCAACGGCTACCTGGCAAAGCCCATCAGCGGGGTTCTGCTGGAGGCTGCGGTTCTGAGCATTCTGCCCAAAGAGCTGGTGAAGCTCAGCGAGGAAGCCAGCCAGTCGGAGATCGGCAAAGAAGTGCTGATTTTTGAACAGGCCAAGAGGATATCTCTGATGGTCACTACGGACAGCGTGTGCGATCTGCCGGAAGCTCTCAAGAAGGAGTTTGGCATCTGTATATGCCCTTACTATGTCCGTACGGAACAGGGACGTTTTCTGGACGATTCGGAGCTGATGGTGGATGAGCTGCTGTCCCATATGGCTGAGGGGAAGGACGGTATGTCCCAGCCTCCTGATGTGGAGGACTATGAAAGGTTTTTTGCACAGCGGTTGAATGAAGCGCAGAATGTGGTGCATATTACCATGGCAAAACATGTGAGCGCAGGCTACCGCAATGCGGTGGAGGCGGCCAAATCTTTTGAAAATGTCACGGTGATTGACTCGGGGCATCTCTCCAGCAGTATGGGGCTTTCGGTGCTGTACGCCGCCCATTTGGCCCAGAACCATGCCTCAAAGGATCAGATTGTGGAGGTGGTTAATAGGCTCAGGCGCTATATCTCCTCCGCTTTTATCATTGACAGTACCCATATGATGTGCCGTTCGGGGCAGATTTCCAGGAAGATTCAGGTGCTGTGCGACGCTCTGCTCCTGCATCCTGTGATTGTGCTGCGGAAGAGCCGGATGGCGGTGGGCAGCATGGAGATGGGAAGTTTCAACCATGTGATTAAGAGCTATGTGCGGAAGGTACTTTTAAATACAACGAATATCGACAGGCGTATCCTGTTTATCACTTACGCCGGAATGGACGAGAAAAGTCTTGCCTATATCCAGGAACTGGTGCGGCAGTACTGTCCTTTTGAGAGAGTGTACCTGCAGAAGGCCTCCTCCGCCATTGCCAGCAACTGCGGTCCGGGGTCCTTCGGCCTGCTGTTTATGAAGAAGAATGATTTGTCCATCACTTTTTCCGAGGCTTCCAGGGGAGCCTGATGTTTGTGCAAGTTTGTGTAAAAAGGGGCAGGGACCTTATTTGTAAAATAAGGTCCCTGCCCCTTTTTAAGCTTCCGGTCTATTTTGGTCTACAAAACATCTCTTAACTTTATTGCCAGCTGTTCCACGGCCTCCTGATTGACTTCTACGTGAGAATTATAATAATGGTTCACCTCTGTGTATAACTCATAGAAGCATCTTTTCTGCTTAAAATTAGGGCTCAGAGGGAATTTTTGAGCGTATTTTTTTAATAGCCCATATGATTTTCCATTGGCGTTATCCAGCTGATACAGGTCATATTCATTATCCGCCCAGCAGCAATCAAAGGGATCAATTACCGCTGCGGCATGAGTTTTATCCTCGTTTAACATGATATTCCAGGTATTATAATCTCCGTGAATGAGCCTTGCCTTTGTAACAGGCAGGTAGAATATCTGATCAAAACACTTCATGGATTGCTCAAAAATGGACAGCACATTGCTGGAAAGCTGTTTCATTGTATGAAGTTTTCCGGCTTTCTCCACAATTTTACAGGCGATGGGATAATAATATTCTTGCCAGCTTTGACAATAGCGTGTGGCATTTAAAGGACCAAATCCTGCTGGATTTACCGTATTATGGATGGCAATCAGATTGTCTACTATTTCGTCGCCTATAGTGGCTTTCGCCTGTTCTGAAATTCCTGTAAGGTCAAAATCTCCTGCATTGACGCCTTTTAAATATTCCATGAATACGACATCATAAGCTAAACCAGAATTGACCTTCTCCTGCACATTATATATTTCAGGCATTTTCAGTGAGCTGTGTTTAGAAAGCAACCGTATCTGTTCCGCTTCCCCTGGGGCATAGTTGGGGAATAGATACAACTTTGCAATCATGGTGGATGGAGCACATGGAAGGGTAACGGAAAAAGCTCTGCCATAAAATCCCCCTCCCAATGCCATTATTTTTTCAGGCTGAACATGAAAATAATTTGTAACGGCCTGGATTATTGTATTTTCCATCGAGTTTTACCTTCCTTTTTATCATTCTGGAAACAGTTATCGTGTGAAGACAAACTTGATAAAAAATATGCGAATTAGACTTATGGTAACCTTCATCCAAACTCTACATAAAATACTTACACTTTTCAAAATAGAGTTGCTGCTCTTTTTCAAACAGGCCATTCATCAAATTCAACACTTTTTCTTCTCTATACTCCTTCAAAGCCTCCAGATACCCATTTCTATTTGCTTCTTCAATCACAACCGGCACAATATCATTCTTCAGACACTCTCTAAAAAGAAGCAACCTGCCAGTTCGACCATTACCATCAGAATGTGGTTCACAAGTCAAGGATTTTTTTCATCCTCTTCAAATTCGCTCATATCGGTAAAATCATCAGGGGAATTAGTATAACCTCTTCTTAAATAATCATTGCCACCATCAACCGAGCAGCAGCCACAACTACAGGTAACAAAATCATGTCTATAAGTAGAGACGATAATATCCCCACAATGATTGCATTTTATCGCATTTTTGACTATTCTCTTCATGCTTCATCACTCCTTATCTTGTTAGTATAATGTCTTTTCCGCTTAATGTCTATTGATATATTCAATAAAAAAGGGCAGTTTTGAACCGCCCATTGTTTTCTATTCTATTAAGATACAAGAGATACCATGTCGGCTCTGCAATATCCTTCTTGACCGTTTATATCCACCTTGTACCAAGTTCCATCAACATTTAATCCGATTGCTTGTATGCTATCACCTATTTCTACAGTACCTATCTGTTCATTGTAGAAATCATCTGCACCACTGTAAATCCAGATTGTCTTGTTTTTTGCATAGAGAGTAACATAATTGTCTTTAAATCCGTCATTCTCTCCAAGTACGCCTGTATTAATAAGGCTTTCAATCGCTTCATAGCTTTGTAACTTGTTCAGACCATCTACATAGTACATACTAACAGCTTCGGCAAAACTCTCTCTTGTAGTTGCATAATATCCAGTATCATACCATTCAGAATTACAAATATTATTCCATGCGCTTGTATCAGAATAACCGCCAGAAAAATCAAGGCAATGTCCAGCTTCATGGTAAAGTGTTCCTTGTTTATCGTAAATATTAACAGCATTTATATAAACATTCTTGCCTTGTTTTGTAACTCCGCTTGCGTTTTCTCCTGTTAATGTATATTCTGTTATATCATCAACAACGCTTATAGTTTCAATGTGTTCTGTTAAGAAATAGGGCATTTCAGAAATCCAGCCAATAACCATATTATAATCATTATCAGATATGGATGGAGTAATGTAAACTGAGATACCATTTACATATACATTATCGTCTCTCATAGTAACAGGCTCTTCAACTGTTTCAGGAATCTCTATTGTTTCTTCCTGTACTGGTTCTTGTGGTTCAATGTCTAAATCGACTTGTATAGGCTCTTCTTGTATCGTTTCTGTAGGCTCTGTAATGGCTTCTACAGGCTCTATTACAGTCTCTTCTATAGTTTGTATAGTTTCATCCTCTAAAGCCTCTAAAGGGGCTTCTAGGGGCTTTATTTCATCCTCTATAGAGGGAATATCAAAAATGATTTTAATGCTGTCTTGTGAAACCATTGGTGTAAGTTCATTAGTTGTAATTGCGCTAACATTCAATGTATTAGCTGTTGCAAACAATATAAGTGCAATAACTGCTTTAATTTTCATTTGATTTTATCTCCTTTTATTTATATATAACCTTTTAGGTTTATTTCTTTTACACTTATATTGTACACCTTTAAGGGAATACAAGTCAAATTTATGAGCAACAAAAAAGAACATTACCGAATATGGCAATGTTCATAAATCGTGAGGTATTCAAATAAAAATAATTATAATCTATATATTAAATAGATATAATAGAAGGGTTTTAGAAACCCACTAAATTCAATACTTTTCGTTCAAGGTGGTGTCATGCCGTGTCGCCTATAGGCGACATGACATGTCGCTACCTTGAACCGCCGACTGAATCCCATACCCCTACAGGCAATAAAAAAACACTCAATATAGAGTGTCATTTAACTTTTAAGATAATGAGTAATAGATACATCCAGTCTATTATGTCCTAACGCTTGACTTAATACATATATATCATCACGTTTCCAAACGTTACCGTTTCTATCTTTATATACATCACTTTTTATTTCTTTAGTAACAGTATTTCCGTCTTTATCTTTTTGTGTCTTTAATTCACGTCTTTCAGGATAGTTTTTTAATATTTCATCCCTTAATTCCTTATTATCCTTTATTTCATCATAAAGATTTTGACAGTATTCACGTCTAAGACCGTGAATGTCTATTTCTTTAGGAATATGATTAAAAAGTCTTGTTTTTCCATCAACTTTTGCCTGTTCAATAATGTCTCTTACATCCTTTTCATACTTTTCAAGTACAGGAGTAAGTCTATCTCTACCACCTTTAGATTTTTCAAAGAAAACATACAGTTTACCATCAACTTCTCTAAAGTTATTGACACATAATTTAGAAATATCTTTTCTTCTACTTCCAGTCGCAAGAGCGATAGTGAAAACGTCTTTATATTTTCCATCTCTGGTTATATATTTATCATTCTTTGTTTCCCCTCTGCTTCTTGTTATCTGGTCTGGTGTCCTAACTGGAAGTTTTATATCTATCTGTTTTCCATACAACATCCCAAGAGCAGAGCGTTCCATTTTAACAGTATAAATACTTTTGCCATCATCAAGACGTTTTTGAATATATTCTATTGCGTATTGTTCAGTTTTATTTATATCATCAATTTTATTTATTCCTTTTTCTTCTTTTAACCATTTAGCGTATTGAGTACATTGTTTTAAATAGGTTTTGTAAGAATTAACGCTATAGATTTTATATGTACTTTGTCCAAATCCTAAATCTTGTTTCGCTAATTTTTTACTCTGTCCAAATGAAGTTTTATCACTCAATGTTTGATGGAATAGACGTTCAACATCTTTTTTTCTTCCCATTATTATCACCTCTTTTCTTTTTAGTTTTTCAAGTTAATTTTGCTCTGTTGAGTTTTATTTTACAATGTCCTCATTCCGACATTGGTCAATAATGACACACGCACTTTTGAAATGTTTGCGCTCACATTTTTGCAAACATCCAAAACATTTTTTATCAAAAAATAATTTTGGATGATTAATAAAGTTGCTCCATTCAGTATAGATTTAATAGTTACTTTTTTTCGCTTCTCCTTCCTTAACACTTTTTTATAAAAACGCTGTTTGACGTTTCAATCTTTACTTTAAATGGTTTCGCTGTCTTTTAAAAAATTATAAAAACTCACAGCACTCTTTGTTTTTAAAACACTTTATAATCCATAAAGGATTATTTTTATAAAAATTAACTTGTTACTTATATTTTACCTCAACTTTTGTCCATATCCAAAATCTCCTTTAGAAAAATATTAAAGCGTATTATTTAAGTTAAAGCGTATTATTTAAGTTAAAGCGTATTTTATGCGTATTATTTTAATCATTGTGTATTGTCTGATTTAATGCGTATTATTAGTTATTACGCATTTAATACGCATTAATTTTGATAATGCGTATTAATTCTTTTATGCGTATTAATTTCTTATTTTGTATTGCGTATTATCTCATTTAAAACGCATTAATTCTCTTAATACGCATTAATGGATTTTATTTTTAATACGCATTATTTGATTAATGTGCATTGTTACTTCTTGTGCGTTTTAAACCAATTTTTGCACTGATTTTTTAACATTAATTTTTATTCAACCGCCCTAACGGGCTTTATATCTTTCAAAAAAGCACCAAATGGCGCTTTTTTGTTAGGGGTAGATTCAGCGACGGCAGAGCCGTCACTTCATCAACCCCACGACCTTTTGCACGCAAAAGCTCGTTTACCTACTAGCTAAAGCTGTAGGTAACCACCTTTTTTTATTCATCATGCCGACTTTCTCCCCAGCATGAGAGAATCATTTTCTCATTCTCTCCATGCTTGCCAGCGTCATCATAATGATTGCTATATCCTCATAAATCCTTTACAGATTTATATACAGATATAGCTTTTGTATGTTCTGTTCCGCCCATACAAAAAAGAGCCTTTCGGCTCTTAATTTTTTAAATCCCTTAAATGATTTTTACGTATTCCCAGATAGTAGGAATCCATGTATCAATTTCTGAAAGTGGTCTATTAAAACATTTCTTCCAAATAATATCCGCATATTTTCCATACCGTTCTAATACGTTTTTTTCTATTGTGTTTTGAATAGAAGTGCATAAATCACTTATAGAGATTTCCCCAATTTCGTCTCTTAAAAAGTATTTTTTATACATACATTTATGAAACCTTTCTTTGCAAACAATTTGTTATTCTGTTCCTTCTACATCACAAATATTAAGAATATACTTTGTTGCTTTTTCTGCTTTTGATGAAGCAGATACAATAAACTTTACATCATTTTTTAATACTGCCAGCCAGCTTTGTATATAAGCAGTATTGTTTTTAAAGCTATTGCTTGTTTCAATGTTCAGCATATTCAAAATGTTTGCTGCCCCAATTTCTGCAACTAATTCTTCTTTAGAATAATCAGTAGAGCCAAACGAAACACGCTTGTTTTCTTCCATCCGATTACAGCGTGATTCTTTCATAGTGCTATGTACTGATTCATGTGCAAATGTAGAATAATACTCTTCAACGCTTTTGAATTGTTCTAAAAGTGGAAGATGAATTAAATCCCTAGAGGGAGAGTAATAAGCATCATTACTTTTTTCATTTACCAACTTGATACCTTCTCTTGTGATATAGTCCATCAGGATTTTATCAACCTCTTCAATCGGTTCTAATGTTGTTGTAGTCTCTTCTTCTGGAAGTGGTTCAATACCATCAACCTGTGAGACGTGGAATACATTGTAATACCTTAAAAGAGGAATCTGTTTTCTTTCTTCTTCACCATCTTCATTCAATTCAACAATGTTTTGAATCTTCCAGAAAACAATAATTTCAGACTTTTCACCTTTGAGAACTTTACCGCCTAAATCTGTCCACTGTTTAAAAGTGGCATATTCGCCATCATGTTTTAGCATCATCTGATTTAACAGTGAATAAGGCTTTTTTGTAATGCGATTAAAAGCACCACTTCTTGTACCAGCCCAAGGTTTTGTCCAAGGGATGATACCTTGTTCAAGCATATCAATAATCCTGTTAGTAACCATTTCATACACGTTGTTTTTCATAGTAATTTCTCCTTCTTCTTTTTTATAAATCACTTTTTTGAGTAAAAAATAAGAGAGAAGCCGAAGCTATCTCTCTTGCAAACAATATTCAGTTGTAATTATTTAGTCCACAATTTTGTATCTGGCAGAATATACGAGGGTGTTACAATGCCAACCACTTACCCATTCTAAATCACCATATTCTGTATGAATGATACCGAAAAATTGGAATTTATCAAAATCATATTCAATTCCCGCTTTGTCTAAATATCTAGGCAAAACATCCTTCGTTGTGGAAAATTCATCGCATTCGTCAGGTTTTATTGTTATATAGTCACCTTTCTTTGTTATGTTACATACAAAACCTTTAAGTGCTTTCTTAAAAGCAAAATAATTTTCTCTTGTCATTTTAATTTCTCCTTTTATTTATATGCAAGTTAATTTATTTTATTGTTCTATATATAGAATACACATCAGATTCTAAATATACAACAAATTCTAAAAATTATTTTTAGTATTTTTCTATTTTGTTTAAAGTTGTTTCGGTGCTATATTATTCTAATCCAGCACTATGTAACTCTAAACTACAGTCTCTTTACAGTTCACAATATCCTTGCGAGCGATAATATTCTCTGAGGACTTTTTACATCCTGTAAACATGAGAGAGGTGCAAAAGCACAATATAAAAAATAACTAATTAACTATATTATACAACATAAATTTCTAAAAACAAAAAAGAGAGCCGAAGCCCTCTTTTAATCATTTACATATATTCGCACTGGATTATTATTTATAGTGTAATAACAACACTGGCGGATAAACTCGCTCACGCTCATTTCCCTGTTTCTTGCGGCTTGCTCAAAAATTTGTTTATCTGTTTTACTTACATGTAAATGTATTTGTTGTGTTTTAGTTTTCATGTCAATTTCTCCTTATTTTGTATATCTCTTTTAATACTTATATTGTACCATCAGAGATATTTAAAACCAAAAATATAGGCAACAAAAAAGGCTCATTTAAGAGCCTTAATTTGTATCATCATCTATTTGTTTTTCTATCTTTTGTAGTTCCAATTTATACAAAGCACACAAATACAATAAATCCTTTATAATCCTGTCTGCTTCTGAATTAGGTTTTGGATTATAATTGGCACGAGAAATAATTTCAGATTGTATATAATCATTACTGTAATCATTCCAACTACCATCCAATAGTCCGTATGGGTCACCCATATCTGGTGGAATATAATCAGGTACTTCTTCAAACTCTGTTCCATTAAATCTACCCCATTTTCCACCTATACATACAACAGGAGAATCTTTCCAAACTGTAGTATAATCATATGCTCTTCCATCCTTCAAACAATTAAGAAAATCTCTTTTTTCTTGTGCTGTTGCATCAGGGAATCTCTGCATAAATTCTTCAATCTGTTTAACTATATCATTCATTTATTTACCCTCTAAAGCATCTTTCCAGTATGAATCCATAAGAACATTTAAGACGGCATTGTCTGTTCCATTCTCATATTTTTGTTTAGCAAGTTCAAGCTGGACTGCTTCTTCTGCTCCTTCTTTCATAAGTCTTTGCTTTTCTTTCATCAACTCAATTCCTTTTTCCCTACGTTTAATATCATCCTCTGTTTTTGCGATTTCTTCATCTGTAGTAGGTACTTTCTTTTTGAGCATCTGAATCACATTCAGTATTTCTTGCTGGTCTAAATCATTCAGTAAATTTGCAATCTGTACCATTCCATGCACTTTAACATTATCAAGACGATTTAGAGTATCAAGCTGTTTCTTTTCATCAGATTTTAAAACAAGTCTATCTTTATCAACTAAGGCTTTAACGTTAATAATATCTTCACTTGCTTTATATGTTTTGTCCTCTGATATTGTAAGATACTTTTCTATTAAGAATTGCTTTTGTGCTGCTGAACATTTACAAGCAATATGAGGATTAATAAAATAAGCGTTACCATGATTTCCGCTAACCTTAAAATACAGAACAAGAAAATTCCTTTCTTTTAAAACTTTTAAAGCCCTCTGTGCTGTTCTAGGGTCACGATGAATAGCTTCAGATAATTTTGTTGTACTTGTAATATACGTATTATTGTTTTCCATTCGTGCTATCATCAGATTAAATATAGCCGAAGCTGCTGGTTCTGTGATAGCCAATTCGGCTAATTCCGCTTGATATTTTATGTTTATCTGGATAAAATCTTTGTTCTCTGTCTTTATCCCACTAATGGCACTTGATTTAGTATAAGTGCCAGTTGATTCATTCATATGCTCTGTAAAATTTTCTGGTTTACTTGCATATGTATTATTAAAATCTTTCTTTCTCATTTTTAATAATCTCCTTGTTAGATAAATAAAAAAACACTTCAAAGAAGCGCTAGTATTTGACAATTAATCTACATTGGAGTATTATTTATATATACACGAATGAAGAGTTTTTCGGAATACTCATATATGCTTCTTTAAAATAAAGAGTTCACACCTCTTTATTTTTTTGCTTTTTTATTTATTTTTGATATTTGTTTTATATATGTTTTTATTAATTTGTAAAGTAAAAAAATAATTATAATCTATATATTAAATAGATATAATAGAAGGGTTTTAGAAACCCACTAAATTCAATACTTTTCGTTCAAGGTGGTGTCATGCCGTGTCGCCCATAGGCGACATGACATGTCGCTACCTTGAACCGCCGACTGAATCCCATACCACTAGTAATATCCAACTTCTTATACCATTATATTCTATTCTTCTAGTATAACAAAATAAAGAGGGAGCAGCAGCCCCCTCAACTTTTAGTTTTCTTCATCTTCATCTTTTTCAGTTTCAGGAATCATATTTGTTTTAATATAATTCATCAAGTTTTCAGGTGTAACACCAAATTGCTTGTAGTTATAAGCTATAGTATTTACACAATCATTATAGCAAAGTTCATCAGCTTTTAGTGGAAGTCCAGATTCACCTTTTAAGATACGTCCTGTCTCTTCATCCGAGTAATCTGCATTTGGATTGCAATACTGCTCATTAAAGAGAGTGTTTACTTTGTCTTTTAAATCCTCAAACATATGTTCAATCGCAAGGGAATTATTTGTATCATGGTACTGTTTAAGTGTTAGCTTTCCTTGTTCAACTCCACTAGGGGTAATCCTGAATCCGTGAAGTTCAACTTGGTACAATTGCCTTTAACCCATATTTTATAGGAATTTCTTGGATTTAAACACGAAAATTTATTCACCCATTGGGTGATAAAAATTTAGTGTTTCAAAAAGCCGGAATAAGGCATAAATACTGGCTTTCTAAACTTAATTATGAATTGAACTTTACGGATTCAGGGTAATATCAATCATTTCGATTGAACCACCTATAGATTGTGGCTCAAATTCCATTTGTTCAGGAATGCCTATAATACCGCAGGACTTTTTAATAAAATCTGTTACTGTAAGGTTATGGAAGTTTGAAAGGTTCTGTAGAGTGTAATACTGTCCATCAGTTAAACGGATACCAACTCTATGTGTAAAGTTTGTTTTTTGTTTCATTTATTTATCTCCTTAAATTTCTTTTAATCTTTTTATAGTTTTTTGTTTGATGAGATTTCCTTCTCTCATCTTCTAAATATATGTTACTCTTTATAGGTGTACAAAGTCAAATTTTTAAAGGGTAAATATTTTACAAAATTTTTAATTAAAAACAGCCGTTTTATTGTATATATTATACAAAAATCAATGAGATTGCATTTTCAGAATCGAAAATAGAGAATTGTCCAGTATCAGAAATTTCACGATAACCACAGCGATTTCATGGTTTTAGAACACTATATCTTGTGGTTTTAATAAGATTCAAAACACTATATATAGTATGCTAAAAAAGAAGAGTTTCAGGCTCTTCTTTTCCAGACTTATTCTTTGTTTGTCGGTTCATCAATAAATCTCATAATGTCATTTGGTGTACAGCCGATAATTTTGCATAGCTTTTCGACTGTAGATGTAGAAATGTGGCAATGTCGCTTCATGTTGTAAATCGTTTTCCCAGCGATTCCGTTCTGAATTAGATGGTACTGGCTAATATTACGCTCTTCCATTAATTTCCAGAGCGGCGAATAATCAATCATCCTGAATCACTCTCCTTTTGTTTATATTATCTCTTAACGTGACGAAATTTTGCAGAACGTAAATTATCGTTGCGATTATTTATATTGCGTAATTTATCGCCATATGGTATAGTGGGATGTATCAAAAGTAAAGGAGATACCACCATGACAGAATATGATTTAGAAGAATTTGTAAATCCGTGTGTTGTCGAAAAATTAGCGACAGTTTATGAAAAAGACGGAACATATGTAAAATTGTTAAAAGAAGCGGATTTAATTTACGATAAGTTGTCTGAAGAATTAACAGATGAACAAGCCGAACTACTAGAGCAGTACTTCGAAGCCACCGTTGCGACAACAGCCCGAAGAGATACATTGACGTATGTTCAAGGAATGAAGCACATGTATAATCTGTCAGTGGCTCTGAAAGAAAAGGGATAGCAGTCAAGAGGGATTAACAAGAAGTGCATTTGTCAATCCCTCTGATACCAGTATGATTTGTGTCGGTTTCCGTTCCGTAAAGGGGCTTTTGCGGCATAAAAAGGACGGGCGAAAAATGCATTCGCCCAATTTATTCCACATTCCCCTTTACCTCACTACTTTGTTACCAAAATATTTTACATAAAGGAGATATTAACCATGAAAAAGAAACTTGTAACCATCACACTTTACTTGCTTTTTGGTGTATCTGTTGTTACTGGATGTGGTAAATCAGATGAACAGAAAGCACAGGATGAAATCATGTCTCACATGGATTCAGACGAGAAATCAAACATTGAAGCAGACCAAAAAGCCATAGCCGATTATGAAGCATCTAAACAGGCAGAAGCCGAAGCTATCGCAAATGAAGAGTATATCAACTATGCTGATGTGCTCGAAGAGAAATCCGTTAATGAAATTTCTTTCCTTTGTGGTGAAATTCCACCATATGAACTTAATATTTTAGTGCCATCAGACGAATATTCCTATGATGGTCACAAACCAGAGTCTGGTCAATATTCATTTGGTCAGAATCAAAAAGATTTAGGCATCATTGTTGATTATTGCGATATGAATACAAATGGGCTTGAACTAATTGGAAGTTATAACAACTATAATATTTACAAGAATCAATTAAGTGACAAAGTTATTTCGATTGTAATTGATGATGACACAAGTCGATTAATTAGTATTGGTTTTTCAGTTTTTAGCGATGATTATTTAGATGTTCTGGACGAGATATATGAAAAGAATCTTGATTATATCGTGGAGCAACTTGTAGCCCTTTAATAATTTGACTTCAAGAATTGAATTTGATAACATATATATGCAAGGAAATTTATTGATATTTTTCTATTTTGTCATTTAAAAAAGTTGTATGAAAGAATCGGGCAGCTAGTCTGTCACGGTTCTTTTTTTGTTATTTGACATTAAAATTTTATTTTGATATTATATAGGTGCAAACAAATAAACATTTGATTTTTCTTTTATTTATAAACCATTAAGCACTTTGTAGTTAATCTACGTGGTGCTTTTTTACTGTCCATTTTTTGGTTTTAGGTATCTCTAGTGGTACAATATAAGTATAAAAGAAATTCACAAAAAATAAGGAGATAAAACAATGAAAAATAAAAGAAAAGAAATAAATTGGTTCTGGAAAAACTGGACAGAATCAGAAAAGAAAATTTACAAACAATGTACTGTAGTTACAGTAATGTGTATTTTGTTTATGTTATTGTTTACAATCATTTTCGGGAATGAATTTCATGCCACCGACACACCACCAAGTTACAGCGATAATGCAATCCGAGCAGACGAGGGCGAAAAGCCGCTTCTCTGGCACGAAGAAGTAAGGTGGGATGATGAAAAAGGAGAATGGTACACTGTTTATGTACCACCTTTTAGCGGCGAGTTCCAGTATAGTATTGATGTAGATGGAGCAGGATATATTTTTAGACGAGTGTTCAACATAATATATACTGCAATATTGCCATTCACGTCCATATTAGCCGCCACACTGGCAAGTTACAAAATTTGTCTGATAATGACATCTAAAAACCCTAGAAAGATAGAAGAATCTTATACACACATACGAGTTATCGGCAAAACATGGCTCTGTATTATGCTAGGAAGTGTATTCATAACGCTAGCCGTTCAAGGGTTTAATGCGCTAATCAATAATCCAGCGGCACAACCAATTTTGCATCCATAATCACCAGACAGAGGGCTTTATTCCCTCAGTTTTTTGGTTTTCAATATCTCTAGTGGTACAATATAAGTGTAAATAAAAACAGGTCAAAATGACCGATTAAATAGGAGATAAATATTATGAAAAATAAAAAGAAAATTGGAATTGCTGCATTGACAAGTATTTTGTCAGTAGTAATTATAGGTGGTACACTTGTACCCGTTTATGCTTCACATCAAGAATTTCGTGCTTGTGAATATTGTCAACAAGTTTTCTCTAAAGAAAACATTGAAACACACAAAAATGATTGTTTAAATAATTCAGAAAATATTTATGGACAATGTACATATTGTGGAGCAAAAATAGAAACTAAAATGGATGTTTATTATTATGGAAATCTTGCTTATCATGAAAGAACATGCAAAGAAAATCCAAATAGAATTAAAGGAACAGCAGATGACCACTCAAAAGAAGATATTGTAATTGATTTTTGGATTCCTGTTGATTGTGAAAAATGTGGTGCAGAACTTAATACAAGAGAAGAATCTGAAAACCATGTTTGTCCAAACACAGTTGGGATTGAAGATGGTATAGTTCCTCTTGCAGATGACCACTCAAAAGAAGATATTCCTATTGATACATGGATTCCTGTTGAATGTGAAGAATGTGGTGCAGAACTTAATACAAGAGAAGAATTTGAAAGCCACGTTTGTCCAGAGAAGCCTACAGAGCCAGAAGAGACTGAAAAACCTGTAGAACCTACAGAACCAATAATTATAACTACAAAAGAGCATGATAATAATGCAAAAGAAACTGTTATGCTTGTGTTTAGACTTCCAGATAATTCTAAGGATGATACAGAAATAACAACTCCAACAGTTGATATTGTAGCCCTTGAAGCCGAGGTAATCGAAGCCGAGAGAATCGCAGAAGAAGCAAGAGCCGAAGCCGACAGACTAACAGTTATTGCAAACGAGAAAAGAGCAGCTTTAGAAGCAGCTAGACAGTAATAAAGAGAGGTCAATGACCTCTCTCTTTTATTGCTATTCTTTCCAGACAATATCAACTTTCCCATCTTTATGTAAGTATATCTTATCAACAAGTGCCCTCAATACTGTCTGTTTATACTCTGTTCTTAATCCTCTGTAATTTAATGTTTCGCCCTGTATATCATAGATGGACTTTAATTTCAATCTGATTTCAACTACATCATGCGTGTTGATATTCAGCTTCAATTTTAACTGTAGTTCATCAATTTGTGATTGTATATCATCAATTTCTTTTGCCAGTACATCCACTGATTTAGTAGAAAATTTAGATATTTCAATCAATCTTTCCATCTGTCCTTGTAATTCTTCAATTTCATGTCTGATTACAACTTTCTTTCTACCCTGTTCCTTTGCGAATTTATCAAAGTTATCAATTCTTTCTTGTACTGCCTGTGCTACATTCTCTTGTATCGTCTCTAACTGTAATCCTTTAAAAGAAACATTACATATCTTCTTTTGTGACCTTCCTGTACAAGTAAGAGTAGGCTTTGTCTGCATCTTAACCGCCATTTTGCAATCAGCGCATTTGAGAAGTCCAGCAAGTTCTTGTAAGTTTGTGTTAGGCGAGTTATCGCTTGCAATAGCGGAATTTTCGGACATTCTATCTTGTACAAGTAAAAATGTTTCAGCATCAATAATAGGTTTAACATTTGTAAGATAGATTTTCATATCGTCTTTTTCATCTGCATTGATTGTCCTGTTATTCTTTCCTACAATCGCTGCACTTGTCTCACCATTCCATTCTTCTTTATCATTAACAAACTGAATATGAAATCTCTCATAGTATTTGTGTAATAGTTCGTTTGCTGGTGCATATACAGGATTTTTCAAAATTCTTGTTAGTGTAGTTCGTGAAAACCCTCTATCTGATTGATGTCCTGTTATTCCTCTCTCATTCAATTTGTCCTGTAATTTTCCTAAGCTAATATTTGATTCTGTAGAATACAGTTTAAAAATCAGCTTTACAACTTCTGCTTCATCCTCTTTTTGAATCAATGTGGTTTTACCATCAATCTTTCCATTTTGGAATCCGAATGGTGCTTTACCGCTTGCCCAGCGTCTATCCTTTACCCTGTAATCATAATTGTCTTTAATACGAGCCGATATGTTCTCACGCTCCATTTGAGCAAATACAGCCAAAATTCCCATCATGGCTCTACCCATTGTTGTGGAAGTGTCAAAGCCTTGTGTAACACTAACAAAAGAGCAATTATGTTCTTCTAATATCTTTTGTAAATGATAGAAGTCCGATATGTTTCTAGCGAACCTATCCAGCTTGTAAACAACAACACGACTGATTAAATCGCTTTCAATATCCTTTATTAGCTTATTAAGTTCGTCTCTGCCTACAATGCTTTTGCCCGATTTACCTCTGTCTGTATAAACTCTTACATCCTCATTTGCACTAACAGTCCGCTTGCAATCATCAATTTGACTTTCAATCGAAACACTGTCTTTCTTGTCCACGCTCTGCCGAGCATAAATCGCAACTACCCTTTTTTCCTTCATAAAAAAGCACCCCCTAACTATTATTTAAGTCAAAGAGTACGTTATCATGATATATGGTTTTTGTACATAAGTATCTTTGACTTATGCACTAAGTTTATCCTGAAAAGGATGTATACTCTCGTATCTGGCATGGAATTCAGCCAATACAGAAATCTTTTTATCCTGATTGTTATACCAGTCCATAAGCAAATACATTTCTTGGGCAACATTCTCCGGTCTGACAGTCTGATACATGCCAATCATATTAGGACGCTGCTTATAATCACCAATGGCATATCCATTAGCGCGATCCTCAAACACCCCAGACTTCAGCTCATAATGAAATTGCTTAATCAGATCCTGTGATAATGGTTCATCCAATGTATCCAACATCTTATTAAACATCAGAAAATGGCCATTCATCTCCTCAACATCTTTAGCTCTATAGTAATCGTCTGACTTAGGCAGAGTCCCATTATCAAACAAAGAAGCTGTCTGTTCCTCAGTAAGCGTACTTCCCTCAATCTTGTTTGAGTTATAGGCAAGTAAGCGCTGCGTATACGCATACACACCAGTTCTATCGAACTTGTCTCTTTCTATTTTGAATCTATCCAGAAGAAAATCTAAAAACTCTTTATTTGTGGGATTATTCATGTCTATACCTCGTGGATATCATTAATCATACATGCTCCTCAATCATTTTCTTAACTCTTTCAATTTCATCAAAACCGTACTGTTTCTTGTACTGACATTATATGCTGCTATTATGCACAAGTCAATTAAATTATACCTGTTACTGTCTATTCTTCCTTCCAAGGAGTACCTATTACAAAGCTCTGGTTTGTATACCTGTTTTGTTACCGTGCTTGTCTTTCATGAGCTTGAAAAGCCTGTCATATTCAGCATTGACTTTCTGCATGTCTGCCACATTTCCGCCATTATCAGGGTGGTGCTTCTTGAGCAGATCCTTGTACTGTTTCCGTAATTCCTGTAAATTGTTTACATTGCTGAAATATTTCGCCATACCTGAATCTCTCCATAATCAAAAAGGCGCAGGCCCTCAACAACTTAATAGGCTCTGCACCCTTTGCATGGCTACCATTATTCAGCTGTAATTTTATTAGGCTGTTCTTTTCTCCAGTTCTTCAATTCTGCTTTCAAGCTGATCTATTTTCTTTATCAGAAGACCGATTGATTCACGTTCCAGTTTGCAGGCGTTTACTTCATGTTGCAATGAATCCAACTGGGCTTCAACTTTATCAAATCTCTTGTTTACACGTTCGTCTACATGCGCAATTTCCTCTAAGATGGCATTTAGCATCATTTTTATTTCATTATCCATATAACTGTACCTCCCTGTGAAAAGAGTATACCATGTTTGGGGTGCAAAGTCTATTAAATTGTCAAGGGGCTGTTGTGATTGGTTACGGGAATGTTGTACATAAAAAGATGTACCTTGTAAACGGTGAAATACACAAAAATATGTACTATCTTTTGCCAAAGTACATGATAACATATACATTATCTTGAAAAAATACAGTTAATATGATAAGATTAAACAGAATAGAGTTCAGAAAGGAGATTGCCAATGTTTTCAAATACTATAAAAGAAATTATAGAAGATTATAAAAGAAATGGAAAAGTCCTTACTCAAAATGATCTTGCCAAGGTGTTAGGAATGACAAAGCAAAGCTTCTCAAATAAAATGCAAAGAGATACTTTTACAGCAGAAGATATTGTGAAAATTGCGGAGTATTTAAATATGAAAGCTGTTTTGAAAGGGGATCACGAATACACAATAAAGTAAAACACAATACTTTAATTTATACAAAGAAATTTAGAAAGCGGAATACGTTTCTGCTTTCTTTTTTTATATTAAAAAAACACATAAAAATATGTACAATATAACCCGAGAGAGGTACATGTTTTTGTGTATTATGCCAATAGATAAAGTACACATATTTGTGTATAATGGACTCATCAGTTAAGCAAGCACCACCTACTTACTGACACACTCCCTCACATCTCTTGGGGAGTAGCATTACAGGCACCTTGAAAATTGAATAAGGGCTTTACACTTTGGGCATTGATTGATATAATGAAAGTACCAAATACGAACTTGTAACTGTATACGTACACGGCGCTTATAGAAAGTAGGTGATTAAATGCCAAATGGTCTTGAAATTGCAAAAGCTGCCATTGATGATTTTAAGAAAATACAGAGATATATGGCAATTGCAAAAAAAGAGAATGCAGTGGAAACTTATGCAGAGCTAAAAGAAGAATATATTTCCTTAAAAGCAATTCTGAATGTGGCAGGCGTGAATCTGGCAGAGCTTGACAAAATTAAAGAGTAACAAATAACTACAACCAAATAGCAATCATTAACAAAGGTGTGAAGTCCTTATTCAGTATTTAAGGGCCTTGCACCTTTTTAATTTGCAGATGTAAAAATAACACGTATACACTAAACAAAACAAAGTACATACAAGGATGTAAATATAATGATAGTTGAATTATTGAAACCATATAAAGGATTTAAAATTGAAAAATCGTATGAAAAAAGCAGATGGAACAATCAAGAAAGATACCATAATATATACAGCTTATGGAGATGATGAGGACAACGCTTTATTTGATGCGGCAACAACATTATTAGAGTTGAAAAAGAAAAAATCCAAAAATCCTCTCATAACCCTTGATTTTCTGCTCTCACCGTATTATAATGGCATTCGTAAATAAAAGAAAATTCTTCGGGGCAGGGTGAGATTCCCTACTGGCGGTACAGTCCGCGACCCGCGACAGTTTTCTGCGGCTGATTTGCAGTGCAGGGTGACTGGAGCGGCTGACTCGGTGAAAGTCCGGGACCAACAGTATAGTCTGGATGAGAGAAGAAAAAGCAGCCATGGGCTTATGCGGCGGGAGCGGTGTTTTGAAAGTTTTCGGCGTGGCGGAGCATGGTTGGCTGTGCATGTGGAAAGTGCACCCCGGAGCCTTGCGGTTCCGGGGTATTTTTATGCGCAGGCCCGTGGGGTGGAAGTTTACCGTTAAAGCGGCGGGTAGGGGAAGAAAAATCTTCTCTACTCGATTGCCCGCAGATGGATCTGCCCAAGGCGTCTGCCAATGGGCATGGGCGGCGTTTCCGGCAGGCGGCACAGAGAAGAATTTTCCGACAAATCTACAGGCCTGCAGGCGCCAGTGAGGGCATATGCCTCAGAGCCGGAAAACGGAGGAAAAGAAAAATGAATGAACTGTTCCAAAATGTAGCGGAAAATGCGCTTTATGTGCTGAGTTTCCTGCTGATTATCGCGGCGCTTTTTGTGTTTGCGCTTTTTCTGGAGAAGGCGGCCAGGAAAAAGAACAATATCGAAGGCCCGGTTTTTACCACCAGAAAAATTGCCATGATCGGCATGTTCTCCGCCATTGCCATGGTCCTGCACCTGTTTGACTTTCCGCTTCCCTTTGCACCGGGATTTTACAAGCTGGACTTCAGTGAACTGCCCATTCTGGTGGGAGCCTTTGCCTTTGGCCCTGCGGCGGGAGTTATGATGGAGTTTGTGAAGATTGTGCTGAAACTTTTCGTCAAGGGCACCAGCACTGCCTTTGTGGGAGACCTGGCAAACTTTGTCATAGGATGCAGCATGATCCTGCCTGCGTCGGCAATCTATGCCTTTCATAAAAGCAAAAAGATGGCCGTGACAGCCTGTGTTGTGGGCACGCTGATTCTGACAGTCTTTGGCACCGCTTTTAACGCAGTATATCTTCTTCCTGCATTTTCCAAGCTCTACAGCCTGCCCCTGGAGAGTCTTCTGGAAATGGGGAGCAAGGTAAATCCTCTGGTGAAGGATGGCAGTATTATCAGCTTTGTGGCCGCCTGCGTGGCGCCTCTGAACCTGATTAAAGGCGCTACGGTATCTATTGTCACCTTGCTTGTCTACAAACCTTTAAGCCCCTTAATCAAAGCAGGGCATGACCTTGACAAAGGCAGGAAGTAGTTTTCTTTTTTCTTGCTTTTTTCAGCCGGATAGAGTAAAATTGCATACAGCGACGATAAATGCAGGGGACCGGCGGGGCGTATTGCCAGCCGTCCCCTTTCCGGCAGATAGAGGAAAGATCATGTTAAACATAACGGTGAAGATTGAGGCGGGAGATTTATATGATTACATGCTGAGGCACTCCTTCAACAGCCCAGCTGGCATTGTGGGGAGCACTTTTGGCGCGGTATTGATCCTCTTTGCCCTGGCTACCAGACAGTGGATGTTCCTTGTGCTGGGCCTGGTGATGCTGCTTTACCTGCCCTGGACGCTGTTTTTGAAAAGCAGGAGGCAGGTCCTGTCCAACCCGGCGTTTCAGGAACCTCTCCAGTATACCCTTGACGAGGAAGGGCTGACTGTCTCCCAGGGGGAGGAGCAGGCCCAGATGGCCTGGGAGGACATGCACAAGGCAGTTTCCACATCCAGAAGTATCATTCTGTACACTTCCCGGGTCAATGCCACCCTGTTTCCCAGGCGGCAGCTGGGGGATCAGAAGGAGGCTCTGGTGGAGATGATTTCCACGCACATGCCCCCTGGAAAAGTGAAAATCAAGTAAAACAGGGTACAAGGGCAGGTACAAGGACAGGAGGGACCACAAGCATGAAAGAGGACATATGCCTGCAACAGGGAGGGAGCATACAGAGGGCGGCGCTTCCTGTCCAGGGTACGGATATGGAGCACATCCGCCTGGCATTGAAGGCGGAGAGCAGGGTGGTTCTGGAGGCGTTTGGCCCGGAGGAGACCTTTGCCCTTGGAAAAATGCTGGGCGGGGCCGCCGCCCCGGGACAGGTTGTGACTCTCACAGGGGACCTGGGAGCGGGCAAGACCGTTTTTGCCCAGGGATTTGCCCACGGGCTGGGGATCCAGGGACCGGTGAACAGTCCCACGTTTACCATTCTGCAGGTGTACCGGGAGGGCCGTCTGCCCTTGTATCATTTTGATGTCTACCGTATCGGGGATGTGGAAGAGATGGAAGAGACAGGGTTTGAGGACTGCATCTACGGGGAGGGCGTCTGCCTGATTGAGTGGGCGGATCTGATCGGCGAGATCCTGCCCCGGGAGAGACTGCAGGTTATTCTGGAAGGAGATCCGGAGAAGGGTTTTGATTATAGACGGATTACTCTGGAGACGGAAAATTCAAACTGCTGATTGGGGGTATAGATGAAAATACTGGGTTTGGACAGCTCCGGCCTTGTGGCAGGTGTTGCCCTGGTGGAGGATGACGTGCTTGTGGCAGAATATGCCACCAATTACAAAAAGACCCATTCCCAGACGCTGCTTCCCATGTTGGACGAGCTGAGGCGAATGGTGGAACTGGATCTGGACAGCCTGGATGCCATTGCGGTGGCCTCCGGGCCGGGCTCGTTTACGGGTCTTCGCATCGGCTCCGCCACGGCCAAGGGTCTGGGCATGGCCCTTGGAAAACCGCTGGTGGAGGTGCCCACTCTGGAGGGACTTGCCTGGAATCTCTGCCTTTGGGAGGGAGCTGTCTGCCCCCTGATGGATGCCAGGAGAGGTCAGGTATATGGGGCGGCTTATGAGTTTCGGCCCGGAGAGGAACTTCTGCCCCGGGAATTGATTCCCCAGATGCCTGTGGAGATAGGAGAGCTGCTGGAGAGGGTGAATGACCTGGGTAAAAGTGTTGTTTTCCTGGGGGACGGAGCTGCGGTATACCGGGATGTGATTCGGGAGAAATGTAGGGTGCGGCACTGTTTTGCTCCTTCTGGCAGCAGCCGCCAGAGGGCGGCCAGCGTGGCGGGTCTGGGAGCGCTCTATTTTGCCCAGGGCAGAACGGTTTCTGCGGCTTCTCACCGGCCTGAATATCTGCGAAAAAGCCAGGCGGAGCAGCAGGCCCAGAGGGCGGCAGACTGCCGGGGAGAGTCTTAATGGAGCTTGGGGAGATTGAGATCAGAAAACTGCAGGAAAGGGATCTGGAGGAACTGGCCGCAATAGAGGCGGAGTCCTTCTCCATGCCCTGGTCCAGGGATGCCTTTGCACAACTGCTGGAACAGCCCTACTGTTTCTATCTGACAGCCCTGCTGGAGGGTGAGATTGCCGGATGCTGCGGTTACACCAGTCTCTGCGGGGAGGCCTGCATTGACAATGTGGTGGTGGCGGAGAGATACCGGAACCGGGGTGTGGCCCAGGCCATGCTGGGGGAGCTGATCGCCAGAGGGGAGTCGGATCAGGTGGAGGCCTTCACCCTGGAGGTCCGCGTGAGCAATGCCCCCGCCATACATATCTACGAAAAACTGGGTTTTGTCTGTGAGGGGATTAGGCCCGGATTTTACGAAAAACCCCGGGAGGACGCCATGATCATGTGGAGACGCTGAGTCTGGTTCCGGGGAGTGCAGGGGGATAAAATCACCTTTAAATCCAACAATTTCCACGCGTATTTGCGTATATTTTTGATATAATGGTTTCAGTTCGGAGAAACCGGACGGTGACGGTTATGGCGGCATATGCACGAAGGGAGAGGAAAACATGCGTAGATACGGGGACGGACAGGAAAGGGAACTGATTTCGGTAGTCTGCAACAAATGCGGCAGGGAGCTGAAGGTGGAGAAGGGATACCTGAGAGAGTTCTGTTTTGCCGGTGATGCCCTTTTCGGATACTTCAGCCGCAAGGACGGCACCGCCCACCATTTTGACCTCTGTGAGGACTGTTATGACGAGATGACGGCACAGTTTGCACTGCCCGTGGAGGAGACGGAGAAACTGGAGCTTTTATAAAAACGGATCAAATGATCAAAAGGGAAGGAATATAGAAAATGCTGGATGTAAGCCTGCTGGGAACGGGAGGGATGATGCCGCTGCCTTATCGGTGGCTCACGGCCCTGATGCTTCGGTACAACGGAAAAAGCATACTGATCGACTGTGGGGAGGGGACACAGATTGCCCTGCGGGAAAAGGGCTGGAGCCCCAACCCCATCGACATCATCTGTTTTACCCACTATCACGCCGACCATATCAGCGGGCTTCCCGGCATGCTCCTCACCATGGGAAACGCTGAGAGGCGGGAGCCGCTTCTTCTGATGGGTCCCAAGGGACTGACACGGGTGGCCGGCGCTCTGTGCACCATAGCGCCGGAGCTGCCCTTTGAGGTCCGGTATCAGGAGATCACAGAAGCCGAGCAGACATTTTCTTTTGACGGATTTCAAATTAAGGCTTTCAAGGTGAGCCATAGTGTGGTATGCTATGGATATAGCATGACAGTTCCAAGAGGCGGCCGTTTTGACAAGGAACGGGCGCTTCAGCTGCAGGTTCCCATGAAGCTGTGGAGCAGGCTGCAGAAGGGGGAGACGGTGGAGGCGGAGGGTGTCACCTACACTCCGGATATGGTGCTTGGGGCCCCCCGGAAAGGGCTGAAAGTGACCTACTGCACTGACACCAGGCCCGTGGAGTCCATTGTGACCAACGGAGCGGAGTCTGACCTGATGATCCTGGAAGGGATGTACGGGGAGTCCGACAAGCTGGCCAAGGCCAGGGAGAACCGGCATATGACCATGTGCGAGGCGGCTGCAGCCGCCAAAGCGGCGGGGGCGGCACAGCTTTGGCTGACTCATTACAGCCCCTCCATGATGCGTCCGGAGGACTATATGGGGCCTGTGAAAAAGATATTTCCCAATGCGGTGGCGGCAAAGGACGGAAGAACTGTTGAACTAAAATTTGAAGAGGAGTAAACGGTGTACCGTCATATGGCTGAGGACGATGCATCCTGTCAACCGAGATGAAAAAGAAAACTACGATAGTGACGCTTATAAGCATGGTGGCAATAGCGGCGGTGGTGTGCTGTTTTGCCTTCCTGTCCGGAAAGACAAGACAGACAGGGGCGGATCCTGCCATGAATGCGGTGCAGAAGGTTCTGAGCCGTGATATGCAGAATGACTATCCCTCTACGGTGAAGGAAGTGGCTAAGTACTATACGGAGATCCAGAGATGTCTGTATAATGAAGAGTATACGGAGGAGGAGCTTGCGCAGCTGTGCAGCCGTACCCGGGAACTGTATGACCAGGAACTGCTGCAGATCAACAGTGAGGAGCACCACCTGTCACAGCTGAGCAGTGAGGTGGAGGCTTTCCGGACCAGAAAATGCCAGGTGGTGAGCATTTCCGTGGCGCAGAGCACAAATGTGGACTATTTTGAAGAGGACGGCTACAGTTTTGCCCGGATCCTGTGCAGGTACACCATCAGGGAGGACGGCGAGCCGGGAGAATCCCAGATTATATTTCTGATGCGAAAGGATAAGGACAGGCACTGGAAGATATACGGTTGGGACCAGGCGGGGAATGTGAATCCGCTGTGAGTGCAGAAAGAGTGCCTGCAATACTGCAGGGAGGGGAATCAGTTGGAGCAGAATCATAAAGAGGAGGTCTTGATGCTTGCCATTGAGAGCTCCTGCGACGAGACAGCAGCTTCCGTTGTGAAAAACGGCAGGGAGGTGCTGTCAAATGTTATTTACAGCCAGATTGCGCTGCACACCAGTTACGGTGGTGTGGTGCCGGAGATTGCATCCAGGAAACATATCGAGAAGATCAACCAGGTCATTCAGGAAGCGCTGGATCAGGCGGGGACGGCTTTGAAAGACCTTACGGCCATAGCCGTCACCTACGGTCCGGGTCTGGTGGGGGCGCTTCTGGTGGGAGTGTCCACAGCCAAGGCCCTCAGCCTGGCCACGGGCATTCCCCTGGTGGGAGTCCATCATATCAGCGGCCATGTGAGTGCAAATTATATCGAGTATAAAGAGCTGGAGCCGCCGTTTCTCTGTCTTGTGGCGTCAGGGGGACATTCCCATCTTCTTATGGTGAAGGACTACGGAGAGTATGAGGTCATCGGCATGACCAGGGACGACGCGGCGGGGGAGGCCTTTGACAAGGTGGCCCGCGCTATTGGCCTGGGATATCCCGGAGGGCCCAAAATAGATGCCATTGCCAGACAGGGCCGTGCGGATGCCATTTTGTTTCCCAGGGCGAAGGTGGCTGAAAATGAATATGACTTCAGTTTCAGCGGACTGAAGTCGGCGGTGCTGAATTATCTCAACTCCTGCAGGCTGAAGGGGGAGGAATTTTCTCAGGCGGATGTGGCGGCCTCCTTCCAGAAGGCGGTGGTGGACGTTCTGGTGGAGCGCTCCATGCATGCGGCGGAGAGCACCGGCTGCAGAAAGTTTGCCCTGGCAGGGGGCGTGGCGTCAAATTCTTCCCTCAGGGAAGCCTTTGAGCAGGAGTGCGGCAGACGGGGAATTCGTTTTTACCGGCCCTCCCCGGGGCTGTGCACGGACAATGCGGCAATGATCGGCGCGGCAGGTTATTATGAGTACAGGAGAGGGGTGCGCCACGGGTTTGACCTGAACGCGGTGCCGGATCTGAAATTGTGACAGATACCCCGGGCGTCCTGGGAGGGCTGTGCTGTCTTTTTTGCCCCCCTCTCTGCTGTGGAGGATAAGATAGAGAAAGGAGACCCGGACTTTGGAGAAAAGACAGTGTACGGCCATTGTTCTGGCGGCGGGAAGCGGGAAGCGGATGGGAGGCGCCACTGCAAAACAGTTTATGCTTCTGGGGGATAAGCCCGTTATCTGGTATTCCCTTCAGGCGGTGGAGCAGTCCCAGGTGATCCACAGGTGTATTCTGGCAGCTCCGGAGCAGGAGATTCCCTATGTAAAACGGGAGATTGTGGAAAAGTACGGTTTCCGAAAGGTGGAGGCGGTGGTGCCCGGGGGCGGTGAGCGCTATGAGTCTGTGTACAGTGCTCTCTGCAGGGCGGCACAGACAGAAGGGTATATTTTTATCCATGACGGCGCAAGGCCTTTTCTCACGGAAGAGATTCTCTGTTCTCTCTATGAAGAGGTACGTCGGCACAGGGCCTGTGTGGCGGCGGTGCCGGTGAAAGATACCATCAAGCTGGCAGATGACAGTGGATTCGCGGTGCAGACTCCTGACAGGAGCAGGGTGTGGGCGGTGCAGACCCCGCAGGTTTTTGAGGCAGGGCTGATTCTGGAGGCGTACAGGCAGCTGTTTGAGAAGAAGGGCTCACTGGAGAAACCTGTCACAGACGATGCCATGGTGGTGGAAGAGATGCTGGGGCTTCCGGTAAAACTGGTGGAGGCTTCCTACCAAAATATTAAGATAACCACCCCGGAGGATATTCTCACCGCCCGCAGTTTTCTGACCGGCCAGGGCCCGGAAAAGGCTTAAAATCAAGGGTTTGGAGGCCCTGAAAAAATTCTTGACAAAATTTGAAAAAAGCTGTTGACATTGGAGAGAGTTTTTGGTAGAATGAATTTCGTCGCTGAGGTCGCTAAGTGAGCGACACGCTTGGAGAGATATCGAAGTGGTCATAACGAGGCGGTCTTGAAAACCGTTTGTCCGCAAGGGCGCGTGGGTTCGAATCCCACCCTCTCCGCTGGAGATACCTTCTCCATGAAAGAATAATAGAATAGACTGCCGTAAATATACGGCAAATGTCAGCGTCAACTTTTATTGACATGAGGATGATACGCAGAGCGTACATCCGATGCATGGAGAAGTACCCAAGATGGCTGAAGGGACACCCCTGGAAAGGGTGCAGGTCGTTAATAGCGGCGCGAGGGTTCAAATCCCTCCTTCTCCGTTTGATCTTTTACTTATTTACAGAAGAGATCAAATCAAATAAGACGTTTCAATCAGATCAAAAGGCGGTAATCGCCGGACTGGTAACATAGATTGATAAGGCGTCAAAACTGAACCTTGGCAAATGAACAGCAATGCAGCCCTGAAAATTCCAAGAGCTCCGAAGAAGCGGGAAGCCTGTAAGACCTGTAAAGGGAGAGCAGGAAGGAAGCGGAAAGCGGAGCGGAAAATTCAGAGGAAATTCAAAGAACAAACAATCCATGGAGAAACCCATGGACCCAAAAAGAACAGTAAAGCCAGCAGAGGGAACTGCAGCAGGCAAACGAACAAACATGAGAGTTTGATCCTGGCTCAGGATGAACGCTGGCGGCGTGCCTAACACATGCAAGTCGAACGGGTGTACGGGGAGGAAGGCTTCGGCCGGAAAACCTGTGCATGAGTGGCGGACGGGTGAGTAACGCGTGGGCAACCTGGCCTGTACAGGGGGATAACACTTAGAAATAGGTGCTAATACCGCATAACGGGGGAAGCCGCATGGCTTTTCCCTGAAAACTCCGGTGGTACAGGATGGGCCCGCGTCTGATTAGCCAGTTGGCAGGGTAACGGCCTACCAAAGCGACGATCAGTAGCCGGCCTGAGAGGGCGGACGGCCACACTGGGACTGAGACACGGCCCAGACTCCTACGGGAGGCAGCAGTGGGGGATATTGCACAATGGGGG